>MTKY01071679.1_pt1 | contig 25534 bp, 26 predicted proteins | sample 1042731 | NCBI WGS metagenome assembly MTKY01 (sample SAMN06212206, study PRJNA360538) | anaerobic digester metagenome | biome: Wastewater treatment plant; material: sludge; isolation source: anaerobic digester fed with sludge from wastewater treatment plant | place: Denmark: WWTP Soeholt ... | reverse complement strand
GATCCTGCTGACGGCCAGCGAGGACGCGCGCTTGGCCCGCCGGGCCCGTCAGGACCTCGGCTCGGCAGACGCCGGAGCAGTCGCCGCCACTCGCGACCGGGTCGTGGCCCGGGACGCCCAGGACTCGACCGTCTCCCAGTTCACGACCGCTGCCGACGGGGTGGTGACCATCGACAGCTCGGACCTGGAGTTCTCGCAGACAGTCGCCGCCGTCCTGGCCGTCGTGGCGGGCTCCCCGGCATCCCGTATGCCGCCCGCCGACGACGCCTGAACCGCTTCCCCTCCCCGAGATGGGAGAATCTGGGAGTGAACCCGCAAAACCCCACCGGCCACGAGCCGCAGCCTGACCCTGCCCTGACCGCTGCGACGACCCCGACGGTCGTCCCTGACGTCGACGGTGACGTGGCGGCGGACGAGGTAGCCGTCGAGCGGGCCCTGCGGGCCGGACTGGCCGACTTCGAGCTGGACGAGACGGATCTCGCGCTGCTGCAGGACGGTGGCGACACGGCATACGGGGATGACCTGGAGGGGCCGCGCCCGGTGGTGGCGATCATCGGGCGCCCCAACGTCGGGAAGTCCACGCTCGTCAACCGCATCCTCGGGCGCCGCGAGGCGGTCGTCGAGGACGTGCCGGGGGTGACGCGTGACCGGGTGGCCTACGACGCGGAGTGGGCGGGGCGCAAGTTCACCCTCGTCGACACCGGCGGCTGGGAGGTCGACGTCACCGGCATCCACCTGCGCGTCGCCGAACAGGCCGAGATCGCCATCGAGCTGGCCGACGTCGTCATGTTCGTCGTCGACGCGGTCGTCGGGGCCACCGACACCGACGAGGCCGTCGTCAAGTTGCTGCGGCGGTCGGGGAAGCCCGTCGTGCTCGTGGCCAACAAGGTCGACGACCAGCGCTTCGAGTCGGATGCGACGGCGCTCTGGGGACTGGGGCTCGGGCAGCCGTGGCCGGTGTCGGCCCTGCACGGCCGGGGGAGCGGCGACGTCTTGGACGCGGTCCTGGACGTGCTGCCCAAGCAGTCGGCGGTAGGCGGGGCTTACGAGCGCGGCGGACCGCGGCGGGTCGCGCTCATCGGTCGGCCCAACGTTGGCAAGTCCTCACTGCTCAACAAGGTCGCCGGATCGGAGCGGGTCGTCGTGGACTCGGTCGCCGGGACGACCCGCGACCCGGTGGATGAGCTCGTCGAGATTGCCGGCAAGCAGTGGCGGTTCGTCGACACAGCTGGCATCCGGCGGCGGGTCCACCAAACGCGGGGCGCCGACTTCTATGCCTCGCTGCGGACGCAAACCGCATTGGAGAAGGCCGAGGTCGCCGTCGTGCTCATCGACGCGGGTGAGCCGATCTCCGAGCAGGACATCCGGGTCATCCAGCAGGTCATCGACTCCGGGCGGGCGCTGGTCGTGGCCTACAACAAGTGGGACACGGTCGACGAGGAGCGGCGCCACTATCTGGAGCGCGAGATCGAGAAGGAGCTCGTCCAGATCCCGTGGGCGCCGCGGGTCAACGTGTCGGCCAAGACCGGTCGGCACCTGGACAAGCTCGTCCCGGCCCTGGAGCTGGCCCTGGCGTCGTGGGACGCCCGCGTGCCGACGGCCCGGCTCAACGCCTTCCTCGGCGAGATCGTCGCGGCCCACCCGCACCCGGTTCGCGGCGGGAAACAGCCCCGGATCTTGTTCGCCACCCAGGCCTCGACGCGACCGCCTCGGTTCGTGCTGTTCGCGTCGGGGTTCGTGGAGGCGGGCTATCGGAGGTTCGTCGAGCGCAAGCTGCGCGAGCGGTTCGGTTTCGAGGGGACGCCGATCGAGGTGTCGGTACGGGTGCGGGAGAAGCGCAAGCGCTAGCGCTTGGTGTCGGGCCCGAGCCGGTGGCCGGTCCCTCCGCCGAGATTGACGTTGGGGCGGGTTCGTGCGGCGTGTCCTGGCGGCAATGTCAATCTCGGCGGGTCGTGGAGGCGGGCCGGCGTCGGGGCGGGTGGGCGGCATACGGATTGGGAGCCCTGGTATGCCGTGCGGTAGGGTTTCGTTCGCTCTTGCGGCGCCCTTTGCGGGGCGTTGGGGGAGCAGCCACGGGCTGTGGCGCAGCTTGGTAGCGCACTTGACTGGGGGTCAAGGGGCCGCAGGTTCAAATCCTGTCAGCCCGACGGAAGTATCTGCAGGTCAGAAGGCGGTTTCGGCATCAGGCCGAGGCCGCCTTTCCTTGTTCATCACCTCCTTGTGTGTGCAGTGTGTGCACAGTGGCCCTGGTGGTGGGGACGAGGGCCGCCACGGCGTTCGCGGCATCGCGGGACACCGATCCGATGAGGTGGCCGTAGATGTCCGACGTCACGGCGACGGAGGAATGTCCGAGGAGCTTGGACACGACCGCGATGTCCACGCCCGCCGCGATCAGCAATGAGGCGTTGGTGTGGCGGGTGCCGTGCATCGTCATCTCGGGAAGGCCCGCCTTGACCCGGATCTTGTCGAAGAGGCGAGTCACGTACTGAGGCTTGAGGGCGCGGCCGTCCTCGTAGGTGAACACGTGACCCTCGGTCTGCCAGCCCGGGCCCCAGGCCTCGCGCTCGGCTTCCTGAGCCAAGCGCCAGGCCGTCAAGGCACTCACCGATCGGGAACTGAGGTCGAGCACGCGCATGCCCGCCTCGGTCTTGGTCCTGCCCCGTCCGGCGCTGGTCTCGTTGTCCCAGACGCGCAGGCGACCGGCCCGAAGGTCGACGTTCGACCACATGAGGGCGACGAGCTCGCCCCGACGCATGCCGGTGAGCATGGCCAGGTCGAAGAGCGGGCCGAGGCGGTGCTCTGCCGCGACTTCGAGGAAGTGGCTGATCTGCTCCGGCTCCCAGGGCTGGAAGTGTTTGGCCTCGGTAGCGGGCAGGTCGTCCCCGAGACCGGCTGCGGGGGAGGACTCGATCAGCTCGGCCTTCACCGCGGCGCTGAGGGCGCCCTGGACGACGGCCACGATGCGACGGATGGTGACCGCGCCTCGGCCCGCGTCGGCGAGGTCGTCGACGAACATCAGGATGTGCCCCCGCCGTATGTCCTCGATCGGAAGTCGACCGAGGAAGCTCGGTGCGATGTCCTGCTCGATGTACCGGGTGTAGTTCGCGAGCGAGGTGGGACGCAGCGCCTTGTCCGTGCGCTGACGCCGCGCGATCCACTCGGGCAGCCACTCGGCCAGGGTCTTGCGGCTGGGCTTGACATAGGTCCCGCGAGCGAGCTTCGCCTGGTCCTCGGCCAGCGACTGCTGGGCTTCGACCTTGTCGACGAACGATCGACCGTTGACCTGCGGCCGGCGCTTCTTCGTGATCGGGTCCACGCCCGCGCTGAGGCGGTAAGACCAGCGGCCGTGTTTGGAGTCGGCGACCATCTTGGGGCAGGCCCTGGCCAGTTGCTCGTCGGACCACTTCTGACCCCGGCGAAGCTCGGGCAGGACTCCGAACTGGCGCCCGGCCGCGTCACGGCACCCGCAGCGGCGGAACAGGTTGGCGCTCATTCCGAACCACCCTCCTTCTCTTGCAGTAGTTGCTGCGACGCCCACCGAATGGCGAGTGAGGGGAACATTTGAGGGTTTGCGAGGATATAGCGGACGGAGTCGGCTTCCTGGTCGACCGGGCTCAAAGCGTCCTCTGCCGCAGCCAGGGCGGGCGCGTCTCGCAGCCACTTCTCTAGCTGCCCGGCGCTCTCACCTGGCCCCAAGGTCGTGAGTTCTTCGGCATGAACTTCCCACAGCTGCCTCATCACCGCGCCCCTGATCGGGCGGGCATACTCTCGGATCTCATCGGCCAGGGATGGGGCGCCATCGAGTCGGTGGCGCACTCGGAATATCAGGTCTTCGTAGCGCGATTCGGCCTGATCCATCAGCACCCGCTGCTCTATCGCGGCCAGGAACGCCTCCCACCCCTCGCGATGACGGACGGCGGCGGGAGGTGAGAGCAGGTCGGGGATGGGCTCTTGTAGGACTTCCGCGAGCGCTACCAACTGGTCGATAGACAGGCGCCGCTTATCGGTCCGCGAGGTGGGCTCCTGCAGGAGTACGGATAGCGCTCGTTGCGAGATGGCTTTACCTACCCCCCGGGCCTCAGCGCGCCTCGTTGCCTCCGCGAGCGCGGTTTGGGTGAGACGCAAGCGCGCCATGCCCTCCCGCACGTGCTCGATGACGTTGTCTTCGGCTCGACGCCCGATTTCCATGAACCCCCCTTTACCGGATAACGGGTAGCGTACTCCGGGGATCGGGTGGACACAAGGGGGTGGTAGCGGGGAGTTTGGGGGTCGTGAAGACACCCAAGCAAGGAGGTCGGCCATGACGGGTCTGAGTGTTGACGATGTGCGAGGGCGAGCCACGCTCTCCATTCCTGAAGCCGCTCGGCTCATGTCGGTGGGCCGAAACCAGATGTATGCAGCGGCCGCAGCGGGGACCATCCCGACGCTGCGCATCGGGAAGCGACTCCTTGTGCCGACTGCGCCGCTACTGGCAATGCTCGGTCACTCAGTCCCCGCCGCCTGACCCCAGACACAGCGAGAGCGCGCCCGCCACAGACGCGCCCCTCGCTCCCACCGACACCCCACGGAGGCCCCGTGAGACGACAAGTCCAGCATGCGGGAACCGCGCTGCAGAGCGCAAGGCGACGCGAGGGCGCAGCGATCCCTTTGGAGTCGGCCGTGGCGTTCATGAACCGCGACGAGTTCCCTTGGTGGATCTCGCAGCGCCGAGACGAGTGGTGGTGCGTGACCTGTCGACGACGACTACACGACGACGGCTGCCGGATCACCGTGTGGCACGTGCGAAGCGGGCACGTCGTGGAGCTGCGGACGTCGAGCACGGTCCTGGTCGCCGAGCCGGGAGCGCTCTCCGACGAGCGCGAGCGGCGCGAGGGGCGGCTGGCGTGACCGAAATGGCGCACCCCTTCGACTCCGACGACCCCGGCCGACGGCTCGACTACCTCACCGGCCGCCACGACGAACGCGAGTACGGACAGTCCGCGGCATACCAGCGCGGCTGGGCCGATGCGATGGATGCCTGGCGCCGTCGGATTGCTCGGGAGTCAGCACACCTGCGCCGCGCAACCCAGATCGTTCACGCGCTCGCTCGGCGGCCCGTGGTCGTCCCCGAGGTGCTCTGGGGATCGCCGGAGGAGATGACCGCCGAGCTTGCCGAGCGCGAGCAGTTGCGGGCCGAGGCGTTCCGCGCAGCCTGCCGTGAGACGCGGGGACGGCTAAGGCTGCCGAGCGCGTCGGGGGTGGCGTCGTGATGATGCCCGACGACGGCCTCCCGCCGCTGCACCCGTTCCGGGATCCCGAGGACTGGCGCGAGATGGTCGCCAAGACCGACGCATCCCCAGCGATCAAGGCGCGTGCGATCGTCCTGGCCGACGACGCCGGCCACGAGCACCCCACCGGGCACCGGACCCAGACGCACCCGTGGTGCGAGGAATGCGAGATTCGCGACCAGAACCTCGAGCGGGTCGGCCGCGGTCTGCCTCCGATCATCTCCACGGCACAGGCGATGCGGAACCTCGACGCCGTCAGCAACGGGCGCCGGGAGATCCAACAGTGGATGGTCGACGCGGCCGAAGAAGCACACCACCGTGGCGGGCCCCTCGACCTACCCAACGCACGCCCCGAGGTGCGCGACGCGCTCATGACGGCCGTCGTGGCCATCGAGGAAGCCGCCGGCGCCCGCTCGGCCGTCCGGTCGCGAGCGGAGCGCTACATCGTTCGCAATGGTGGGCGGCTACCAGATCCCAACAGCGTCCCGCCCACTCAGGCCGAGCCCTTCGACCTCGGAACGCTGCGCGAGGTGCTGGCCCGACCCGCCGACCCACCGATGCGCGCCGACGGACTGATCCCCTGGGACGCCTCCACCTTGCTGGTGGCGCAACGCAAGACCGGCAAGACCACCCTCGTCCTGAACTACGCCCGCTCGCTACTGACGGGCGAAGACTTCCTGGGACGGTTCGCGGTGCGGCCGATCGAGGGAGCCATCGCGTTCCTCAACTACGAGGTGTCATCAGCCACACTGGCCCGCTGGGCCAAAGAGCACGGTGTCCCCGCCGATGACCTCGTGCTGGTGAACCTGCGGGGCCGACGTAACCCGCTCACCGACCCTCAAGACCGCAAGCGCCTTGCCGCCGAACTGAGCGGCCGGGACGTCGAGGCCGTCATCGTCGACCCGTTCGGCCGGGCATACACCGGCAAATCGCAGAACGACCCAGGGGAGGTCGGCGCCTGGCTGGTCGACCTCGACTTGTTCGTCCGGTCAGAGGTCGGGGCGACCGACCTCGTCCTCACCGCGCACGCCGGTTGGAATGCTGAGCGGGCTCGCGGCGCCTCCGCGCTCGAAGACTGGGCTGACGTCATCGTCACCATGACCCACGGTGCAGAGCGGGACGACGACGACCGGCGCTACCTGCGCGCCATCGGCCGAGACGTCGACCTCGATGAGGACCGTCTGGACTTCGACCCGGCCACCCGTACCCTCACCCTCAGCGGCGCCGGGAGTCGACGCCAAGCCAAGGCCGCCCGCAACCTCGACGAGCTCGCCGTCATCGTCGAGCGCATCGTCTACCGGCAGCCGGGCATCACGGTCACAGCACTGGAGAGCGCCGTCCGCGAGCAAGACGACGCCCCCGCCTTCCACAAAGGAGAGGTCTCCAAGGCGGCGAAACTCGCCCGGGACCGCGGGCTGCTGCGCATCGAACCGGGAGGATCAGGGCGCCCGTCTCGGCACTTCTCGGCAACCTCCCCCAACCCTCCCCGGACCCTTCCCACGGGAACACCCTCCAACCCCCCCCACCCCTCCCTTATAGGGGGTGGGGGTGGGGGTGGGTCTAGTCCAGTCGACCTACCCCCCCCAAGCGACGACCTCCAGGAGGTCTCTGCATGACCTGCACCCTCACTGCCGTTGTCGCAAAGAGTGCGACAGATCCGGGTCCACGACCCGGCCAGCCCTCCATCCGCGACGCCTTCGGACCGGCGCGACGCCGCCTCGCCGCGGCCCCGGCGATGTGCAGCAACGCCGCGCGCACGAGGTCTCTTGACCTCAAGACATCTCCGTCGACGCCCAGGCGGTCACGCACAGTGCACACACACGCCTCATCGCTGCAGGTCAGAGGGTGGCCCCTTGACTCCGACTCAAGGGGTTGCGCCCGATGACCCCCCGCCAACTCGCCGCCGAGCGTGCCGCGATGGCCGCCGCGGTCGCTGGGCTCGACGACTCGGTCCGCGCCATCCTGGCTCGGCACCGTGCCGGCGCACTGGTCAACGAACTCGACGACCTGGCGAAGGCCGTCGGCGACGCGCTGCCTGACGACGTGTATGCCGCGGGCCGCTCGCTGTCAGGCCTGCTCGAGCGTGTCGACCGCGGTCCCGGTGATCGGGAGTGGCGGGCGCGGACGTGGGGAGTGGCTCAGTGATGCACGAGGAACTCGACGGGAGTAGCGCCGACTGGACGCCCGCCTTCCCTGGCCAGCGCCCCCCGTTCGAGCCGGGCAACACGGTCGCGCTCCAGCACGGCGCGTTCTCCCCCCGGTTCGTCGACCCGCTCGCCGCGGACCTCGTCCGGCTGGTGCTGGAGGACCCACAGGTCGGCTACCTCACGGCACCGGCATACCGGCCCGCCTTGTGGGCGTGGGCGCGCGCCGAGGCGCAGGCACAGCTGCTGGTGGAGTACCTGGCCCGCGCCGGTCAGGAGTCCGGCGACGGTGTCGGAGACCTGGACCTTGACCGGGTCCGAACGGCCTACCTGCTGCTGCACCGCGCCGAGTCCCGGGCCGACCGGTCACGGGCTCGACTCGGCCTTGACCCGCTCTCCCGTGCCCGGCTCGGCAAGGACGTAGCGCAGGCCAAGGCCGCCGACGCTGCCGCGATCATGGCCGAGCTGCACCGACTGGAGCAGCAGGGCCAGATCCACGCGACAGGCATGCCAGGGCTGCCGCAGGAGCCCGAGCACGCCCCGCCGGGCACCGACGCCCGCCCCGCCCACACCGGCACGTCAGGAGCCGGACAGTGACCACCCTGACCCTCGCCGACCTGGACGCCGCCCGACGCGACCCTGTCGTCTTCGCCGACGTGATGCTTGGCCAACCGCTCTGGCCGCATCAGGTCGAGGTGGTCCGCTCGCCCGCCCGCTACCGGGTCCTGTGCGCCGGCCGCCGGGCGGGCAAGACGCGCGTCTTCGGGGTGCTCGCGCTGTGGACGATGTTCCGTCAGCCGGGGGCCAAGGTGCTCATCGTCAGCGCCGGGGAGACCTCGGTCAAGCGCACTCACGCCGAGATCAGCGCCATGGTCAACAGCGCGATCGGCACGGCCTCCTCTATCGAGGACGATGGGGTTCACACCCTGCGGCTGTCCAACGGCTCGACGCTGGAGTCGGTCCCGTCCTCGCTCAAGGCGGTCCGGTCTGCCGAGGCAGACCTGCTCATCGTTGACGAGGCCGGGTTCGTCGACCAGGAGGTGTGGGAGGCGGCTGAGCCCGTGGTGGGTGCCCGGCCCGGGGCCCGCGTGTTGATCTCCTCGACGCCTTGGCGGGGTCCTGGACACTTCTTCTGCGATTTGTGGCGCCAGGGCATGGACAGGCCCGACGCCGAGGTGCAGTCCTGGCACTGGCCCTCGACAGTGTCGCCGATGGTTGACCGCGTGTGGCTGGAGGGTGTGCGGCAGCGGTCCGCGTCGGACTACTTCGCCCGCGAGTACCTCGCCGAGTGGCAGGGCCAGTTCGGTGCGTATTTCGACGAAGACGAACTCATGAGCAACGTCGCCGACTATCAGCTGCTCGACGCCGTCACCATCCGGGAGCACTCGGCCTTCGCCAACGGGGTCGGCACGCTGCGCGACCGGCCGGCCGTCGCCGGGGTCGACTGGGGCATGAGGCGCGACTCCAACGCCCTGGTGCTTGTGTCGCCCCTGGAGGACTTCGGCGCCAACGACGAGCGGATCGGTGGTGACGGTCGCCGGGCCATGTTCGTGCCCTACCTCGTCGCCGAGTCGGGGTGGCAGTGGGACGACTTCGCCGCCCACGTCGCCGACATCTCGGCGGCATACGCCCTGCATGTGGTGGCCAGCGAGCTCAACGGCGTGGGCGATGCGGCTACCCGCATGCTTGAGCTGGCGATCCGCGCCAAGCGTGCCCCCGGGCCGGTCACCTACGTCTCTGGGGTGTGGACCGACATGCGCCGCAAGCAGGCCGGGTTCGGCAAGATCAAGCTTCTGCTTCAGCGCGGCCTACTCGTTCTGCCCCGACACCCTGAGCTGCTCAAGCAGTTGCGCGCTCTGGAGTTCGAGCAGTCGGCGGCCGGCGGGGTGCGGATCTCGGTGCCGGAGAACAAGGGCCACGACGACCTCGCCATGGCGCTCCTGCAGGCCGTGTCCTGCCTGTCCGACCCCGAGGGGTGGCGGTGGCGCTCGGGCGTGAGCGTGCTCGACTCGGCGATGCAGCGCGATCAGGCCTGGCAGGCATACCGGGTTGCCCGCGACCAGCACCGCGCCCAGGTCGGTGACGGTGGACGCTGCACCGAGGCGGGGCTACTGGTTCCAGCCCGGCCGCTGCCCGAGCGGGGCATTGCGAACGGTTGGTTCTGGATGCCGCAGGGTCAGGAGCGGGGCGAGGCGTGGTGACGTCAGCGCTTCGGGGGCAGTGGACGCTTCCAGGAGTGCTCTTGCCCGTCTTCGTCGGTCCAGCGAACGGTGATGGTCGTGTCCCGGGTCGCCGTCGTCTGGTGCGCCATGAACGTGTGCGCGTCTCCTGGGCGCATGTTGCCCGCGTCTGGAAAGCGGATGGGGAGATGTTGGCTTTCCTCGGCCTCGACTCGTGTCGACAGCGCCGCGGCGGTTCCATCGTTGTGCAGCAGGTACCCCTCGCCGCTGAGCCACTCCACACGCCACGCAGCGGCGGGCGTGGGCGCCTCGTGAGCCTCAGCAATGGCGAGGGCCTCGGCGGCTGCCGCCATTCGCTCCAGGGCCGTCGCGGTACGCCCGGCGGCAACTATTGCCTCATCCGCCCGACGCCCGGTGCCCCGAGTCGAAACCAGCGCCCATACGGCCACCGCGACGCTGGCCACCGTGCCGATTCCCTGCCAAGCCGACCAGTCCCACATGCCGCCGACTCTAGGCGCCCCCGGTGACAGTCGCGCCCCGACAAATCGCCATCCGCTCGGGCGTCGTCCGGGTCGGTGGCGCGTTTGTCGACGGCGCGGCGTGTGCGGTGATCTGGCCGATCCTGCGAGCCCATATCGACACCAGGACCCGCGAGGGTGGTCAGGTCCGGCCGGAGGTGGCCGAGGCGCTCGCCGCGTTGCGGATGGCGGCCCTAGAGCACGCGATGTCCGCGAACGGACATCGCGAACGGACATCGGCGGACATCCCTAAATCGTGGGAGCTGGGACCAACGATGACCACCGGCCAACTGGCCGACCGGCTCGGGGTTGGGGACCGTCAGGCACGCAGGATCGCCTCGGCTCATGGGCTGCGCCCCGTGGGTCGAGGCACTTGGGCCACCGAAGACGTTGAAGCGCTGACCGCGAGCCGGTCGGCCGGGGCCGGAAGGAGCCCACGATCATGAAGACCACGCCACTCCCCCCCACCCGGGAAGACCCGTCCCTCGTCGCCGCCGCGAAGGTGACGACGGAGGCCACGGCCAAGATCGCCTCGATCCGGGCCAACCGCGACCTGTCCGACCTGGCCAAGGCCCGCCAAATCGATGCGGCATACACAGCCGTGATGACCGAGCGGGCCCGACTGTGGGACGACCTGCAGGGCCGCCGGCTCGCGCGCCTGCAGGACCTGCAGTCGCTCCTGCCGTTCGGTCCGGGCATCACCGAGAACACCAGCGCCGCCGACCAAGCGGTCCTGCAGGCCGCGTTCCGAGCCAACGTGGAGAAGGCCCGAGAGGCCAGCGCGGATGGGCTGCGGGAGATGCTCGCCGACGCCGTCCGCTTCGGCGACGAGCTGATGCGGAGGGCGGTCTACACCGTCGCCACCGACCAAGGCCGCGTCGGTGTCGTCTGGCGAGACATGCAAGCCGCCGATCCCGAGATGGCCAAGGTGGCTCAGGAGATCGGCGAGATCAGCGCCTACTTGGAGGGCCGCGACTTCACTTCGCGAGCCTGGGAACGGCAGGCCTTCGCCCCGATCCCCAAGCCCCAGGAAGTCTTCGACTTGTCCGTACTCCTGCAGGCGGGCGCTGCTAGACCGCTCAACTGGTAATGGCCACCACGCCCGACTTCGACGCGATGCTGGACGCTGCGCCAGCCCTGCTCGCCCAGGCAAGGACAGACATGCACGTGCTCGCGGCCCAAGGCTACGCCGGAGCTCGCCCGCGCCCATCCGTGCTCTTCTTGGTCGGGTACTCGGCGAAGCGAACTTCCTTCAAGGCCGTGCACCTGGCATCAGACAACAGCTTCGAGCCGGTGGAGATCGAGGGGCTTATCGACTGCTGCGCTTCGCACCTGCGGGACCAGCCATGCCCATGCGGCTTCGGCGAGCGCTTCGCGGACTGCTGCAGCATCGACGCCGGCACCCACGCCACGGCCCCGCGAGAGGCCGTCACAACTCCCTGACGGACAGACGACGGAGGGCCGGAGCCTTGATCGGCTCCGGCCCTCGTGTTCACCGGTCAGGCGTACTGCGCGGCAGCCTGCATCGCCGCACGGACCGCGTTCTGTGGCACGTAGGCATACCCCGCCGTCGTCTCCGGCCGTGAATGCCCCAACAACTCCTGCACCGCCCGAAGATCCCGCGTCCCCGCATACGCGACGGTGGCGCATCGGTGGCGCAGGGTGTGAGTAGATACCCCAGGCGGTAGGTGCCGAGTGACGATCTTGGCCAGGTGGTGCGCGGTGATGTGTCCACCCCGCGGCGACGGGAACGCCCACCCTTCCTTGATCGAGTGCAGCTCGCCAGCCAACAACGGAGGCAGCGGCACATACCGCACGTGACCGCCCTTGCCGACGACCCGCAGCGAGTAGCCGTCGCCGTCCTCGACCACGTCGTCGACGTGCACCCGCGCGATCTCCCCGCGACGCAGCCCACAGAACCCGGCCAGCTGGATCGCCAGCCGGGCCCGCGGGTCGGCCACGTTGATCGCCTCAGCGAACGCCCGCTCGGGGGTCGGACGCGGAGCCGATCGAGGAATCCGCACCGCCGGCAACAGGGCGGCCGGAGAGACCTCGATCCGCCCCGTGGCCTTCGCCCAGGCGTAGAACGAACGCAGCGACGACCGGGCCGACTTCTTCGTGTTGGCGTTCCACTGCGCAGCCCCCATCCACCGGGCCAGGTCGTCGACGCCGACGCCCAGCAGATCCGGGTAGGTCTGCCACAGGCGGGTCACGTAGTACCGCCGAAGGCTGATCGTCGTCTCCGGCGCCCCAGCGGCCCGCAGCCACTCACACCAGGCCCACACCGGCTCCAACGGGTCCGAGGACACCACATGCAACGCCCGAGGCCGACCGACCGGCCGCTTCGCCACGGTGGCGGTCATCGCTGACCCCCAGCCATCTCAACCAGCCGCGACACCGCGCCAGCCAAGGCGCCCGCCTCGGCCATGGTCAGCTCGGCGCCTGCGACCGGCGTGTCCACCGCGAGCCGGGCATCCCCGCCGGGCTCAGCGACCAACCACACGCTGACCCGGCCCGCGTCCTGCGAGGCGCTCACGCACTGACCGGTGGCGGCGTCGTGAGCGCTGCACCACGGGGCGCACGTCGTGACATCCTTCTCGTTCATGGTCGTTCTCCTTCTATCGAGGTGATTCGGTCTAGGCCTCGGCTGGTGCACCAACACCGGCCGGGGCCGTCGTTCTTCTCTTGTGCGTGCTCGTGTGTGTGCAGACAGGACGGCACGCACCGTGACGAGTTGGGATGGGTGGCCCTCGGGGCGAGAGTCCCGCGTGCTCAGACGGGACGGTCCGGGAGGGGATGGGACGCCCAGGCAGGACGGTCAACTCACTGGGGGTCAAGGGGCCGCAGGTTCAAATCCTGTCAGCCCGACGAAACCGCATATATCGGACGGCGAGAGCCCTCGAACCCTGGCCGGGGTCGGGGGCTTCGTCATGCCCGGGCATGAGGCCGCCGATGAAGCCGCCGCTGCAGGTGTGATCACATCACGAGCGACGACTTCAAGGACGGCTCCAGCGTCCGGCACCGGGCGGAGGCGTTGCAGCGCGTGCGCAGCCCACGGCAGGGCGGGGGGCGAACACACGGCATACCGGCGGGGGGCGAGCACACGGCATACCGGCGGGGCGGAGGCGACGAACCAGGGATCTGTCGGGCGCGCGCATTAGGCTCGGGGCCGTGGCGGAAAGCAGGGGAGTTGCGGGCGACGAGGTGCCCGACACCGACCGTGTCCTCACCCTGCCCAATGCCCTGTCGGTGTTGCGCCTGCTCGGGGTGCCGCTGTTCCTGTGGCTCATCCTGCGCGGCGACGACGGGTGGGCCCTGGTCACCCTCGCGTTGTCCGGCATCACGGACTACCTCGACGGCAAGATCGCGCGCCACTTCCATCTGGTGTCGCGCGTGGGCCAGTTGCTCGACCCGATCGCCGACCGGCTCTATATCGTCAGCACGCTGCTGGGCATGGCCTGGCGGGACATCATCCCGTGGTGGATCGTCTGGGTGCTGCTGCTGCGTGAGCTGTTCATGGCCGGGCTGCTGCTGGCGCTCAAGCGCGTCGGCCAGATCGGCATCCCGGTCCACTTCGTCGGCAAGGGCGCCACCCTCAACCTCCTCTACGCCTTCCCGGTCATCCTCCTCGGCCAGGTGCCGGGCACCGTCGGCGCGTGGGCGCTGCCGATCGGGTGGGCGTTCGCGTGGTGGGGGATCGTCCTCTACTGGGTCGCCGCCGCCCTGTATGCCGTGCAGGCGGCCCCGCTGCTGAGCCACACCCGGAGGGCGGCATGAGCGCACGCCGGGTCGACGAATCGATGGCCCTCATCACCGAGCTTCGCGAAGGTTCGCTGGAGCCCGGGTATGCCGCCGCCTCGGCTCGTCGGGTCGCCGAAGGGCTGCCGAAACACAGCTCGGGTCGTAGCCCCATGGTCATCGCAGTCGCGGTTGCCTGTGGGTTCCTTTTGGTGGTGTCGGCTCTGAGCCTCAAGTCGGCCACGAGCGTGGTCGAACAGGCCCGCGCTGACTTGAAGGCCCAGATCGGGGCGCGCCAGGAGGCCGGTGACCTGCTCGCCGAGCGGGTGAGCCAACTGGAGGCCGAGGTCGCCGGCGCGCGGTCCGCGGCTCTTGGTCAATCAGGACGGTCCAGCGTCCTGACCCAGCTGTCCTTCCTGCAGGTCGTCGGAGGCGTTGTGGCGGTCACCGGGCCAGGGATCACCGTGACCCTGGACGACTCGGCCGACGCGGTGAGTGGATCAGACCCCGCGAGGGGTTCCAGCGGCTTCGAGGAAGGGCGCGTCAGCGCCGCGGATCTGCAGATCGTCAGCAACGGGCTGTGGGCGGCTGGCGCAGAAGCGATCTCGATCAACGGGCAGCGGTTGACCACCCGGTCAGCCATCCGGTTTGCCGGCCAGGCCATCCTCGTGGACTTCCGACCGTTGGTGCGGCCCTACGTCGTCACCGCCATCGGAGACCCCAAGGCGATGCAGGCGTCGTTCGGTTCGTCGGCCACCGGCAGTTACCTCAAGTCGCTCGAGGACAACTACGGCATCCCCGTCGCGATCACGGCCGGATCCGCCCTGACCTGCCCGGCCGGCGTGGCGCCCGCCCTGATCTCCGCCACGGCGCGGCCGGACGGCATACCCTCGACCTCGTCCCCGACCACCCGGGCGACCGCAGCCTCACCGACCACCCAGGTGACCAGACCATCACCGACCACCCGGGTGACCAGACCATCACCGAGCACGACGGAGAAGCGGCCATGATCCCTGCCATCGGCCTGTTGGTGGGCATTGTCCTGGGGCTCGTGCTCCACCCGAGCGTCCCCTTGTGGCTGCAGCCCTATCTGCCGATCGCCGTCATTGCCGCCCTCGATGCGGTGTTCGGAGGTGTTCGGGCCGTGTTGGACGGGATCTTCGTCGACAAGGTCTTCGTCGTGTCGTTCCTGTCCAATGTGCTCGTCGCAGCCTTCATCGTCTTCCTCGGTGACCAGTTAGGCGTCGGCTCTCAGCTGTCGACGGGCGTCGTCGTCGTCCTCGGGATCCGGATCTTCTCCAACGTCGCAGCCATCCGGCGACACCTGTTCAAGGCCTGACCATGGCCTGGCGACGATCGACGAGCGAGCTGCCTGCAGGCGAGCCGGCGCGGATCCCGGAGGAGGCGCGCGACGTCACCTGGCGGCGCCTCCGGCGGATGTTCTCGGCCCGAGCGACTCGAGCCAATGTCCTGGCAACCGTGCTCACCGTGGCGCTCGGCTTTGCCATCGCCACCCAGATCCAGCAGAACCAGGAAGGTGGGCTGGCCACCCTGCGCCAAGACGAACTCGTCCGGGTGCTCGATGACGTGACGCAACGATCGACGCGTCTGGACCGACAGGTCCGCGAGCTCGAGGTCCAGCGCGACCAGCTGCAGACGAGCGCCGACCGGGCCAAGGCCGCCTCGGAACAGGCCCAAGCCCGACTGGATCAGCTGGCGATCCTGGCCGGAACGGTCAAAGCCACCGGTCCGGGCGTTCGGATCACCATCACCGACTCCGCCGGGGCCGTGCGCGCGGCCGGGCTGCTGGACGTGCTGCAGGAACTGCGAGACGCCGGGGCGGAAGTCATCCAGTTCGGCACGGTGCGGATCGTCGCGGGCTCCTATTTCACCGACGCGGGGACGTCGATCACGGTCGACGGTCAGTCGCTGTCGCGTCCTTATGTCATCCTGGCCATCGGCGATCCCCAGACCCTGGCCTCGGCCATGAGCATCCCCGGCGGAATCATCGACTCGATGAAACGACTCGGTGCCAGTGCCTCCGTCGATCAGGTCACCGCAGTCACCATCGACGCATTGCACACGCCGAAGACGCCCCGATACGCTCAGCCGGTGCCGGAGCCGACGGTCGCACGCACCGGCGGATAGAGTCAGGCCGAACGCAGAGGCCCAGCCTCGCCGCAGGATCGACCTCGTTGCAGATCAGACCTCGTTGCAGTTCAGACCTCGTTGCAGTTCAGACCTTGTTGCAGATCACGTGGACCGAAGGAGCACCATGAGTGAGTTGTCCTACCCCCAGGAGTTGCGCTACACCAGCGATCACGAGTGGGTGGCTGTCGGAGCGGACGGCACCCTGCGGGTCGGCATCACCTCCTTCGCACAGAACGCTCTGGGCGATGTCGTCTATGTCTCGTTGCCTGCGGTCGGCGACTCGGTGAGCGCCGGAGACTCCTGCGGAGAGGTTGAGTCCACCAAGTCGGTGAGCGATGTCTTCTCCCCGCTCGACGGCGTCGTCACCGCTGTCAACGCGGACTTGGACACCGCGCCCGAACTGGTCAACAGCGACCCCTACGGCGACGGTTGGCTGTTCGACCTGCGCCCCAGCGACCCGGCGGCGATCGACGCGCTGATGGACGCCGCGGCATACGAAGCATCGGTGAGCTGACCGGAGCTGACCGGGAGCGAGCCCGGATCGACTCCGGATCGACTCGGAATCGACTCGGGATCGACCTAAAGCGCGCGGTCTGACCCCCGGCGGCCTCACCGCAGGACTTCTGGCCCGGTGTCGGGCCGATGACGTATCCTTCCGGGACGATCGCTGCCCGGTTTCCGGTGTCGGCGACGGGTACGGGCCGTCAGACACCAGCAGGGCCCGTCGCGGAAACGGAGATGCGATGTCGCACGAGCAAGAGCGCCCCGAGCACGACGCTGGAGGCGCCCGTGAGGGTCACGAGGACCTCACGCGACGCGAGTTCCCGCCGCGCCCCGGCGACCCCACGACGATGCGGTTCCGTGGGCTGGGGGAGATCCCCGAGACCTTCGATCCCGACAGCGGGCTCAGCGCAGAAGACGAGGCCACGATCGGGGCCCTGCGCCCCGGCACCGCGCTGCTGGTTGTCGTGCGCGGTCCCAACAACGGGGCGCGCTTCCTGTTGGACGACGCCGAGGTCACGTCGGGTCGTCACCCGGACAGCGACATCTTCCTGGACGACGTCACCGTCTCACGTCGCCATGCCGTGTTCGTCCGCGAGGGCGCCGGGTATGCCGTGAAGGATGTCGGGTCGCTCAATGGCACCTACGTCAACCGCTCGTCGGTGGAAGCGGCGGTGCTGCGAAACGGCGACGAAGTGCAGATCGGCAAGTACCGCTTCCTCTACTACGCGCGCTGACCCTCGACATGGCGGGTCGTCGGCGTGGTCTGTCGATCGGGGTCGTCCTCGAACGACTTCAAGGGGACTTTCCGGACCTCACCATCTCCAAGCTGCGTTTCCTGGAGACCGAAGGTCTGGTCACGCCGCAGCGAGCGCCCTCGGGCTACCGGATCTACTCCGAGGCCGACGTCACGCGGCTGCGTTACGTCCTCACCGCCCAACGTGAGCGGTTCTGGCCGCTCAAGGTCATCCGGGACGCCCTGGATGCGATCGACCGTGGTCTGACGCCAGCAGCCGACGCACCCGGCGCGCGACCCGCTGTGCCCGGCCCAGCGACCGACCCCGACGTTCCTTCGCCCGCCATGTTGGGTGCACCGCCCTCACTGCGCCTCACCGAGTCCGAGCTCATCGGAGCCGCCCATCTGGATGCCGGGGTGTTCCAAGCCCTGCGAGGCTTCCTGCTGTTGCGTCCTGACCCGTCCGGCCACTACGACGACGCCGCCCTCGCCGTGGCGCGCGCAGCCGCAGCGTTGGCGGCATACGGAGTGGAAGCACGGCACCTGCGGCCCTTCCGGACGGCCGCCGAGCGCGAGGTGGGGTTGGTGCAGCAGATCCTCGGACCGGCGGCAACGGCCGACGGGGACGGGGCGGACGGAGGCGGTGCGGCGCAGGTGCTGCACCACTGCCTGGCCCTGCATTCGGCCCTAGTACGCGCGGAGCTGCGTCGCGGATAGCCGCAAGCGCTGGACGCCAGGTAGCGTGGGCCAGGTGATCGAGGTCGACGTGCTCGGCGTTCGGGTCGAGATGCCCACCAACCAACCCATCGTCCTGTTGCGCGAGCGCAACGGCGGGCGCTATCTGCCGATCTGGATCGGGGCCGCCGAGGCCACTGCGATCGCCTACGCCCAGCAGGGGGTCGTGCCGCCGCGGCCGCTCACCCACGACCTCATCAAGGACACCCTGGACGCGCTCGGTCATGCGTTGGTCCGGGTCCGGATCGACGAGCTGCGCGACAAGGTCTTCTACGCGACCCTCGTCGTCGATGGCACCGAGATTTCGGCCCGCCCATCCGATGGCATCGCGCTGGCGTTGCGGACCGCGAGCCCGATCCTGGTCCACGAGGACGTGTTCGCCTCGGCCGGCATCACCATGGCGCCGGAGGAGGACGACGAGGTCGAACGCTTCCGCGAGTTCCTCGACCAGGTGTCCCCGGAGGATTTCGTGGCACCGGCCGACGAGCCGGCCGATCCCGACGAGGATTTCACCGGCAAGGACTAAACCTGCACTAGAGGGTCATGTTACTGAAGTGATATCTGCGACACGCGTGACAAACGGTGCAGTGATGATTGACCCTGAGCCCGAGTCCCTCTACCGTCGGTGGAGAACAGCAGGCGTGTAACTACGTCTGAGGTTCTTCATCCCGCATCGCCACCGTTCGGCCCAGGAGGATCCCGTGAGTGCCACCAGCGAGCCGACGCGTCGCTCGGGTGCGGTTCCCGCCCAGGGATTGCTCTTTGACGACGACCTGCCCGAGTTGCGCGAGGACGAGGGCTACCGCGGACCGACGGCGTGCCGGGCGGCCGGCATCACCTACCGGCAGTTGGACTACTGGGCCCGCACCGGGTTGGTCGAGCCCTCGGTCCGCACCGCGACCGGCTCAGGCACGCAGCGGCTGTATGGCTTCCGCGACATCCTGGTCCTCAAGGTCGTCAAGCGGCTGCTGGACACGGGCGTCTCGCTGCAGCAGATCCGGCAGGCAATCACCCACCTGCGTGAACGCGGCGTCGAGGACCTCGCCCGGATCACCTTGATGAGTGACGGTGCCACGGTCTATGAGTGCACGTCGGCCGACGAGGTCATCGACCTCTTGCAGGGTGGACAGGGCGTCTTCGGCATTGCCCTCGGTCGGGTCTGGCGCGAGGTCGAGGGGTCCCTCGCCGAGCTGCCCAGCGAACGCGCCGACGAGGACGCGGCCGCTCACGATGCCGATCCTCGCGACGAGCTGTCAGCGCGTCGCGCTTCCCGGATGATGGCCTGACCTTCCTCCACCGCAAGACCGTATGCCGCCCCGGCGGTGAGTCAGCGGCATACGGTGTGTCGGGCGGTGCCCACAACCCTGGCGGAACGGTCGCGTGGGTCTAGACTCAGTGGCGCCGAACACTCCGCGTGGGAGAGTCCACGTGCCGCCCTCGCCACGGTGAGGGACGGTGCTGGCGCCGAAGGGGCAACTACCCCGGAACCTCTCAGGCCCCAGGACCACGCGGACAGGCGACTCTGAAGGGGCCACGGCGGCTCGACAGAGGGGGCCGCTCAAGGTCTATCCCTCATGTCGCCCCGGAGGCCCGTATGCCGCAGCACCCCGCCACCCCCTCGACCGACTCCGCCGCGTCCGCGGCGCTTCCCGCGTTCGTCGGCAGGCACATCGGTCCCACCGATGCCGCCGTCGCCTCGATGCTTGAGGTCATCGGGCAGCCGTCGCTGGAGGCGCTCGTCGACGCGGCACTGCCGACGGCGATCCGCAGCCAGGTGCCGCTCAACCTCGCGGCCGCCGAGTCCGAGTCGGCCGTCATCGGCGAGCTGCGGGGTCTGGCTGGGCGCAACCGGGTGTTGCGTTCCATGATCGGGCTCGGCTACTACGGCACGGTCAGCCCGCCCGTGGTCACGCGCAAGATCCTAGAGAACCCGGCCTGGTACACGGCATACACCCCCTATCAGCCGGAGATCTCCCAGGGGCGCCTGGAGGCGCTGCTCAACTTCCAAACCGTGGTGTCCGACCTCACCGGGTTGCCGATCGCTGGTGCCTCGCTGCTGGACGAGGCGACGGCGGCCGCCGAGGCGATGACCCTCATGCGGCGCTCGACGAAGGTGCCCGACGACGCGGTCCTGCTCGTCGACGTCCACACGTTCCCGCAGACCCTGGCGGTCATCGCGACCCGGGCCCGTCCGTTGGGGATCCAGGTCGTCGTCGCGGACCTGTCCGAGGTTACGACAGCAGAGGCATTGCGGGCGGCCGCGGGCGGATTGCCGGTGTTCGGCGTGCTCGCTCAGTACCCGGGGGCCGACGGTCAGGTCCGCTCCCTGGCGGCCTTGGCCACCGCCGCGCATCAGTCGGGCGCTCTGCTCACCGCAGCCACCGATCTGCTGGCTCTCACCCTGCTGACCCCTCCGGGGGAGTGGGGTGCCGACATCGCCGTCGGCTCGGCCCAGCGCCTTGGGGTCCCGATGGGCTTCGGCGGACCGCACGCGGGCTTCATGTCGGTCCGGGCCGGCCTAGAACGCTCGATGCCCGGGCGGCTGGTCGGGGTGTCTGTCGACGCGCACGGCGCACCCGCCTATCGGCTGGCGCTGCAGACCCGCGAGCAGCACATCCGCCGCGAGAAGGCCACGTCCAACATCTGCACCGCGCAGGTCCTGCTCGCGGTCATCGCCAGCATGTATGCCGTGTGGCACGGTCCCGAGGGCCTGGCCGCCATCGCTCGGCGGGTCAACGGGCATGCCCGGATGCTGGCCCGCGGGCTGGCCGAAGGTGGCATTGAGGTGCTCACAGCCGTGCCTTTCGACACGATCCGGGTGCGGGTGCCGGGCCGGGCCCACAAACTGGCCCGCGAGGCCGCCGAGCGGGGCGTCAACATCTGGGTCGTCGACGCGGACACGCTGTCGATGAGCTGCGACGAGACGACGACCAGCCACGACCTCGACGCAGTGTTCGATGCTTTCGGTCTGGCGGCCCCCAGCACCGCCGCGGTGCAGCCGGACGACCACGGCGGGTGGGACGAGTCGCTGAGTCGGAGCACGGCATACCTCACCCATCCGGTGTTCCACGACCACCGCAGCGAGACGCAGATGCTGCGCTATCTGCGGCGGCTGTCCGACCGGGACTACGCGCTGGACCGCGGGATGATCCCGCTCGGCTCGTGCACGATGAAGCTCAACGCGACGACCGAGATGGAGGCGATCACCTGGCCCGAGTTCGCCGACCTACACCCGTTCGCCCCGACGAACCAGACCGAGGGCATCCGGGCGCTCATCGGTCAGCTGGGGGACTGGCTGGTCGAGATCACCGGCTACGACGCGGTCTCGCTGCAGCCCAATGCCGGATCCCAAGGGGAGTTGGCCGGCCTGCTGGCCATCCACGCCTACCACGAGGCTCGCGGCGAAGGTCATCGGCGGGTCTGCCTCATCCCGGCCAGCGCCCATGGGACCAACGCTGCCTCGGCGGTGATGGCCGGGCTCAAGGTCGTCGTCGTCAAGACCGCCGCGGGCGGGGACATCGACCTGGACGACCTGCGGGCCAAGGTGGCCGCCCACGCGTCCGAGCTTGCCGCGATCATGGTGACCTATCCGTCCACGCACGGCGTGTTCGAGGGCACGATCACCGACCTGTGCGCACTCGTGCACGATGCGGGCGGTCAGGTCTATGTCGACGGTGCCAACCTCAACGCGCTCGTCGGGCTGGCCCAACCGGGTCGGTTCGGTGCGGATGTGTCCCACCTCAACCTGCACAAGACCTTCTGCATCCCGCACGGCGGCGGAGGTCCGGGCGTCGGTCCGGTCGCGGTGCGCGCGCACCTGGCGCCCTACCTGCCCAACCACCCGCTGGCGCCCGAATGCGGACCGTCGACGGGCATCGGGCCGGTGTCGGCCGCTCCCTACGGCTCGGCCAGCATCCTGCCGATCTCCTGGGCCTACATCCGGCTCATGGGCGGCGCCGGGCTCACTCGCGCGACCCAGGTGGCGATCCTCAACGCCAACTACGTCGCTGCCCGGCTGCGTGAGCACTACCCGGTCCTGTATGCCGGTGCGTCCGGCTTGGTCGCCCACGAATGCATCTTGGACCTGCGCGGCATCACAGCCGAGACGGGTGTCACCGTCGATGATGTGGCCAAACGGCTCATCGACTACGGCTTCCACGCGCCGACGATGTCCTTCCCCGTGGCCGGCACGCTGATGGTCGAGCCGACCGAGAGCGAGGACCTTGGCGAGCTCGACCGGTTCATCGCAGCGATGATCTCGATCCGCCAGGAGATCGCCGACGTCAGCGCCGGAGTGACGACGGCCGAAGCCAGCCCGTTGCGCGCGGCTCCGCACACGGCATACGCGCTGACGGGGGAGTGGGACCGTGCCTACGACCGGACGGTCGCCGTGTTCCCGCCCGGGGTCGACCCCACGGACAAGTACTGGCCGCCGGTCGCGCGCATCGACGGGGCCTACGGGGACCGCCACCTGGTCTGCTCCTGCCCGCCGCCCGAGGAGTTCGAAGGCTAGGCCCGCGGGCGCGAGTTGGTAGGGTCCTGGTGGCACGTGAAATGTCCAGAGGGTGAACACGTGGCGACGTCCCGGCACAACCTTGAAGGAGTGAGCGGGTGGGCAAGAAGCGCCGCCGCGAGGAGAAGCTCGCCAAGCAGCTTGCCAAGCAGCTGGCCAAGGACGAGCGACGGATCGGGTCGCCGATCCCGGAGAGCCTGCGGCCACGCCCCGCCCTGGCCTACGAGCTCAACGAGGGCCGGGAGAACGTTGCCCTGTCCGCCCTACGTCGGGCCACGCCAGGGCTGAACTACCTACTGACCCGCTACCCTCGCGGCCTGCTGCGACGGGACGCGGTCGCCGGCGTCGCGGTCGCGGCGTACCTCATCCCGCAGGTCATGGCCTATTCGGCCATCGTCAATGTCCCGCCGGTCGCCAGCTTGTGGACCGCTCTCGCTGCGATCATCGCGTATGCCGTCCTCGGCAGTTCGCGGATCCTCTCCTCCGGGCCGGAGTCGACGATCGCCCTGATGACCGGGGTGGCCATCGCTCCGTTGGCGGCCGGCAATCCAGACCGGGCGGTGGCCCTGTCGGCCGCCTTGGCCTTGTGTGTCGCGGGATGGTGTCTTGTCGCGCGAGTCCTGCGGGCCGGGATTATCGCCGAGCTGCTGTCCACGCCGCTGCTGGTCGGCTATCTGGCCGGTGGCGCCGTGCTGATGATCGTCGGACAGTTGGGCAAGGTGACCGGGACCTCGGTCGACGGGGAAAGCATCGTCGAACAGGTGCGGTCCTTCCTGTCGGTCGTCGGGCAGACCAAGCTCCCGACGTTGCTCATCGCGGTCGCCACGCTGGCCCTCATTCTGATCATCATCACGGTCAAGCCGATGTGGCCCGCTCCGCTCATCGCCGTTGTCCTGGCCACGGTGGCCTCCGTGGTGCTGCACTTGGAGGCCCAAGGGGTCAAGGTGGTCGGGACCGTGCCGTCCGGCCTGCCCATGCCGCGGTTGCCCAATGTGTCAGTGGACGAGCTCAAGGCGATGCTCTGGGCCGGGTTGGGCATCACCATCGTCGGCTACAGCGACATCATGCTCATTTCCCGGGGCTTCCCACTCACCCCAGGTGAGGGGGAGACCAAGAGCGACGTGCGAGCCGATCCGCAGCAGGAGCTCGTTGCCATGGCCGGGGTGCATGCGGCGGTGGGCCTTTTTAGCGGCTACCCCGTGTCCGCGTCCGGGTCTCGCACGGCCTTGGCCATCGCCGGACGGGCCCGCAGCCAGGCCTATTCCCTGGTCGCGGGACTGTGCGTCGTCGCGGTGCTCTTCTTCGCCGGGCCGTTGATGGCGTCGCTGCCCTCGGCGGCGCTCGGGGCGGTCGTCTTCTATGCCGCCGGCAAACTGGTGTCGATCCCCGACTTCAAGCGGTTGTGGGCCTTCCGGCGTCGCGAGTTCATGTTGGCGATCATCGCCATGCTCGGCACCGTCATCATCGGCATCCTGCAGGGGGTGCTCTTTGCCATCGCGCTGAGCCTGTTGGAGATGCTGCACCGGCTAGCGCGACCGCATGAAGGCGTGCTGGGTCGGGTGCCGGGGATCGCGGGCATGCACGACGTGGCCGACTATCCCGATGCCCGGACCATCCCCGGGTGCATCTTCTACCGCTACGACGCCCCGCTGTTCTTCGCCAACGTGGGCGATCTGCGCGAACGCGTCGATCGGGTCATCTCGGTGGAGAACGCGGCATACCCCGACGCTCCGGTGCGGTGGTTCATCCTCAATGTCGAGGCCAACGTCGAGGTGGACATCACCGCCGCCGATGCTCTGCGAGAGCTGGCCCAGGAGCTGGCCGACCGCGGGATCGAGCTCGGTCTGGCTCGGGTGAAGTTCGACCTCTATGAGCCGTTGGACCGGGCGGGTGTCATCGACATCATCGGCAAGGACATGCTCTTCGCCACCCTGCCGGTGGCCGAGGAGGCCTACCTGCGCTGGGCGTTGAAGCAGGCCGACAACGCTCAGTCGGAATCCGAGCTCGATGAGGTGGCCGATCTCGTCGACGCCGAACAATCCAGCAGCCTGCTCCCGTGGGACCGCCCCGACGAGGACGACGACACCGAAAGCCACGACGGCGTGGACGACCCCGCCCACGGTCCTGGCGCCCACCGGCCGTCGATCTTCGGTCACCGGCCCGTGCCCGGTGGGGAACCCGCCCGGGACTGAACCTGACGGCGATCGGGACCGGAGCCTGCGGGAGTTCGGTGCGGCATCGGTGGTATTCCGAGTTCGCCAGCGACGGGGACCCGCGCAGGCCCCTAGGCAGCCGGCCCGGTCACCCGACGGACCGTCGACCCGCGCCGGGACTTGTCGACCCGCAACTGGGCCGGGATCCGGTCGCGCAAGGCCGGAACGTGACTGACCACCCCGACGGCGCGCCCGCCGTCTTGAAGTTGGTCGAGCACGGCCATGACGTGTTCGAGGCTCTCGCTGTCGAGACTGCCGAAACCCTCGTCGATGAACAGGGTATGTAGGTCGATGCCGCCGCTCTCCTCGCGGACCGCATCGGCCAGGCCGAGGGCGAGCGCCAACGAGGCCATGAATGACTCGCCCCCCGACAAGGTGGCGGTGTCGCGGGTCTGGCCGGTCCACTGGTCCTCGACCACCAGACCCAAGCCGCTTCGCCGCCCACCGGCGGAGAGCCGATCACTGTGCGCCAGCTGGAACCGGCCTTCGCCCAACCGTTGGAGCCGCTCGTTGGCCAGTTCGACGACCCGTTCCAGTCGTCCGGCCAACACGAAGGCGGAGAGCTTCATTCGCAGGGTGTTGTCTGAGCCCAACCCCGCGACCACGTCGGCCAAGGCGGCGGTGGACGCCGCCACCCGGCTGGCTGTCGCGGCGGCATCCGCGCTGACCTGCACCTGGGAGGCCAGCCCCTCGATGTCTCGGGCCGACTGCTCGGCCAGCGCATGGGTGCGGGCTGCCGCTGTGCGCTGACTTCGGGCGGCGACCATCGCTGCCGTGAGGGCGTCGAGGTCGGGCAGGGGCGCCGCCAAGGCGGCAGCGACTTCGGGCTCGGCCAGCG
>MTKY01050723.1_pt1 | contig 25592 bp, 37 predicted proteins | sample 1042731 | NCBI WGS metagenome assembly MTKY01 (sample SAMN06212206, study PRJNA360538) | anaerobic digester metagenome | biome: Wastewater treatment plant; material: sludge; isolation source: anaerobic digester fed with sludge from wastewater treatment plant | place: Denmark: WWTP Soeholt ... | reverse complement strand
CGAGCTGGCGCTGACCTCGCGATACTCGCCATCGATCCACTCTAGCCGGCGCCGCGCAGGAGGCCGCCGCACGTCGCTCTTTGGCATATCGCGCCAGGCAATTACCCAACAGAGCGTTGCAACCGCTGCCGCAAGTACGGCAATGACCAGCCACATCAGCGTCAGATTCCAAATGGTCACTTGAGCCTCCACCATAGCCCCCCCCCTGCTCTCTCCCCTACCGCCCCCCCTGTGCAAACGGCGTTGTGTAGGCCCACACAACGAGCGGATGTCGGCCGATTCCCCTACCAAGGGTCTGCCCGGGCCGGTGCCAGTCGGCCCGGGCGACACCCCCCTCAGCTCCCCGCCGTTGCCGTCCACTGTTTGTGTGCCCTAGGCACTATTCGCTTACGGCGGGCCGAACAGTGACGGCGGGGGTAGCGAGCCCCTGATCATCCTCTGCGCCGCCATCACTGCTGCCCCGCCGTCAAGACGTGTAGGGGGCCCTCCGACCGTCTCGCTTGTTCAGCATGGCTCTCCCGTCGCGGACGGGGCAGCAGTGTGACTTACACGTACTTTGCCCGGCAACCCTGCCAGAATTCACAGTATTTGGGGCTGCACTTCCAGCCGCCGGGCTGCATCAAGTAAACTCCGGCCTCAATGCCTGCCCAGGCGCGTTGTATGACCTCAAACAGCGCGAAGATTTCGCTGGGCTTTCGCTGCACCTCGAACACCTTTGCCGCCGGGTGCTGGCCTTTGGCAAACACGTAGTGCCTGAATGTCCACCCTGGTACCTCAACGCCCGTCTGGTTCAATGCCGCCAGGTAGAAAAGCGGCTGCAACTCATCGCCGGCCTTGGCGTCTGTCCACATGCGGCTCGCGGTCTTAAAGTCCCCGGGGATGCCGTCGCGGGTGATGATGTCGATGTAGCCGATGATCGGGATCGGCACGCCAGGCACATGCAGCTCGACGCGGCGTTCGATTATCCCATGCTCAGGGTCAAAGTTCGCGCGGATTTCGGCCAAGAGGTCGCGCACAGGCTTGGCCTTGACCATTCGCAGGCCGGTGTCATGCGTCGGGCCGGGCGTGCCGGCCTCCCAGGCGATGCTCTGGCCCCGTTCGAGTTGCTGTGTCCAGCTCTGTTCATAAGCGGCTTCGAGGTCGGGAGCGCCTTTGAGGTACGCTTCAATGGCCCCATGGAACGCGCTACCGAGTACCAGGTTGTCGCTGACCGGAGCCGGCTCTTTGACCACATACCGCCGGCGCCAGGCCTCGCCGCAGAGCAAATATGCGTTGATACTACTGAAAGACAGATGGTCTACGGTTGACATGATCCTGCTCCCGCCACGTGTTTCCACGTGTATCCGTGGACAATGCGCCAAACCGAGGCCTGTCGGACGCCGTACTTCCGGGCCAATGCCGATTGCGACACTCCTCGCGCGTATTCGTTGCGTAGAGCCAGGACTTGCTCGGCGGTTAGCCGCGCCTTGTTGTTCTGTTCGCCCCGACGCAACCTCTCGGGGTGTTGCCGCGTCCAATGCCGATTGCCACGTGGACGAAGCTCAGGATACCGAGTGAATGCATCCCGTCCCTTTTGGGCCATGTCGCGCATGTTGTCGGCATTTGTACCGAGGAAGAGGTGCTCGGGACGCACACATCCTGGGTTGTCGCATCTGTGGCATACCAAGAGGCCATCAGGTATAGGACCATTGGTCAGTTCCCACGCAATGCGGTGAGCATAGCGCCAGCGTCTACCTGCAAACGACACATGGCCATAGCCCGCTCTTGTGCGGAGGCCCGTCCAGGTCCAGCATCCTTCCGACTTAGATACGCGATTCCAGAACCATTGTGCAAGCGATGCCTCGCGTTCTTGGGCCTTGCGCTTGCGCGTGGCGATCGACTTGGCGCGGACCTCTGGGCTGAACTCACCCATGGCCCACCCCCTCCAGCGCCGCCGCGACCACCTGCAGCTCCTCATCGGTGCCAGGGATGCGCCCGTCGTTCGCAGCCATGATGGCCTCGGCGCCGTAGCGGGCCACGAGGTCGTTGAGGCTGACGGTGGATGTGGGGGCCTCGATGGTGGGAGCAGCCTCGGCAGCGGGCTCGGCTTCCGGCGCTTGCGAGGGGGCCACTCGCCAGGAGCCCTCGATCACATCGCCGTCGGGTGTGAGATCGGCGCCGTATTCGTCGGCCCGTTTCATGCCGCCAGTGAGATCGGGAAACACCACGTCGGCCACAAAGCCGATTGTGCGCCAGCGCAGCATGTTAGCGGGGTACTTATCCCACCCGCTGTTCGGTTTCACCACGCCGGCGCGCTTGGCGTCCTCCATTGTCCAGGTGAGGGTGTGCTCGAAACCGTTGTCCGCCCGTTTCATCCAGACCGTGCATTTGCCGGGCTCTTCCGTGATTTTGACCCCGCCGTTGAGGGGCGAGCCCAGGATCAAGGCCAGCGCGCCGCGTGGAGCGAGGCTCGGCTTGCCTTCAACGATATGGATGTACTCAAAGGATCCCGACAGGCTCAGGCCCAGCTCGTACCCTTTCAACATGATCGCCGCGGCCTGCTCTTTGCTGGCCACTCCAAAGCAGCGCGCCAGGTGCATCGTAGGCGCAATGTCGGTGATCATCTGCCATATGCTGGGCGTTAGTTGGGGCCGGTTGACTATGGTGAGTGCTTGAGACTGTTCCACGTTGCGTTACTCCTTGGGCACAACCTGCCCATTTTCCACATACACTACGGATAGCTCTTGATCATCCTTGAGGCCCAGGGCTTTGCGTATGGCCCGCTTGGTGCCGAGGCCAATGCCCGGTATTCGTTCTTCGTTCTGCAACTGTGACAACCAAGTGAGCGCCCACGCCGGCGACGTCGTGTACTCGATAATCGGTTGGACTTTTTCCAATCCGATGCCCGGCAAAGCGCAGAGCACTTTCTCGGCTTCGCTCAGAATACGGGGCTCACGTGTAGGGGGCACCAGCATCTCGGCTCGGTGTGAGCGAGCCGCTAGCCGTAGCACAGCCGGCTCATAGTCAGCATCGTTTGCCGTGTAGACCACAAACACGCCCATTTCTTGCACTTGGAGGAGGGCCCCTTGCACCGCCGTCCATGCCCAACCAGTCGCCCGGTTGTCGGTCCAGGTCTTGCCGTCATCGCCCCTGCGGAGCTCACCGGTGATCATGAGGTACGCCCAGGGCGTCTGGGCCTTGATGCCGGCGAGTTGCGACCAGAGCCGATCTTCGCGAATGCTGTTGAGAAGATCGTCAGGGGTCTTGCGCTCGACGGCGAGCAAAGCGCCGTCGTCACATGTGGCCAGGAGGTCGCCGGCGTCGAGCTGGGAGTGGGCGACCATGGCGCCGCCGAAGCTCAGGGCGCGCACCCACTCGGGTTCACGGGAGTCGATGATGGCTGCTGTGATTGACACCGGGGACCTCCTGGATTGTGAGAGGCCGCTCTATGCGGCCAGCTCGAGCGCTGGCACTTCCGGCGGCTCAGGCATGTCGGGGTTGAGGGCAAGCTCGACGCTGCCCACGAACAGCGCGGCCGCCAGCTCGTCGGGGTCCATGGTCGCCTCAGGCGGGGGCGGGCTGTTGAGCATCGCCTCTAGCGCCACGTCGGCGCCCGGATCGTTGAAGGGGTCGCAGTCCAACACCTCATCTTGCGGGATGCCCCAGAAGGGCGGGAGAATGAGCACCATCTCACTTCACCCCCGCTGCGAGGGCCTCAGCTACGATCTGCGCGAATTCGGCCGAGTCGACGTCGATGGCTCGCGTGATGATCTCCTGTTGCCTGCAAGCTGCTTTTGTGCGCTCCAAGTCGAACTGGTGCTGCTTTGCAAATGCCACGATGAACGGCCGTGCGATGTCGAGGTTGTGGCCGTTGCCGTTGCCGGGGGCCGCCGCGGTGGGCGCGCTGCCGTTCGCGTCGTCGGCATCCTGGCCCGTGTCAGCCAGGTAAGCGGCACGGCAGGCATCCTCGGAGTCGTAGAGGGCCAGGAACTTGAACGTGGTCGCTTCCTTTTCCTCGCCCGATTTCGTGCGGTACTTCCGCCCCGTGCCGACTTGGATCATTTTCGCCCACTTGCCATGCGCGTCGCGGGCGCTGGTCAGGCCCAGCTCCTTCAGCGATGGCCAGATGATACCCGCCCACTCCCGCGACTCCGCGATGGTTTCCCGGCGGATGTCGAAGGTGATGTTCTGCTCGGGCAGGGGCAGCAGGCTGATGTCCAGCGCCGTGCGGCGGTCTTCCGCCTTGTGCTGACCGGCGTCGTAGGGGAGCTTGCCCACACCCTTTTGGAGCACGCAGAAGTAAGCGTCAAGCTGAATCTGACCATAGTAGCTGCGTGGGGCGAGTGTCGCGTTACTCGCACTCTCAAAGGGATCGTCAATGGGGTGTCCGTTTGTGGCCATAGGGGTTTGTATCTCCTCTGATTACAGGGGGCCTTGACGGCCTGCAAAATCCGGCCTACAATCGGGGTGCTTGTTTCACCTTACGCGCGGCGGGTGCATCACCACCCAATGCGCGCTTTCTCTGTCGAACAGATTTGGATCACCTCCTCTCATGCGGCTACCTGCTGCCCGACCTGCAACCGCTCGATCTCCATGTGCAGGTCGGCGTTTTCCAGCTCCATGGCGCCCAGCTCACTTTCGAGCTGGCGGATTTGCGAGCGCAACGTTTGCAGCGTTCCGCGCAGCGCGGCCAGCTCCTCCTCTGCGGCCTCGATAACGGCCTGGTGCAACGGCCGCGCAGGAGCCGGGCCGTTGTACTCATTTCCCATGATTCCCTCCCCGTGTGTCCCGTGTGTCATGCCAGGTCCACAGCAAACAGATTAGCCCTACCAGTAGCCATCGTGCTGCCTCACCCATGCTCATCTCCTCATGCAGCCTCCTCTCCAGCATACGGCAGATTGACGCGGGCGAACGACCCGAACAGCCGCCGCGCTGCCGCGTCGTACACCAGCGCGGCTTCGAGCACATTGCCAAAGTGCCACCTGGCCGCGGGTGAGAGGAATTTCCTGGGGGCTGTTGTTAGCAGCCCCCAGCAAGTTGTCAGTGGTCAGCGTTGCCGGGGTCAGGGTCGTCATTGGGATCGGGCTCCTCGGTCGCGTAGCCAGGCGCCAATTGTTCAGCCGTGGTGCTGAACGCCAACACTCGGATGGTCTGCTTGATCGAGCGTGCGGTTGCAGCGGCCAGGTCTTTCAGCCGCTTGTAGGTTTCCAGGTCCACCTTGACCGAAATCTGCTCACTTTCACTCATACCGTATCCTTTCACACACTCTACCGTGAGATTGCTGCGGTTTCCTTTCCAGGGAAAAAATGGGGCCGTTTGGCCCAAGCGAGCGCTACTTTCCTACGGTCGAGTCAAGTATAGCATATTTTGCTCTACCTGTCAACCCCCTACGGTGGTATAATTGCACTGGGATAATGAATGAGTCAGTCCAACATAAGGTCACTAGCGCGAAGCACGAAAAAGGCCGGGGGAAGCCCCCGGCCTCTGCTTTTCTTGGTGCTACTTCCGCTTCCGCGGCCTCAGCTTGCCCGTGGCAATCGCGCGGTCCACGTCGGCCCGCGTCGTCAGCCAGGTGGCGCCACTTTGGCGGGCCCGCAGCCGCCCCTCACGCGCCGCTTCCGCCAGCGTGCTATAGGCGACGGGGTAGAGCTCCGCCACCTCGGTCAGCGTGATCTGCTGTCTCTGCAGCCAGGCGAACTCCGCCGGCGCTTCGTTGGGCTCGCAATTGGCAGGAGCGGGCCGGAGCACCCGCACGAGTGCGCCGCCGTCGAATGGGCAACGGTCGCCCTCAGTGACGCCAAACTCCGCTGCGCGCTGCTCGTCGAATGTCGCGCCGCATCCCTGCTGGCATTTGAGGATAGTCATGTTGTTGCGTCCTTTCTGCCGGCCTATTGTGGCCCGACCGGCGGGGCATCAATTCCTACGCCTGCAGTCGCTGGGCAACCGAGCGCAGGTATTCGCGACGACGGGCGATTTTGTCCCAGGCGGTGATCTGGGCAGGAAGACCGATGGTCAGGGCCACGAACAACTCGCCCAGGCCGCCTTTGCGGAGCGCGTCAATGGCCGTGCTCGCCTGAGCCCTGCTGAGGGCCGTCACGTCCAGGCCCGCCCGCCAGGCCTCGATGTCGGCCACGACCACCGGCAGGATTGCCTCGGATACCGACTCGTACCCAGCGGCCAGGATGTCGGCCTTGATTGCGGACATCGAGTCGAACCACTGGCCCAGCCGGTACGCGTCGATGTGTTCCTGCGCCCAACGGGCATCCGCCTTCGCCAACAGGTCATTCAGGTATGCCGCCTGCCTCTCGCTGATTTGCTCTGCCATTTCCCTCGCTCCTCTCTCGCTCTTGCCGTTTCCTACTCTCTGACCTCAGTATAGCATAGAATTCTATGACTGTCAATACCCTAACCTTAAAAAAGCAGCGAATTCTATGCCGGGTTTGGGCACAAAAACAGCAAGGCCCCGACGCCCGCCACGTCGAGGCCCTGCTGCCAAGGAGGAGGGGGAATAGGCGATTACAAGAACTTGCCCTTGACCGCTTGGCCCGCGTCATACAGCCCGCAGGCCGCCAGGCCGAGGAGCACGCCCGCGATGACGGTTTCCCACCAGAGTGCGAACGCGGGCCAGATGGTAGCGGCCTGCGCGGCAAGCGCGACCCCCACGCCGACGATCACGGCCACGACGATGGCCCGATTGCCCTCGATCTTCCCGACCGCCTTGACGGCCTCGACCAGGGCGACGACAACAACGGCTGCCGGCACACCGGCAACGACAAAGTCCAACATGACGTTCTCCTTCCGCCCCTATCAGGGGCCAAACACTGCCGGCAGCCGGCCCGCTGCCAGCCAGATTGCTGCGGCCACGGCCAGCGCCGTGGCCACCGATACCAACACCTGCCGTGCAGGGTCGCTCCATGAGCGGTGCGCCGCCAGGTGGGCGACCAGCCGCGAATGGTCGTCTCGCTGGCAGAGCAGCATGGGCACCGCCCAGCGCGGCGTCTCCGGGTCTCTCAACGCCGCGTCGATTTTGTTGAGGATGTGATTGTTGTCCACCATGGGCCGCCGCCTTTCTGCTGCAATGCGCACTACCACGCGATGTGGCTGCAATTCCCCCAGTCACCAATCCGGGCGTACACGATCCCGCCACTGAACCCCTGCAGCCGCACGTCGCCGACATCCACCTCGGCCGTCACCGGGTTGCCCAGCCCGTGCTCCCTCGCATAGCGTGGGAAAGCCGCTTCGGGGTTGTAGGGGATGTTCCGGACGTTCCAGGCCGCCCGCCGGATCGCCTCCTCATCCGGCTCCGGTGCCGGTTCCGGCGGCCAGATGCGGTTGAGGAATCCCTCCCAATCGAAATTTCGCGGGTCGAACTTGATGCCCGGCAGCACATCTGAATGTCGCAGCACGCGCTCGCGCGGGATGCCGTGACGATTGGCGATGTGCCACAGCAGCTCCGCCGCGGCCTTGAGCTGCGCCCCCGGCCAGGGCGGCGAGGCCGGCGCCTTCGGGTATTCGAGTTCCACCCCGATGCTCACATGGTTGATGTTGCTCGTGCCGCCGGTCGAGCCCTCGGGGATGCCATCCCACTTGCCTCCGCCTGCGTGGTGCGCGCTCAGGTGCTCGGGCACGCAGACGATCACCTCGCCGTCTGCTTTGATCAGGTAGTGCGCGCTGCTCTTGTACGGATTGTCCGGGCTGCGCCACCACGCCAGAGCGGCCTCCGCAGGCCCCTCGGTGTCGTGCAGGATAATCCACTCGGGCTCATAGCCGTGCCGCGAGCTGTGATAGTAGGCCACGCTCGGGTCGGGTCCGAGGGCATGGCTGGGCGGCGGCGCGCTCATGCTGGGATCCGTCCAGTCCGCGCCTGTGTAGCGGCCCACCACCTGCGGCCAGATCTCCGACGGATCAAAGGTTGCCCATCCCTGCGCTGGCCCGAGCGTGCTGAACACGACGGCGCCCAGCACGTTGGGCGAGGCGTCGAGGATGGCATGATACCGTTCGAGTTCCTGCAGGTATTCCTCGGGTGATATTTTGCCTCTCCAGCCCCCATCGCCCCGCCCGCACTCAGTCACCACGATCGGCACACCCTGCAACTCTGGGATCACTGTCCACCGCCCACAGTGCCAGCGGTCGTTGAGCGGCTGTTCGCGGCTCCAGTATTCGTGTACCCCCACAAAGTCTCCCGGCTGCATGGCATCGAGCAGGGGCTTGAACACTTCGGGCCAGAGAGACTCATGTGGTTGGCCTGGCGACCAGTTGCCGATAACACAGCGCAGGCCCTCGGCTTCCATCAGGCGCATACGCTCCAACTCGAAGGCGGCATACAGGCGGGACGTTTCCAGATCGCCAGGATTCGCCGCGATTTCGTTGAGGCTCTCAAAGAGCACATTGTCGTCATCCTCGGCCCAGGCGCGCATTTCGCCCACACGAGCCGTAAACCAGTCACGCGCACGCTGTACAGGATTATCGAGCGCCTGATCCGGCTCGATGCGCCGCCAGATGATGAGACAATCGCGCCCCACCTGAGCACGCACCTCACGTTTGTATTCGACGCTACAATTCACGAGTTTGACGACCCGCGGCTGGCCGAACTGTCCACGCCATCCGCCGATGATGTGCAGGCCGAGTTTGTTCACAGCAGGCTGCCCTCCTCATCCGCAAACCCCAGCGCTATCGCCATGAGCAGTAGTAGGTCGCGCTGCTCGGCAGACGTGAGCTTGTCGATCTTCTTGCCCTTGTGCTTGCCGCGCACCTGCGCGACTGCCAACTGCCGGTTCTGGGCCGCCTGCCGTGCTGGGTTGCGCTGCCCCTCGATCACGCTGCCTTTGACCATCACACGCCCCCCACCTGCATGCGCCAATCGTCGGGGCGGGTGCCTGGCGGGAACCCCGCCTCGACGCGCAACACATAGATGTCGGTGCCGGCCAAATCACTACAGCCCGGCGGCACCATGAACTCGAACACCAACTCTTGCACCGGTTGCCAACCCTGCGGCCAGTCCGGGTATTCATCATCCGCAAACCGTGAGCGCATGACGATCTCCGGCTGACCATTGGCGTCTATGCCAAGCATCGCCTGATAGCACTTGGCCTCATCGGGGTCGCTCGCCAGGTCGAATACCGCATCCTCGGCCAGCGTCAGCTTTTCGCTGCGCAGTAGCCTATCGCCCTCTTGCAGCCAAATGCGCACCCGCTGGCCATCCGGCAGCATCTCGGCGCGCCCGGCCTCGATAAGCTCCTGCAAATTGGACACGCTATCCATTGGAACAATGCGAGCCTGACCGGTTGTTGTAAAGTCTCCAGCCCGCACCGTTAGCTGCATCGGGCCAGACTGCTCCACGACGATAGTTGACGACAGCGGCGTGTCGCCAGCATAAATCAGGCCTCTTCCCGGCTCACTGCGAATCATGCCCCTCTCCTCTATGTGCCAATGGCAACATAATGATTCTTTGAGCCACTCGTATAGCGAAATATCTGGTACTTGAATCCCGTTGTGGATACATTATACGGTACCAACCACGAAGTCCCATTGCTGTGCCCAGGCAACACTACGGGCGTGCTGCTGAAAGCCACTGGGAACGTCGCGGTGGGTAGGGTGCCAGTGAGGCGCTGAAACGTGGCATCTGTGGAGGGCGTACCCGAACACGACCCCGTCTGGACCCAATGCGCGCCCCCATCATGGCAGCCCAACACATGCACCCCCTCGGGCAACCCGTGCACAGCCTCGCTGGCATCGGCGTGGGCAGACTGGTCATAGTAGGCGCCATGCTGACCGTCGAGCAGATCGGCGTCCACCTTCGGGCCGGCGTCTATCGTACTGCCATCGTGACTGTGGCCTGTCGAAACATCAAACAGACTCTTCAGGTATTCTTCGTTGTCCCGCACATACGTATTCCAGAAGGCGGCTGTCTCCAACTCTCCCGTTGTGGCCGTGCGCGGCGCTGTCCAGACTGCGGCCATCACTCACCCCCCTCCGGCAGCCCATGCGCTCTGTTCAGGGCGCGCAGCTCCGCAACGGTGTCGCCTGGCCGCCAATGCTGATTGCGCGCCTGTCGGGCCTGGAGCACGCGCTCAATCTCGGCGCGCTCGCGCGGGAAACGGACGCGCATCGGCTGGCCGCCATTTGCCGTCATGCCGCACGACAGACAAAAGAACTCGCGCGCCTGCCGGCTGACCACCTCCGCCCCATTGCAGAACGGGCAATCGGCAATCCAGCGGCCATGCTCGAGTCGCGCTTCTACCTCGCCTTTTGCGCCATCACGCAGCACGTACCCAGCCCGCTGGGCTATTCGCCGCGTCAACTCCCGCGCATCCCGAGCCCCCAGCTTATGTGCCAGGTCTTCCGCATCCCAGATGTTGTCAGCCATCAGTATCCATACCTCGTTGTGATGCCACGCTCACTGTTGCCGGGGATGCCGCGCAGCCAGTAGGTCTGTGCATCGCACGCCTCCAAGGTCAGCTCGCCACGCAGCGCCTGCATGTTGCGTGACGCCTCGATACGGATGCGCCCCAAGCGCATAGCCGTGTTGATGTCCCGGCTCGCTTCGGTCACCGTCAGCCGGTCGCCCAGCTCGTAGGCGACCAGGTCGGGCAGATGCATGTCCAGCGGCCAACGCACCTGTGGTCTGGGCGTGCGATAGAATGCCAACAGGAAACACGCCAGATCCCTCACAATCAGCGGGCTCTGCTGATATGGCATGTCCAGCGAGAGCACACGCTTGCGTGGAGCTGTCTGGTCATCCTCCACGATGGCTAGGTCGTATGAGGTCAATGCCCGCCCACGCACCTTCAGCATTGTAATGTAGAACGCTTGTGTCGGGTGTGTGTTGCTGATACGCAGCTTCGCCGAGGTCGAAAAGGCGCTCATACTCACGCTCATACTCGCTGTCATGTCCGCGCCCGAGCCGTCCGCCACCGTGTTGGCGGTGAAATCGGTATCAGCTGCTGGAGCCTGCACATCCTTGGCGGCGCACGGGAGCATGTTGCTATCGGCAAAGTCGGCCCACAGCTCGACGGTTTGCCCCGGCTCCAGCAGCATGGTACCAGTCAGTTGCCAGATAGTGCCCTCGTCTGCCAGCACAGTCGGATGGCAGGTGATCTGCACCGCGCTATAGACCGCCTCCCACGGCTGATTGGTCTGAATGTCCGCCTTGTACCCTCCGCTCAGGCTGCCAGCCGTTGCTGCTGTGACCATCGTCGCACGATTGTAAAAGGTCGCCCGGCCCATGCGGTCGAAATAGAACAGGCCGTATTCAGACGCCACCAGGTCGTTGATGATTGCTGCCGCGCTACGTTTGGGCGTGTAAAAGTAGGGCCACACGTCATTGCCCACCTGCAGACTGCGCATGTCTGCCGGCCAGCCGATAGCGTCGAGCACTAGGCCAATGAGCTCGTCTGTACGCCGGTCCTCCTGCAGAGCAATCGCGCACTCGTTGTCGCGCAGGTAGCGCCAGCCATCATAGGCCGTGATCATGGCCACCCGCGCACCCAGCTCGCCCGTGTCGCGGCAGTCCTCCAGTTGGCCCGTGAACAGGGGGTAGGTGATGCCGCCATACGTCAGCAGCACCCGCACGCCCACCCCCGGCAGAATGTGCCCGTACAGCGGCCCGGCGGCGTTCCAGGGATCGAAACGGCGACTCTCGTTTTCGAGCACGAACGTGCACTTGCCTGCCATCATCTCAGCGAATTCGTTGTCCCGCCCCCGCTCGATGCTGAATGGCGGACCGACGTGCTCAGTTTCATCGTAGGCGAAGCTCCCGTCGCCATCCCAGTCGAACAGGAATTGCCACTGCAGGCTCATCGCCGGCCCTCGCGACGGTTGATCTCTCGCACGGCGGGGGTCAGCGCCTCAATCAACTGCTCTTCGGTTGCGAGCACCGGGCCATAGAAATTGAACTGGTAGACAGGCGCCCCATACCCCGGCGCCGGCGCCACCGCCACCCCTGCGGTGCGCCCCGTGCCCATCGCACCCACTGTTGCTGGCACCATCGGCGCCACCATAGCCGGGATTTGCACGCGCGCTAGATCACGCATCGCGCGGTCGATCCCCGCCCCGATGCCCTCCACGAACGGCCGGCCGATCATCTCGGCAGCGACTGAGCTAGGCGAGTGGATGCCCAGGAACCCCTTGGCCGCATCGAGAGCGGCCTTAGCCGCCGACACAGCAGCATTCGCTAACCCCTTGGCTGCGTTCTTGATGCCGTTCTTGATGCCGTCGATGATGTCGCGGCCTACCTGCGCCCAATCAGTCTCACGGAACTTCTCTATGACGGTGCGCACCAGGTCGGCTACAATGAGTACCAGGTTCTTGACCGCGTTCTTGAAGATGGTCTGCAGGTTTTGCCAGATGGTGTCGACCATCGCACGCAGGTCCTGGCCAAACTTGTACCAATCGCCGTGGATGGCATCGAGGAACAGGCGCACGATGCCCTCAATCAGAGCCTTGCCGATGTTGAAGATAGCCTGGATGTTCTCCCACAGATTGCGAGCCAGTGCCGAGATCGTCTCCCCATGCTCGGCCCAAATCTGCCGCCAGAGCGCTGTCGCGCCCTGGATCAACCCCTGCACGAACGCTACGCCGGCCCGGAACGCTCCCTGAATCCACTCCCAGGCCCGTTGTACGGCGCCGATGATCTGCTCGCCGTGGTCGGCCCAGAACTGCTGGATTGCGGCAAGAGCGCCCTGGATGTAGGGCGTGACCCACTCGATCACAGCCCGCGTTTTGTCCTGGATCCCGCCCCAGTTCCCCGCCCAGGCGGCGGCCAGCAGGCCCACAGCGGCGATGACCAGCGTCACGGGGTTGGCCAGGGCCGCGATGGCGCCGGCGATGCTCATAATGCCCGAGGCGATGGCCGCGCCGGCCAGCAGGGCGCCGATGGCGATGAGGGCCGTTTTGAGCTCTTCGGCGTGCTCGCTTACGAATGTGCCGACTGTCGTCGCGAGGCCCTGCACTCTGGCGATGACGTCCTCGATCTGTGCCATGGTTTCTGGCGGGATCACCGTCGCCAAGGCGGCGCGTATCGCCTCCAGCGGTGAGGCGCCCTTGCCCACCTCGGCTATGAAGACGCCCACGGCGCCGGCGACGGTCTCCAGTACCGGAATGACGTGGGCCTCGAAGAGCGAGACCAGCGCCGGCCCGTGCTTGCTGATCAGCTCGCCCAGGGGCTCCAGAATGCGCAGCAGTGTCGGAATCAGGGCCAGGCCCACCTCATCCTTGAGGTTCCCCAGAGTGACTCCCAGCGCCGCCCACAGCCGTTGCGCCTCGGATACCTCCGGCATGTCCTTGGTATTCTCGGCCAGCTTTTGCAGGATGACGTCCATCATGCCCGCCTGCTGCTGCGCCTTGGTGAGCTCTGATGCCTCCACCCCAAACATCTCGGCGGCGCGTGCCGTAGCGTCGGAGAGCTGTACCTGAATGCCCAGGTTGTCCAGGATCATGGGCGACATGCGCCCCACACCACGCACCAGGGAGTCCATCATGTAGCCCATGTCCTGGCCCGTGGCAGCGGCCACCTTCGAGAGGTAGCCCATCGCGTCGGGCAACTGGTCGGCGAACGTCTGGCCCACCAGCTGCGCGGCCTGGTTGTAGCTCTTCATCAGCTCGGCATCCCGGACCATGCCCAGGGAGCCCTTGCGCAGTGCTGCCAGTGTGGCGTCTGCATTATCCGTGATGCCACGGAATGAGTCGCGGATACCTTCGAGTGGAAGTGCGTCAACAGCGAGCTTGGCGCATGCGGACCCAAGGCTTGTCACCGCGGCCGTGGCCAGGCCAATGCCGCCGATGATCGCGGTCGTGCCGAGGCTCGCCAGCCCAGAGCCCACATCGCGCAGCGTACCCTGCAGGCCCTGGCCGGTTTTGCCTACGTCCAGCAGCTCACCCTTGATGCCCTTTGCGGTTTTCGAGACCTCATCAATGAGGCTCAGAATCAGCGCCAGCTCGGCCTTTTTCGCCATTACACGATCTCCGACAGGTCAGCGTCCTCGCCGCGGCCGCCCCTGCGTTTGCGCTTCTGCCGCTTGCGCTCAGCCTCGGCCGCGTCGGCCTCGGCGCGCAGCCGGATCGCGAGCTCCTCCACAAAATCGGGGTCCATGCGGCCGATCTGCTCCGGCGTCCAGTGGTAGCGCTCGGCCAGGACGATCAGGCCATCGTATGGTCCGGCCGGCCCCGCATCCCGCCTGCCCTCGAACACCCGCCGCCACCGCTGATAGAGCCAGTCGGCCAGGGTCAGTTTGGGTCCGGGCTCTCCCGCGGGGCGTTCCGCCGGCCGATTTCCTCAGCGACCATCTCGACCAGCGGATCGTCCAGGTCCAACAGGTCGATATTGGCCCGCGTGCAGGGGTGGCCCGCGAACACCGGGCCCTCCCACGCCACGATGTTGTGCCGCAGCAGCGCCAGTCGGTAGGAGCCGATGCCCCGCATTTCCAGGTTCGACTCGTCGCCCAGCCCCTTGGCCTTGATCTCGTCCTGGACAGCCGCCCGCACGGCTGCGCTCATTTTGGCTCGGATGTAGATAGTGTTGCCATCCAGGGTGATCGGTATGCGTTCGTTTGGGTCGATAAACATGGACATATACTCCTACAACGCATTCCTGTCGTTCTGCACGCGCACGCACCAGTCGTGCCCGGCGCCCTCGTCGTACTCGGAGAGGGTCGTGAGCTCGACGGTGCGGTTTGTGCCCTCGTGCTCGCCCCAGTCCATGCCGTCGAATGGGCCGTAGACGTCCACCTCGACAAAGTGATAGAATGTCGTTCCGCTCTCGGTCTCGATGGCCGGGCCGTTGAACCTGAGGCGCGCTTTCAGCACCGTCTCCGCGACCCACTGGTCGTACTGGGTCAGATCCGGCACCTCCAGCACCAGCGTGACGTCGATGTGCCGCTTCGCCCGGCCCAGCGCCTGGAAGCCGAGGCCATTGGCCGGCCCGGCGGCCAGCCACTTGCGCGTGCCGCCGAGGGGGATTTTCACCTCGGCGCTCACCACGCGACCCGTGACCGGCGTTGTGCCGATAGCCGATGTGTCGTCGATCCAGAGCTCCAGAGCCCCCGGCACGAGGAGCGGCCCGCTCAACGGCGCCGGGCCGCTCCCTGGTGCGTCCTTCGTCGGGAACTGGCCCTGGCCGGAGAGCGAAAGCGTCACCCCATCCGTGCCCGAGGCGTCCGCGCTGATGGTGAGCTCGTCGGGCATGCAGAACGCCGACCGGAACGCCTGCACGTTGGGGTCGCCCCACCACAACGTCATGGCCAGGAGATCGTCCGCGCGCATGTTCGGCTCGAAGGTCCATAGGCGCGTGAGGACCGCATCCGGCGGCGTGATGACGCTCGCGCCGGCGCCGCCAGAGAGGTACGTCGCACCCATGGCGGTGACAGGGCCGGAGCCGTCGTCCGTGTCGTGGTTAGCGACCGTGACCAGCGTCGAAGCCACCGGATGCGTGGCGATGGCCCCCGCGATGTCGTCGGCGGTGCTTGTGATGTCGCCATCGACGTCCGTGGCGAGGTAGATCCGGATCGCCCGGCCGGCCACATCGACCTCAAGCGGCGAGTAGGCCACACCGGGGTCGATGTACTCGACCGAGATGGTGTTGCCAGCCGAGCCGCCGGTGACGGCCTCATAGTCCAGGGCGTTGTCGTCGCCCTCCGGGTCCACGGTCAGAGTCGCCGGCGTCGCCCCGCTGCCATCCACCCCGCCGCAGATGAGCGTGTTTGCAATGACCGGGAACGTGTAGACGTCGAGCGCCCCCTCGGCCTCCCACTCGCTCCAGCGCCGCACATCGATGCTGCGCCGGTACTCTGCCAACGTGCCGTCGCTGTGCGACGGCCGGTAGCGCTCCTTTTTCGGCGTGATGGTGCCCGCCAGGTTGAGGCGGTGCGTCGGATTGGCCGCCGGCGTGCCGCGCGCGCTCTCCAACGCCGCCAACAGGTACTCGAATGCAAGTTCGCTCATGTTGCACCTCTATTTCTCGATCACGGTCGAGTAGAACCGGATAGCGATATAGTCCACGCCACCCACGGTCACAAAGTCGATCTCCCACTCGTTGATCTCGGCATAACCGCTTGTCAGCCGCCCGCCAAGATGTGGGTCAGCTTCCACGGCTTCGGGTACGCTGTCGATGTAGGGCACCAGCTCTGCCGATGCCTGTTCCCAGTCCTGCCAGAGAAAGCAGAGGTAGTGGGAGCTTCGGTATTCGCGCGTCTTCACCTGGCCGCTGCGCCGTATCTCGCCCCCGTCGGGCATGGAGAACAACGTCGGCGTGTCATGGATGGCGGTGGGCACATAGTCCAAGACGTTGACGATGCCCTCCACCGTTTTGAACCGCTCTGTCAGGCCGGCCAGTACCGTCGTGTAGCTCACGCGACCACCTCCGCCATCGCGGCCTCAGCGCCCTCGCGCATGACGCGCTCCATCTCGGGCAGCGTCTCCTCGGCCGCGCGCACCAGGAACGGATTAGGTCGCGCGCCAGGGTGCCACTCGGGGTGCCCGCCGGCGAAGAGGGGGAACGCCTTGCGCCGCCTGAGCGGGTCTTTCGGCGCCGGGATTCTGTGCGCTTTCGTGCCGTCGTGCACCAGGTGCGCGTGGGGCGCCCGGGCCTTGATGCGGCCGGTGAGGCCGGCGTCCAGCACGTCGTAGCGAATGGACTTGTTCAGCTTGCTTTTGTGCCTGCGCCCACTGTCTGGTGCCAGTTGCCGCGCCTTGAGCGCTCCCACGCGCACCGCCTGGCGCATGATCTTGCGCCGGGCCCTAGGCGCGATTTCTTCCAACTCAGGCATTTCCAATTTGTCCAGGCGCCAGCGCCGCTGGCCTTTGTGTACGCTCCGTCTAGGCATGCAGCACCCCCAGGTACTGCAGCCGCACCGCCTCGATGATAGACCGCTGCGCCCAGGTCAGTGCGCGGTTGTAGCTCACCGCGCCTACGCCTTCCGCGCCGACCTCCGCGCTCCAAGCCGTCGCGTCTCTGCCGCGCCAGATGTTGACGGCGACCTCGAGCTCGACCTCGACGATGGACGCCGGCGCCGGGCCGTAGCCCCACACGGCCTCGATGCGATACCAGCCAGGCGACCAACCGTTATCGAGGTACAGCCGGCCGTCGGCCTCCTCAAGCCAGTCGGCCACGGCCTCCGTGGTCTCCGATGCCGTGCCGCGGCCGCTCAGCCACGCCACCGTCGCCACTGTGCCTGCGTTGTGGTACGGCACTTCCAGCCACCGCTGGCGGTGCCGGCACTCGACATCGCGGCCAGAAGCCTCGCCGTAGGGCGCAAACTCGAAGCCCAGGGCCTCGTTGACGATGCTGTTGGCGCGGTCCAGGATGGATTGCAGCAGGTCGTTGACTGGTTGTAGCGCCGGGGGGGGCGGGTCCGCCTTCACCTGCGGCAGGTATTGCCTCAGTTGTGCGACGGTCGCGTAACTCATGGCTTATCCTCACGCTCAATCACCGTGACGTACCCCGCCCGGGCGTGCTCACGCGCATCATCCTCAACCAGCTCATACTTACCCCCGGCAATCAGCCGGACGCTCTCAATCCCCGACCTCACCGTCACGTCCTGTAGCGCCCTCACGAGCACACGCCGCGAGGCCATAAACGGCTCCAGCCACCGCTGGCCGTCCCAGTGGCCACAGAGCACCGACATATCAGCCACCTGCTTGATGCCGGCTTTCAGGCAGTCCTGAGCAAAGGGTATATCGCACCCCCCGCCCTCAGAGTCTCGGAACTCGATCCGCTCCAACACCTCTCGCCGGATCAGCGTACAGCCAAAGCCCACGCCGCTGATCTCCACCACTCGGGGGCGCCTTTTCGCTGCCCGAGTAGAGCGCAACGATAAACTTTCGCCCATATTGATGCTGCCTTGGGGGTAACGCTCACAGGCGTTGATGATGGTCGGCGCCTGCCGGAACACATAGACGCCATAGGCCACCGGCGCGCCCGTATCCCACAGCGCCTGCAACGCCTCCGGCGGTATGCGCATATCGTGCTCCACTGCGAGCATGGCGTCATAGCCGCCATCCAGGGCCAGCGTCCTCCCCCGGTTCATCTGAGCCGTCACATTCCGCAGGTCATAGCCGGGCCAGGGGTTGTGAAAGCTGACCTCATGCCGGAACTGACCCTCAAACTCTAGCGCCTGCACCGAGGCGATGGTTTCGGGGTGCGGGCCGTCGCCAAAGGTGCCCGTGAACACCAGCACTTTCACAGGCTGCTCACCTTTTCCGAGCCAAGGCTGCGATGTCGTACTGCGACGCAATTTTGATTTCATAGTCATGCAACCCTCCGGCATGGTCGAACAGGTAACGCATACCGTCCGGCATGATACGCCAGCAATCAACCGGGTAACGATGCTCTGGAAACTGCCAGTGGGTCACAATCGCCAGCCATCCACCGAGGCGCACCACCCGCACCAGTTCAGGCACCCACAGCCAGATCGCCTGCACGTGCTCCATAGTCGAGCCGCTGAGCACCACATCGAAGGCGCCATCGGCGAAAGGGAAGCGATACGGGCTATCCGTAACCACATCCACATTCGGCCCCGCAACCACGTCCAGGCCCGTGTACTGCCACCCCAGGCCTTCCACCAGTGGCCTATAGGTTCCGTTCACATCGCAGGCGCCCACATCCAGCGCCCTGGCGGATGCCAACGGAACCCGCCCCAACATCGCCCTCATTGCCTGTAGCGCCTCTGGATGCATGGCCCGATCCTGTCCGGGGGCGGGGTTAGCCGCCCCCGGATGCTTGCCCTCACTAAGCCGATGGATGGGTCGCGTACTGGATGGCCTCGGCCTGGAGCACGCCATACACCGCGTCGAACCAGAACCACAGCCGCACCTGGCCCTTGCCCGCCGCACTATACGGGTCGCGCAGGACGGTCAGGCCGGTCCCCTCGCGCTTGCCCATGAAAGAGAAGTTGCCGAAAATCAGGCTCTTGGCGCTCGCCTGGTAAGCGGTGGCGTAGGAGCTCTGATTCACCGGATAGCCCCAGAGCGTGTTGCGGCTGCCTCCCGGCGTCGGCATGAACTGGAACGGATTGCCGGTCAGGCCCTGCAGGTAGGCAAAGGTGCCGGGGTGCATGATCCACTGCGCGCCCTCCTGGTACTCAGGCGCCAGCTTGCCGACCAGTTCCGGGATCTCGGTTTCATCGATGGCCGTAGCCGAGTCGAGGGTCAACCCCGCCGTACCATTGGCCAGGGCTTCGGTGATGAGCAGGCTGTTGTGCGTGCCGGCCCACCCGCGGGCCACCCAGTTGCTCAAGAATTCGAGCAGCTTGGCGTCTTCATCGCGCAGCAACTCCCAGGTCAGCGTCACGTACTTGGCGTATTTCTTCAGCGTGAACGCTTTCTCGGTGAGCGCCGGCGCGTCCTGGCCGATGTTGTCCCCCTCGTCAACGGCCGTGAACAGCACATCGGCCTCGTTATCGATGGGGTAGTTGACCGTGAGCCCCTTGCCGGGCACCTCGACCACGCCTAGCTTGGTAAACAAAGCAAGCTCGTCACGCCGGGCCACGATGTCCTGCACCATGCCGACGGGCACCACCACCCCGCCGTCGGCGTCCGTGGTGACGTTCATGTCGGTGTCGTTGTAGGCCCTGGCCTCCACCAACCCGCCCATGTCGCCAGTGCGCAGGTAGTGGGCCATGGCCCGCTCTTCCGTGTCGCCGCGCCCGATTTTGAGCACCGCTGGCGCCTGGCGACCCTCGGCGCCTTGCACTCCAACCAGCGTGCCGGCGCTCTGGCCCAGCATCTGCCGCCGGCCTTCCAGCTTTTGCGCCCGCTTAATCTGGGCGCTCAGGCTCTCAAACTCGCCATCGAGGCGTTCCCATTCGGCAGATTCCTCTGGGGTCATATCGCGGCCCTCGCCGCGCACCTTGGCGTCCAGCGCCTCCATCGCGGCCTGGACTTCTGCCCGTTTCTGCAGCAGCTCCGGCAACGTCATCTTGCACTCTCCTCTACAGTTGCAATCATGCGGATTAGCCTCAACCTGCGCGCCCGCGCCTCCGCCGAGTGCCGGATAACCGGCGGCTCGTCGTCCGCTGCCACAGGAGAGTGCGAGGGTATGCCTCGCGGCTCTCGGGTCACGCTCTCCAATATCGCCACTGCCTCGGCCAGGATCGCCCTGTCCTCAGCCGATAGCGCCATGCCCATCTGCGCCCGCCGGGCGAGCGCCCCAGCGCGCAACAGTACATCCTCTCCCAGCACCGTTTGCAGCGCAGCCCTGGCTGCGATCTCCGTCTGCTCGAAGGCGGGGAAGGTTACGGGACTCACGTCGTACAACCGCGCTTCTTTAATGGTCCGCTTGGGCAGCTCTTGTGAGCCCTTCTCCGGCCACCACATCTCCTGTTTCACGACGCTGAACGTGATGCTCATGCCGGTCACGTCGCCCCGTTGCACCGCATCGACCACCGGCCGCCCCCACTCATTATCCGGGGGCAGGATGCGCGTATACAGCCCATGATCGTCCTCTCGCAACTCCAGCGTGCCCGCTTTGTTGCGCCCCAAGACGATGTTCGGGTCGTGGTTGAAAAGCGCCCGAATGTCGCCCTCTCGGATGGTTTTCTTGAACGCACCGGGCGCGACTTGCTCCCGCCATTCGTCAAACCATGAGCTGATCACCGCTTCCTGATTGAATACACTGGCATAACCTACCAGCTCCGGCGGTCCATCGCCATCGGCTCGCAACTCAAACCCATCCAGCGGCACCAGCCGGCGCTCGATCTTATCCTTCATCATCGACCCCCGTTTCCGCGCCCAACTCTGTCATGTTGAGCGGCTGCAGGTACGTATCGCCGCCCTCCACCGGGTTCATGTTCTCCAGCTCACGGATGTCGTTCACGCTCAGCCACCCACCGTTGCGCCCGATGTTGTAGGCCTGGTAGCGGGCCTGGATGTCTCCGCGCTCCAACGCCGCCGTCAGGTGCTCGGCGAACAGATCTCGACGCTCGGCCACCGTGAGGAGGTCTCGGCTCACGCTCTGAGAGATACGCAGCAGGTACGGAAGCAGAGTAAACTGGACGAACCCAATGCCCTGCTGCTCAATGCCCGTTCCCCAGCTCGTCGACCGCTCCGTGATCCCGATCATGTGCGGTGGCACCCGGTAGACCTGGCAAATCTGGACCTCCTGGAACTTGCGCGTCTCCAAAAACTGGGCATCCTCGGGCGGGATGCCAATCTGCTGCCACTCAACGCCCTCTTCGAGCACGGCCACGCGGTGCGCGTTCGTCAGCCCCGAGTGCGCCGCATTCCAAGAATCCCGCAGTCGCTTGGCCCCTTCCTGCGTCAGCCTCGCCGGATGTTTGAGCACACCGCCGGGCCGCGAGTCGTTGGAAAAGAAGCGAGCCCCATATTCCTCCGTGGCCAGACTGAGACCGATAGCCTCCCGCGCCAGGGCAATGGGGCTCTTGCCTACCCAGGGGTCCGTGCCCCAACCGCGCACATGCCACACCCGATAGCGCGGCAGGCCCACCATCTCGCCGCTGGGCAACTGGAAGACGTAGACGCGCTGATTGGTCTCGGCATCAATATCGACCGTCACATGGTCTGGCCTCAGGGGCCACAACGCCCGCCGCCGCCCCGCACCGTCATACTCGATCTCGCAGTAGGCGTTGCCCCACATGGCCAGGTGCCCAGCCAGGTTCTCGAACAGTTCCAACGCGGTTAGCTCTGGGTTCGGCAGGTCATGTAGCACGGTATAGAGAGGGTGATCGATAGCCCGCTGCTTGCCTCGCGGCTGCATACGCCGGTACAGCACCAGGGGCAGCATGCCCACACTCTCAGCGATGAGCCGCACACAGGCGAACACCGTCACCTGGCACAGCGCCCCCTCGGTCGAGACACGCCGGCCAGTGGCCGTCGGCGGCCCGGATAGAGCGGCTGCCAAGTCGTCGAGTGACATAGAGCGCCGTTCCATAACCGGCTCGGGCTGCAGCAAGCGCGACAGCAGGCCCATCAGCCATCCCTCCGCGAGCGCAGCAGCGGCCACACGGCCAGGCCGAAGATGAGCGCGCCGGGCACGATGAGTGCCGCCGGTACATAGACCAGTGCCAGCCCCCAGGCCATGAGCACCAGGCCCGTGAGTGCCAACAGTTCACGCAGACCGATCGCCGCGCGCAAACGTCTCATATCAGCAGAATCCCCCGCTCTTCATAGACACTCTGGCCACTAATCCCCGCCGCCAAGGCATCGTTGCGCGCCTCCCACGAGAGCACCGCCGCCATCGCGGCGTCGATCTTGTGCGGCGAGTCCGCCCGTTCTTTGTAGATGGTCCAGAGCGGCTGGCCTTCCTCATCGCGAATGTTGAGCACTCGCCGGCAGGCGTTGCCGATGTGCCTGGCCAGATGCGGGCTGCCGTCGTGCGACAACTCACCGGCCGCAATCGCGCCCGCAAACGCCCGGATTGCGTAGGCCATGGGTTTCTGCCGGTTCGTCCACCACTCCAAGACCCGTTTTTCCCCGTACTGACCGGCCCATTGGGCGACATAGGACTCCCAGTAGGGCGGGTCGGCGTACATCCGCCAGACGTCGTAGCGCTGGAACGCCTCACCGACCGCGGCTTCGACGTCATCGGCGGGCACTTCCCAGCCCTCAATCCCGTGTGGCTGCTCCCAGAGGCCCACGAGCCATTGAAAGCCTGTCGTCACCTCTGTCGCCACTATAGCCGTCGCATCATGGTAGCGCGCGCCGTCAAACCCCAACGTGATCATCGCCCCCGGCGCCGGCTCATAGCCCGGCTTGGCCAGTGCCTTCCAGCGTTCCACGTCGAAAGCTCGCTCGCTCGCCCGTACCAGCCGGTTGAGCCATACCCGCTCCAAATAGGCCCGGTCTGCGGTGGGGTCTTTCCACTGGTCACAGATGCCGTCGATGTCGCTCCACTCGGCCACCGGCCCGGATGCCTCGATCACCGCCGCGCGGATGCCCTCTTCGGTTGTCAGGTCATGATGGTCGCTCGCCTGCCGATGGAAGAAAAAGAGCCGGCTATCGCTGATCTTGCCCTCCGCCACCTGGCGGGCATAGTCCATGGTATCCTCGGCCACCGACCCCTCACCCGGCGCCGGCGCGGTCGTTGTTTCCAGCGCCCAGGCATCGGCCCGCTTGCGCTTGGGCAGGTTGGCCAGCATCGTTCGGTGTGCCCGCTTCAGGCTGGGCAACGTAAACCGGTGCGTTTCGTCAAAGTGCTCGAAAGTGGTCCTCGCCCCATCTCGAGCATTCGGGCTGGTAGCCAGGCTTACAGCCTTGCCATTGCCGTCGATCCTCAGAATGCGCTCCAGGCCGATGTCGAAATCGTCGGCCAGCTCGCTGTATTGCAGGATTACCCGCAGGGCGCCATAGGCCAATTCGTCAGACTGCTCTTCCGTGTAGGCCACCATGGGGATATAGGGGTCAGTCACCCCACGCCCCACGGGCTGGCCGTTCGAGTCGAACCCATCGCACCGCACGGGGCCGTCTGGGTGCAGCTCGCAGGCTGCAACCCACGCCGCTTTTTCTGTTTTCGCCGAGCCCTTGCGCAGACTCCAGCCTACGCGCCGAAAGCGCCGCCGGCCAGCGAGCGGATGCCCCCTCGGGTATACCTCGTATGCCCGGTAGATCAGCGCCCGCGTCTCGTCATCGATGCGCGCTGGCTGGCCCAGGAGGTCTCCGGGGCCGAACACCAGATACGTCTCGATGAAATCACACACCTGCGGCCCCAAACTCGGCCAGGGCTCCTTGTCAAGCGCAGGCACACAGAGAACCGTCATTGCTGCTCCGCCCGAGTCTCACGTATCTCGATCCGGCACGCCATCCGGTACTGCCGGCCACAATCACACACAACCGGCTGATCAGCCTCGGCGTCCAGAAGCACCTCAGTACCGCATGCGCAGCGTAACACCTGGCAACAGCTGCCACCGATGCACTTGGTCTCTAGCCAGTCTACCAATTTCCACTCGGACATGCTCATCCCGCCAACACCTGCAGCGCCTTGCGCGGGTCCTCGTCGCCGGCCTGGGCCGCGCGCACATGCCGCTGCCGCGTCCGGATCGCCGCACTCTCGCTACGCTCAATCTCCCATTGCAGGCGCCGGCGGTCTATAGGTGTGAGGCCAAAACACTGCCGCTGCAGCCGGATTTCTGCAGCCAGTTCACGACTGGGCTCCTTCCAAAATTGGTCGACCAGCACGGCCAGGATGTAGAGCCCGTGAATATCCACCACACCCTTGTCGAATTCCTCGGCCATGGGTGACCGCCACACATCCCGCCACCAGGCCCGCGTCAGCCTATGCCACTCTTGGCCCTCACCCCAATCCGGCAGCCGCGGCGCACGCTGGCGCGGCGCACTCGTGGCCACAAGCGTCGCCGCTGTGCTCACTTTGTTCCTGCGTTGCCGCCGTGCTGCCGGTTTGGGTATTGGGCCAGGCATAAGCGCCTCTCTAGCGGTCAATTATGTCAATGGCGCGGGCGCCTGAGATTTGGCAAACCCGTACGCGAAAAAAACTAGGGCTGGCACCGGTAGCTAGTGAGGGCGGCAGAGATTGACTCCCCCCTACCCTTGCCGCCATCCGCCGCCATCCTCTCTGTTCGTCTTGCGATTATGACATCTTGCGCACAAGGGCTGTAGGTTGCCCATATCGTCGGTGCCGCCCCGCGCCAGTGGTACGATGTGATCGACGACGGTCGCTGGCGCGCCACACTGCACGCAGTAGGGGCATTCCCGCAGCACCCTGGCCCGCCGCTTGCGATGGTCGTAGTCATACCCACGCTTATAGGCCGGTGGGCGACTGCGGTCCGTGGCCCTCTCTCGCTCCGCTGCATGCGCCGCGCAGCGCCCGCCCTTGACGGCGATCTCCGGGCAGCCTGGCACGTTGCATGGCCTTAAGGGCCTACGAACCACCGGAACCTCCTGAGAATCAAAAAGCCCCGCACAGAGCATGACACTCTGCGCGGGGCGACAAACTCCCGCCTGACGCGTATAGTGGCCGCTGAGCGGCGCACCATCAGCATACTACAGATTCTCCGCGTCGTCAAGTGCCTGCCGCATCGTCGATGGGCTGAGATACCACACGTTCACTCGCCCGCAAGCACACTGTACCCGCACGGCGTTGGTGTAGCGCTGCGCCAGGTCGACGACGCCGGCATCCAACCAAAGCCGGCACGCCGGCGTCATGGCGCCCAGCAGCGTGCCGCACGCTTTGCACCGCCACAGGCCCGGCGACGATGATTCTCCCATGTGCCTGCTCCCTGGCGCTCAGGCGCCTCTATCCGCTCCGGCGCTGCGTGCGCCGTGTGGGCGTGATCAGCCGCTGCACTCTCGCCCGCGCTCGCGAGGCGCATCGCTGGCAGACGGTGATAGTCACTCTGACCCAGCTACCCTGGCCGCGCAGCTCGACCAGACTGTCGGTGGCACCGCAGTAGCGGCAGCGTCGCCTGCTCATTGCCCAACACTCCTCAACCACTCAACCGCCTCCCGCTCTGACATCCGCATGGCCTCTGGCAGCATGATTACCGGCGGCCACCTCGGCGTCGGCGTGGGCGTTGCCGTCGGCCGCGGCGGCACGAGCACATACAGCGGCTCCAATGTCGGCCTGGGCGTGCCGGTGGGCGGCGTGCGCAGGGGCGTCGCAGTCGGTGCCACGGCCAGGCTGCGCCTCTGCGGCTCCTGCTGCAGCGCCC
>MTKY01051668.1_pt1 | contig 25645 bp, 29 predicted proteins | sample 1042731 | NCBI WGS metagenome assembly MTKY01 (sample SAMN06212206, study PRJNA360538) | anaerobic digester metagenome | biome: Wastewater treatment plant; material: sludge; isolation source: anaerobic digester fed with sludge from wastewater treatment plant | place: Denmark: WWTP Soeholt ... | reverse complement strand
CTTGTCGCGGCAGTACAGCACCTGCACGGCGAAGGCTTCGTTGAGTTCCCACAGGCCGATGTCGTCCATCTTGAGCTCGAAGCGTTCGAGCAGCTTGGGGATCGCGAACACGGGGCCGATGCCCATTTCGTCGGGTTCGGTGCCCGCGACCGCCATGCCGACATAGCGGCCAAGCGGCTGGAGGCCACGCTTTTCGGCGACCTTGGCTTCCATTACGACGCACGCCGACGATCCGTCTGCGAGCTGGCTGGCGTTGCCCGCGGTAATCGTGTGGCCCTCACCCATCACCGGTTTCAGGCTCGACAGCCCTTCGAGCGTGGTGTCGGCGCGGTTGCACTCGTCCCTGTCAGCGGTAACCTCTTTGAACGAAACTTCCTTGGTTTCCTTGTCCATCACGCCCATCGTCGCGTTGCACGCGACGATTTCGTCGGCATAGAGGCCCGCGGCCTGCGCCGCGGCAGTGCGCTGCTGCGACTGGAGCGAATATTCATCCTGTGCTTCGCGGCTGATGTTGTAGCGCTTGGCGACGACCTCGGCGGTGCCGATCATCGGCATATAGGTGTCCTTGTGCATCGCGATCAGCTCGGCGTCGGTCTCGATGAAGACCTTGCCGCTGCCGCTGACCTTCGAGATGCTTTCAACCCCGCCGGCGACGCAGATGTCCTGGCGGTCGACGATGATCTGCTTGGCGGCGGTCGCGATTGTCATCAGGCCGGACGAACATTGGCGGTCGATCGACATGCCGGGGACAGTGACGGGCAGCCCGGCGCGCAACGCGATCAGGCGCGCAACATTCATCGTCTGCGAGCCCTGCTGCATGGCGGCGCCGAACAGCACGTCGTCGATCTCGCCGCCGTCGAGGCCGGCGCGTTCAACCGCGGCCTTGACCGAGTAAGCGCCGAGCGTCGGCGACAAGGTGTTGTTGAACGAGCCGCGGCCTGACTTGGTCAGCGGAGTGCGGGCGGTGGAAACGATGACGGCGTCACGCATGTTGATATTCCTCTTCGAAGAGTTTGAGAGAATCTTTGCCGGGGAGGGCGGCGCTCAAACGAAAAACTGGCTGATCCATTCGGCGATCAGGGCGGGCTTTTCCTCGCCCTCGATCTCGACGGTCACTTCATTGGTCTGTTGCCACTGGCCGGGACGCTTTTCTTCCAGTTCGAGCAGCTTGATATGGCTGCGCACGCGCTTGCCCGAGCGAACCGGCGACAGAAAACGCACTTTGTTGCAGCCGTAATTGACGCCCATCTTGACGCCGCCCACCTTGGGGCCGTCGGTGCTCTGGCCGAGCATCGGCATCAGCGACAGGGTCAGGAAACCGTGCGCGATGGTGCCGCCGAACGGCGTCAGCTTGGCCTTTTCTTCGTCGATATGGATGAACTGGTGGTCGCCCGTCGCGTCGGCGAACTTGTTGATCATGTCCTGATCGACGAGCACCCAATCGGAAGTGCCGAGATGTTCACCGACCTTGGTCTGCAATTCCTGCGGCGTGATTGTGGCCATCGCTCATCCCCTCGATCATTGGTTCGGCGCGCGTTCTAGGCCTGTCTGGACGCCTTGCACAAGGCCCAAGCCGCCATCCCAAGGCGCCGTAGCGTCAGCTGCGCTTGGCGGTCTTCTCCGCATTGGCCTTGGGTTTCGGGGACTCGGCAAAAGGCATGATCATCGTGCCGTCGGGCGCGGCGGTGAAGGTCGTCTGGGTTGGATAGGCAAATTCGTAACCGGCCTTGGCCATCGCCTCGAACACGCGAATGCCGACGTCGGTGCGCGCTGCGGCGACGACGTCGAATTCGTCGCTGAACACATCGAACAGCAATTCGAAATCGAGACTGGAAGGACCAAAGGTCAGGAAGCTCGAGCGGATGAATTCCTGCCCCGACGCAACCACCTGTTCTTCGAGCAGCGCGGGCAAGTCGCGCAGCATCGTGGGTGTTGTCTGATAGATCACGCCGATATGGAAGGTAATACGGCGGCGGTGGAGATGCGCGAAATTGGTTATCTCCTTGCCCAGCAGATTGGTGTTGGAAATCACGAGCAATTCGCCGTTTAGCGAGCGCAGGCGGGTACTTTTCAGCCCTATGCGCTCGACCGTCGCGGTGCTGGTGTCATATTTGATCGTCTCGCCGACGCGAAACGGCCGGTCAAAAATGATCGACAGCGACGCGAACAAGTCCGAAAAAATACCCTGCGCGGCAAGACCGATAGCGATACCACCAATGCCCAGACCCGCGACCAGTCCGGTGACATTGACCCCCATATTGTCGAGAATGACGATCGTCGCGATCGCGAACAGCGCGACGCTGATCAGCAGGCGGATGATCCCCATCGCGTTCGCCAGCGTCTCGTTATGCCCGTCCGATGCGCGGCGTTGGATCAGCCCAAGGATGACCTCTCGCGCCCAGATCGCGACCTGCAGCACGACCGCGACGGTGAACACCAGCTGGATGATCTGCATGATCACCGCGGGGGGCTGGGCATAGCCGGCGACCATGCGGACCGCGACAATGGCGAGCACGAAAGACTTGGTCTTGTGGATCACCCGCCCAACGATGTGGGTCAGGGTGAATTCGCCCGGCGTGGCCTGCGCGCGCTTCAGCGCAAAGCCGCGGATCATGGAAAGCAGGAAATAGATCGCGAGACCCGCGGCGATCGCGATGCCGATCTGGAGCCAATGGCTGTTCACCCACGCGACGCTGCTGTCCCACCAGGCGCGTATGTCGGCAAGCGGGTTGCGGGTCGGAGCCTCGGCGACGGTCTTGGCGGCAACAGACTGCGCCGCGGCAAGGATGGAGAAAGTCACGTCGGTCCTCTTGGGTCTGGGGTCAGGCGGATTGCAGCAGCGCCGCAGCGGCGGGGGCGCGCTCCAGATAGGCCAAAAATCCGCGTTCGTAACGCGAAAGATATTTGGCCACGCGCGGCAACGGTCCGACTGCCGCGGCAAAGTCGCTCCGGTCCTGCGCCGCTGCGATCATCGCAGGGTGGACATAGGCCTTGCGCGCGATCGCCGGGGTGTTGCCGAGCCGGTCGGCGACATGTTCGAGCATCGCCTTGAGGGTGGGTGGTTCAGCGGCGTCATACAGGAACGAAAAGGCCTCGACGCTCGCCGACCAGGTACGGAAATGCTTGGCGCTGAATTCGTCGCCCATCGCCTCGCGGATATAGGCGTTCACATCTTCGGACGCGACCGTGCAGACTCCGCTATCGTCTTCATATTGGAACAGATTCTGCCCCGGCAGATCCTGCAAGCGGCGTACCAATGTCGTCAGGTTGCGGTCACTGATCATTACCTCCTTTTGGGCGCCGCCCTTGGCGCGGTAGCTCAGCCGCAGCGTCTTGCCGATCAGTTTGGCGTGCCGCTGACGCAACGTGGTTGCACCGAAGCTTTTGTTCGCTGCGACATATTGTTCGTTGCCGACGCGTAGCGCCGCAAGGTCGAGCAGCCGGACGACCGCGCCGACGACGCGTTCCTGACACAGGTTACGCCGCGCCAGATCGTCCACCAGCCGCGCGCGCAGCAGCGGCAGCGCATGGCCAAAGGCGGCGCAGCGGTCATATTTGTCGGCTTCGCGCGCCAGCCGGAAATCGGGATGATAACGATATTGCTTGCGTCCGCGTGCGTCAAAACCGGTGGCGAGGATATGGCCGTTGGCAGCGGGGCAGTACCACGCATCCTCATAGGCTGGGGGCAGCGCGATCGAATTGAGCCGCGCGATTTCGTGGCGGTCGCGAACGATTTTCCCGCTGCTGTCTCGGTACCGCCATCCCTCGCCGACACGTTCGCGCGTAATGCCTGGCAAGCCATCGTCAACATGGATCAGGCGCGGAGTGGACATGGCGCATTAGCGCCCCGATGTGGCCGATGGTTCCCGAAAAGCATATTAGCTCTTGCCCGGGTCCGCCGCGAAAGCCGTTTGCGGTGTGGCGAGCAGGCGGTCGCCGGCGCGCTGGACGATCCGCCGTCCAGGCACTTCCAGGCCAACATGCACAATATGCGACACGGCGAGCGTCAGCAAGACAAAGGCCAGGATCATCGCCGGATGTACCAGCGCCAGGTCATCGACGAAAAAGAGCTTGAACAGGATCCACAGGAAGAAGTGTGACAGATAGACTGCGTAGCTGATATCGCCGAGCCATTGCGCGACCCGGCCGGACAACATCGGGCGCGGCGCCGTCGATGCCTGGAGCGCCAGAATGACGACGGCCGCCATGATCAGCGGTACCGCCGCCGGCTGCGAATGGGCGCCGATCAGCAGCAACGTGCTCGCACCGACCAGCCCAAACGCGGTGGCGTAAATGATTACGGAGCCATGCACTCGTTCGCGCTGCCCGATCCACCATTGGCAGAGGATGATTCCGAGGCCGAATTCGACGAGGCAGCGGATCAGTCCCGTGGTTGGAATGGCGTCGCCGATGCTGGTCCGTCCGGTTGCCGCAAACCACCATCCAACCCCCGCCGCCAATGCAAGAGCGAGCAGCGGAAAACGCCACGCGTCGATGCGCAGGCGTGCCAGCCAGCCGCCCGTGACGGCGAGCACCAGATAGGCTGCCCATTCGGTTGAAATCGACCACGCCGGATCGTTCCATGCCAACTGATCGCCGAATCCCCAATTTTGGACCAGGAGATAATGCGCGGGCAACGCGCTGAAGTGATATTGTGCGCCGGGGTCGCGTCCGCTGATGATCAGCGCCACCGCGAAGAGGGCCATTGCCGTCAAGATCGCCAGATGCAAGGGAAAGATTCGCGCGAAGCGCCGGACGATGAAATGCGGCGCGGCGCGAATGCCTTGCTCGCCGAACTGCGCGCCGTAATTCCACCACAGGACAAAGCCCGACAGGACGAAGAACAGGTCAACTGCCAGATAGCCCTGCGCCAGAACGGCGATGCCTTGTTCGGGCAGAAAGCCCGTCATCGCGCCGCGGATATGATAGAATAGCACCGCCAGCGCGGCGATCCCGCGCAAGCCGGTCAGCGTTGGCAGCATGGTCACCGGCGCAGATGCAGTCATGCCGCGACACCGACCTGGCGCGGCGTCATCGGCCGCATCCCCGATTGGCGCTCGCGGCGACGGCAATAAGTGGACAACCCGATCTCGAGCGCCAGCATCATGTAAATGAAAGGCTGGAATGCGATGCCGACGAACAGCGACCCGACCAGATACACGATATGGCCATGCTGGAGCGCAGCGGCCAGCGGCGCGATCCATTGCTCCTCGGCCCGCCGCGTCTTGAGATAACGACGGCGCAATCCTTCCATCCGGGCCAGCCCGACAGCGTGGAGCAGCAGCCACAGGGCAAGGCCGGGATAGCCCTGTTCGCCCAGCATCTCGAAATAGCTCGAGTGATAGGCGCGCGACTGTTCCTCATAAACCGTGGCCGCGGCGTCCTGTGGCGCCGATGGGTCGTAAGCGCTTCCGGCTTTTTCGACGCGGACACGGTTCTGGATATACGCGTTGAAGCCGCCACCGAAGGGGTGCTCCTTCGCATAGTCCCATGTCCAGGCCCATACCGCGACCCGAGTCGATGCCGATTGGTCGGCCTTGTAGCCCTGAATCGTTTCCATCCGCTCGGTGTAACTTTGGGGCAGGAACGGGACTACGGCGATGGCTAGCAGCCCGGCGCCTGTGATATAGAGAAAGCGATGCCTGACCGCGCGCAGCGACAGGATTGCCAGGACAGCCAGGCACACAAGTCCGGTGCGCGCCTGCGTTCCCACCGGCAGCAACATGCAGGCGAAACAGAGCGCAAAACAGAATAAAGAGACACGCCAGTCAGGCGGAAAAATGGTGCCATGACGGCGATACCACAGGATGAGCGGGATGATCGAAATGGCGACGGTCGACATCGTGCTGCCTTCGTACAGCCCATAATTTTCGTTGAGCAGCAGCTGTAGCGACCCGTAGCCGCCGCCGCCCGCAGCGGTCTTGATCCCGCCCGCAATCGCAATCGAGGCGGCCGAGAGCAGCAGGATCAGCGCCAGCGATTCGATCCGCAGTTTGGTCCGTAGTGTGAGCGGCAGGAAAATCGCCCAAACGAGCGCCTTCCAAACCCAACTCCATTTATCCTGCGCTTCGACCGGGAAGTCGGCCGACATCGTCGTCATTCCGCAATAGGCGAGGAGCAGCAAGAGCAGCATCTGCCGCCCCGACCAGCGCGTATCGCGCTTGTCGTCGGCGGCAAGCCAGCCGAGGATCGCAAGCCCAAAGACGATCAGCGAGATCGGGATCGAGTTGATCAGAAAATAGCTTAGCCGCTGCGGCGCGACGATGTCGATGTAGCAAAAGCACAGCACAAACAGGAACGGTTTGCGGACCCCGACCCCGATGAAGGCGAACAGAAAGGCGACGAACGCAATGTCACGCATCGGGGTGGTCTTCCGGTTCCGCGTCGCGGTTTTGCTGCCATTGCATACGCGGGCTGACCTCGCGATCGAGATCGTCGCGATGGAGCAGTCGCCATAATGCAATCGCCATCAAGGCGTGCGTTAGACCAATGGAAAAATTGTCGACCATGTCGCCATTCGCCTAGGCTATCTGGGTTGACGCGGCGTTAAGCCTTGTCTGCCAGAGGCCAACATAATGACCCGAATATTGCACGTCCTCGATCATAGCCTGCCGACGCACAGCGGCTACACCTTTCGCACCCGCGCGCTGATGAAGGCGCAGGCGTCAAAGGGCTGGGACGTTGCTGGGGTAACCGGGCTGCGCCATCCTGAGCCTGGGCCGGACGGCGAAACGGTCGACGGGCTGACCTTTTACCGCACCCCGCCCATCGCGCCCGCGCGCGCGCCGATCCGCGAATGGCGCGAAATCGGCGCGCTGGCTAAGCGGGTCGAAGCGTTGGCGAGGCAATGGAAGCCCGATGTGCTGCACGCGCATTCGCCGGTGCTCGACGGTCTCGCGGCGCTGCGCGTCGGCAAGCGGCTGGGCATCCCGGTCATCTATGAAATCCGCGCGTTCTGGGAGGATGCCTCGGTCGGCAACGGCACCGGGCGCGAGGGAAGCCTGCGTTACTGGCTGACCAGGCAGCTTGAGACGCATGCGGCGAAATCGGCAGATGCAGTCGCGGTGATCTGTGAGGGACTGCGCGGCGACCTGATCGCGCGCGGGATCGATGCGGACAAAATTACTGTCTCGCCAAACGGCGTCGACCTGGAGCTGTTCGGCGATCCGCCACCGCGCGACAATAGTTTGGCGGACACGCTGGGGATTGCCGCCGACGACGCGGTGATCGGCTATATCGGCAGCTTTTACGATTATGAGGGGATCGACGACCTGATCGCCGCGATGCCCGCGCTGGTTGCTGTGCAGCCTCGCGCGCGGCTGCTGCTTGTTGGCGGCGGGCCGATGGAGGCGGCGCTGAAGGCGCAGGCCGCGGTGTCCTGTGCTGCTGCGCAGATCCATTTCGTTGGCCGCGTGCCGCATCACGAGGTCGAGCGATATTATTCGCTGATCGATATCCTCGCCTATCCGCGCAAGAAGATGCGGCTCACCGATCTGGTTACCCCGCTCAAGCCGCTCGAGGCGATGGCGCAGGGCAAGCTGGTCGCGGCCTCGGATGTCGGCGGCCACCGCGAATTGATTGAGGACGGCGTCACCGGGACGCTATTCGCCCCCGACGAACCCAAATCGATTGCCGATGCGCTGGCGAAGCTACTCGAAAATCGGGGGATTTGGGCGCAACGAAGGCGGACAGCACGTATTTTTGTGGAAACCCATCGTAACTGGTCATCAAACATTTTACGTTACGAGCCGGTTTACCAGCGATTGCTGCGCGGCGCCGCCTGAACGCACCAGCGCCGCGACGATTTTTTTTGGCCCGACGGGCCGCACGGAACTGGACGTTATGGACGAGACCCGCGACAACCCCGGCCAGGCCGTATCGAGCGCGCTGCTCCGTGCGCTGCGCCCCGCCGTGCCGGCCGTGATTGGCGCTGCGGCGCTGATCTTTCTGTTCGCCGCCGTGATGCCGATGTCGTGGATCGCGGGGATCGGCTGGAACCTCTATCTCGATCGGCTGTCAGACTATTTTGTGCCGCCGATCGGCAATGCCGGACGGCTCGTGCTGGCGCTCGGCATGGCAGCGATCGCCGCGCTGATCGCGGGCTTGGTCGCGCTGCTGATCGCGCAGCCCGAAGCGGCGGGCCTGACCTCTCTGCGCGGACGTTTCCGCCGCGCGCCCGATGCGGATGCAGACGAGGATAGCGACGCCTTCTGGACGCGCCGCCGCCGTGTCGATCTGCATCCCGACGATCCGCTGCGCCCGCCGATCCGTGCCGGCCGCGATCTTCCCGCGGGCGGACTAGGACCGCTGACTGGCGCCACCGCTGCCGACCATAGCGCCGAGGCCGACCTGTGGCTCGATGAATTTACCGAACAAAATGCCGATGAGCTGGTGCTTGCCGATCTCGCCCCCGGCGAAGTGGTGGTCACCGGCGACGAGCCTTGGCTCCAGCCCGCCGATATGAACGCGCCGCCGCTGCCCGCGCCCACGGACAATTCGCTGGGCGCGATGGTCGCACGGCTCGAGGCGGGACTTGCCCGCCGCCGCGAACCGGCAAGCGAGGTGGCTGCGACGACTGCGAGTCCGGCGCCTGGTGATGGCGCCGTCGCGGATCCCGAGGTTGATTTTGCGCTCGAAGCTGCGCTCAGCACCCTGCAGCGGATGACGCGTCAGTCGGTCGGCTAGCGTCCGCCCGCTCAATCTTCCACCGTCAGAATTTCGATCTGCAACGCGGCCGGCGCCTTGCCGCATTCAGCGACGACATCGGCGACGACATGACCGGGCAGCGGCCATTCGGCCGCGTTCAACGCGCCCTGTAACGCGGCGCCGACCGTTTTTGCGTCACCCTCCGCCAGAACGCAGGGAAAGATGTGGCGCGCCGACAAAATTCGCGCTCGCCCACGGCCGGAGCGTCGACGCGCCGATCGCCAGTCCGCTCGGTAAAGCGCCGCCAAGTAGGTGGCGCAAACGGCGGTGCGGGCAGCCGGGACGGGGCGACTGCGCGGGCGACCAGCGCGTCATGCCTGTGCTCCCCTGGCGGATTCCCGAAAGAGCCGTGTCCGCCGGTCGCCCTGCGGTGCGACCCGGCCCGCATGACACTCGGTACGCCACGCGTTCATGTAATGTTCCACACGACAGATCAGCTGAACGCCAGGTTCGCGACCGTCACGCAAATCGCGGACCAGCCGCGGGTCGCGCACCGCGGCGCGGCCAAACACGGTGGGCGGCATCGCCGACTCCTTCAAAAAGGCGTCGATCCGTTGCAACAATGTGCGCTCCATAATTTCCTCCGTGATCGTGTTGACAACCGGGCGACTCACCCGATAGGAGAAATCCTATCTGATGCTCATTTTCCTACTTGTCTAGGAAAAATCCGCTTGCTAGGGACGAAATAGGAAGGACAATTGCACTACCCCATGAGCGACCATGTTGCCGACCCGCGCGCCGCGCTCGACCGCCTCTTGATCGACAAGGGCATCGATTATGCGCGTCTGTCGCAGGTGATCGGGCGCAACCCTGCTTATATCCAGCAATATATCAAGCGCGGCTCACCGCGGCGGCTCGCCGAACAGGACCGCGCGCGGATCGCCGCCTATTTGGGGGTGTCAGAAGCCCTGCTCGGCGGGCCGATCCAGCGTGTTGCGAGCGCGGCGTGGATGCGCGGCCCGGGGATGATCCTGGTCCCGAAACTGGCGATCGGCGCCTCGGCGGGCGCGGGGGCCAGCGTCGAGGGCGAACCGGTCGAGGGCGAGGTCGCGTTCGACCCCAAATGGCTGCGCGACCTCGGCGCTGATCCGCGTGCGCTCAGCATTATTCGCGTCGAGGGCGATTCGATGGCGCCGACGCTGGACGATGGCGACGACATACTCGTCGACGGTGGCGACACCGCGGCGCGGCTGCGCGACGGCATTTATGTCTTGCGCATGGACGATGTGCTGATGGTCAAGCGCGTCGCGCGCGCACCGGGACCGGGGCGGATTTCGGTGATCAGCGACAATCCGCATTATCGCAGCTGGGACGACCTGCCGATGGCGTCGGTGCGGCTGGTGGGCCGCGTTGTGTGGACGGGGCGGCGGGTGCGGTAACCTGATCATCCCCATCGCTTCGCGGAGGGGGGATCAGGCAGCGTTCCGCCGCGTTAACGCGGCGCCGCCATCACCGCTTCGATTTCATGCTCGAGTACTTCGGCGCGCTGGCATTGTTCTTCGTTGCCGTCGCGGCATTTCCCGGCGGCTTTGTCGCGTTGGCGCGACAGCTTGCCCAGCTGCTCCTCGCGCTTGCGCATCTCGCGGCCGCGGTTGCGATCGGATTCGTCCTGGCTAGTCGTCGTCCAGTCGGCGACTTGCCCAACGGCCTTGACCGGCGCGGTGACGACGGTTTTCACCGCGCTGATGCAGCCGGTGAGTAGCGGCAGCGCCGCAAGGGTGATGATGATGGCACGCATGGTCGTCGTCTCCCTTACGGAATTTCGCCCATTGCATAGCGGCCGGGATGTGAACAGCAGATTGCGACGGACGGCCCAGACCAAGCGCTGCGCGAAGGATTAGAAGGCTTGCGGCGGCGCCTCGCGGTGTTAGGTTGACGCTGCGCCGGGGGCGTCCATGGCCACCGGTGGGGAGGAGGGTCATATGACGAACATACAAAAAGGCTTGGCCGAGCTGATCGGCACATTCTGGCTTGTCTTCGGCGGCTGCGGCAGTGCGGTGCTGGCGGCAGCATTTCCCGATGTCGGCATTGGCCTGCTCGGTGTGTCGCTCGCGTTCGGCTTGACGGTCGTCACCATGGCCTATGCGATCGGCCATATCTCGGGCTGTCACCTCAATCCCGCGGTGACCGTAGGGCTGTGGGCGGGCGGGCGCTTCGAGGCGAGCGATATCCCGCTTTATGTCGGCGCGCAGGTGGTCGGCGCGGTGATCGCGGCGTTCCTGCTGTTCTACATTGCCAGCGGCAATCCCGGCTATGATCTGGCAACCAACGGCCTCGCAGCCAATGGTTTTGATGCCGGGTCGCCGGGCGGTTACGACATCTGGTCGGCGTTCCTGATTGAGATCGTGCTCACCGCTTTCTTCCTGTGGATCATCATGGGGTCGACCGATGGGCGCGCGCCCGCAGGCTTTGCCCCGCTCGCCATCGGGCTGGCGTTGACGCTGATCCATCTGATCTCGATTCCGGTCACCAACACCTCGGTCAACCCGGCGCGCAGCACCGGCCCGGCGCTCGTCGTCGGCGGGCTCGCGATCCAGCAATTGTGGCTGTTCTGGCTCGCACCGCTGATCGGCGGCGCGGTGGGCGGCTTGCTGTACAAGACGTTAGGGGCCGACACCTTCCCGAAACCGAATATCGAAGGCGCATAGTCGCCGATCCGGCGGGGGCTAGCCGCCTCCGCCGGTCTTATGTCAGCAAATCGATCGCAAAGGCGCGCACTTCGGCGGCGATATCGGGGCGTTGCAGCGCCACCGCCAGATTGGCCTGGATATAGCCCGCCTTCGATCCGCAGTCGTAGCGCGCCCCGTCAAAGGTCACGGCGTGGAACGGCTGGGTGCCGATCATGCTAGCCATCGCGTCGGTCAGCTGGATTTCGCCGCCCGCGCCCTTCTCCTGCCCCTCAAGCACGCGCATCACCTCGGGCTGGAGGATGTAGCGGCCCGAGATGATCAGGTTCGACGGCGCATCGGCAACCGACGGTTTCTCGACCAGCCCGGTGACTTCGGTCAGCGATCCGTCCTGCGCGCCGGGCGCGATGACACCATAGCTCGACACCTGGTCGCGCGGCACTTCGAGCACCGAGATCAGATTGCCGCCGACCTGGTGGTAGGCATCGACCATCTGCTTCATGCAGCCGGGCGATCCGTGCATGAACTCGTCGGGCAAGAAGATCGCAAAGGGTTCGTCGCCGACGATCGACCGCGCGCACCAGATCGCATGACCGAGCCCCAGCGGCTCCTGCTGGCGGACATAGGCGCAATTGCCCGGCCCGAGCCGCGTCGGCGCAAGCACCGAGAGATCCTTGCCGCGCTCGGACATCGTCTTTTCCAGCTCGAACGCGATGTCGAAATGATCCTCGATCGCGCTCTTGCCGCGGCCGGTGACAAAGATCATCTGCTCGATCCCCGCCTCGCGCGCTTCATCGACCGCGTACTGGATCAACGGCCGATCGACGATCGGCAGCATCTCCTTCGGAATCGCCTTGGTCGCCGGCAAAAAGCGCGTGCCGAGACCGGCAACGGGAAAAACGGCTTTGCGGATCGGTTTCATGCGCGGGGCTTAGCTGCGAAAGGTTGACAAGGAAAGTCGAACGAGCCGCCGATACCTCGGCTATCGTGGCGTCACGATCACCACCACCCGGCGGTTGTCCTGACGCCCTTCATCGGTATCGTTGCTCGACATCGGTACCGCTTCGCCGCGGCCGACGATCTGATCGGCGGTGATTTGCATCCCGCTGGCCTGCATCGGCACGGCGACGGCCGCTGCGCGCGCTTGGGACAGTGTCAGATTATAGGCGGCCGTCCCCATTGAATCGGTATGGCCCTCGACCCGCGCTGTCGTGATTCCGACCGCTAAGAGCCTTTCCGCCATACCGGCAACATAGTCCAGTTGCTCAGTCGACACTCGGCTTTCATTAGTGGAAAACAGCAAGCGTTCGGGCATGTTTAACGTCCAGTCGAAACGCTTGTCGACAAAGCCTTCGGCCTTCAGCACGGCAATTTGTTGCGGAGAGAACCCGACCTGCGGCGGCACGCTTTGGCAGGCCGCGAGCAGCGAAGCGCCGAGGACAAGTAGCAAGCTTTTGACCGATTGGAGCATAGTCTGGGTCACGGCATCACTCCGATGGTTAAACTCAGGAACGGTTGCTCAGTTTGTCGGCGTACATCGCGGCATCGGCCGCGGTCAGCAGCGCCGTCGCATCACCGCCGTTGTCGGGATAGACGGCGACGCCGACGCTGACCGACGCGTGATAAGTCGCGCCGCCGGGAAGTACGACCGGCTGGGTGACGCAGGCGCGAATGCTATTCGCCAGGTTGTAGGGGGCGGCGTCAGCGTCGAGTGGATCGACGATGACAATGAATTCGTCACCACCAACGCGCGCGGCGAAATCGCCTTTGCGCAGCGTTTCCTTGATACGCGCTGACAATGCGATCAGCACCGCGTCGCCCGCGGCGTGGCCGAAACTGTCGTTTGCGGCCTTGAAATTGTCGGCGTCGATAAACAGCAGGGCAAAGCGTTCGCCGCGCGCTTCGGTCGATGCAATGCGCAGCGCGAGCTGCTCGTCAAAGGAATCGCGGTTCGGCAACGCGGTCAGCGTGTCGTGCGAGGCGCGGTGCGCAAGCATCGCGCGTTCGCTTTCCATATGCCCCTGCCAGCCCTGCAATTCGTCGAGCAGCGCGTTGATGTCGCCGCCCAGCCGATCGAGTTCGGCGATGCCTAAGGGTTTGACGCGCTTGTCGAACCGGCGGTGGAGCCGAACGTCATGTGCGACGGTCGCGATCTCGTTCAAAGGCTTGACCAGTTCATATTCGAACCGACGCGCCAGGAAGATCGTCCCGAACGCCGTGATGAGCAGGCAGCCGAGTCCGGCGAGCAGACCGATGCGGACATAGTCGATCAGCGTCGAGCTATCGCCCCAGACCTCGATCGTCCCGATTGCCGAGCCGTTGCGTTTGACAGCCACTGCGAAGGGGCGCGGGAAAAACATCCGGGTCAGTAACGGCGCGGGGTCCGCGAGCGGCGAGGTCCACTGCGTCAGCGGCTGCCCGACATCGTTAAGCACGCGCAGCCGCGCGATCCCGGGGATACGGGTCAGCGGTTCCAATCCCTCGCGCGCTGCCTGCGGATCGTTGAATACCAGCGCGGGCTCGATGCCATAAGCGCCAAGCTGCGCGGCCAGCTCCATGTTGCGATCGGCATAGCCGCGCAGCGCCGAAACCCCGGCGAGCAGGATGGTGAGGCCCGACAGCGCGACCGCGAACAGTGTGATGCCGAAGTGAAAGCGCGAGAGCAGCTTTTGCAGTGTCGTGCGCGCGCCGATCCGTTCGGGGCTTTTTCCCGTCATGGCGGGGCTCCCGTGCTACGCCCGATCGTCAGCACGCGCGGGTCGATCCGCAGTGGCCCGCGCCCGATAGCGTCGAGGTTGACCGAAAAGCTGAGGCTTGCGGCGCGGCCACTGACGCAGAACATCGCGCCGTAAATGCACGCGGCGTCATCATCTGTGATCGTCAGGATGGGACGGCCGCGGACCCATGCAATGAGTTGCCGCCGGTCGGTTACCGCCATTTGGCCGAGGAACAGGATGTCGCAGTCTTTGCGGCTGGTCGCTGCCCCTACAGCGAGCCGCCTTACCGTCACCGAACCAGCACCGGGGACATCGGGCGCCATGCGATCGGTCAGTTGCGGCGTTCCGATCACGCACATCACGCGCGCCGAACCCATAGATCCGTCAGGCCAGCGCGCATAGCTGACGATACCGCCGACCATCCGGTTGACCGCGCGCGCCATCGCATCGTCACTGTCCACGACGATCGTCTGGCTTACGGCCTGAACCGACATCTGGGGCGTCGTCAGCGACGCGCCGATCAGAAACAGCGATGCCAGCACCTTGCCGCGACCCCCAACTGCGCCTGGACCTGGTCTGCCCGAGCGAGGGGGTGTCCGCTAGTCAAAAGGATTGGAAAGTCAAGGAAAAGTGACGTCATGCGGCCATTTGGCAAGGGTCCTCCGGGACCGAATGCCAAGCCAACACGCACCAATTTTTTCATCCAGGCGAAGCCTATCCTGAGCGCCTCGAAGGCCGCCGAAAGAGCCGCGATCTCGCCATTGCATCACGATGCCAAATCGAGATCCCGGCCTTCGCTGGAATGACGGTCCGACGAAATCAGGCGCGCAACCGGTCAGCAAAACCCTTGCGCAGTTTCGCAAGCTTCGGCGGAATGACCGCCATGCAATAGGGATTGCGCTGCCCTTCGCCATCCCAATAGGATTGGTGGTAATCCTCAGCCGGGTACCAGTCGGATGCGGCTTCGATCGTGGTGACAATCGGCGCCGGCCAATCGCCTTGCGCCCGTTCGATCGCGGCGGGCGCAGCGTCGTCTTGCCCGGCATCGACTGGGAAAAGCGCGCTGCGATACTGTGTGCCGACGTCATTGCCCTGGCGATTGAGCGTCGTCGGATCATGGGTCGCGAAATGGACATCGAGCAGGTCGTCATAGGAAATGACCGCGGGATCGAAGGTGATCCGGATCGCTTCGGCATGGCCGGTGTCGCCGCCGCATACCTGCTTATAGGTCGGATCAGCGACATGACCGCCGATGTAACCGCTTTCGACGCGCTCGACCCCGGCCAGCGACTGGAACACCGCCTCGGTGCACCAGAAACAGCCTCCGGCAAAAATGGCGATTTCTTGGGTCATGGCATCGATCCTTGTCTGGGAAAGCTCGGGGGAAGCGGATGCCCCCAAAATAGGAGGTGCGCGGCGCTATTCCAAGGGCGACGGCGCGTCGATCAGCGGCGGGTGGAGCGCTTCGCCCTTGGCGCGCGCCGCTTCAATCCGTGCTGCTTCGGTTTCCAGCGACGCGACGCGGTCGCGCCAATTGGGATGCGTTCCGGCCTGGAACAGCGGGCGACCCTTGCGCTGGCCGAAAGAGGTCCAGAAACGTGCCGCGGCGAGCGAGTCGTACCCCGCACCGGCGAGTAGCCAAACCGACAGCCGATCGGCCTCGACCTCGGTCTGCTTGAACAGCCGTGCGCTGCGCCCGAACTGCTTGCCGAGCCCGCGATCGACCCCCGCGACATCAAGGCGGGCGCGGTGACGCAGGATGTTATGGGCCAGCTCGTGCGCGATCGCCGCCGCCAGTTCATCGTCGTCGTGAGCAAATTCGGTGAGGCCCTGATTGACCAGCACCATTCGGCCGTCGGCGACAGCGCCAGCCTTCTCGCTCGCCTCGACGCGAAAATCGCTGACGCAACCGGCGACGGGGGTGAGGTTCATCGCGCCAGCATCGCCAGTGTCGAGCGCGAGCGGGGCGGTGGGCGGTAAAGCCGCGAGTTTTATCTCGACAGCGGTGATCCGGGCGAAGGGGTGGCCGTCCGCGCCATCGGGCACCGCCCTGCCTTGCATGCCAACGACCGCCACGCCGACGCGCAGTCCCGCCTTTGCGGCTGGCGAGGCTGGTGCAAGCGCCGCAACAAAGGGCGCGTCGCGATCCACGGCGCCATAGGCGGCGAGCGCCTCTGGCCGCCGATCCGCGTCATAAAGGCGCGGATCGCCCCAGACCCAACCGAATTGGGGCTGCTGCACGGGGCACCAGGCGGCATTGGCGGTGGTCAGGCGAAAGCCGATCGCGGCAACGCGCGCCTCCAGCGCCGCCAGCGATGCATATAGCGACGGATCGGCGGGCGCCGCCGCGCTCGCTGGTGCACCGGCGAGCAGCGACAGGGCGGCAGAAAGGACGGAAGCACGATGCAGCATCGGCACCGCATATCAACGCGCGCCTGTCGCGGCCATGAATTTCCCGCTGTTCGTACCTGCCTGACGCTTGCCTATCGACGGCCAAGCGGCGATAGGGCGAAGCGATGACGCACGCCTCGCCATTGTCCCCGCCCGCCACCCGCCAAGCCCGCCCCGCCGCGCTCGCGCGCTGGCTGTGGGCGGTCGCATTGCTGGTGGTCATCGTCGTCGGGGTTGGCGGGATCACGCGCCTGACCGAATCGGGGCTGTCGATCACCGAATGGCGTCCGGTTTCGGGGGTTCTGCCGCCGCTGAACGAGGCCGACTGGATTGCGGAATTCGAAAAATACAAGCAGATCCCCGAATATAAGGAGATCAACCTCGGCATGACCCTGGCCGGGTTCAAGGCGATCTTTTTCTGGGAATGGCTGCACCGCATCCTCGGACGCTTGGTTGGTATGGCGATGGTCGTGCCGCTGACCTGGTACGCCTGGCGGCGCGCGATCCCGGCGGGGTATGGCGGGCGTCTGCTGGCACTGACTTCGCTCGTCGGGCTGCAAGGCACGCTCGGCTGGTGGATGGTCGCATCGGGGCTCGAATATCGCACCGACGTCAGTCATTTCCGCCTTGCCGCGCATTTGCTGACGGCGCTTTTTCTGCTCGCGGGCCTTGTCTGGACTGCGCGCGACCTTGATGCACTGGCGCGCGATCCGGCGGAACGGCCCACGCGGCTGACCGGCGGCAGCATCGCGGTGATCGCGATCCTGTTCGTCCAGCTGCTGCTCGGCGCGTGGGTCGCGGGTCTCAATGCCGGGTTCGTTGCCAGCAGCTGGCCGTTAATGAACGAACATTTCGTACCCGAAGGAATCGACTGGACGGGCGGCGCGTGGTGGGCGCTGACCAATGATCCCTTCCTGATCCATTTCCTGCATCGCTGGTGGTCGTGGATCGCCGCGCTGGCGTTGTTGCTGCTCGCGCGCAGCTTGTTGCGTTTCGGGGCCAAGCGCGAAGCCGGGTTGCTGGTCGTGGTCGTCGGGGCGCAGATGATGCTGGGCATTTGGACCGTAGTGTCGGGCGTCTCGATGTGGGTCGCCGTCGCGCATCAGGTGGTGGGTGCCCTCCTGGTCGGCATCGCCGCCGCGGCGCTGCACCGGCTGGGCCGCACCGCCGCATGATGCTGCTTGCCAAGCAGCTGGCGCAGCTGATCGCCGCACCGCCGACCGCCGACTGCCGACTGCCGACTGCCGACTGCCGACTGCCGACCGCCAAACGCGGCCGGCTGGCGACCGCCGACGTGCGCGCACTGGTCGCCCCCGCGAATGCCGCGATCCCGCCAAGGCAGCGCTCGATGGCGCGAACGTAAGGATTATGCACGACGGTACGCTGCGCACGATCTCAAAGGTTGAGCACAGTCCGATGGCAGCCGGGGACAGCGCCCCGCTGCAAATCGACCATCTGTGGACCGTCGTACCGCCACCGGGCTGGTGATGCAGGAACGGCGACAGAGCTGGATTGTCGAGGCTGGGGGCGCCGGACAGACGCTCGTCGAAGAGCGGATGCGGGCGTTCGAGCCTGCCTCGCGAAGCATAGGGTATCATAATACCCGTCAGCAAAGCCGCGATATGCTTGACTTTACGCCCGCTTGGCGTCATTGGCCCGCTCCGAAGCGCCGCTGCGTCCCTCGTGGATCAGGCGGCGCAGTTTGTTTCGGGCCTTGGGGCATTGCTCCATCGCCCAGTCCCTATCTGTCAAGGAGCGTGCCATGATGAAGGCGCTGACCAAGACGACTGTATCGGCAAACGCCGCAACGGTCGAAAAGAAATGGGTGCTGATCGACGCCGAGGGTCTCGTTGTGGGCCGCGTTGCATCGATCATCGCCAACATCCTGCGCGGCAAGCATAAGCCGAGCTTTACTCCGCACGTCGATTGCGGTGACAATGTCATCGTCATCAACGCAGAGAAGGTAGCGTTCACCGGCAAGAAGCTGCAGGACAAGCGCTATTACAAGCACACCGGCTATGCCGGCGGCATCAAGGAAACCAGCCCGGCGAAGATCCTCGAAGGCCGTTTCCCCGAGCGCGTGCTCGAAAAGGCCATCGAACGCATGATCCCGCGTGGCCCACTCGGCCGCCAGCAGATGCGCAACCTGCGCATCTTCGCTGGATCGGAACATCCGCATGAAGGGCAGAGCCCCGAAGTGATCGACGTCGCGTCGATGAACCGCAAGAACAAGGTGGGTGCATAATGGCTGACGAACAGACCATGACCGATCTCAAGGACCTCGCCGGCGCCGTCGAAGGCACTGTCGCAGCTCCGGTCTCGACCACACCGCTGCGCGAGAAGATCGTCGACAAGCAAGGCCGCGCTTATGCGACCGGCCGCCGTAAGGACGCCGTCGCCCGCGTATGGCTCAAGCCCGGCACGGGCAAGATCACGATCAACGGCCGCGACCAGGAAGTATATTTCGCGCGTCCGACGCTGCGCCTCGTGATCAACCAGCCTTTCGGCCTGACCGATCGCATCGGCAGCTACGACATTGTCGCCACCGTCAAGGGCGGTGGCCTGTCGGGCCAGGCGGGCGCCGTGCTGCACGGTATCGCGCAGGCGCTGACCCGTTTTGAGCCCGCGCTGCGCGGTGTCGTCAAGACGGCCGGCTTCCTGACCCGCGACAGCCGCACAGTCGAGCGTAAGAAGTACGGCAAGGCCAAGGCCCGCCGCAGCTTCCAGTTCTCGAAGCGATAAGAGCTTTTTCCACCGACGGGTGGAGAAGAGGAGGGCGGTCCGGCAACGGGCCGCCCTTTTTCATGCTTGCGGCGAACGCGACGAACGGAGTTAATATTGGTCATTCAGTAATTATCCGATCGTCATGGGCAGTTAACCTATCCCAATGCGCCAAGTCCTGATCCGGACGAGGTATGCTCCAATGCTAAGGGGGTAGTTGGTAAGGCTTAGTTTCGATTCGGCGCGCGTGCGCCGCAGAGGCTTGCTGGCGTCGGTGTGCGGCTTGCCCGGGACCGGCAAGGACGGGTTCGAATCGGCGGCGGCATCACCGTCACCACCGGCATGTCCATCTGTCGATCGGCGCCGACACGACGATCAGGTGCAAGGATGTATCGACCCCGCGTCATCGCGGTTCGGTGACCTTCCACTTTTGAGCGAAAACCGAACAAAGGGGGAAGGGCGGTCCGGCGACGGGCCGCCCTTTTTTCGTGGCGCGGCGACTGCGGCGCGACGCAACATCCTCGCTGGAGGCGGCGTTGGAGATGTTCAACCTTGAAAGGAACATTTTATGGCCAATTCCAAACCGCTCGCATCGCAGCGTATTCTCATCATGGCCACCGACGGCTTCGAACAGTCCGAACTCGAGGTGCCGCTGGAGCGGCTCCAGGCGGCAGGGGCCGAAGTCGATATCGCGTCGCTCGCCACAGGCGACATTACCGGTTGGGACGGCGACGATTGGGGCGATGACGTCGAGGTCGACCTGAAGATCGCTGACGTCAATATCGATGATTACGCCGCTCTCGTCTTGCCCGGCGGTCAGATGAACCCCGATCTCTTGCGCGTCGAGGAAAGCGCGGTGGCGCTCATTCGCGACTTTGACCGCGCTGGCAAGTCGATCGCCGCCATCTGTCACGCCCCGTGGCTGCTGATCGAGGCGGGACTCGCCGAGGGCAAGCGCCTGACCAGTTACAAGTCGATCCGCACCGATGTCGTCAACGCGGGCGCCGAATTTGTCGACGAGGCGGTCGTGGTCGACGGCAATATTATCACCAGCCGCTGTCCCGACGATCTGCCTGCCTTTTGCGATGCAATAATTGAAGCGGTGGCTGAAAGCCGCGTTGAAGCCTGATTGCGGAACAATCAGAACAAATCCAAACTCCCGAGCGCCAGCGCCTGCCGCGCTGGTCGCTCGGCCATCACCGCGAACATTTCGTCGCCGCGGTCAGTGCGCTCGACGTTCATCGACGCAAAGACCGCCATGAAATACCCGCTCAAGGCGCCGACGCGGTAATCGTCCCAAAGTGCCGCCGTATCGAAATCGACGCCGTGCGAGCCCAGCGCTGCGATCCAGTGGTCGAAGGCAGGTCGGTCGGCGGCGGCACGCTCGAGCGGGTCGGCGATGCTGGTGCCGACCAGATAAGCGAGGTCCGCCGCGCCGCTGCCACGCCCCAGTGTCTGCCAGTCGACGAGCCAGCAGGCGTTGCCGTCGGGGGAGAACAGGATATTGTCGATGCGCAGGTCGCCATGGACCAGCGTCCGCGCTGCGGGTTCGCGCGACAGATAAGCGTCGAGCTTAGCAACGATGCCCGCGCCGATGTCGAGGATTTCGCGCACGAGGCGGCCCGAATAACGTTCACGAAATCCCAAGTAGAGTTGCGGGAACAGCGCGCGGATCAGATCACCATTGTCGCGCGCGAGCCATGGCATTTGTGCCAGCTGTGGATCGTTCCAGAGGTAGGCGTGGAGCTTCGCTGAGGACTCGATGCACGGTATGAGGCCGCTGAGGCCTAGCCCCGTCAGCTGGTCGCCCTGCCGCGCCGGGGCGAGGTCGGAGAGGATCAGGATGAAGTCGACCTCGTCGTCCGCAATCTCCGAATGGTAGCAGCGCGGTGCCGGAACGCCGCTTGTGGTAGCAAGCTCGCGATACCAGCTGACTTCTTTGACATAGGTGCCAGTGAGTTTAGCGATATTGCGGCTGGCCTCGTCATGGCTTGGGCATTTGGCGATGACGGTAGCGGGGGCGTCGGCGCCATCCTGCCAGTCGCCATCCTTCCAATCGAGCATGAGGCGGTAGCTGTCGCACATCTGCCCGGTGCCGACCTTGGCCGCGCTGAAACCCTTCAGCCTTCCCGGCTGCCCAAGCGCGGCGCCGAGCCAGTCGGCGCTGATCGCCTCGGGCGACGTCGGACAGCTCATGGGGTGGGTTCCAACAGGCCTGCGAGGCCAGTGGGCGCATGCGGACCGACGAACAATTGTTCGAGCACCCCGAGGCCGTGATCGGTGCGATCGCCGTCCGTCAGCTCGGCGCGAACCAGTGCCTGCACATGCATCGCCAGGGGGTTGCCCCACTCCCGCTCGGCTTCGGACAGGCGGTCGTGCGCGACTTTGAGGTCGCCATGGTCGAAGCCATGGCCCCAGGCGGGATGCGTGTACCCGAGCCCACTCATTGCAAATAGCGGTCCGATGGGGGTAAGGATCAGGCGCGTGCTGCCATCGAAATCGGCGGTCAGTCTGGTCAGGCGCCGCGTCCCCGACTCCCATTCGGCGGCAAACGCCGGATCGGCGAAATGGCGTTCACCGCCATTTCCGCTCACCAGTACTGAGCGGCGATTCCACGCATTGCCTTCACCATCGTCATTGCTGTGGAAGAACAGCGAGCGATCGGCGAAGTTGCACGGCGTCCACAGCCAGAAGAATTGGTTGAAATTGCCCTGCGGCGGCGGCTGCGGTTCGGCGGCGCCGACCGGGCGGATGCCCCAGCTGCGGTCGCGTGTTCCAGCCCAGTTGGCTCCCACTTCGATCCGCGCGCCATCGACTGCCAGCCAGCCCGACCAGTGGCCGTTCTGCGTCATGCGGGTATAGTCCATGAACAGGCGGGTGCCGTTGCGGCGCGTGAAGCGGGGTTCCTCGATAGGGAAATGGCGCGCTGTGAAATGCAGCTCGCCGGCGAGCGGTCCGTCATTGGCGGCAATTGTCAGCGTCAGTCGCTCCAGCGGTTCGTCGATGGTGATCGCAATCGGGCCGACCGCCAGGTCAAGCCGCTCGCCCGCCGAGCGGCGGCTGGCGCGGAGGTTATGCTGCACCCCGTCGATCAGGACGCAGAATGCCGCGTCGACGATGCCCAGCTGAGGATAAAATCCCATCGCGGCGGCGAAGAATATCGATCCGTCGGGCGCATAGCCGTTGAAGAAATAGCGGTCGTAAAAATTGCGGTCGGTGCCGGCGAACGCGATCGGCTCGGCGCTCTGGTGCAGCGGGAAATCGTCGCCCTTGGTCAGCATCGTCGTTCCTCATCCCGTTTTTTCTTGCAACCTAACGCGATGGGACGCGGCGTCAATGCACCGGCGGATCGACCGGGGGAACGGCATGGATAGGCGCCACTGGCTCGCCGGGTTCGCGCGGGGGCAGCGCGTCCGGCGGAACGTCGGCGATCTGCATATCGGGGGTCGGCACCGCTTCTACGTTGCGGACGCGGACGGCCACGTCGTCATCCTTGATACGTAGTTCGTTGAAGCTGGGCGGGGTTGAGCGGATGCGCTGCGACAAGGTGCCGGCGCCGATCATACGGATCGGACCAGCGGCAGTCGGCGCGACCAGATCGAACGCGTCGTGGACATGGCCCGTCAGTACCGCGGCGACGCCGCGCGACGCCAGTGTCTCAAGTGCGCGGGCTCCGCCGCGGGTTAGAGCGCGGCCTTTGGTGCCTGCTTCGACGAGCGGGTGATGCGCGGTGACCAGTGTCAGGGTCTGGGCGGGCAGCGTGTCGATCGCAGCCAGCGTCTTGGCGAGCGCATGACGTGTCACCCAGCCTTTCGACCAATCGAGCCGCCACTGTGCGCGCGCGGTGGTCTTGAGCGGCACGACCGCGACCCCCGCGAGATTAAGCTCGCGTTCGACGAGCCGCTCGATCCGCCGAATGCGGCGATAGGGCCAGAAAAAGCGCGCAAGCGGATTGAAATAGGGCAGGTCGTGATTGCCGACCTCGACCGTGACCGGCACATCGAGCGTTTCGATCCAGTCGCATGCCGCCGCAAACTCGCGGCTGCGGGCGCGCATCGTGAGGTCGCCGGTGATCAGCACCGCGTCGGGCTGTTCGCGGCGGACACATTCCCGAAACCAGTCGAGCGCGGCGCGATCCTCGAGTCCGAAATGCAGGTCGCTGATGTGGAATAGCCGCGTCATGCCGTCGCGAGGAAGTCGACCGCGCTGGAGCCGAGCGAAAATTTCGCGGGCGACGCCATGTCGGCCATTTCGCCGTCGAACTCTAGACTGATCGGTTTGTCGCTTTCGAGCACGACCGTCGCGCCGGTCACGATCGGTTCACTCGGCCCGTCGCGAAAATCGCCGCCCAGCCACGCGAGGCCGTGACGCAGCACATCGCCGGTGCCTTCGGTCAATATGCCATCGGCGCGGATGCCGCCGGGCGTGGGTGTCAGGATCACCGCCGGATAGGCTTTGCCGTCCGTGCCGATACGCACGCCGGGGGCGTTCATCATCTCGTCGAGCGCGTCGGGGGCTGCGCGGCTCGCCTCTATCAGTCCATCCTGCCGCATCGTCTCGCGCACTTCGGCCCAGCGCGTCGCCGGGCCGGCGACGACGGTGATGAAGGCGGTGCCGGCGTCGGAAACGATGGTAGGGATCGGGCTGCGCCGCACCTTGCCCTGCAGGGCATCGGCCAAAATCTCCGGTGCCGGCCGGTCGCCGTGCAGCGCCTTCGACAGCAGGTTAAGCGTCCCCCCCGGCAGCACCAGGATTGCGCCGTCCCAGCCCGCCGCTCTCGTCGCCGCCGCGTTGATCGTGCCGTCGCCGGTCCACACGAGCAGCAGATTGATGCCCTGCCGTGTCAGCTCGGCGGCGTCGGGAATGTCGCCGTCGGGCAAGGCAAAGGTCGCAACGAGCGGGGCGCCGCAGTCGCGGCAGAGTTCGACGATCTGCTCCCGGACAGCGTCGTCATGACTGCCGCTCTGGGTATTGCAGACAAGGGCGGGGCGGGAGAAGGGGCTGGGCATCGCCCTGTCCTACGCATGAGCGCGAAAAAGGTGGCGGACGGTTCTTTCGTCACCCCGGACTTGATCGGGGATCCATCGACCCTTTACCGCAAACCCGCTTGAGCATTCGAGGACCCCGGATCAAGTCCGAGAGACGAAGTAGGGTGTGGTCTCACCGCCCTCCTTGTTCCCCGCGTTCCCGCCCTGTAGGGCGAAACGATGAACGCACAGGCTACCAAAGGACCGCGAGTGATCAAGTTTCTGGTGGTGGCCGCCCTGCTCGTGCTTTTGTTCGGCGGCGCGGCGCGGATGATCGTCGCGGGCGGCGCGAAGTCGCTCAACCTTGGCGACCGAGTGCTCGGCGACAGCGTTGGCGCGACATTGCAGGTTGCGGGGCAGCCCTATGGTGCGGGGGAGCGCAACAAGCTCAATATCTGGGTACCGACGGGGACCAAGAGAACCGACAAGCTGCCGGTGCTTGTCTTCCTCTATGGCGGTGGCTGGTACAGCGGTGCGCGCGACGATTATGGCTTTGCTGGTCGCGCCTTCGCCAAGCAGGGCTTTGTTGTCGTCATCCCTGACTACCGCATCGTGCCCGAGGGCCATTGGCCCGATTTCCTGCACGACAGCGCCGCCGCGGTAGCTTGGACCAACGCGCATATAGCAAGCTACGGCGGCGATCCCGATCGCATCGCGCTGTCGGGCCATTCGGCGGGCGCGTATAATGCGATGATGCTGGCGCTTGACCCGCGGTGGATGAAAGCGGCGGGCAGCGATGCGTCGGTCATCCGCGGCGTCGCAGCGCTCGCCGGGCCGGCCGATTTTTACCCGTTCGAAAAGGGCGGCCGGGCCGACGTCGCGATGGGCGACATCAGGCCGGTCGAGCAAACGCAGCCAATTACGTTCGTCCGCGCTGATGCGCCGCCTTTGTGGTTGGGCCATGGCACCGCCGACACCGTCGTGCGGGTGCGCAACAGCCAAAGATTGGCTGCGGCGATGCACAAGGTTGGCGGTTCGGCGACGCTGCGCGAATATGGCGGGCTCAGCCACAATGACCTGGTGATGGCGCTGACCAAGCCGCTGGCGTACAAGGGGCCGATCTTGCCCGAGATGACCGATTTCCTGCGCGGCGTCACCGCGCGCCGCGTCTCGCAAGCGCCAATTGCCCAATGATCCCGGCGATCGTCCTTGCGGGCAGCCGCCCCGGTCTCGACCCGTTGCTCACCGGCAGCGGCGTATTGACGAAGGCGCTGCTCCCGATCGCCGGGCAGCCGATGCTGGTTCATGTCGTGCGCGCGCTGCGCGCCTCGCCGCTGGTCGGTCCAATCACGATCCTGGCGCAGAACAGCGCCGAACTTGCAGCCGAGCTGGCGCTGGCGGAGCTCGCGGACCTCCATTTTGCGGATTCGGGGCAGGGGATCAGCAGTTCGCTTGCCGCAGCACTGCCCCCCGGCGACGCCCCCCTGCTGGTAACCACTGCCGACCATGTCCTGCT
>MTKY01048584.1_pt1 | contig 25841 bp, 20 predicted proteins | sample 1042731 | NCBI WGS metagenome assembly MTKY01 (sample SAMN06212206, study PRJNA360538) | anaerobic digester metagenome | biome: Wastewater treatment plant; material: sludge; isolation source: anaerobic digester fed with sludge from wastewater treatment plant | place: Denmark: WWTP Soeholt ... | reverse complement strand
GCTCTTCCGATCTATCGGTGGTGGATTGGTTGGCTATTGGCTGTTTCCGCAAATACCGCTGCTGGAGCTCGCCTTGCTGGCCACCATGCTGGCACCCACCGATGCCGCCCTGGGCAAGGCCGTGGTCAGCAACCCGCAAGTCCCGGCGGCGGTGCGCGAAAGCTTGAACATAGAAAGCGGCCTGAATGACGGCATCTGCGTGCCGGTCCTGTTGGTGCTGATAGCGTTGACGGTGGATATCGAATCCCATGCCCCCCTCAACCTCGCATTGGCCTTTATCAGCGAGGAACTGGGCATTGGTGCCATGGTCGGCGTGAGCATGGCGCTGATTGCATGGCAACTGCTGCGGCTGTCGGCCAAGCACGGCTGGCAACTGCCACGCTGGTCACAACTGACTCTGCCGGGTTTGGCTTTGCTCTGTTTTGCCCTCGCGCAGGCGCTCGGCGGGAGCGGCTTCATTGCCGCCTTCGTCGGCGGCTTGCTCAGCGGCCATTTGCTCAACGAGCAAAAACATCACTTGCTGGACGCCAGTGAAGAACTCGCCAGCCTGTTCTCCGTACTCACGTGGCTGATTTTCGGCGCCTATGTGTTGCCGCTGGCCTGGAGCAGCTTTACCCCGGGCATCTGGCTCTATGCGCTGCTGAGCCTGACGCTGATTCGCATGGTGCCGGTCTATCTCAGTCTGCTCGGCACCAATCTCCCACGTGAAACGCGTCTGTTTGTCGGCTGGTTCGGTCCGCGCGGGCTGGCCAGCATCGTGTTTGCGGTAATGATCATGGACGTCCCACTGCAAGCCACGAAAACCCTGCTGGCGACGGTCATCTGCACCGTTTTGCTCAGCGTCATCCTGCACGGCATCAGCGCTAACCCTTGGGTGGCCAGTTTAGCGCGTCGACCAGGCGTGGCGTGACCGCCGCTCCGCGCCCTTCGCCAAGTGCGGCGCTGCTGCCGGGGGCACCGACGTGCTCGGCCGCGCGGTCTTTTATCGCGTGCTTGCGGACGGAGCCTTGCTGCCCCGATCAACGCGGCTGCATGCGGATACCGCCATCCATGCGGATACACTCGCCGTTGATGTAGTCGTTCTCGATGATCGCCACCGCCAGATGGGCGATTTCATCGGTATTGCCGAGGCGCTTCGGAAACAGCACCGATTCGCTGAGTGCCTTGACCGCGGGCGCGGGCAGGCCCTGGAACAGCGGAGTATCGATCAGCCCGGGCACGATGGTATTGCAGCGTATGCCATAGGAGGCGAGGTCGCGTGCAACCGGCAGCGTCAGCCCGACGATCCCGCCCTTGCTGGCGCTGTAGGCGGCCTGTCCGATCTGTCCTTCATAGGCTGCAACCGAGGCGGTGTTGATGATCACGCCGCGCACACCATCGCTGTTGACGGGTTCGTTCTTCGCCATCTGCTCGGCCGCAAGGCGCAACACGTTGAAGGTGCCGATCAGGTTGATATTGATCACCTTGGTGAAATCCGCGAGCGGAAACGCACCGTTCTTGCCGAGCGTCTTGACCGCGTTGCCGATACCGGCGTAATTGCAGCAGATATGCACCGCGGCGAAGCGCTCGATCACCGCGGCGATGCCGGCCTGCACCGATTCCTCGCTGGTGACGTTGACGTTCAGGTACCGCACGTTCGCGCCGAGTTCCGTCGCCAGCGCCGTGCCGCGCTGTTCGTTGAGATCGAAGATCGCGACCTTCGCGCCCATGCGCGCGAGGCGCCGCACGGTAGCCTCGCCCAGGCCCGATGCGCCACCGGTGATGATTGCCGTCTTTCCCGAAATATCCATGCTGTGCCTGCTCCTGTTGCGGGGTGTGTGGAAGTGAAAAATCCGTGGGAACTATTTGCCTTTCCAGTTCGGAGCGCGCTTTTCGGCGAACGCCGCGGCACCCTCGCGCGCATCCTCCGAGGCAAAAATCGGTACCGTGATCGCCTTTTGTCTGGACCACAATTCGGCCTCGGACCAGCTCGCCGAATCCCGAATGACCTGCTTGCTCGCAGCGGTAGCGAGTGGACCGTTGGCAACGATCGCCCTGGCGAGAGTCAGGGCGCCCTCCAGCGCCGCGCCCGCAGGCACCACCCGGTTTACCAGGCCGAGCTCATACGCGCGCGCAGCGCTGATGAACTCGCCGGTGAGCGCCATTTCCATCGCTACCCGGTAGGGTGCGACACGTGGCAGGCGAACCAGTCCGCCAGCCGCTGCCACCAAGCCGCGCTTGGCCTCGGGTATGCCGAAACGGGCGTTGTCTCCGGTTACGGTCAGGTCGCAGGCCAGCATCAATTCGAATCCGCCGGCGAGCGCGTACCCCTCCACGGCCGCGATCAGCGGCTTTTGCGGTGGCGCCTCGGTGAGCCCACCAAAACCACGCTCCTCGATCTCCGGAAACTCACCGGTCAGAAACGACTTGAGGTCCATGCCCGAACAAAACGTGCCGCCCGCCCCGGTCAGCACGCCGACCCGCAGATCGGCGCGCCCGTCCAGCCTGTCCATGGCGGCCGCAATGCCCTGCGCAACCGCAAGATTGATGGCGTTCTTTGCCGCCGGGCGGTTGATCGTGACGGTCAGTACACCGTCTGATTCGCTGAGTAAGACTTCATCGGACATGTCAATTCTCCGTTTGCCAGTGCCGTCCGCATGACGGCGAAGCGGAATTTTCGTCGCTGCAGGCGCTCGTGTCCATCGCCGAACTTCGTTGCGGGCGCTGCACGGCGGATTTTGTCATCGCATCGGGCGCGATGCTAGCATGCGCCGTCGCGACTCGTGCCCAGGATACCGCCCCATGCCAAGACTCGCCGGTGCCGCGTTGCCGTTTGCGATGTTGCTGTTTTTCCTCGCGGGTTGTGGTGCTGACCCGGGGCCGCCAGCGCCCGTCGCAGCCGTTCGCCCGGTAAAGACGGTCACGGTCAGCGGCGGCTCGGCCGATGTGCGCCGCAGTTTTCCGGCGCGCATCGAAGCTGCGCGGCGTGCCGAACTGGGCTTCCGCGTGTCAGGGACGGTCAAGGAGTTGCTGTTCAAGGAAGGCGACAACGTACCCGAAGGCGCCACCATCGCCCGCCTCGATCCCACCGATTTCAGGATCGTGCTGGCGGATCGCCAGGCGGTGTTCGACAATGCGCAGCGCAATTTCAGACGGGCCAACGAACTGATCGGGGCCGGCAATATCTCCAAGCTCGACTTCGACCGCATGGAAGCGAATTTCAAATCCACCGAGGCCGCGCTCAAGCAGGCGCGCCAGGACCTCGCCTACACGGAATTGAAGGCCCCTTTCGCCGGCCGTCTTGCCAAGCGCTATGTCGAGCGTTTCGAGGAAGTCATGGCCAAGATGAGCGTGGTCAGCCTGCAACAAAGCGACGCACTCGACGTGAAAATCGACGTGCCGGAAGCACTGGTGCGCACCATTCGTGCCGAACGCGCCGAGGTTCCCGACGCCGCGCAACCACAAACCGAGGCATGGGCCGAGTTCGAGGGCATGCCCGAGCAGCGTTTTGCACTGACCGTGAAGGAGGTATCGACCCGGGCTGACCCACGGACCCAGACTTTCGAAGCCACCTTCAGCATGCCGAACCCCAAATCCATGGTGGTACTGCCCGGCATGACCGCCACCGTCACCATCGATTTTTCACGGATATCCGCAGTGGTCGAGCTGATCTGGCTGCCGGCAGCAGCGGTAGTCGCGGATGCGACCCTCTCCCCCCATGTCTGGCTGCTGGATCCGGTATCGCTCACGGTGAGCAAGCGCCCGGTACAGGTAGGCGATCTGCAGGGCGATCGCATCGCCATCACCGGCGGACTCCAAGGTGGCGAGGAAATCGTCGCGGTCGGTGCGAGCTACATGGCGCAGGGCATGAAAGTCTCGCGCATGAAGCAGAGCGAGCAGGCAGTGCCGCGCGCGGACGACCCGCGTTGATCCGCCCATGAATATCGGCGAGTACTCCGTTCACAACAAGGTCGTGTCGTGGCTGCTGATCGTGGTTATGGTGGGGGGCGGGATCTGGGGATTCGAGCGCATGGGCAAGCTCGAGGACCCCGCCTTCACCATCAAGCTGGCCAAGATCATGACCCGCTATCCCGGCGCATCGGCCGAGCAGGTACAGCAGGAAGTCACCTATCACCTCGAGGATGCGATTCAGCGCATGGAGCAGGTGAAAAACATAAAAATGACGGTATCGCGCCCGGGCCTGTCCGATATCCAGATCGAATTCAAGGACAAGTATCGCGCGCAGGATTTTCCCGACATCTACAACGAATTGCGCCGCAAGCTGGTCGATGTGCGCGGACGCCTCCCGCCCGGCGCCGCCGAACCGCAGGTGATCGACGATTTCGGTGACGTCTACGGTGTCTATGTCGTGCTCACCGGCGAGGGCTACAGCTGGCGCGACCTGTGGGACACCGCCGATCGCATCAAGCGCGAACTGGTGCTGGTGCCGGGTGTGCGCAAGGTCGTGATCGAAGGCGAGCAACGCGAAGTGGTCTACGTCGATATCTCGCGTGCGCGACTCGGCGAGCTGGGTGTTTCACCCACCCAGATCGCCGCAGTGCTGCAATCCCAGAATGTGGTCGCCGATGCCGGAAGGGTACGGATCGGCGACGAACTGCTGCGCATCGAGCCGAGCGGCGAATTTGCATCCGTGGCATCCATCGGCGACGTGCTGATCAGTTCCGGCGAGCAGCGGCTGGTTTTCCTGCGCGACATCGCAACCATCACCCGTGCCTACGAAGACATTCCGGGGAAGATGTATTACGTCAACGGCAAACCCGGGCTCACGCTCGGAATTTCCATGCTTGGCGGCGAAAACGTGGTCGCCATTGGCGAGCAGTTGCAGGCCCGCTTCGACGCCATGACCACCATCATTCCGGTAGGCATGGAGATTACCCCGATCTATGACCAGCCGCGGGAAGTGGCGGGATCGGTCAGAGGATTCATGCTCGGCGTTGCGCAGGCGGTCGCGATCGTGCTGGTGGTGCTGCTGTTGTTCATGGGGCTGCGCACCGGGATCGTCATCGGCGCGGTATTGCTGATCACCGTGAGCGGCACGCTGTTCCTGATGCATCTCAACGGCATTGAATTGCAGCGCGTTTCGCTCGGTGCGCTCGTGATCGCACTCGGCATGCTGGTCGACAACGCGATCGTGGTGGCCGAGGGAATGCTGGTGCGCATGCAGGCGGGCATGTCCGCGACTGCCGCTGCGCGCGAATGCGTCGGCAAAACCATCTGGCCCCTGCTTGGCGGCACCGCGATCGGGATCCTGGCGTTCTCTGCCATCGGACTCTCACCGGATTCAACCGGTGAATTCGCAGGCTCTCTCTTCTGGGTGATCCTGATCTCGCTGTCGTTGTCATGGCTGACCGCAATCAGCACCACTCCCCTGCTGTGCGCATGGCTGTTGCGTGCGGGAACGCCCGCCAACGCCGGCACCGCCCCCTACGGCAGCATTTTCTTTCGTGTCTACCGCGCGAGCGTCGCGCTGGCAATCAAGCATCGCTGGGCGACACTGGGGCTCGTCGGCGGCCTGTTCTTCGTGGCACTGATCGGCTTTGGCTCGGTAAAGCACGGGTTCTTCCCCGATGCAAACGCCTCGCTGTTCTTTGTCGACATCTGGGAGCCGGAAGGCAGCGACATTCGCATGACGCGGCGTGACGCACTGCAAGTCAGCCGCTTTTTGCAACAACAGGAAGGCGTGCTCCGTGCCTCGGCGGTGATCGGCGGTGGGCACCAGCGCTTCACTCTCGTTTACGACGCGAAGGAACCCTCACGCGCCTATGCACAGATCGTCGTCCAGACCGACAGCCGGGAGCGCATCGAAGCAGTTTGGGCGAAAGCCGACCGCTTCCTGCGCGAGGAGTTGCCCTGGACCGACCCGATCATCAAGCCGCTGCGGATCGGTCCCGGACGCGACAGCAAGATCGAGGCACGCTTCAGCGGACCCGATCCGCTGGTGTTACGCGATTTGTCGGAGCAGGCCAAGGCGATCATGCGCGCGGACCCCGAGGCGAAGGAAATACGCGACGACTGGCGGGCGCCGGTCAAGGTGGTTCGCCCGCTGTTCAACGAGCAGATCGGACGCCAGCTCGGCATCAGCCGCGAGGCCGTGGCGGGTTCCCTGCAGTATGCCTTCGACGGCACCCAGGTTGGCCTCTACCGTGACGGTGTGCACCTGCTGCCGATACTGATGCGCGCACCCGAGGCAGAGCGTGGCGATATCAGCAACCTGCGCGATATCCGCGTCTGGAGCCCGATACTCGCGCAATCGGTGCCGGTGTCGCAGGTAGTATCGGGATTCGAAACAAGCTGGGAAAATTCGCTGTTGCGCAGCCGCAACCGCCAGCTGACGATCATCGCCTCCTGCAACCCGAGCGGAGAACCCGGTGCGGACCTGTTCGAGCGCCTGCGCGAACGCATCGAGCAGGTCGAACTGCCACCCGGATACGCGCTCGCCTGGGGCGGCGAACACGAAGATTCGCAAAAAGCCAGCCAGGGCCTTTCGGGGGCCTTGCCGATGGGCTTCCTGCTGATGATCCTTACCAGCATCCTGTTGTTTGGCAAGTTGCGCCAGCCCTTGATCATCTGGCTGACCGTGCCGCTCGCCATCATCGGCATTACCGCCGGCCTCCTGGGCGCTGATGGCGCCTTCGACTTCATGTCCTTGCTCGGTGCCCTGTCACTGGTCGGACTGTTGATCAAGAACGCCATCGTGCTGATCGAGGAGATCGATCAGCAGATTGAATCGGGCAAGGATGGACTCGAAGCGATACTGGATTCCGCGGTCAGCCGCATGCGTCCGGTGCTGCTGGCAGCCGTCACCACCATCCTCGGGCTGATCCCGCTGCTTCCGGATGTGTTCTTCGTCAACATGGCCATCACCATCATGGCCGGTCTCGGCTTTGCGACGGTGCTGACGCTGATCGTGGTGCCGACACTGTATGCGCTGCTGTTTCGCATCGCGGCAACGTCGCGGGCCTAGCTGCGACAGCGTGACAGCGCGATCCACCCGTGCCCCGGGCTGCTTCATCGCCTGAACCACGGCTTGCCGGCGTCAAAAAATAATCGCGCCACAATGTTTTTCCGTTGCGGTGCACTTGTTCCCGGCGGCGCTGAACCGTACCCTGTGTACCCCGCGCAAGGCAGACTTCGATGAGCACCGAGCACCCTTTCGATGCACTGACCCCGGATACCGTGATCGACGCCATCGAAAGCACCGGTCGCTTGAGCGACCTGCGTATCTTCGCGCTCAACAGTTATGAAAACCGTGTCTACCAGGTTGGTATCGAGGGCGAGGCGCCGTTGATCGTGAAGTTCTACCGTCCCGGGCGCTGGAGCGACGCATCGATCCTCGAGGAACATGCCTTCAGTCGTGAATTGCTGGATGCCGAACTGCCGGTGATTGCGCCGCTGGTGGATGACAATGGACAGACGCTGCTGGATTTCGCCGGTTTTCGTTTCACGCTGTTTCCGCGGATCGGCGGACACGTTCCCGAACTCGACCAGCCGGAACAGTTGCTGTCATTGGGGCGCATCCTCGGGCGCATGCACGCGATCGGCGCGAGTCGTGCGTTCAGCGCGCGCCCCCGGGTCGATATCGAGAGTTACGCGCAGGCGAGCTTCGAGCTGATCGAGCAGCACTTCATTCCTGCCGAGCTGAAGACCTCCTATGTCACGCTGTGCGAATCGCTGCTGGGACGCCTGCGTGAACTGTATCGTCCCGAGCAACTCACCCTGATCCGCAGCCACGGCGACCTGCACCCGGGCAATATTCTCTGCCGTGACGGCGCCTTGTGCCTGGTGGATCTCGACGATTGCCGCAGCGCGCCCGCGATGCAGGACATCTGGATGCTGCTGTCCGGTGAGCGACCCGAGCGCATGGCGCAATTGACCGAGATCGTGGACGGCTACGAGGAGTTCCACGACTTTCCCGCCTCCGAACTGCCCCTGATCGAGCCGCTGCGCACGCTGCGCCTGATGCACTACGCGGCCTGGCTCGCGGCGCGCTGGCACGATCCGGCATTTCCGAAATATTTTCCCTGGTTCAACACGCCGCGTTACTGGTCGGAACACGTACTCGAACTGCGCGAACAGCTAGCTGCGCTCGACGAGGAACCGTTGCGCTTGTATCGTTGATCCTTGGATTGCCTGCGGCCAGTTTTCCCGGCGTCTGAACGAAAGCCTGGAAGAGAGAGCGGTGTCTCAATCCAGCCAGCCGGGTACCGGCAGGTTCTTGCGGCGCAGGAACGAGGGGTTGAAGAGCCTGCTCTGGTAGCGGGTGCCATAATCGCACAGGATGGTGACGATCGTATGCCCGGGCCCGAGTTCGTGCGCCAGCCGCACGGCCCCGGCAATATTGATCGCCGAGGAACCGCCGAGACACAAACCCTCGTGCTGCAGCAGATCGAAAATATAGGGCAGCGCTTCGGCATCCGGCACCTGGCAGGCAAAATCGATCTGCGCGCCTTCGAGATTGGCGGTGATCCGCGTCTGGCCGATCCCCTCGGTGATCGAATCACCCTCGCCGCGCAGTTCGCCATTGGTGTAATAGTTGTACAACGCCGCGCCCATCGGATCGGCCAAGCCGATCCGCACCGCGGGATTGTGGCTCTTCAGGCAATTGGCCACTCCGGCCAGCGTGCCACCGGTACCCACCGAGCAGATGAAGCCGTCGACCTTGCCGGCCGTTTGCCGCCAGATTTCGGCGCCGGTGGTGTCGCGATGCATGTCACGGTTGGCGGTGTTGTCGAACTGGTTGGCCCACACTGCGCCGTGCTCCTCGCGCCCGGCGAGTTCCCCGGCAAGGCGTCCCGAGACTTTCACATAGTGATTGGGATCGCTCGACGGCGCCGCGGGTACCAGCTTCACATCGGCCCCGCACAGCATCAGCATGTCGATTTTTTCCGGGCTCTGGGTTTCCGGTATCACGATCGTGGTGCGGTAACCGAGCGCATTGCCCAGCAGGCACAACCCGATACCGGTGTTGCCGGCCGTTCCCTCCACGATCCGGCCACCGGGGCGAAGCACGCCGCGGCGCTCGGCGTCGCGGATGATGCCAAGCGCGGTGCGATCCTTTACCGAGCCACCCGGATTGAGGAATTCCGCCTTGCCCAGGATCTCGCAGCCGGTGAGCTTTGAGGCGTGGCGCAACCGTACCAGCGGCGTGTTGCCCACCAATCCTGTCAATCCATCGCTGTAGTCCATCAAATGATCCGATAAACGTCTGTGCGAAGCACTATACCCGTTCCGGCGCGCTGCTCGCCATCGCGCGCAGGCGACTCATCCCGGCCTGGTCGGGGGCAAATATCCCGTGCTCGCAGATCAGTGCGCTGACCAGGCGGGCAGGCGTCACGTCGAACGCGAAATTCACCGCCGCGCTGCCGGGAGGCGCTGCACGCACCCGCTGCAGGCTGCCATCGGCGCCGGCGCCTTCGTGCATCAGCACTTCGGCGCCATCGCGGGCCTCGATTTCGATTTCCGCGACGCCGTTGTCGAGTTCCCAGTCGATGGTCGAGCACGGCAGCGCGACATAGAACGGCACCCCGTTGTCGACCGCGGCCAGCGCCTTGGCATAGGTGCCGATCTTGTTGCACACATCACCGCTGCCGGTGGTGCGATCGCTGCCGACCAGGCAAAGATCGACCATGCCGCGCTGCATCAGGTGCGCAGCACAATTGTCGACCACGATACTGTGCGCGATCCCCGCCTGTCCGAGTTCCCAGGCCGTGAGCCGGGCACCCTGGTTGCGCGGGCGCGTTTCATCGACCCAGACATGCAACTCCATGCCCGCGGCAGCGGCCCGATACAACGGCGCGAGCGCGGTACCCCAGGCACCGGTGGCAAGCCAGCCGGCATTGCAGTGGGTCAGCACATCGAGACGCCCGCGGGCGCGCGCGCGCGGCGAGTGCGCCGCGACGCGCAACAACTCGAAGCCCTGCTCGCCGATGCGCTCGCAGCACCGGTGCTCCGCGTTTTGCCGGGCGCGGGCATGAACGAGCGCGGCATCGGCGCGCGCTGCGAGTGGCAAAGCCTCGAGCAGGCGCAACATCCCGGCCACCGCCCAGCGCAGGTTGACGGCCGTCGGGCGACTCGCCAGCAGTTCGCTCGCGGCACTGCGCAGCGCAACGTCACCGGCATCGGCATGCGCCGCGAGCGCCATTCCCGCCGCTGCGGCAACACCGATCAACGGAGCCCCGCGTACCTGCATGTCGCGGATCACGCGGGCGCACGCGCTCACGCTGTCGACCGTCAGAAACCGCACCGTAAACGGCAGTACGGTTTGATCGAGCACCTCGAAGGCACTGCCATCCGCACCCATCAGCAACGGCGGGAAGCGCTCCCAGGCCGGGATCTGCGCTGCCTCAGAATGCGATGAACCAGACATAGCCAACTACCACCAGGATGCCAAGAAGATTGAGTCCAAAGCCGGCACGGATCATCGCGCCCAACGGTACGCAACCGCTGCCGTAGGCGATGGCGTTGGGCGGTGTCGCCACCGGCAACATGAAACCGCAGCTTGCGGAGAGGGTTGCGACCATGAATACCGGCAGCGGCTCGAGGCCGCTGGCAGTGCAGACGACCGCGAGTATCGGCATGATTGCACTTGCCGCCGCGGTGTTGCTGGTGAGTTCGCCGGAAAACACGATCACGGCAGCCAGCAGCACCATCATCGAGCCCGGGCCGAGTTCACCGAGCTTCCCGATCAGCGCAGCAATCGGTACGTCAGCGCCCGAACTCGTGATCGCGGCCGCCAGACTGAGGCCACCTCCGAACAGCAGCAGGATATCCCACGGCAGACCCCGCGCGGTATTCCAGTCGAGCAAGCGCGTTCCGTCTGCATCCCCTGCGGGCAGAATGAACAATGCCATCGCACCGAGCAATGCGATCAGCGCATCATCGAGTCCCGGCAGGTTCAGCCACAAAGCCAGTTGTGGTCGCAGCACCCAGCCACCGGCAACCAGGGCAAACACCGCTCCGACGCGCCACTCGGCACTACCGGCCGGACCAAGATCACGCAGCCTGATCCGCAGCGCCTGCCTGCCCCCGGCAAATTGCCCGTTGCCCAGGCGAAAGGCGCCAAAGCACAACCACAGCCAGGTGAGCGGCAGCAATATCAGCACCACCGGAAGCCCCACGCGCAGCCATTGCAGCATCGTGATATCCATGGAGTAATGGGCACGCATGAAGCCCGCCATCACCAGGTTCGGCGGCGTCCCGATCGGTGTCGCCATACCGCCAATCGATGCCGCATAGGCAATGCCCAGCATCAGCGCCGCGGCAAAGCCATCGGTTGCGTTCGCCGGCGCGCGCTCCTCGCGCCAGGTCTGCACCACGCTGAGACCGATTGGGGCGAGCATCATCATGGTGGCGGTGTTGGACAGCCACATCGACAGCAAGGCGGTTGCCAGCATGAAGCCCGCGATCAACTGCCGCTGTCCCGAGCCCATCGCGACGAGCATCGCCAGGGCGATGCGTCGATGCAGCCCCCAGCGCTGCATCGCCAGCCCGAGCATGAACCCCCCCATGAACAAATACACGACGTTGCTGGCATAAGGGGCCGACGCGGCGGCAAAACCGAGCGAGGTGAACAATGGCAGGATCACCAACGGCAACAGCGAAGTGACGGCGAGCGGAACTGCCTCGCTCATCCACCACAGAGCCATCCACAGCGCCATTCCGAGAACCACACGCGCATCCGTACCGATGCCCTGCCCCGCCAGCAGCACGAAAGCCGTCATCGCGAGCGGACCGGCGACCAGTCCGGCACGCCGGACGGCACTGCCGATCCGCGCCAGTCTCGTTCGCGGATCCGGATTCAATGGTCGAACCAGCGCGCCGGTGTCAGTTTTGAAGTACGGCCCCTGGCAGGCGATTGAGGCCGGCGTTCGGAAAGCGGCAACTCTCCATCCACAGCGGCCAGTCGCTGGGAAGCATGCGAAAGACGCTCTCCTCGAGTGCCTGACGTTCGTTCGCGTCGCGCAAACCGATCTCCTGATCGACGACGACATAGCGGCGCGCAGCCTCCTGCCATACGATCGGGTCCGCGCAGTGGCTCGCCCAGATGATGACGTTGTGCAGCGGCTGAAGAACTTCTGGTGTCATTGAATTGTCTTCCGGATGGCTAAGCACTCTTGCAATTCAAAAACAATGCCATGTATTAATGACTTTAATTAGGAGCCATAGTTTATTGTTTTTTAAGCGAATATTTCTATTGAAATGAAGGGCTTTCGAGAACCCGTCGGAAACATGACATCAGCTGAGCGCTTTGGGCACGCGGGGTTGAATATCTGCCTTCTTTTTTTTTGCCGTGCCCTGCGAAACTACGGTTGCTTTTGCCAGACGATGCCAACGCTGTCAAAGCCGTTCTCGTAACTGTGCTCGATATACAACTCGGCGAACGCCGCATCCCGCACGTTGATGAATGTTTTTCCACGCGACAGTTCCACGATGAAATCCTTGCGATCGAGCCCGGATACAAGCGTATCGAGGGCCAGGCTATCGCCGAGAATCCGGGCATTCCAGAACTGCTCGGCCAGCTCGCGGCCGGCCGCAATGACCTCCTCTTGCCCAAGCGCAGCCGGAGCTCGAACCGAGCGGAACGCAAGCGAACCGAGATGGTCGCAGCCACCATAGCCAAACGTGGTACTGCCCCCGTCCGGCAACGCCCAATTCACCTCGCGTTTTTCCCTGGCGAGCACGCCACCGGGATATCGCGTGTTGGCGTTCTGCAGTACCGCCTGCTCCTGCTCCTGGCTGAATGCGCACACCTGCGCGTGCAAGCTTGGCGAGATCGCCAAGAATATCGCCAAGGCCAGGCCGCCGATGCCGGTGGCAGGCAGCGCGGGAATAAACTGCTTGTGCATCGAATGCTCCGGAATGCCATCGGGAACCGGTGACAGTTTATTCAATTCAGGATGCCGCGGGACAGCCTGACTGATCCACAACTCCTGCCGGGAAATCCGCTTGCCTGCCCCCCGATTCCAGCCGCCCTTCAAATGGCTTTCTAGAAGTTGTACGCAACATCCACGCCGTACATGCGCGGCGGGATGCGCCAGGCGGGCGTCGAATTGACCGCTGAACCGTTGCCAAACACCGTGAGCACTTCCTCATCGCTCAGGTTGGAACCCCACAAGGCAAGCTCCCAGCTCGTATCGCTGCTGAACCAGCTGAGGCGCGCGTTGGTCAGCGCGTAGTCGGGCACCTCGCCGCGAGTGACATCGATGCGGTCGTCGCTCCATGTGTAGTCGACCCGCGCCTGCAGCTCTCCCATCTCACCGAGCGTCTTGCTGTATTGCAGGCTCAGGTTGTATTTGTGCTTGGGGCTCTCGGCACGCGGCTCACCGGTCAGATCGTCCTCGGGGGTCTCGCCCGCTGCCGGAATGATTTCGTACTTGGTGAACTCGGTGTCGAGGTAAGCGTAATTGCCGGCGAGCATCCAGCTGTCGTTGATCATCCATGCCATCTCGGTTTCGAAGCCGTAGGCATCGGCATCGGCATTGCGCAGGTTGTAACTCGGGATCGGCTGGCCGATCAGCTCGAGCGTCTGCAGGTTCTGGTAATCGTAATAGAACACGGCGGAACTGAACTGCATCGCCCCGTCGAGCACCGTTCCCTTCATCCCGAGCTCGTAATTGATGACTTCCTCCGAATCGTAGGAAGTCGAGATGTCCGGACCGAAATTCAGGCTGTTGAAGCCACCGGATTTGAAGCCTGTCGCTACGCTGGCATAGCCCATGACCTCATCCGTGAAATGGTAATCCAGCACCACCCGACCCGACACCGAACCCCAGTTGTCGCTTTCGGTCTCGTCGAGCAACGGTTGACCGCCGTTGAAGAACGCGATGCCGAACGGAACACCCGGTACCAGCTCGTTCTGATAGGCCGTATAGAGATCGAAAGTCTTGTCATCGTAGGTGTAGCGCATGCCGACCGAGAGATTGCTGCGATCGTTGAGACTCCAGGTCGTGTCACCGTAGACGGCCATGCTGGTGTAGTCGCCCTTGCTGTCGACTGTCTCGGTCCACGGATCGGCATAACCTGCCATGATGCGCGGTTGCAGCGCGGTCAGAAGCTCGCCTACCGTCTGCGTGACACCGGGCAGGCTCGAAATAAAGAACGATGCCGCAATGCCGTCGCAGTTCTGGCCCACGCAGTTCACGCCGTAAAGCGCATTCAGCAGCGGGTTCAGCGCGTTCAGGGTCGGATTGGTACCGGTGCGCGCACTGGCACGAAACGCCGGGATTTCCTCCGGCAGAATCACCATCCCGAGCTGATCAAATACCGGCGGCAGCGCAAAGCTCTCGAAAGTCGTCATCATGAAATTCGCATCCGTGGTATGCGTGACCTTTTCGTTGGTGTATCCCGCGCCGACGGTCCACTTCACCCGCTCGTTGGCGCCGGTCAGGCGGAACTCCTGGGAAAAGAATTCACTGTCTTCGGGATTTGATGAGGCGAAATAGAAATCCACGTTGTTCGATCCGTCGAGGTCTTCGAGCAACTCGGTCTGGAACTCGCGCCAACCGGTGATCGAGGTAAACAGCATGTCGCCGATCTCGTGATTGATCTCGACGCTCGCCGTGTACAGTTCGCGCTTTTCCTGTTGCTTGGGTGCGTCATAGGCCACGTCGCCGAAATTGTCATGTTTGTGTCCCGGGTTCGCTGCCTCCCAGACCGCGGCATTGGTGGTATGCAGGACGCCGGACTCCTGGTCCATGTCCTCGTAGCCCGTGCGCAGGATAACTTCGGTCGTATCGCTGGCATTCCAGAGCAATGCCACCCGGACATTCTTCTTGTCCTCGTTGTTCAGATCATCGCCGTGGAGATTATCCATGTAGCCATCACGGCTGCGCAGGCTGGCGCTGAGACGCATGGCCACGCTCTCGCCGAGCGGGGTGTTGTAGATCAGCTCGGCATCGGCGCGGTCGTAGTTGCCGGCCCTCAGCGTGACCTCGCCCTCGGTCTCGAAGGAGGGTTTCGGAGTGATGATGTGGATCGCACCACCGGTGGCGTTGCGCCCGAACAGCGTACCCTGCGGTCCTTTCAGGATCTCGATGCGCTCGATATCGATCAGCGCTGCCTCGGCGCCGGCACCGCGCGCGGCGTAGACCCCGTCCACATACACCGCAATCGCCGGGTCGGAGCCGATCGTCCAGTCGTTGGTCTCGATGCCGCGGATGCTGTAGGTCGGCTGCAGGCTCTTGTCGTTGTTCATGTCCACACCGGCCGTGAAGCGCCCGACATCGGATAGCGAGCGAGTCCCCAGCTGACCGAGCGCCTCACCCGTGTACGCAGTGATCGCGATCGGCACGTCCATCACGTTTTCCGCGCGCTTCTGTGCGGTAACCAGCACCTCCTCGATGAGCTGTGCCTGCGCACACTGTACCGCGGCAACCATCAGCAGCGGAGCAAATCGTTTGTTCATGGTGTTCTCCGGTGGCAGGCGCCTTCGGCGTCCCGTGATTATTGGTTGTTCGACCGTGCTAATCATAGGTGCTGCAGGGGAATGTTTCTATGCGACGAGAAAAAAGCGAAGGAAACCGCCGGCGTGCTCCGTCAAACCAGCAACCCACCATGAGGAGATGCCGATGAACACGACACTGAAATCACTGCTGCTGACAGCCCTGATCGGCTCTGCCTTGCCGGTCACGGCGCAGACGGATCCAGGCCAGATGCCGCCCGATGGGCCTCACCGGCGCCATATGAGCCCCGAGCAACACACCGAGCGCATGAGCAGGGACCTCGATCTGTCGCCGGAACAGATCAGTTCGGTGACCGAGATAAACAACCGCTTTGCGGAGCAGATGCGTGCGCTGCGCGAACCCGAGGAAGTGCGACAGGCACGTCGTGAAGCGGTCCGCAAGCTGATGGAACAGCATGACCAGGAGCTGCGCAAGGTGCTGGACGACACGCAATATGCCAAGTGGGAACAGGAGCGCCGCGCCATGAAGGAAAAACGAGCGCAGCGCGGACGTGGCATGCAAGCCGGGGAAGCCGCTCCCTAGGAAGTCATTCCCTGCCGCTCGGTTCGCGCCTCGCTGCGCCTGCGTGCCGTTCCTGGCGCAACATCAGCACGCCAGCCAGCACTGCACCGAGCGCAACCACCCCGATGATGATCGAGGCAAGCGCGTTGATATCCGGTGTGACGCCAAGCTTCACCTTGGAGAAAATCAGCATCGGCAGCGTATTGGCGCCCGGACCGCTGACAAAACTGGCAATCACCAGGTCATCGAGCGACAGGGTGAATGCCAGCAACCAGCCCGACACCAGGGCCGGTGCAATACCCGGAATGGTGATATCGAACAGGACCCGGAACGGCCGGCCACCGAGATCCATCGCCGCCTCCTCGAGCGATGAATCACGATCCGCGAGCCGTGACTGCACGATCACCGCGACATAGGCCATGCAGAAGGTGGTGTGGGCGATCGTGATCGTCATCGCCCCGCGCGCATCCGGCCAACCGATAACGGCCTGCATACTCACGAACAACAGCAGCAAGGACAGGCCGGTGATCACTTCGGGCATCACCAGCGGCGCCACGATCATGCCGGTGAACAGGGTGCGCCCGGCAAATCGCCCGACCCGTGCCAGCGCCAGCGCCGCCAGCGCGCCCAGCACCGTCGCGGCACTGGCGCTGATCACCGCGATGCGCACACTGAGCAGCGCGGCCTCGATCACCTGGTCGTTGTCCAGCAGCGCCGCATACCAGCGCCACGAAAACCCACCCCAGGTGCTGCTTATCCGCGAGGCATTGAAAGAGTTCAGTACCAGCAGCACGATCGGGAGGTACAAAAAGGCGTAGCCAAACGCCAGCGCGCCATACAGCGTCAACGCGCGGCGCCTCACGAGGGCTCCCGCAACTGGCTGCGCTGGAACAGCATGAACGGCACCACCACGATCAGCAGCAGCATCGTCGCGACGGCCGCTGCCAGCGGCCAGTCGCGATTGATGAAGAACTCGTCATACAGCGTACGCCCGATCATCAGCGTGTCGAGCCCCCCCAGCAGGCTCGGGATCACGAACTCGCCGAGCGCCGGGATGAACACCAGCAGCGAACCGGCCATGATTCCCGGCAGCGACAGCGGCAAGGTCACATCACGGAACACCGCCAGCGGACGCCCCCCGAGATCCTCGGCAGCCTCGCGCAACTCGATATCCAGCTTTTCCAGTACCGCATAGAGCGGCAGGATCATGAACGGCAGATAGGTGTACACAATGCCGATATAAACCGCGAAATCGGTATACATCAGCGCCAGCGGCCGTTCGATCAGACCCAGCGAGAGCAACAGCGAGTTGATCGCTCCATGCGTGCCAAGCATGCCCATCCAGGCATAGACACGCAGCAGAAACGAGGTCCAGAACGGCAGTATCACCAGCAGCAGCAGGATGTTGCGCCAGGCTCCCCGCGCCTGCGCTATGGCGTAGGCCATCGGATAGCCGATCAGCAGGCACGCCAGCGTGGAGAAAAAAGCGATGCGCAGCGAACCGACGTAACTGAGCAGGTAGAGCTCGTCCTGGAACAGCGCGCGATAGTTGTCGAGGGTCGCGCCCAGCGTGAGCGCGCCATCGGCACCGCGTCCGAAAAGCGCCGTGAACGGCGGTTGTGCGATCAGCGGGTCGGAAAAGCTGATCTTGAAAACCAGTCCGAACGGCGCCAGGAAAAACACCAGCAGCCATGCCATCGGCAGCAGGATCACGAACGCACGGTAGGCTCGCCGCCCCGGGCGCAGCGCGGATGGATTCATTCGCGAAGCACCACCGAACTGCCGCGATCCCAGGACAGGTACACCTGCTGGTCCCATTCGAGCACCCGCTCGGCGGCACGTACCCGGTTTTGCGCACTGACCTGCAGCATATGACCGGCAGCGCAACGCACACGGTAGACGGACTGTCCGCCGTAGTACGCGAAATCCTCTACTACACCGGCAAGCACACAGTGCCCGTCGTCACCCGGGGGCTCCTTGCTGATGCGGATTTTCTCGGGGCGCACCGCCATCCACACCCGATCTCCCTGGACCACGCCTTGCGTCTCGCGCGCTTCGAATCGGGTTGCCGTCTGGGTACAATCGAGCAGCAACCTGCCGTTCCCGCACTCGCTGACGCGGCATTCGAACATGTTGGTGGTACCGACGAAATCCGCCACGAAACGATTTGTCGGGTATTCGTAGACCCTGAGCGGCGTGTCCACCTGCACCAGCCGGCCGCGATCCATCACCGCGATGCGCGAGGCGAGCGTCATCGCCTCCTCCTGGTCATGGGTCACCACGAGAAAGGTCGTGCCGAGCTGGTACTGGATGTTCATCAGTTCGAACTGGGTGTGCTCGCGCAGCTTCTTGTCGAGTGCCGCCAGCGGTTCGTCGAGCAGCAATACCTGCGGACGCTTGATCAGCGCGCGCGCCAGTGCCACACGCTGACGCTGGCCTCCGGACAACTGGTCGGGTTTGCGGCGCGCGAGAGTCCCGAGCTGCACCAGCGCCAGCATCTCCGCAACCCGCTCGGCGATGGCGGCCTTCGCAAGACCCTCCTTCTTCAGGCCGTAGGCGATGTTCTGCTCCACGTTCATGTGCGGAAACACCGCATAGGATTGGAACATCATGTTCACCGGCCGCTCATAGGGCGGCGTGGTGGTCATGTCGATACCATCGATCAGGATGCGCCCGTTGCTCGGTTTCTCGAAGCCCGCGAGCATCCGCAGCAAGGTGGATTTCCCGCACCCCGAGCCTCCGAGGATCACGAATATCTCGCCGCGGCGGATGGAGAGATTCACATCCTCCACCGCGCTGATCTCGCCAAAGCGCTTCCCGAGCCCCTCGAGACGGATTACTTCCTGCTGTCCCGCTGCAGCGTCCCCGTCCGGCATCGCCGTGGTGGAAATCATGGAGCGCCCGCCGCCATTCCGGTTTTTACCCGTGACCAGCTGCGCGAACGCAAGCGCTCGATCTTGGGCGGCAGCACGTGCGTGGTGTGCAGGCGTTGCATCACCTTGGCGTCCGGGTAGACAGCCGGGTCATTGCGCAGGCGCTCATCGACCAGCGGCGTCGCCGCGGCATTGGCATTCGCATAGCCCACAAAATTTGTCACGGCGGCAATGACCTCGGGTCGCAACAGGTAATTGAGGAACCGGTGCGCATTGTCGGGGTGGCGTGCATCGACAGGTATATAGGCTGCATCGAACCAGGCCGGCATACCCTCGATCGGCATATCAAAAGCCAGATCGACATCGAGACCCGCCTCGCGCGCACGCGTCTTCGCCACCGAATAATCGCCCGACCAGCTCATCGCAATGCAGACCTCCTCGCTCGGCAGGTCGATCAGCATTTTCTGGCTGCTGAAGTAGCGGATATAGGGGCGGATCGCCTTCAGCAGATCCTCGGCGGCACGCAGTTCCTCGGGCTGTACCGAATTCGCATCGTGACCAAGATAGATCAAGGCCATTGGCAGCACATCGGTCGGGGAATCCAGCAGCGTGACTCCGCAGTCGGCGAAACGCGAGACGACATCGGGCCGGAACACCAGGTCCGCACTGTTCACCGGCGCGTCCGGCATGCGCTGAAGAATCTTGCGCCTGTTGTAGGTAAAGCCCGTGGTGCCCCAGGTATAAGGCACACCGTAGCGCAGTCCGGGATCGAATTCCCCGTAGGTGGCAAGAATGCGCGGATCGAGATTGTGCCAGTTGTCGAGCTTCGTCTTGTCCAGCGGCTGCATGATGCCTACCGGAATCAGGCGGGCCGTGAACGAGGCGGAGTGGAACACGATATCGTAGCCGGTGCCGCCGGCCATCAGCTTGGTGTCGACGATCTCGCTCGAATCATAGATATCGTAATTGACCTTGATGCCGGTCTCGCGCTCGAAATTGGCGAGCGTATCGGGCGCGATGTAATCGGCCCAATTGTAGATGTTGAGCAACGGTTGCTCGGCCGCCAGGCCAATGCCCGGAACAGAACATCCGAGCAGCAGTCCCGCGAGGGATCCGCACAGCGAGCGGCTCACGCCCTACATGCCCTCGAGGCCACGCTTTTCGAGACTGCTGGCGATGATCATGCGCTGGATCTCGCTGGTTCCCTCCCAGATACGGTCGACCCGCAACTCGCGAAAAAACCGCTCCGCGGCATACTCGCGCATATAACCGCGACCGCCGAAGATCTGCACCGCCCGATCGGCCACCCGGTTGGCCATTTCCGAGCAATAGAGCTTCACCATCGAACAGCGCGTGTGCAGCGATTTCAGATCCTCGCCGCGATCATGTGCGCGCGCCGCCTCGTAGAGCATCAGGCGCGCGGCCCACAGCTCGGTGACACTGTCGGCGAACATGAACTGGATGACCTGCTGCTGCCCCAGCGGTTCGCCATTGACCATCCGCGTGCGCGCGAAGGCGGAAGCCTCCTCGATCAGGCGCGCCGCGGCACCGCAGCAGCGCGCGGCAATCATCAGGCGCTCGTGACGGAACCAGCTGCGGGTATAGCCCATCCCGGCCCCTTCCTCGCCGATGCGCTCCGCCGAGGCCACGAATACATTGTCGAAGCGATAGGTCGGATGGTGCGAGGCAAAAGTGTGGGTGAACAGGGGTGAGCGCACCATCGTTACGCCGGGTGCATCGATCGGCATGAAAAACAACGCGTGCTCGCCGTTGGCGAGCTTTGCCTGCAGAAAGAAGAAATCCGCCAGGTTTGCCGAGGTCACGAACCATTTCTCGCCGTTGATGAGATAGCCACCTTCGCAGCGCGTGGCCGTGCTGTCGATGCTCTCCCACGACCCGGATTCCGCTTCGGTGATTGCGTAGCACTCGCGCATGGTGCCCGCCATCAGCGGGCGGATATAACGCTCGATCTGTGCGGCGGAACAGGCCTCGAACATCCAGTGCTGCGCCTCGGAAAAACACCAGCACAGGGCATTGGTGACGCGCCCCAGCTGTTCCCAGACCGCGCACTGCTCCTCGATACCAAGCCCGAGACCGCCATGCTCGAGCGCGATGTCCATGCGCGGCAGGCCAAGCTCCACCGCGATTCGCGCGTGGCGCGCGGCAATTTCCCGCGGCAGTTCGCCCGCGTGCATTTCCGCGTGCACCTCCCACGGGATCAGTTCCTCGTCGACAAAGGCGCGCGCGCGGTCGCGCCAGGTGGAAGCCGATTCGTTGAGCATGACATCCATTTATTGTTCTCCGTTGATTGACCCTCGAACCGCGCTCCCGTCGCGATCAGCTGCCGCGATCGAAGTGGCGCGGAAAGATCCGTGCAAGATACTCGAGGCAGATCCGCCGCGCACCCTTGCGATCCATTTCCTCGGGGCAAACCAGTATATCGAGCCACAAACCGTTGGTCAGCGCCGAATAGGTCACCGCCACCAGCTTTGGTTCGACGTCGCTGTAACCACCCTCGGCAACCAGTTGCGTGCACAACCCGCACAGTTCCTCGTCTATCGCGCGATCGACCTCGGCGCAGATCCTGCGGTAGGTTGGCCGGGTCTTGGTCTCGCCCCAGAACGCGAACCATACCGACAGCTTCCCGCGCTGCACCACCCTGGTGCTGAAATCGAAGTCCACCAGCGCCGCCAGCCGCTCGGCGGCCGAGCGATCGCCATCGAGTATACGCCGCCAGCCGGCACGGTACTCCTCGGCGATGCTGCGCAGCGTTTCGATCAGCAGTTTCTGCTTGGTGTCGAAATGCAGGTTGACGATACCGAGACTCAAGCCGGCTTCACGGGTGATTTCCTGCATCGTGACGCCGGCCAGTCCGCTGCGCGAGATGCACTTGATGGTTGCGGCAATGAGCTGGCTCCGCCGGCGTTCGCGCGCCGCATCGCGTTTGCCTGCACCGCGAGTCAATGAATTGCCGCCGACTCCGTCGCTGGGGACGGCAGCGATGTCCGCTGCGCCAACTGCCATGCCTTTGCTACTCCCGGGACGGACACCGCCGCCCGCCAAAAAACCCGAAATCCCCGTTGCAAGCCGGCCATACCGTAGCACCAGCGCATCCAACAAACAACATTTAATGAATGATCATTCATTCATTGAAATTGGACACGATGCCTGTGGTTGTGGCAGCATCCCCGCGAAATAACCCGAGATCATCATCATGCGCCGCACCCTGACCCGCTCCAACGCCCACTTCAGGAAGGCCTCCGCCCGCCTGCCGCTCGGCGTTTCCTCCAGTTTCCGCTACTGGGGAGACGAAGCAACCCTGTATATCGCGCGCGGCAAAGGTGCGCGGCTGTGGGACATCGACGACAACGAGTACATCGATTACCGGCTGGCCTACGGCCCGACGATCCTCGGTTACGCCAATGACGAGGTCGACGCGGCAGCACGTCGCGGAATCGATGTCGGCGGGGTTTTTGCGTTCGGTACCGAAATGGAGCTCGCGGTGGCCGAGCGCATCAGCCGCATGGTGCCTGCCGCCGAACGGGTGCGATTCTCCAATTCCGGTACCGAAGCGGTGATGGCGGCATTGCGAATCTCGCGCGCGCACACCGGCAAGGACGGCTTCATCATGGTCGAGGGCGGTTATCACGGCGTCTTCGATTCGGTGCTCTGGTACAGTGAAATCGAGGAAGGCTGGACCCCCCAGCTCGGACGCGAACCCAGGATGCTGCCATTCAGCAACGGGGTGCCGGAGTCGGCACGCCAGCACGTGCACCTGGTGCCGATGAACGACAGCAACCGCCTCGAGGACCTGCTGCGTCGCCATGGCGATCGCATCGGTACTTTTCTGATCGAGCCGATGATGGGTAACTGCTGCGCAATCACCGCAAGCCGTGAATTCCTGCGCGATGCGCGTCGCCTGTGCGACCAGTACGGCGTGGTGATGATCGTCGATGAAGTCAAAACCGGATTTCGTGTGGCCCGCGGCGGAGTGCAGGAGTTGCTGGGCTTTCGCGCCGATCTCTGCACCTTCGCCAAGGCCATGGGCAATGGCTACCCGATTGCAGCGGTCTGCGGCCGCGCCGAGTTGATGAACCATATCGGCAACGGCGTTGTTCACGGTGGCACCTACACCGCGCACTCGGTCTCGCTGGCAGCGGCCGACAAGACCCTCGACATTCTCGAGAACACCAGCGCTCTCGACGATATCGCACGCTACGGAAGCCGCATGCAGCAGGGTTTCGCCCGCATTCTCGATGCGCGTGGAATTGCCCACAGCTTTGTCGGACACCCGGCAATGGGCGGAATGTTTTTCTCCTCCAGGCCACCCACCAGCTACCGCGACTGGGTGCGCAATGATTATTCCTTCTACGAAACGCTCGCCCCTGAGCTTCATGATCTCGGGATCATCGTGGAACCCGATGCCCGGGAGCCGTGGTTCGTCTCGGCCGCCCATGACGAGGGCTGTCTCGACGTCACGCTGGAACGATTCGCGCAGGCGGTGGATGCCACGCTCGACAGGATAGGGCCGGATGCCGCAGGCAGGATTCGCGAGGCAGGAGGAACGGCGAATTGAACCACTATGATGCGATCGTGATCGGCGCCGGTCACAACGGTCTGACCAGCGCCGCCTATCTTGCCAAATCGGGACTGCGCACCGTGGTGCTCGAGCGCAACCCGTATATCGGCGGCGCAACCGTGTCGCGCGAGTTGCACCAGGGCTGGAAATACTCCAATTGTTCCTACGTCTGCAGCCTGTTGCGACCCGAGATCACCCGCGACCTGGAGTTGCCACGCCACGGGCTGCAGGTAGTCCCCTACGGCGGTGGAGTGACCTTTTCGCGCAACGGCGAATATTTCGGCAACTACGCCGATCACGAGCGCCAGTATCGCGAGATGTGCCGGCACTCGATGCGCGATGCCAACGCCTACGAGCGTTACTCGGCCGACGTGATCCGCCAGACCCGCCTGATTCGGCCGTTCCTGCTGCGCACCCCCCCCGATCCGACTTCGTTCAAGCCGCGCGACCTGCGCGAACTGATGACTTTCGCGCGTGCCTTCACCGAACTCGGCGAGGAAGGGCTGGCCGATGCCCTGCGCTTCTGGACCAAGAGCATCGGCGATTTTCTGGATGAATATTTCGAAACCGATCTGCTCAAATGCCACCTCGCCGGCAGCGGCATCATCGGTACCGCGCTGGGTGTCTATTCACCGGGGACCGCCTATGTGCTCCTGCATCACTACATGGGCGATGTCGACGGCAACGTGGGTGCCTGGGGCTTTGCACGCGGCGGCATGGGCGCGGTATCGGCGGCGCTTGCAAAATCATTCCTCTCGTTCGGCGGAGAAATCCGCGCCGACGCCGCCGTCGCGCAGATCATCGTCAGGAGCGGCCAGATTCAGGGCGTGGCGCTCGAAAACGGTGACGAGATCCACGCACCGGTGGTGGTCTCGAGCCTCGATCCGCGCCGCACCTTCACCAAAATCATGGATCCGGCCGATTTGCCGCCGAAGCTGGTCACCGCCGCAAGGAATTTCAAGATCCGCGGCTCCTCGGGAAAACTGAATATCGCGCTCGACGGGCTGCCGCATTTCAACGGGCTCGACCAGCGCAGCCCGCTGATGCTCGGCGACATGCATTTCATCGATTCGCTGGAGCGGATGGAGCGCGCCTACGATGACTGGAAAGCCGGCACCTGGTCAGCCGACCCCTATGTCGACATGCTGATCCCCACCCAGGTCGACCCGACCATGGCGCCGCCGGGCAAGCACATGATGACGGTGTTCGTACAGTATTGTCCGCCGACACTCGCCGGCGGTGACTGGACCGATGCCGATCGCGATGCCTTCGGCAAGACCGTGATCGATCAGATTGCCGAATACAGCCCCGATTTCAAGGATCTGATCCTGCACGCCGAGGTGCGCACACCGCGCGAACTCGAGGAAGAGGTGGGCCTCACCGAGGGCAATATCTTCATGGGGGAGCTGACCTTCGATCAACTGTTGTTCAACCGGCCGTTCCCCGGCTATGCACAATATCGCGGGCCGGTTCAGGGCATGTACCTGTGCGGCTCGGGCAGCCATCCGGGAGGAGGCGTGATGGCCGCGCCCGGCGCCAATTGCGCTCGCGAGATCCTGCTCGACCTCAAACGACCTGCACTGGTTCCCGGGAGTTACGCCGATGACTGATACCTTTGATGCGATCATCGTCGGAGCCGGCCACAACGGGTTGATCTGCGCCAATTATCTTGCCGCAAGCGGGCGGCGGGTGCTGGTCCTGGAGGCTTCGGAACACGTCGGCGGTGCCGCGCGCACCCGCGGTTTTGCGGATGGCTACTCGGTTTCCTCCGCTGCACACCTGCTCACGATGCTGCACAAGAGCATCATCGAGGAGTTGAAGCTGGCCAGTCACGGCCTGCGTTTTGCAGCGCGCGATCTGCACACGGTGGCGCTGAATGGCCGCGGCGAACAGCTGACACTGGCGGGGGGAAATTGCGAAGGCACCGGACTCAGCACCACGGACCGGACCGAATACGCGGATTTCCACCGCGAAATGCTGCGCTTTTCCGCGATACTTGCCGGCGCCTTCCAGCGCCGCGCTCCGCGCCTGGTCGACAACGATTTCAGCGATAAGCTCAGCCTGCTCAAACTCGGCTGGGATATCCGCCGGCTGGGACGCGACAGCATGCGTGAACTGATGCGGGTCGGCCTGATGAACATCCACGATCTCGCCACGGATCGTTTCGAAAGCGAACTGCTGCGCGCCGCGATTGCGATGGACGGCGTTCTCGGCACCGCGATGGGACCGCGTTCACCCAACACGGTCATGAGCTATCTCTATCGCCGGGTCGGCGATGTGTTTGGCTACAACGGCGCGGCCCTGCCGGCGGGCGGCATGGGCGCGGTAGGTGCCGCGCTGGCAGCCGAGGCGAAAGCACGTGGCGTCAGCATCAATTGCGGCGCCCGGGTGGTACGCGTAGAGACCGACGCCGGACGCGCCAGCGGA
>MTKY01048447.1_pt1 | contig 25903 bp, 24 predicted proteins | sample 1042731 | NCBI WGS metagenome assembly MTKY01 (sample SAMN06212206, study PRJNA360538) | anaerobic digester metagenome | biome: Wastewater treatment plant; material: sludge; isolation source: anaerobic digester fed with sludge from wastewater treatment plant | place: Denmark: WWTP Soeholt ... | reverse complement strand
CGCGGGCTGTCCGGGCCTGCGCGCGGCGGCGGCTGCGCCGCGGAACGCGATCGGCGCGCCCTTGGGGCGGCATGCGCGCAATAACCCGGTCATGCGCATCGATCCTTCAGGTCACATGGCAGGCTGCCCGATAAGGCATGCCCCCAGCCCGCCGCAGAAACCTGCCGCAATAGCATAAAGTATTACGACAAGCAATATTATTTAAGGTGATCAGGGAACTCGTATCCGCATCGTGGAAAAGGAACCTCTACCGGAGGGGGAAAATTCGGGAAAATGCCCATCAACTTGATCACCAGGATGAATTCAGGCAGGTTTGGCGTCCATGACAGCCGCCGCGCTGCGGTTGGGATCAGGATAACCTGATGCATGTTTCTCCCGATACAATGCGATTGCCCTGGATCCGGCATTTTTTAGACAGCCGGGCTCATCAATGGTATAATCGGATGGCCTTGGGACAGGGTAAATCTCTCTGGAAAGAGGTGGCGCGGGACAGGACTGGCGGAATCGAACAACCGATCGTTTCTGAAACCAACCCGGCTGCGCTTGTCCCAGCCGATTTTTTTGCCTGAGGGGAGGTGAGATGCCATGGCAATCGTAGTATTGCGACCGAACGAATCGCAGGATCAGCTGCTCAAACGCTTCCGCAAGAAGGTCGTTAAAAGCGGTGTGCTGAGCACTGTGCGCCGCAAGCGCTGGTTCGTCAGCAAAAGCGAGCTGCGCCGAGTGGAGAAGAAAAAGGCCATCCGCCGCATCCGACGCCGCCAGACAGGCCGGACGATGGAGGGCTGATCCCTCCCCTATGTGTCTGGAGTAAGGAGTACGTGAATGGCTAAAGAAGAAGAGAAAATCCAGGTGGATGGGACGATCATCGAAGCCCTCCCGGGTACCCAGTTCCGCGTGAAACTGGACAACGGGGTTGTGGTTCTGGCCTATCTTTCTGGACGCATGCGCAAGTATTACATCCGCATCCTGCTGGGTGACCGGGTGCGCGTGGAAATGTCCCCCTACGATCTCACCCGCGGGCGCATTGTCTACCGGCAGAAGAAATACACGGAAGAGGTACCCGGCGACGAGGTCGCAGCCTCATAAATCTGACCCCCGGACGCGTGTGAACCGCAACACCGTCCGGGGTTTTTTATGGCTATTTGACGCCGGTGGGGGCGCAAAGGCTGCTAAACGCCTCCTCGGCCGCTTCCGGGGTGGCCAGCGCCTGGATCACATCCCCGGAACGCAGCACAGTGGCGCCCTCAGCTTTGATAAATTCACCTTCGCGTTCCACCCAGATCACCTGGAAGGATTCAGGCAGGTTCAATTCATAAACCGCCTTGCCGTCACAGCCGGCGCCTTCAGGCAAAGTCAGGCTGAGCGGCTGCCCGGATGTCTTTTCTTCCTCAGGCGGCATGGCCAGCCCCAGCTTGCGCGCAACCCAGGCAATGCCGCTGCCCTGCAGCAATGTGGAGGTCAGCACGACGAAAAACACGATGTTGAAGATCAGCGGCGCTTCTTTCACCCCCGCCTGGAACGGATAGGTCGCCAGGACCACCGGCACAGCGCCGCGCAGACCGGTCCACGAGATCAGCAGCTTTTCCTTCGAGCTCACTTTGAAAGGAATCAGGCAGAGGAACACGGCCAACGGCCGGGCAAACGCCATCAGCACAAGCGAAACCAGCAGCGCCGGGATGGCCACATCCAGCAGATGCGAGGGGAAAACCAGCAGACCAAGCACCAGAAACAGCACGGCTTGCATCAGCCAGGACATGCCATCGAAAAAGCGCATCAGCGAATGCTTGTGCAGGTATTCACTGGATCCAAGCGCCAGTCCGGCCAGATAGACCGCCAGGTAACCGCTCCCGCCGAGCAGCGCCGCCGTAGCGAAGATCAGGAAGAGCAGCGCCAGCGCCAGCACCGGATAAAGCCCGTCGTATCCGAGACGCAGCCGGTTGATCAGCCACAGGCTGACCCAACCCGCGCCCAGTCCCACCGCGCCGCCCAGGAACATCTGGCTGACGAAGGTCATCAGCGCTGAGCCGATACTCATATCGGGATTATTGAAAAATGTCAGCAGTGACACGGTCAGGAAGATCGCCATCGGGTCGTTGCTGCCGGATTCAAACTCGAGCAAAGAGCGCATGCGCGGGATCAGCCGCACGCCTTTGGCGCGCAGGATCGAAAACACAGCCGCGGCATCGGTGGAGGAGACGATCGCGCCGATCAAAGCGCTGTGGAAAAGATCGAGTCTGAGGATCAGATGCACCCCTGCCGCGGTGATCACGGCGGTGACCAGCACGCCGAGCGTGGCGAGCACGATGGCTTCCCCCGCCACAGAGCGCACTATCTTCCACTGTGTATCCAACCCCCCGGCAAACAGGATCACCGCCAGGGCGATCATGCCCACCTGCTGCGCGAGATCGGCTTTGTCGAAATAAATGCCGCCGATGCCATCCGAACCAGCCAGCATCCCCACCGCCAGGAAGACCAGTAAAAGCGGTACTCCGAAACGATCTGAAATCCGGCTGGCCATCACGGCGAGAAAAACGAGCAGGGCGGCCACCAGCATTGCGGGTTCGATGGTTACAGGCATCGAGCGGATTTTACCCGCTCGCCGGCCGGATCTGGGTAAAAATGAGAAAACTCGGCAGAATCTCTTAGAAATTCCCCGCCAACAGGGCCTGCTTGCGGCGCATGTAGTAGCAGAAGTTGTCGTAGGAAATATCCGGCGGAACGGTATGGTCGATGGTGGGAATGAACCCTCCCTCCTCGATGAGCGGGATGAAGCTGCGCAGATGGTCTTCGATCGCCTGATGGTCACGGGTAAGTTCACGTTTATCCACCGCGCCCCACAGACGCAGCGCCCTGCCGTACTTCTCACGCAGGAAGTACGGATCGGTGTCTTTGGCGGCGCGCTCCAGGGGCCAGAGGCCATCCACGCCGGCATCCATCATCAGAGAGATCAAAGGCTCAGTGTTGCCATCCGAATCGACTATGAAGTAGGGGACGCCCTTGCCCTTGAAGAAATCGATCAAGCGGCGCAAATGCGGGTAGATGAAGGTTTTGAAGGTTCTCGGGGAGAGCAGCGGGCCGGTCTTCATCGCCATATCCTCATTGAGGAAGATATAGTCGGGCGTAATCTCATCCAGCACCGGCCTGGCGGTCTCGATGGTGAAATCCGCGATGAATTCCATCATTTCGTGCATCAGATCCGGCTGGTCATACCAGGCGTAACTGAGCCGTTCGGTGCCCATGAACTCCCGCGCCCGCCAGTAAAACCCCAGTGTGGAGCAGTTGCGCCCCAGGATAAGCACATGCTGGCGCTGCCGCCACCCGTTCACGTCGAAGGCGCGCCATTGCGGCGGATAACGTCCGATATGCGCCGGATTGAAGCGCTTCTTCAGCTCGCGGAAGTCCTCGCGCGTACGCACGGGGAAGTCGATGTACTCGTCCATGCTGGCCCGCGTGCCATGCGCTGTGCCCTCCTTCAGCGCCCGCGTGACGATGCCGATGCTGTTGCGCTTGATGATGTAGCGATCGTCCTCTTCCAGCACCTCTTCATCGATCAGCGGCAGCATGCCGAAGTTGACCGGGATGAACTCACGCGGGTCCATGCCGAAAAACTCTTCGCCGGTGAACCAGTCCCAGTGCAGGTTATGGACATCCAGCCCTTCCTGTTGCCAGCGATCAATCGTCTGGCCCCAAACACCCACCTCGTGGTTGGGCACCCGATCAACCGGCCGGTATTCCATCAGCGCGTGAAAACGTTCTCTTGGGGTCATCCGCAGGGAAGGATCAGGCATCTTTCACCGCCTTGTACATGGCGACGATATTCTCCGCAGGAACATCGGCCAGGATGTTGTGCACCTGTTGGTGGACAAAACCGCCGCCAGGCGCCAGGACGCGGACGTTGCGCAGCGTGTCCTGGTACACCTCCTGCGGCGTCCCGCGCGGGAGTACGGAACGCGTATCGGTGCCGCCGCCCCAGAAGGTCAGATCGCGCCCGAAATCCCGCTTGAGGCCCTCGGGATCCATGCCCGCGCAGGTGATCTGCACCGGGTTGATCGCGTCCAGCCCGGCATCGATCAGATCCGGCAGCAGTTCGCGCACTCCCCCGCAGCAATGCAGCATGACCTTTACCGGGGCCAGCTCTTTCGCCCGCGCCCACATGCGCGCATGAAAAGGCTTGAAGATGCGCCGGTACATGCGCGGCGAGATCTGCGGACCGTTTTGCATGCCCAGATCATCGCCAAAAAGGATCACATCGATATAAGGCCCCACAGCGCCCAAAAACTTTTCCAGATTGTCGAGATATCCCTCCACGGCCTCGGCAAGGAAAGCGATCGCTTTCTCCGGTTCGGAGCCCAGCATGAGGAAGAAGTTGTCGTTGCGGAACATGAACTGCCCAAGTTCGAGCAGGTTTCCGCCGAAAAGGCCAATGATCGCCCGCTCCGTGCGCCCGCGCAGCGCCCTGGCGCCTTCCGCCAGTTTGTCCCATTTATCCGGCCCGCCCGCCAGCGGCCCCGGAGGCGCGGCAATGGCCGTCCACATGCATTCAGCAAAGGTGTCTGCCACGCGTCCGCCTGCGGGCCAGCCATCCAGCCAGGGCCAGTAGGTTTGTTCAAAATAAAGCACGCCCCGCGGCATCTGTCCGAACACGCGCCCGGACTTTGACCTCAGCACCCATCTCTGGCCTTTCTCCTCCCATTCCGGCACGCTCCAGGCGGGCACCTGACAAGGGCTGCCATCTGGAAGCACCCATTCCGCCCAATCCTCATCGCGCAGGGCGAAGCCGCGCCCCAGCTCAATCGTATCGACGCCAAAGAGATCGAGAACATCTTCATCCACCACTGCCAGCTGCTGGATGATGTCATACACGCGGACAGGCTTTTCCGGCAGGCCAAGGTGCGTGCGCAGCCGCCGGTACGCCATGGGCGAGATTCCCGAGGAACGGTGTCCCGAAAGATCCAGCGGCACCCTGTCAGGCTGGGTGTGGTTAAGGGCGGCAAGAACTCTTTCCCGTGATTTCATGGCCTCCTCACACTTGCTTGAAAATAATGGGTACTGCCTGCATTATACAAGACCATTCCCCCCTGGGCGCGCGCGTTCGCTTTATCAGCGCCGAAAAACGCGCAGCAAACCGGCCCCCAGTCCCGCCGTGACCGCCGCCCCAAAGCTGAGAAGAAGCAACAGGTAAAGGGGGATACTGCTCTCGATCTGGGTGCTGATCAGCCAGCTCAACCCGCCGCAGGCCAGCAGCGCCAGCACGGTCACCAGGCAGCCGGTGGTTACTGACCGCCTGAGCGTGGGAGCCAGGGTACCCGCGACCGGGCGCGGATCGATGTCCGCTTGGGCGGGTTGCGCCGGGTAATCCCGGCGCCGCGGCGCAAAGGATGGCGCGGGGGTGGCAAGATCATCAGCCCATACCGGCCCATCCGGCGTTAGGACGGGGGCTGCGCCGGCTGTCTCAGGGGACGGATCGAACGGATACTCACGACCGCACCAGGGGCAGGTTTTACCGGTCTCAGCCGGGGCGCCGCAGGCGGGGCAATGACGCAGCAAAGGATCTCTGTTGCTCATCATGGTTTCGCGAAAACCAGCTCACGCGTGTCACGCAGCATCAGCAGGATGAAGACTGCCAGCCCCACTCCGAATTGGAGGAACGGCGCCGGGGTTAATTTGGCCTGCGGGTTGACCGCCGCCGGCACCAGCGAGAGCATATGAATGACTGCCAGGATCAACCCCAGCCAGAAACCCCATTTGGCGCAGCGTGTCAGCCCGATGGCGGTAAGCAGGCTGATCAGCAGGATTGCTCCCTGCATGCCCAACGCAACATAAAAACCGGTTTGCAGCGCCTGTTGCAGGTCTGCGCCGGCGGGCAGGATGACGCTGGGGTCAATTTCCGCCTGGCGGGGGTCCATCCCCCACACGTTGAACACAACAAACAGCACGAAAGCTAAGGAGACCAGCACCAGCAGCGCCGCGGAGGCGATCAATTCAATGGAGGGTTGATTTTTCATACATGGATCCCCTTTCGATAGTATAGCGGACATTTCCATGTACGCCGGCCCAATGGAAAAGGTCGCGGGTATATCCGCCAGGTTGATGCCGGAGCCCGTCCGACTTTCATCCGCGCGGCGCTGGAGATGGCAGGCTTGAGCTGAAGGAGGCTTTGCTGAGCCTCCCGCGCGGCCCGCGGCGCCAGTGCCTGCTGGGGCTGCGGCCGCCAGACCCGTGAAACCCGTCAGGCCCGACTGCAGCAGGTCCTTAAAAACGGCGATGGAAACATTGATCAATGGGGCTTTGCTGTCAATAATAACGTCTGGGCATGGGCGAATTTCGTTTGGGCCAATGGCGGAGAAGTGTTGAGCGCGGATCGAAAGACTTGTTCCCTGACCGAGCCAAAGACTCTTGAAGCCCTGAAGTTTTACTTTGAGGATATGGCCAGGTTGTCACCTCCTCCAGGCGCGCTCCCTGAACATGGTTGGGCTGGCGATTGGTTCAAGACGAAATCGGTCGCCTTCGCGGTCTTTGGACCGTGGTTTCGGCCTGATATGGTCACCATGGAAAATCCATTCAAATGGGATGTGGCAATGCTTCCTAAGGCGCCCGCTACGGGTGAGCGGGCTACGGTCGCGTATACCGACATGTGGAGCATTTATGGAAAATCCAAATATGCCGAACAGACTTGGGAGTTTATGAAATTTCTGACCAGTAAAGAAGGTCAGGAAATGTGGGTGGATCTGATTGGCTCTCGCTCAATCTCACCGGTAAAAGAGGTCGCCCAATCCGCGGATTGGATAAATTACGGCGGATCCAGCGGGCAGTTTATCCTCGACGAACTCCAATTCGCTCGGGTTCCCCCGGTCAATTTCGCAAATGCCAATGAAGTCGAAACGATATGGAACATGGAATTCGGTTCCGTGATTGCCGGAGAACAAGACGTGGAGGTTGCAGCCCAAAAAGCTTGCGAACAAATCCAGAGCGTTCTTGACAATTCGCAGTAAAAGCGAATACTTAACTTACGTAGGAAAAGCCAACCGGAGGCTGCCGTTATTATTGACGGCAGCCTCAGAATGCCAAAAGATTACTGCGGTCGAAATGAGAGAATCCCCATGAATATAAATGAGTGGCACTGGAAACCAGAACCTGACTACACCCGCTTGTTGGATGCGATTTACAGGCGTGGGAGCAAAAACCATGTCCCTTTTATTGAATTATTCGCGGATGATGAAATCATCTATCATTTTCTTGGGATTGAACATTCAAACCGAATGGTGAAAAACAAGGAATGGCTTGAATGGTATCTGGACCGCAAAACAGAATTCTGGCACGCGTTGGGTTACGACGCCTTCTGGCAGGACCATATCCTTCCATTTCCACAGACCAGGCTCTCATCCGAAGATACAGCCGGCTTGCCCCGCGACAAAAGATACTGGGTTCCCGAAGGTGTTGGAATCATCAGCAGTTGGGAGGATTTTGATCGTTACCCATGGCCGCGTGCGCAAGACACCTCGTATTTTCCGCTTGAGTATCTGGCAAAAACCCTGCCGGAGGGGATGGCGATCATTGCCCGCGTAGGGGGCGTTCTCGAGCAGGTGATGTGGTTAACTGGCTATGAAACTTTTGCCACAATGATCTACGATGATCCTTCCTTGGTAAGGGCCCTTTTCCAGAAAATTGAACAGATTTTTATTCCGATAGCCGAAAATCTCGCGCAAATGGATAGGGTAATGGCTCTTTGGATGGGAGATGATATGGGATACCGGACGGCGACAATGGTCGCGCCGAAACATCTGCGCCAATATGTGTTCCCGATCCAAAAACAGATCGCACATATAGCTCATAAGTATGACAAGCCTTTCCTGCTGCATTCCTGCGGTGATCTGGGAGCGGTTATGGAAGATCTGATCGAGGATGTGGGCATTGACGGCAAGCATTCCTTTGAGGATGTGATCACACCGGTGGAAATTTTTTCCAGCAAATACGGCGACCGAATTTCGGTGATGGGCGGCGTTGATGTTGACCTTTTATGCCGCGGCACAGAAGAGGAGATCCGCGCAAGAACCAGAAAAATCCTCGAGACATGCGCGCCAACCGGTGGCTATATGCTCGGAACAGGCAATACCGTAGCGAATTACATCCCCATAGAAAACTATCTGACAATGCTTGATGAAGGACAACGTTTCAATCGCGGATTGTAAACCGGGCGACATTTAATTCTCTCAAGCAGCGTTTTGCGTCCGCGCGGTACCGGTCGGGTTTACAGAGGATCTGCAAGGATATCAATCTTCAACTCCCTGTCAGGATTTTTTCCTGAAAGGGAGTTATCCGCCGGTAACGATGATGGCTGAGAAAGTCCGCTGATGAAATTAACCGCGGTCTCAGGCCAAGTCCCTATATAGCTGGCTTCAACATGCCTGCGGCGACAAGCCGCCTCACCCATTCGCGCGCCTCGCGCCGCTGTCCATATGCTCGGGTTACACGCTCCAGAGGCGCTGCGCCGCTGACGGCGATGAACCCGCCGCTGAAAACGATGAGCTGATCCGCATGCCCATCAGGGTCGTCATCCTGGCCATCCGGACAGCGCTCCGGCGCAGTCCGGTGCTCCAAATCGCCGGCGCCTTTGGTCGTGCGCAGGATGTCACCCAGTTGCTCATGCCGGCCGAGGAATCGCGTCGCCGCGCCGATCGCTCCGACCGGGCGGCCCGCTACGGGCGCTTCGTCAATCTGCCGCAGGAGCCTGTCAGGTCTATCACTTTTGAGACAGCTGGGGCTGGATGAAGCGTAGTGAGCCGCGGGACAGAAAGCGATAACCGCGGCTGCGCGAACCTGTTGTCTGCCGGGGTTTCACCGCGCGGTCCAAGATGGCGTTAGCGAAGCTGTCCGCCCTGCGGAAGACATGAGACGAGGGGCGGATTTTCTCCCGCCCGGCGGGCAGAGGGGGGCTGGATTATTCCTTCAGCAGGATTTATAGTTTGGGGGAATGATGATTCGTTTCTTCAACGCAAACATCCCGCTCTCCCGCCCGGCCGGGGTCATCCTCGCGCTGACGCTCCTGCTGAGCGCCTGCGCCCCGGCAGCGGCGTCCCTACCGGTTTCGACAGCCAGCTCCATACCCTCCCCCACGCCCGAACCTGCATTCGCCGCCTCCCATACGCCTTCCCCTGTCCCCACTTACACCCCCACACCGGCACCCGCCTTCATCGCGACCCCCTCAGCCAGCCCGCTTCCGCTGAACTTCATCAAGGGGCCTCTGCTGCTCCCCGCGGCGGCGCCGGACCGCATGCGCATGGTTTGGGAATGGGAGGATCCCGCAGCTTTCACCATCACCTGGCGTTCGAGGAGCGGCGAACCGGCTCAAACCTCCAGCTTCAACGTCCTGGAACAACCTGACCGGCTGGTCACATTCGACTTCCACGGGCTCCAGCCGGGAAAGGTATACGATTACACCATCCAGACCCGTACAGCATGGTTTACGGGGTCTTTTCGTTCCGCTCCCCCACCTGAGGCGGACACGCTGCGTTTCTTTGCCTATGGGGATTCACGCAGCCAGATGGCGGAACATGACCGTGTGGCCGCCGGCATGCTCGCCCAAATCGATAAGGACCCCGCCTGGCAGTCGCTTCTGCTGCACAATGGCGATTTCGCCCAATACGGGGATATGGCGGAATCCTGGCAAACCGAGTTTTTCGGTGACCAGCTCCCCCGCCTGCGCCGCCTGCTCGCGGGAATGCCTATTTTGCCCGCCATTGGCAACCATGACGGGAATGGGAGCCTGTTCCTGCGTTACTTTCCTCTGCCCTGGCAGAATTCACGCTACGGCTCATTTGATTACGGCCCGGCGCATTTCGTGGTACTCGACCAGTATGTACCCTGCCAACCCGGCAGCAGCCAGTACCGCTGGCTGGAGGAAGACCTCTCCGCCGCGAAGCGCCCCTGGAAAATCATCATGCTGCATGAACCCGGCTGGTCGGCCGGCGGCGGACACGGGAACAACCGCGCCGCGCAGGAGCTGGATGACCTGTTCCAACGCCAGGGGGTCGCAGTGGTGTTGGCTGGCCACAACCATTACTACGCGCGGGCAGAGGTGAACGGTATCCTCCACCTGACCCTCGGCACAGGCGGCGCCCCCCTTTACACGCCCCGCCCCAGCATGCCCCATGTGCAGTTTGTCTACAAGGGTTACGGGTTCGGAATGTTTGAAATCCGGGGCGACCGGCTGTACGGCGAATTTCTCACGGTTGATGGCCAGGCAGCCGATCGTTTTGAATTCCAGCGGCCACAATGACAGTACAATCTTTCCATCAACATTCCGGAGGTCTGAGCCATGTTATCCACCCCCTCACCGCTGCTGGCTGTAACCGCCGCTCAAAAAAAGGGACATGCCGTCGCGCTGCCTTCGATTTGCTCCGCGCATGAGCAGGTGCTGGTGGCGGCGCTGGAGCACGCCCGCCGGCATGAAACCCCGCTGCTGGTGGAAGCAACCAGCAACCAGGTCAACCAGCAGGGCGGCTATACCGGCATGACGCCGGCGGATTTTGCCGCGCGGCTGAAGGAACTGGCCATTCGGGCGAATTTCCCCGCCGAACGGATCCTTCTGGGCGGTGACCATCTGGGGCCTAACCCGTGGCGCGGGCTTCCGGCTGACGAGGCGATGGAGCACGCGGCAGTGATGGTGGGCGAATATGTTCGGGCGGGATTCTGCAAGATTCACCTGGACGCCTCAATGGCGTTGGGAAGCGAGCCGCACCCCAGCCCGCGTGAAATTGCCCTGCGCGCCGCCCGTCTGGCCGCCGCCGCGGAAGCCGCCCGCGCCGAAAGCGGTCTGGAGACCGTGTACGTGGTCGGCACCGAGGTGCCAACCCCCGGCGGGGCGCGCGAGGAGCATGGGCTGCAGATCACCCGCCCGCAGGATGCCCGTGAGAGTCTGGCGCTCTTTCGCGCGGAGTTCGAAAAAGCCGGCATTCATGCCGCCTGGGAGCGCACCATCGCCCTGGTGGTGCAGCCAGGGGTTGAATTCGGCGACGCGCAGATCCATGCTTTCCACGCCCGGAAAGCCGCTGAGCTATCAAACGCCCTTAATGAGGATCCGCGCGTGGTGTTCGAAGCGCATTCCACCGACTACCAGGCGCAGGAGGCGCTGCGCGGGCTGGTTCAGGCACATTTTGGCATTCTCAAGGTCGGACCCTGGCTGACCTGGGCCTGGCGGGAGGCGCTCTTCGCCCTGGCGGCCATCGAAAACGAGCTGGCGGCCTTCCATACCGCGTGGCAGGTCAGTGACCTGGAAAACACGGCCATCCGCGTCATGCGGGCCGACCCGCGTGACTGGCAGGCATACCATCATGGCACTCCTGATGAGATATCGTTTGCCTTGCGTTACAGCCTCTCTGATCGCATCCGCTATTACTGGCTGCGGGAGCCGCTGCGGCTGGCGGTGGAACGCCTGTTTGCCAACCTGTCCGCGGCTGAACTGCCCTGGACGCTGATTAGCCAGTACCTTCCCCAGGAAGCCGACCACATCGCCCAGGGCAGGCTCAGCGCAGAACCGCTGGGCATGGCGCGGGCACATGTGGCCGCTGTACTGGAAAAATACCGCCTGGCCTGCGGGCTGCCTTATCCGGGCGTTTGAGCGGGCTTGGTGACCGGTTGCATGTGCTTCGACATCCACAAATGGCACAGGTAGCAAACGAACGGGATCACCACGCCCAGCAGCATGCCAATACGCAGCCCCATCTGCTCGTGGGTCAGGTTGAGTGAAGCCGCAAGGCCGGCGACCGCGCTCAGCTGCGGCGCCTGGTCGGTGACCACACCCACCAGCCAGGGGCCCAGCGAGCCGCCGATATCTCCGCTGGCCGCCAGTATGGCAAACATCCAGGCTCCCGCCAGGGGATAACGCGCCGCGGCGATCACCAGGGTTCCCGGCCAGAGCAATGAGACGGCAAAACCGGTGAAGGCGCAGGCCACCAGCGAGAGCCACGGCCAGGGGGAGAGCCCCACAATCAGGTAACAGGCCGCGGCTGCCAGCGCGCCGGCCATCATGATGCGGTTGATGTTATACCGATCGCCGAATTTGCCGTGGATCAAACGGCCCAATCCGAGCATCAGGCCGAAGGCGCTGACCCCGGCCACATCCCCCAGCAGCTTGGGCAGGTTCAGCGCGCGCTCCATGAAGGCAGAGGTCCACTGGGCCATATTGAGCTCGGATGCCGCGCCAAAGGCTATCGCCAGCAGGGCGACATAGAAAAAGGGCTGGCGGATGAGGAAGCGCATGCCCTGGCGGCTTTCCTCGGGGATCGACGGCGCCAGCGGCACGCGCATGAAGATGAAAAAGTTGATCAGCGGCACAATCGCCCACAACAGCACAACGCCCTGCCATGCGGTCCTGCCAAAGGCAAAAACGTACAGTGTGGTCAGAATGACCACTCCCACCTGTCCCCAGGCATAAAAAGAGTGCAGCATGCTCATCGCGGAGGCTTTTTCGGGGGTGGGGATGGCGTTGACAATCGGGCTGAGCTGCAGCTCCAGTAGACCGCCGCCGATAGAAAAGACCACCGTGCCGAGGACAAAACCGGCATACGGATTGGCGAAAAGCAGCGGCGCCGCGGCAAACAGCACAAACCCGGCCACTGCCAGCGCCTGAGCGGTGATGATGAAGGGTCGAAAACCATATTTGTCGACAGGCGAGCTGAAAACCAGATCGGTGATCACCTGAGTGACGAAATTGATCAGGATCAGCGCACCAAGCTGCTCATAACTCAGCCCGAAAAGCTCCCGGAGGGGGATGAAGAGAATGGGCGTCAGGTTGACTACGGCGGCCTGTATGATGAACCCGATGTAACAGGCGTAGATGGTTGACTGGTAGGATTGTTTGCTGGATTGCATGGATCTTATTCTTTTCAGGTTTTCTGCTGGGAAGATGCGCTATTGTAACGGAGAAATGCGAGCACTGGCGCCGGTTCGGGTATTGCTTATCCGCCCAACGGCGGTGGGAGAATGATCCGGCGGATAGCGCCGGGGCCAGAATTGGCAAGGTTTCAGGTACAGCTGCCCGTCCCGCGGCTGGCCCAGGTTATCTCACATGCATGAATCCAGAGCATCTCCTTGACACCTTCTATACCGATCGGTATACTGTCGGGATGGACAACCGCGAACTGATCCTTGAAGCCGCGCTGGAACTCTTCACCGCCCGCGGATACGAAGGCTGCGGCATACAGGAAATCTGCGAGCGCGCCGGCATCACCAAACCGACGCTCTATCACTACTTTGGCAGCAAGCTGGGGCTGCTGGAAGCCCTGATGGACACTCATCACGCCGCGCTTGCCACGGCCGTTGATCTTGCCGCGCGGCCAGCGCATGACCTGCCGCTGGAACTGGAAAGGACCATGCGCGCGTTCTTCGACTACGCGCGCGTTCAGCCGCGCTATTATCGTCTTCTGCTGGGTCTCTATTTCGCTCCGCCGCAAAGCGAAGCGCATGCCGCCATGATCCGCCGTTTTTCCGCCCAGCAGAAAACCATTGGAACGCTGTTCCTGGCAGCCGAAGCCGACCACGGCAATATGCGCGGACGATCGCAATTCCTCGCGGCGGCTTTCCTCGGACTGATCCACACCTGCGTCGGCCTCGCTTTGAATGGCTTCGCCTGCCTGGATGACCAGCTCCTACGCCAGGCGCTGCGCCACTTCCAATACGGCATCTACAGCTGAACTCAAACCCAACCTGATACCCGACCCCAACAGGAGTACCCTTGAACCCTCACTGGTCTCAAAACGCGTTCATATACCACATCTATCCGCTGGGAATGTGCGGAGCGCCGCGCCGGAATGACTTTTCTTCCGCCCCCCAGCCGCGTCTGCTGCAGATACTCGGCTGGCTGGATGGCATCCAGGCGCTGGGCTGCGAAACACTTCTGCTGGGTCCGCTCTTCGAGTCCAGCAGCCATGGCTATGACACAGTCGATTACTGGCATGTCGACCGCCGGTTGGGCGCGGATGTGGATTTGCTGCGTCTTTCAGAGGAAATCCACCGCCGCGGAATGCGTCTGCTGCTGGATGGCGTTCTCAACCACGTCGGACGCGACTTCTGGGCTTTCACCGATTTGCGCGCCCGCCGCGAAGCCTCAGATTACCGCGACTGGTTCGCCGGTGTGGACTTTTCCCGTCCCGGAACACGCGGGGACGGCTTCAGCTACCTTGACTGGGCCGGACATGATGACCTGGTCAAACTTAACCACGCTTCGCAAGCTGTGCGTGAACATCTCTTCGGCGCCGTGCAGGGGTGGATCGAACGCTTTTCCATCGACGGGCTGCGACTGGATGCCGCCGACGTCATTGACACCGCGTTTCTGGCCGAGCTGACGCGCTTTACACGCTCGCTTCGCCCGGATTTCTGGCTCCTGGGGGAGATGGTGCATGGCGATTACCGCCGGCTGACCGGCACAGCCGGGCTGGACGCCGTGACCAACTACGAAGTCTACAAAGGCTTGTGGTCAAGCTTCAATGACCGCAACTTTTTCGAGATCGCCTACGCGCTCAACCGCCAGTCCGGCGAAGCCGGCCTGTACGCCTCCATGCAGCTATACAACTTCGCCGACAACCATGATGTCGACCGCCTGGCTTCCAGCCTGCGGGACCCAGCGCATCTCCCCCTGGCTTATGGCCTGCTGCTGACCATGCCCGGCGTGCCCTCCCTGTATAACGGGAGTGAATGGGGCTGGCAGGGCCGGCGCACCCCCCACAGCGATTGGGAGCTGCGCCCCGCCTGTCAACCCGGGTCTCAGCCCATGCCCCATCCGGAGCTTCCGGGCTTCATCGCCCGGCTGGCGGCTCTGAGGCGCGCTCATCCAGCCCTCAGGCTGGGAGGCTACCTGCAGATGCATGTCGCTTCCGAACAGATCGTCTATCTGCGCACGCACCCCGCGGGCGATGTGCTGGTGGCGCTCAACGCCGCCCGGGAACCAGCCCATTTATCCATCCCATCCGCAGACAGCTGGGATGAGCTGCCGGCTGGGCAGCGGTTAATGCCCCGCGGCGGGCGTTTGGCGCTCGATTTGCCGCCGCTCAGTCTGCGCGCCCTGCGCAGAGTCTGATCAGGCCCGCTCCGCCGGTTCCCTGCGCAGTTTCTCCAGCTCACCTGGGAGGCTTTCCAGCTGCCTGATCAGCTCCGCCTGGCGGATTTCCGCAGGCGCGGGATCATGGGCGATAAAGGACAGGGAGAGAACCTATTAAAGAACCTATCCCTCGGCATCCTCCATCCTTCATGGATCTCAGTATACTTAAGCACACGCCTTGAAGATCCAACGGAAAAAACGGTCCGATTTTTGTGAGGTGAACAAATGGATATGACCAGCAGAGAAATTGTCCGCCGCACGGTCCTGTTTGAGGGCGCTCCGCGGCTGCCCTACGATTTCCCGCCGGAATACGGCAGCGACTTTTACTTTGCCGGCATATCTCCCTCTCCGGATGACCGCCCCTATTCCGGTCCGGACGAATGGGGCGCGGTTTGGATGAACAAAGGCATCTCCATTCTCGGCGAGGTCAAAGAATACCCGCTCAAGGATTGGGCGGATTTTGACAAGCTGCGTATCCCTGACATCACCGAACCGCGGCGCTGGGCTGGCCTGGAAGGAGTGCGCGAGAAAGCCGGGGACAAGTTCCTGCTCGCTTCGGGCATTTCGATCTATGAAAGGGTGCACTTCATCCGCGGGTTGGAGAATACCTGGGTCGATATTTATGAGAACCCGGGCGAACTGGGCAATCTGCTGGATCTGCTCACCGAAATGAACCTCTACTGCGTCGAACGCTTCGCCGACCTGGGCGCCGACGGGTTGATCTTCTGCGATGACTGGGGGCTGCAAAACCGTCTGATGATTTCTCCGCGCAGCTGGCGCGAGCTCTGGATGCCGCGCTACCGGCGCATCTTCCAGGCTACGCGCGAGGCGGGCATGCTGACTTTCCTGCACTCCTGCGGCTACATCGTTGAGATCCTCGACGATCTGATCGAAGCCGGTTTACAGGTGATCCACATGGATCAGCAGGAGAACATGGGGCTGGACCTGCTGGGTCAGCGCTTTGGCGGCCGGCTGACTTTCTTCGCGCCGGTCGATATCCAGCGCACCATGGCCACCGGCACGCCCGAGCAGATCCGCGCTTATTGCGGCGCGATGGTCAGCAAACTCGGCCGCCCTGCCGGCGGGTTCATCCCGCGCTGGTACACCGATCCGGCCGGCGCCGGTCACACGCAGCTGGCTATCGATACCATGTGCCGGGAGTTTCTGCGCCTGGGCGCTGCCCAGCCGCAAGAGGGTTAGGCCAGGCTTATCCAGCCGGGTGAATTCAATAACCATGATCCCGCGGGGCAGATCCCTTTTTGGGGCCGGCGCGGCTGAGCTGAACTCCTCGGGTCAGTCCGTGCGGCCGGGGTGCCCCATTTGTTTGTAACGCGCCATGTCGACCGAGGCGATGTAGGGCAGGTTGCGCCCTTTTTCATCGATATCCAGGCCATAGCCGACCACAAACTCATCCGGGATGGAGAACCCGCAGTAATCGATATGCACCCCGCGCTTATGGCGCTCGGGTTTATCCAGCAGCGCGCAAATCTTCAGCGAACGCGGATTACGGTCCTGCAGCAGTTTGCGCACGGTGAAAACCGTATGGCCGGTGTCGATGATGTCGTCGACAAGGATCACGTCCCATCCGGAAATTGGCGCTTTGTGATCATGGTCAATGCGCACAAAACTGCCGCTCTCGCTGCCGCCATACGAACTGACTGACATAAAATCCATTGTCAGCGGCCGGTGGATGGAGCGCATCAGGTCAGTGATGAACATCACCGAGCCGCGCAGCAGCCCAAGCAGCATCAGGTGGTCGGAATCGTGGTAATCCTCGCTGATCTCGAGGCCCAGCTGGCGCACCCGCCGTTCGATCTGATCGGGGGTGATCAGCACCTTGCTGATGAAATCATAATGAAAATCAGTTGGCAGACCCATTCCACATCCTTTCAGGACGGCAGCATATCGGAGTTTGACGCAAACCAGTATTTGCGCAGGGTGCAAAGGCCGTGCCGGATGAAAGCTTGCGCATCCGGGCACACATCCTGGAACAAACCTCGCGATACGGCAAATCCAGGTACAGAGGAATTATACGATTCCATCAGTACCGGACCGGTGAAGTTAATTTCTTTTAACGCCCCGAACACCTCATCCCACGGAACCAGCCCTTCGCCGGGCGCACCGCGGTCATTTTCACAGGCGTGCACGCCCCACAGCCAGCCTGCGGCGCTGCGGAAGGCCGCGCCGAAATCACGGATGTCTGGGACCATATGGTAGGTATCGAGCAGCATCGCCAGATTTGGGTGACCCGCCAGTTCCAGCAGCCGCAGCGCCTGCTGCGGCGTGTTGATCAGGTGGGTGCGGAAATGGCTCATCGGCTCGATGACCACTTTCAAGCCCAGGGATTGGGCGTAACCGGCCAGATCGGCCAGGCCTTCCGCGGCGCGCTTCAGCTCATCAGGCGCGGGGAAGCGCCTGGGGACGGTGCCGGGGTGCCCATAGATCGCCCCGCAGTAGGCGGTCGCGCCCATCTCAGCGGAAAGCTCGAGCATCTGGCGGTGGAAGCGCAGCCCCGCGGCACGCGAGGCGGGATCCTCGAGGGAGATGTCATCCTGCTGCGGCCAGGCGCCCCCCGGACTGGCGAACAGCTCCAGCCCCAGCGCAGCCGCTGCAGCGCGCGTGCGCGCGGGCGTGAAACGGCTGTCCCCGCCGATGCCAATTTCAAAACAATCCAAGCCCAGCTCACGCGCCTGATCGAGGATGGCCAGGCTTTCGTCCAGCCAGACGGGTGTGAAGATGAAGCTGTGCGCGCCAAACTTCATGCGTCCGCCAGTTCTCCCGCCGCTTTGACGCGAGACCGTTTGAACACCTGCGCGGGCGGAGCATCACCCAGATCGCCGGGCAGGGCCTGACCGGCGTTGCGGCGCGGTTTGGGGAGGGCGACAGGGCGCTTAGGGGAACTCATGAGGCTAATTATAGACGCCTTTCGGCAGGTATAATCATCTTGTGAGCGTTCCCGCCAGCCTCCCGCGGAGCGGAATGGCGCATACCTTCCGCGCACTGCGTCATCGCAATTATCAGCTCTGGTTCGCTGGACAGGCAATCTCCACCACGGGAAGCTGGATGCAGACCATGGCCCAGCAGGTGTTGATTTACCGGCTGACCGGATCTGCCGCCGCCCTGGGGATCGTCAATTTTGTCGCCCTCATTCCGCTGATCCCATTCTCCTTCTGGGGCGGCTCGCTGGTTGACCGCTTCCCGCGGCGCACGGTGCTGATCATCTCCCAGCTGCTGCAAATGCTCCAGGCAGTCGCGCTCGGTGTCCTGACCTGGACCAACACCATCCAGGTCTGGCATGTTTACGCGCTATCCTTCTTCCTTGGCGCAGTGCTGGCGGTGGACCTGCCCGCGCGGCAGGCTTTCACCGTGGATCTTATCGAGGGCAAAGAGGACCTGACCAGCGCCATCGGATTAAACTCCGCGCTTTTTAATGCCGCCCGCGCGGTGGGCCCGGCCGCATCCGGCATTGTGGTGGCCGCCACCGGCGAAGGCCCCGCCTTTATGATTAACGCCGCCACCTATACCTCCGTGCTGATCGCGCTCTCCCTGATGCGTAATCTGCCCAAGCCAACCTTGAACGAGGTGCGTTCCGCCGGACTTGCCCACATGTTGGAAGGCTGGACATTCATCACCAGCCGGCCTGTGCTCCTGCTGGTGATCACGCTCGTCTCCGTGAGCAATATCTTCGCTATGCCATACGGCACGCTCCTGCCGGTTTTCGCCGTGGATGTGCTGGGGCAGAGCGCCAGCCCGCTTGTCTCGGCGATCTGCGAGGGGCCCAACCGGCTGATGACCTGCCAGGCGCCCGAAGCGCTCCCGCTGGGCATGCTGCTGGCTTCTGTGGGGGTCGGCGCGGTCATCGGCGCGCTGACGGTCGCTTCGCTGCCGGATGGCTCGCGGCGCGGCATCTACCTGACCATAGGCAGCATCGCTTTTCCGGGGTTGTTGGTTTTTGCCGCGATATCCCGATCATTTATCTTTACGCTGGCGCTGATGTCAGCGGTCGGGCTCAGCTTTGTCTGGCAGAACGCACTCGCCAACACCATCCTGCAGATCATAGCCCCGGATGCGGTGCGCGGCCGTGTGATGGCGGTCTATTCAATGGTCACTATGGCGACCATGCGCATCGGCTCGCTGGGCGCGGGCTATCTGGCGGATTGGATCGGCGCGCCGCTGGCGCTCGGTTTTGGGGGGATGGTTTCCCTGATTTACGGTCTGTACGTGGCGATTTTCAGGCGTGATATCCGCAAGCTGTGAGCAGAAAAAGCCCGGGCGGAAACATGTCCCATCCGGGCAGGATCAGCTGCGGTCCGGAAACTCTAGCGAGCCGCGTTGGCGGCTCTGGCGATCACGCCGAAATCAGGGGCTTTCAGGCTGGCGCCGCCCACCAGCGCGCCATCGATATCCGGCATGCTGAAGAGTTCAGCGGCATTTTTGGCGTTCACGGATCCGCCGTACTGGATGCGGATCGCGTCAGCGGTATCCCGGTCAAATAACGCGGCCAGCGTGCGCCGCACGACATCCCTGTGCACTGCCTGCGCCTGGTCCGAGGTCGCCGCGCGCCCGGTGCCGATCGCCCACACCGGTTCGTAGGCGATCACGATGCGCCTGCCGTCCTCGGCGTTTAAGCCTTCCAGCCCGCCTTTAAGTTGCCTGGTCACCACGGCCGCCGTCTGACCGGCTTCGTTTTCCGCCAGCGTCTCGCCCACGCAGATGATCGGAGTCAGTCCGGCTGCCAGGGCGGCTTTCACCTTGCGGTTGACCGATTCATCCGTCTCGCCAAACAGCGTGCGCCGTTCGGAATGCCCCAGAATCACATACTGGCAAAATTCGGCCACCATGGCCGGGGCTACCTCGCCCGTGTAAGCACCGGCGGCTTCCCAGTACATATTTTGCGCGCCCAGGCCAATGTTGCTGCCCTTCAGGGCGGCTGCCAGCTGACTCAGGTAAGGATAGGGCGGGCACACCGCCAACTCGATTTTGGGGCAACCTTTTAATTCATCAATCAGATCGCTGACCAGCTGCAGGGCATCCTGCCCGGTCTTGTTCATTTTCCAGTTTCCGGCTACAAAGAACGTACGCATGTTTTCCTCAATGAGTGGATTAATAGGAGAGATTATATCCTGAGATTTGGTTTACAATCGCCCGCATGAGCGAACCTATCTCTGCCAGCAGCACCGAAATGCCCCCCGTCCCTCCTGAAAACTGGACCAAACCGCAAACCATCCTCGCCATCCTGGCGCATCCGGATGACCCTGAATTTTTTTGCGGAGCCACCCTGGCCCGCTGGACCAGTATGGGGCACCACGTGCATTACGTGCTCTTCACCCGCGGCGACAAAGGCGTGCGCGACCAGATCATGGATCCCGAAGAGCTGGCCTCCATGCGCGAAAAGGAACAGCGCTGCGCCGCTGACGCGTTGGGCGTGGAGCAGCTGGAATTTCTGAAATATTGCGACGGATGTCTGATTCCCACGCTTGAATCCCGTCAGGACGCCGCGCGGGCGATACGCAAATACAGACCGGATATCGTGGTCACTTCAGACCCGGATCAGAAGTTTGGTGAGAATTCCATCAACCACCCCGATCACCGCTATATGGGGCAGATCGTGGTTGACGCGTTCTTCCCCGGGGCGGGGAACCCGCTTTATTTTCCCGATCTGCTGGCCGAAGGCCTGCAGCCATACAGTCCGCGTGAGCTCTGGCTGACTGTTACCCCCAATCCGAACACAATCATCGATGTCACCGCTACCTGGGAACGGAAGATCCAGGCGCTGCATTGTCATGCCACCCAGATCGGCGATATGCAAAAACTGGATGAACGGATGCGCGCGCGCTTTACCTCTGACAGCAACGCCGATTTCCCCCGTTATGAGGAACGCTTCCGCCGCTTTATTTTCCGTTGAACCGCTCCCAGCCGGACGCATCGGGTAAAGGAGGCCGAACTGATCGTGTTCCCCCGCTGGTCCGCCCTCCCATCAGGTTGAAGGCCAAATCCCCAACCCTGGCATGAGCCCGATCCAGCTCCTCCCCAGCGTAATTTACTTCCTCGCCGCCGCGGGCCTGGCCATGTATCTGAGGCTGCGGGGCGGTAAGGGCATCCCCTGGCTGATCGGCACTGCCGTCTCCATCGCGGCAGCTGTCATGCTGGTCTGGCTGCGCGGCCGGCTGCCGCTGAGCATCATCGCCATGGACTGGATGCCCTTCACAACATTTTCCGATGCGCCTATGCTGGCGCTTGACGGGCAGTCCTGGCCCTATTCCTTTGCGCTCAGTGTGGTGCTGGCGGGCATCTACCTGACCGCCTCAGCGCGCATGAGCGCCATGGAGAGCGCCTGGCCCTGGGTGGGCACGCTGGTGACCGGCGGGATCAGCCTGCTGGCGATTCAGGCCAGTAATTTTATGACCATCGTGCTGACATGGACCGCGCTCGACCTGTTCGATGCGGTTCTGGTATCCACCCGCTACAGCGGGGCGGCCAACCGCCGTCAGGTGGTGATCGGTTTCGGCGCGCGCGTCATCAGCAGCTTGCTGGTCATCTTTGCGGCGCTGATCAACCGCTCGCTGGGCATCGCCCCCGCTTTCGGCCCGCTTCCTCCCCTGCCTGCCATCATGCTGATGCTGGCAGCGGGACTGCGGCTGGGCGTGCTGCCGCTCAACCTGCCCGTGGTACCCGATCAGCGCTATTCCCGCGGGCTGGGCACCGCGCTGCGCATGGCGAATGTAGCCGCCAGTCTGGTAGTGCTGGCGCGCATCCCGGCGATTGAATATCTCCCGGCGCAGCGCAATCTGCTGATGGCCCTCACCGCGCTGGGCAGCCTGTTCGGCGCGGCGATGTGGCTGGGCGCGCAGGATGAAATGGAGGGCAGGCCCTATTGGATCATCGCGCTTTCCGGCATGGCAGTTTTCACTTCCATCCAGGGGCGTTCGATCGCCGGAATTGCCTGGGGCTGCGTGCTGATGCTTTCCGGATCGCTGCTCTTCCTGCATTCCGCCCGCGCCCGCGGCGTAATCCTTCTGCCGCTTGCCGGCCTGCTGGCTTTGTCGGCTCTGCCCTTCACCCCCGCCGCCCAGGGCTGGCTGGGGATTTTCGCGCCGCCGTTCAGCTTCTGGCATTTCCTCTTCCTCCTCACCCATTTGCTGTTGATGCTCGGTTATTTGCGCCATATGCTCCGCCCTGGCGACGCGCTGCGCAATTTGGAGCCCTGGGTGCACACGGCTTACCCTATCGGCTTGGGCATGACCGCCGCAGGCCTGTGGTATGCCGGGGCGCAAGGCTGGCCGGGATCATTTTCACCCGGCCTCTGGTGGGCTTCCCTGGTCACCGGAGCCGGTCTCGCCCTGACCGGCTCCCTGTACGCGTGGCTGATGAGCAGAAAATCCACCGTACCAGCCCTGTTTCTCTTTTACGGGCGCGCGTTGAGCGGCGTCGGGCGAATCCTCAGCCGCCTGTTCAGCCTGGGATGGCTTTACCGTCTGCTGGCGCAATTCTTTGAGCACGGAAGTCATGCCACGCGCATGGTTATCGCCGTCCTGGAAGGGGATGCCGGCATTCTGTGGGTGTTGGTGATGCTGGCGGCGTTCATCTCCGCGCTGCGGGGCTGGTTGGGATGAACCAGACTGATACCCTGACCCTCATCATGCTGGCGATCTGCGGGTTGAGCGGGTTAGGCCTGCTGATTTCACCTTCCTGGCGCATGCTCATCGTGCTGCTGGCCGTCCAGTATCTGGCGGCTTTCTGGCTGATCAACCAGCAATGGCCGGTCAGCCTGGCCGCGGTGAAGCTGATCGCGGGCTGGATGGCGGCAACCATGCTCAGCACCAGCCATCCTGAAGCGCAGGAGACCGATTTCCCCGCTGGAATGGGCCCGGGTATCTGGTTCCGGCTGTTCGCCGGGTTTCTGATCACCGCGCTGGTGCTCTCCATCTCGCCGGCAGTGGCCGGGGTATTGCCGACGCCCTGGACCCATATAACCGCCGGGCTGCTGATAATTGGGCTTGGTCTACTCCAGCTGGGCATGACCAGCCGCACCCTGCGCGTGATCATCGGTCTGTTGAGCGTGTTGATCGGTTTTGATGTAATCTATTCAGCGCTGGAAACTTCTGTCCTGCTGGCTGGCCTGGGCGCCATGGTCACGATGGGGCTGGCGCTGGTGGGTTCTTATCTGCTGGCAGCTCCAGCCGGGGCGCAAAGATGATCACCGCGCCGCTGGTATGGATCTTTCTCCCTTTTTTCGTCGGCGCCAGCCTGTGGTTGCTGCGCCGCTGGCCGGCTTTGATGCTGGCTGTCGGCCTTCTCACCAGCATTGGCCTCGCTGTTGGCGCCTATCTGCTGCCCTTTAACCAGCTTCTTCACCTGGGACCGCTCAGCCTGCGCATCAATCCCGGTGATGTGTTCTTTGGCCGCGAGTTCCTTCTCCCCGAGGAACGCAGACCCGCCCTCACATTCTTCTATGGGCTGTGCGCTTTCTGGACGGCGGGCAGCTTCTCTTCCGGCGCCCGCAAGATTCTCACCCCTTACGGGTTGCTTTTTGCCGCGCTTTGCAGCGCGGCAATCGCCATCCAGCCGGGTCTGTACGCGGCTTTCTTCATCCAGGCTCTTGTTATGGTCAGCGTCCCTTTGTTCTCCCATCTGGGCAGCCCCCCGTCTCCAGGCGTGCAGCGCTTCCTGGTGCTGGCCTCGCTGGCATTGCCGCTCTTCATTCTGGGCAGCTGGGCGCTGCAGGCCGCCGCGGATAACCCCACCAACCGGGACATGGTTCTGGTCACCGCGGTGGCTCTGGGATTAGCCTTTGCTCTGCTCCTGGCTTTGTTCCCGGTCTTCACCTGGGTACCCATGCTGACCAGCCAGGCGCATCCCTACAGCACGGCATTGCTTTTTCAATTCCTGCCCAGCGTGGTGCTGATGCTGGGAACGGCCCTCCTGCATGAGCATGGCTGGATTCGCCAGGGCCTGGCGCTGCAGGATGGGCTGCGGCTGGCAGGCGGCCTGCTGGTGCTGACGGCCGGCGCCCTGGCCGTGATGACCCGGCATGCCGGACAGCTGATGGGATACCTGATCCTCGCGCAAAACGGATTCTCGCTGCTGGGGCTCAGCCTGGCATCCGCGCTGGGTGATGAGATCACCGCCATGCTCCTGCTACCGCGCAACCTGGCGCTGGGATTATGCGGGCTTTGTCTGGCGATCTTCCTGCAGCACAGCCAATCCCTGGCTTATAGCGACTTGCGGTCTGCCGTGCGGCGCACACCGCTGGCGGTGGCCGGCACGGCGATGAGCATGCTCAGTCTGGCAGGCCTGCCGCTGCTGGCTGAGTTCCCCATCCGTTATGTGCTGGTGCAGGAGATCGCCGCGGCGCACCCGGTCATGTCATTGGCGATCATGCTGGGATGGCTGGGGCTGCTGGGCGGCGTTTTCCGCCTGCTCATTACCCTGCTGGGTGGAGAGATGGATGCGGAACGATTTCTGCGTCCGCAGGGAGCAGAGAGCCACATGCAGATCGTGCTTATCACGCTTGCAGTGGGAGCCATCCTGGTTCTGGGGATCGCCCCGCGCATGTTTTTCCCCGGCTTGGTGGCTGTATTGCCCTGAGAAGTCCGCGAGGCTGCGCCGCCCCGCAGGGAAAGCGGCCTTTCCGCCGCTTGCATGTTCCACAGGCGCTTGCGTCTGGCACCGCGGACAGCAGATGACACAGGCGCCGGGAATCAGCCCAATCCCCTAATGTATAATCCTGCCAGGCCGCATGCGGTTGTTTTTCCTGTTCCAGAGGGATTTTTATATGGACGTTGACCAGCTTCAAAAAAGAATGGATTGGTTTGAAAACGAACGGCGCAAGGACAAGGCGATCATTGATACGCTCGAACAGCGCGTGGCGGCTTATGAGGCCGTGGTTCCCAAGTTGAAAGATGAACTTCTCGATATGAACAGCGAGCTGGTGCGGTTGGGGACCCAGCTGGCCCGTTTTGACCAGCTGGACGCCAACCTGAGCAGCCTCAAAGTCGAGTTGACCCGTTCCATCGAGGCGGTGGAACGAGCCCGTCAGGAACATTCACGCGAGATCGATAAAGCCCGTCTGGGCGACCTGGAGGTGCTCAACCGCTCGATCGCCGAGGTGCGCAAAGGGCTCGACCCAATCCCCGACCTTAAAAAATCAGTCCAGACCCGCGTGGAAGAAGATTTTCGCCTGGGACGCCTGATCGAGGAACTGGATGTCAAACTCACCGAAGGCCGGCGTTCAGACGAAGAATACCGCCGCTCGCAAAAACTGATCGAAGAAGGCCAGCGTCAGGACACAAAACGTATCGCCGATATCCAGGGTGAAGTCGCCGCCGTGCGCAAACGCCTGGATGAACAGCGCGGCAAGGTCGATCTGGTCAGCGATTCGATGCGCAAGGTGGACGCCCGCCTGGGTGAAATTCAGGCCGCTGAGATCGAACGCCGCCAGGCCCAGACCGCTTTTGTCGAACGGCAGAACATGGCGTACATGGAGCGCGAACGGCTGTGGAAAGATTGGCAGGGCCGGTTTGAGTCCATCGAACGCGAGGCGGCCGGGTTGGAAAACCAGCTCCAGAACCTGGATGTCACCCACCGCGCGGTCAAGCGCGCCCAGGAAGGCTTCGACGATATCTCGCAGAAGTTTGAGAGGCGCATCAACGAAATCACCGAGATGCAGCGCCTCACTGAGGAACGTTTCCGTCAGGAGTGGGTGGGGTTCCGCGCCGATGACCAGAAGCGCTGGACCAGTTATTCGCTGGTACAGGAGGAGCTGCAGCGGGAGATGACGCGGCAGTTGGAGCGCTGGTCGGACCG
>MTKY01098977.1_pt1 | contig 25933 bp, 18 predicted proteins | sample 1042731 | NCBI WGS metagenome assembly MTKY01 (sample SAMN06212206, study PRJNA360538) | anaerobic digester metagenome | biome: Wastewater treatment plant; material: sludge; isolation source: anaerobic digester fed with sludge from wastewater treatment plant | place: Denmark: WWTP Soeholt ... | reverse complement strand
TGGACGACGCCGACCTCGTGGGAGTCGGCCGCGGCGCGCAGCAGCGCGAGCGGGCGCGCGTGGTCGGCGGTGTAGGGGGGGTGGGGGAGCTCGGGCAGGACGAAGAGGATGCGCATCGCTGGTGCCTCCGGCGGTCGGTGCGGACCCGACGAGAACCGGATGCTATCACCCTCCTGACGGAGGGCGCTTCATCCTGCTCCGCCGGCTTTGGTAGCATGGTCGCTCCGATCCGCAACCACGATCGCGAGGCCTCATGCGCGTCAGTCGACTGCTCCTGCCCACCGTCAAAGAGGATCCGACCGGCGCGGAGGCCGTGAGCCACAGGCTCATGGTCCGCGCCGGCCTCGTGCGCCAGCTGGCCGCCGGCCTCTACGTCTTCCTGCCGGCCGGCTGGCGCGTGATGCGCAAGATAGAACGGATCATCCGTGAGGAGATGGACGCCATCGGGTGCCAGGAGATGCTGATGCCGGTCATGCAGCCGGCGGAGATCTGGCAGGAGAGCGGCCGCTGGGACGCCATCGGCGACGAGATGTTCCGTCTCAGGGACCGCAAGGGCGCCCAGATGGCGTTGGCGATGACCCACGAGGAGGTCGTGACCTGGCTCGCGGCGCGGGAGATCCACAGCTACAGACAGCTCCCGCAGTTCTGGTACCACATCCAGACCAAGGAGAGGGACGAGGCGCGGCCCAAGAGCGGCATCCTGCGCACTCGCGAGTTCCTCATGAAGGACTCCTACAGTCTGGACGTGAGCGAGGAGGCGTTGCAGGAGAGCTACCGCCTGCACATCGAAGCCTACGACCGCATCTTCGCGCGGTGTGGTCTCGCTTTCATGATGGTCGAGGGCGACTCGGGCATGATGGGCGGCGCCGTCAGCCATGAGTACATGGCCTTCGCCGATGCGGGCGAGGACGAGATCGTCTTCTGTCGGGAGTGCGGATATGCGGCCAACGTCGAGACGGCCGTGGCCGGCGCCGACCCGGAGCCGCCGGTCAGCGAACTCGCTCCCACCGGCGCCGGGGACGCGCCGTTCGCACAGGCCATGGGCGCGCCGGCGGATCTGCTGGCCGAGGCGGAGCTTCACACCCCCGACGCCAGGACCATCGAGCAGGTGGCTACATACCTCGGCCTGCCGGCGCGGGCCTTCGTGAAAGCGCTCGTGGTGGTGCCCGAAGCCGGGGGAGAGACGGGCTCCTCCGCCGGCCCGGTCCTGGCGCTCGTCCGCGGCGACGACGAGCTGAACGAGCTCAAGCTGGAGGGGGTGCTCGGCGGCGGCTTCCGCATGGCTCTGCCCGAGGAGGTCCTGGCGGCGCAGGGAGTGGAGCCCGGCTTCGTGGGGCCCGTCCCGACGCCGCTGCCGGTGTACGCCGACGAGGCTCTGCGCCGGGGGCACTACGTCGCCGGCGCCAACCGGCCTGACCATCATCGGAGCGGCGTGGCGCCGGCGGAGATCCCCGGAGCCGTGTTCGCCGATCTGCGCGACGCGCGTCCGGGCGACCCGTGTGCGCAGTGCGGGGGCGACCTCGAGGGCGCGCGCGTCATCGAGGTCGGCAACATCTTCCAGCTGGGCCTGAAGTACTCGCAGCCCATGGGGGCGACGTTCCTCGACGAGGAAGGCACGGAGCGGCCCATCATCATGGGCAGCTACGGGATCGGGCCGGCGCGCATCGCCGCCGCCGCCGTGGAGCAGCACCACGACGACGACGGCATCTGCTGGCCGGCCAGCATCGCGCCGTTCCACGTGCACCTGATCCTCGTCCGCGCCTCCGACGAGACCCAGCGCAGCCTGGCCGACGACCTGTACTCCGCCCTCGGTGCGGAGGGCTTCGAGGTGTTGTACGACGACCGTGACGTGAGTCCGGGCATCAAGTTCAAGGATGCCGACCTGCTCGGCTGCCCCGCGCAGGTGGTCGTCGGCAAACGCGCCTCTGAGGGAGTCGTCGAAATCAAGGCGAGAGAGAGCGGCGAGCGCTGCGACGTACCCGTCGCCGACCTCGCCGTCGAGCTCGAGGCGTTGCTCGATCAGGCATAGCCGCGGGCACTCCTGTAGAATCCACCGGATCCGTGTCCGGTGGTCGCTCGGACCGTCACGCGAATGTGCCGAGGAGGGACGATCATGAAGGTTGCGATCCTTGCAGGCGGTCTGGGCACCCGACTCGCGGAGGAGACGCAGGTCAAGCCGAAGCCCATGGCTGAGATCGGTGAGCACCCCATCCTCTGGCACATCATGAAGATCTACGGTGAGCAGGGGTTCACCGAGTTCGTCATCTGCCTCGGCTACAAGGGCTATCTCATCAAGGAGTACTTCGCCAACTACTTCCTGCACAACGCCGATGTCACGTTCGACCTGCGCGGACATGAGATGACTGTCCACGAGAACGCGGCGGAGCCCTGGCGCGTGACGCTGGTGGACACGGGGGCGGCCACGCAGACCGGGGGACGCCTCAAACGGGTGGCCGACTACCTGGGCGGAGAGCGGTTCATGATGACCTACGGTGACGGCGTCGCCGACATCGACCTTACGGCTCTTCTGGAGGCGCACGAATCCGGCTCGAGGATGGCGACTGTCACGGCCGTGCAGCCGCCGGGCCGCTTCGGCGCTCTGCAGATGGACGAGTCCGGCACCGCTGTGAACCACTTCGTGGAGAAGCCCACGGGCGACGGCGGCTGGATGAACGGTGGGTTCTTCGTGCTCGAGCCCGCCGTTCTCGAGTACATCGCCGGCGACGACACGCTCTGGGAGAAGGAACCCCTCGAGCGGCTCGCCAGCGAGGCGCAGCTCACCGCGTATCGCCACCGGGGCTTCTGGCAGCCCATGGACACGCTGCGCGACAAACGCCAGCTCGAACGCCTCTGGGACAGCGGAGCGGCTCCGTGGAAGATCTGGTGACGTTCGACGGCGCGTTCGCAGGGCGGCGGGTCTTCGTCACCGGCCACACCGGATTCAAGGGATCGTGGCTCACCGCCTGGCTGCTCGATCTGGGCGCCGACGTCACCGGCTACGCCCTGCCGCCGGACACGGATCCGAACCTGTTCGATGCCCTCGGCTTGGCGGAAGAGGTGCGGCACATCACCGCCGACGTGCGCGACCGTGAGAAGCTCATGAGCGAGATGGTGCGGGCGAGGCCGTCGGTCGTGTTCCACTTGGCCGCTCAGCCGCTGGTGCGTCTGGGCTATGCGGAGCCGCACCGGACTTTCGCGACCAACGTCATGGGCACCGTCGACGTGCTCGAGGCAGTGCGAGCGTGCGAGTCCGTCACGGCAGCTGTCGTGGTCACCAGCGACAAGTGCTACGACAACGCTGAGTCCGGGCGGGCGTTCCGCGAAGAAGATCCCGTAGGAGGCCGTGACCCGTATAGCGCCAGCAAGGGGTGCGCCGAGCTGGTCACGGCTGCCTACCGAGCGAGTTTCTTCGGCCGTGACGGCCGGGTGGCGGTAGCCTCCGCGCGGGCGGGCAACGTCATCGGCGGAGGGGACTGGGCGCCGGACCGCATCATCCCCGACTGTGTGCGTGCTTTGGTGGCCGGCGAACCTGTCGTGGTCCGCAACCCGGACGCCGTGCGGCCCTGGCAACATGTGCTGGAGTCGCTCTCGGGCTATATCAGGCTCGCCGCCCTACTTCTGCGCGACGGGCGTGCCTTCGCCGGGGCCTGGAACTTCGGCCCCGCCGAGCACGACGCGGGGCGTACGGTCCGCTGGGTCGTCGAGCGGTTTCTGAGGGAGTGGGGCGGCGGGTCGTGGTCAACTCCCGAGCGCTCCGGCGAAGAAGTGCGCGAGGCTCGTCTGCTCGATCTGGACAGCGGCAAGGCGCGAGAGCGGTTGGGCTGGGCGGGGGTGTGGGATGTGGCGGAGGCGGTGGAGCAGACTGCCGAGTGGTATCGGGAGTACTATCGTAGTCCACGCGCCGCGAGTGAGCTGGTCCGACGCCAGCTGCATGCGTACGAGGCGGCCGCCCGGCTCAGCGGCGTGTCGTGGGCGACCGGGACGCTGGGCGCCGCTGGAGGCACGAGGTGAAGGCTGCGCGTGGGTGATGATATGAACGGGAGCAGACAACGTATTCTCGAGATGGTGGCGTCGTTCTACGAGGAGCAGCACGTGGGCAGGCCGTTCGATCCGTCCCGTGACCCAGTGCGGTACGCCGGCCGCGTGTTCGGCCCAGAGGAGCTTCAGTACCTCGTCGACGCCGGGCTGGACTTCTATTTGACGGCGAGCCGGTACACCGAGGAGTTCGAGGCCGGGATGGCGGCCTACCTCGGGGTCTCCGACGCGCTGCTCGTCAACTCCGGCTCGTCCGCCACGCTCGCGGCGCTCACTGCGCTCACTTCGCCCAAGCTCGGGGACCGGAGGCTCAAGCCGGGCGACGAAGTCCTGACCGTCGCAGCCGGGTTCCCGGCCACCGTGGCGCCGATCGTGCAGAACGGACTCGTGCCCGTGTTCGTGGACGTCCGCCTTGCCGACTACAACGCTGATCCCGAAGCGCTGCGTGCGGCCGTCAGCGACCGCACGCGCGCCATCATGTTGGCGCACACACTCGGCGTGCCGTTCGACCTGGACACGGTGATGGACCTGGTCGAGGAGCACGATCTGTGGCTTGTGGAGGACAATTGCGACGCACTGGGTTCGCGGTACCGCGACCGGCTCACCGGTACGTTCGGGCACCTCTCGGCTGTGTCGTTCTACCCGGCCCATCACATCACCACGGGCGAGGGCGGCATGGTGTTCACGGACGATGAGGATCTGGCCCGCATCGCGCGGTCCATCCGCGACTGGGGTCGCGACTGCTACTGCGCCGGCGGCGAGAACAACACCTGCGGCAAGCGCTTCTCGCAACAATTCGGGAGCCTGCCGTATGGCTACGATCACAAGTACGTGTACAGTCACCTCGGCTACAACCTCAAGGCCACGGATCTGCAGGCGGCAATCGGATGCGCCCAACTCCAGCGCCTGGACGGATTCGTGGCTGCGCGCAAGCGCAATCACCTGCGGTTGCTCGAGGCCCTCTCACCCTACTCCGACCGTCTCCTTCTGCCGCACGCACCGCCGCACACCAATCCGTCCTGGTTCTGCTTCGTCATCACCGTGCGTGAGCATGCGGGGTTCACGCGTAACGAGCTCACGGGGTTCCTGGAGGCGAACCGCGTGGAGACGCGTAACCTCTTCAGCGGCAACCTGCTGCGGCACCCCGCCTTTGAAAGCATCGAATGCAGGGTCGTCGGCGACCTGGCAGCGACTGACGCCGTCATGGAGCGCACGTTCTTCGTCGGTGTCTATCCGGGCATCGACGAGGCGCGTCTCGAGTACATGATCCAGGTGTTCCGCCGCTTCATGGACGGCGAGCGCACGCTCCTCGCGGGTACGGCCGGCGCCTTCGACCACGAGCGGCGTTGAAAGAGGCTGGGCGTGGCCGTCGTCCGCAAGATCGCCTGCGACGTGACCCGCGTCGTCGATCATGGCGAGCGCGTGTATACGCTCGAACTCCAGCCGCGCTCGCCTGTACCCCGCTTCAAACCGGGGCAGTTCCTCCATCTCGCGCTCGATGAGTTCGAGCCGGGCGGTTTCTGGCCGGAGTCGCGCGTTTTCTCCATTGCGAGCTCACCGCTGTCGCGGGAGCAGCTTGCGATCACCTACGCGGTGAAGGGGCCCTTCACGAGGCGCATGGAAGACGAACTCGCTGAGGGCCGTGAGGTATGGGTCAAGCTGCCGTACGGCGAGTTCGTCGTGGACCCCTCGCGTGACGCCGTGCTCTTCGCTGGCGGCACCGGCGTGACGGCCTTCACCGCCTTCCTGCGCTCCCTCGAGCCGGGGCATGCGCAGCAGGTGCTGTTGTATTACGGCGCCCGCACGCCCGCGCTCCTCGTCTACGGACCACTGGCCGAGGCCCGGGCTGTCGAGGTGCCCTCACTGACGTGCACGCTGCTGGCGGAAGTGCTCGACGGCGTACTGAGCGTGGAGGCGGCGTGGCCCGCCGTCGAGGCTCTCGATGAGCCGGCCTTCTATCTCAGCGGCCCCCCGGGCATGCTCGCGGCACTGACCGATGGACTGCGGGCGCACGGTGTCGACGAGGCGGCGATCCGCACCGACGCCTGGGAGTGACCTCCTCCACCATCATGTCTGCGACGTGTCTGACGTGGGCTGCGACCGGCCTCCGCGACCCCGTAGCGCGATCGCATCGGCGCTGAGCAGCGTCACCATCCGGCTGGCGAGCACGAGTCTCAGCGCCAGCCGCTCCGGCGAGAGGGTTGCGGGAGGATCGGGTCGGAGCGTGGTTCGCAGGCGCCGAGGGATGAGCGTGCGAGCCACACGCCGCAAACGGTAATGAGCAGAGGTCGCCCCCGGTCGTTGCAGCTGCCGCACCACCAGATCGAGGGATGTGCGTTCGCAGATGCGTTCGGCCTCACTGGAGGACAGCTCCGCGACCATCTCGGCGAGAAACGCCTCGCTGCGCAGGCTCGACGTGAGTCCCGCCAGCGCTGAGCGTTTCGCTTCGGGGATCGGAGGGCCGAGTTCCGCCACGACAGCTGCGAATCCGCGCCGGTCTCGGCGCAGGTCCTCCGACAGCTCGCGCGTTACCTGCATCAATCTGTCGCTGAAGAACGGGTTGGCGACTTCCATGTAGGCACACTTGACATCGTTGAGCGGGCCGAGATCGAGCGGTGTCTGGAAGGCATCGGTCAGTCTGTTGTCGTAAAGGACGAGGCTTTCGTCTGGCCGCTGATGCAGCCAGTCCGGGACCTGTTGTGGCGCCAGCCCCAACTGCCGGATCAGGTGGGTCTCCGGGAAGTCGGTGAGCAGCTCGGCGCGATTGCTGCGCCTGGCGAAGACGGCAGAGTGCACCGGCTCGTACCCCCATCCCGGCTCGTCGCCGCGGATGGTGCCCGTCACGCCGTCCTCGAAGAACCGCCTCCAGATGGCGAGTCCGTCGAGATAGCCGGAGATCTGGTCCGTGCGTCCCTCGCCGGCCACAAGGTAACGATCGATGACCTCCCCCGGCCGGGTCGGCTCGCCGTCGACGGCGAGGAACGTGTGCTGGACGCCGTAGTATCGGGCGATCCGGCGGGCGACGGCGCTGTCGCTCCCGGGGTCGTCCAGCGACCGGCGCAGACCCCAGGTCACGCAGCGTGGCCGTCGGCCGGCCGCGACCAGTCCGGCGAGGATGACGCGGCTGTCGAGGCCACCGGACAGCGGCAGCAGCCAGGAGTCGAGCGAGACGTCAAGGTCCGCGCACGTCTCCAGAAGGGCGTCCCGCCAGCGTGTCAGATGGACTTGATCCGGCAGCGGCTCGGGATGGTGATCGGTGGATTCCGCGGTCAGATGCAGGATCCAGTCGTGGCGATCAAGGGAGAGTACAGCCGCCGCCGGCACCTGCTGCAGCCGGGTGTCCCACCCGTTGCCCGGTCCGAGCGTACCGCTGGAGGCGAGCCAGGCGACGGCCGCCTCGTTGAGTCTGAGATCGCCGAGCAGGAGGACGAGCGCCCTCTGCGAGGTCGAGGCAAGGAAGACGTCCTCGCGGAGGACGTACCAGAGCGTCCGGGAGGCGACGTTGTCGCTCAGGAGCTCGAGGCGATCGACGTTCCAGCGCACGCCGGCGTAGGTCCCGTTGGGGCGGGATGCGCCGGGAAGGACCCAGCCATCGGAGTGCCCGATGAGCGCGCCGACGCAAACGGCGCCCTCCCTGCGCGGCAGGTCGGGCATGGGATTGACGACGGCCAGCAGTAGACCGGGCTCTTCCGACAGCAGCGGCGCGTGCGGCGTGATGTTGTCCGGGGCGAGGCGGGCGGCGCAGCGGCGCAGGTCGTCCGCCGAGAACGGCAGGCTGGCGGCCTGCCGCGCACAGACGATGATCAGGCCGGACACGACAGACCTCCCGGTTCGGCCCCGGCCCGCCACAAATCGGTGCTCACCGCTCCGTCGCGCTCGAGCAAGCTCACCATGCGGCTCGCGATGTAGACCCGGAACGCCAGTTCGCGCACGCTCAGGGACGGGGCGACGTTGGGTCGGAGTCGGCGTGCCAGCGCGTTTGGGATCGCGGCCCGGGCTGCCTCTCGCAGACGACGGCGGGCGTCGAGGGCCGGAGAGCGCTCGAGGGCGGCCACAAGGCGGTCGAGCGCCTGCTTCGCGAGCACCTTCTCCGCCCGGTCGGAACCGAGTTCGCGCCGGATCTCATCGAGCAGATCCCTACGCGCGAGATACCCGGTGGGCTCGGCGGGCGCTGCTTTGGTGGCGAAACGAAGACGGGGGCCATAAGCCTGGACGAAAGTCGCGAAAGCGCGTCGGTGCTCGCGGAGATGGTCCGGCAATGAGCGCACCACCTCCACAACGCGGTGACTGAGGAACGGGTTGGCTATCTCCACATAGGGCGTCTTGACATCATTGAGTGCGGCGAAGAACGTGGGCAAGCTGAACGTCTCGTAGATGCGGTCCCGATACGTCGTGAGTGTCTCGTCGTCGCGATGGCGCAGGTCGGGTGGAACCGGCAGCGCCGACAGCCCGAGTCGGTGGATCAGATGGGAAGACGGGTAGTCCTCGAGGACGACGAGGTGGGTGCGCCGTCGGGCGAAGCCTTCGGCGTGATAGGCCCAGTACCCCCATCCGGGCTCGTCGCCACGGATGACGCCGGCGACGCCCTCTTCATGGAGTCGCTTCCACATCGCCAGGCCGTCGGTGTAACCAGCGAAATTATCGGTGCGTCCCTCGCCTGCCACGAGGAACCGACCCAGGACCTGTCCGACTTCCTCGTCCGAGTGGTCGGTCGGGTAGTAGCGATGCTCTACACCGGTCACTGCCGCGAGCTCCCTCGCGACCGCAGCGTCGTTGGCAGGGTCCGTGACCGCCTCGCGCAGGCCCCAGGTGACGCATCGGGGCCGTCTGTCCGCCTCAAGAAGCGCGAGGAGCAGCGCTCGGCTGTCCATGCCGCCGGAGAGCGGCAGGACCCAGTCTGCGAGGTCGACGCCGAGGCCCGCACAGGCGTCGAGTAGCGTGGCGCCAAGCACAGCGATGTGATCGTCGTCGTCTCGATCAGCCGGTTCTCGCGTCGCCGGCTCGCACGCCAGGTCCAGCGTCCAGGAGCGACGGTCCAGGCGCAGGCTGGCCGATCCGGGGAGCCTCCTGATCCGTGAGTCCCACGAGGCCGTCGGCCCGAGGGTCCCGGAGGTGACCATCCAGGTGACGGCCTCCGGGTCCGGGCTGAAGCTGCCGAGCAGCGAGACGATAGCCCGCTGCGACGTTGACGCCAGGAAGAGCCTGTCCGTATGGGCGTACCATAAGGTTCGTGATGCGACAGCGTCGGTGATCGATTCAAGCGCTCTTTCGTCATGCCGAAGAATGACGTAAGAGCCGTCGGGGGCCGGGCATCGCACCGTCGACCAGGATCCGACGGGCCCATGAACGGCGCCCAAGCAGACGCCACGAGTGTCGAGCAGCAGGCCTCGCGGGGGGTTCGTGACGAGGAGTCCGAGCCCGGGAGAGACGACCACGGAGGGAGGACGAGGAGAGATGTTGTCAGGCGCGAGACGGCGCGCGCAGCGCTCGAGGATTCCGCGCAGATCGATGGTGGTTGCTGAATCGCGCACACAGATCGCGATGAGTCCGGACATCCGCTCTCCCTACGCTCGCTCTGTGCACATGATACCTGTAGACGACCGACCGGACGGTCGGTCGCGACGCCGGGCATGCACTCGCGACGCCGGACTTCACACGTCGGCCTTGGGACAGGGCTGGTACAATGGCGGCTCTGCGGGCCGTCCAACGGACAAGGCCACGGCCCCGTCCTCCCGCGGCAGCGGCCCGATGGCTGCGGACAACGTTCGACCGGGTTGTGGAGGATGATGGAATCACTGGCAGTGGCCGGGTCGCGGGTGCTGGTCACCGGCGCGGCGGGCTTCATAGGATCTCACCTTGTGGACCGCCTTCTGGACGAAGGTGCTGACGTGGTGGGGATCGACTCGTTCGAGGATTATTACGCGCGCTCTGTCAAAGAGAGCAACATCGCAGCAGCTTCTACCCATCCCCGGTACACATTTGTCGAGGCTGGTCTACATGCCTTGGCTGATGAGGGGGGCGATGGTGAGGTGAGCCGACTCGAGGAGCTGGTCCGCGACTGCCGTGTGGTCTACCACCTCGCTGCCCAGGCGGGGGTCCGGGCGAGCTGGGGACAGAGCTTCCGTGTGTACGCCGAGAACAACGTTCTGGCGACGCAGTTGCTCCTCGAGGCCTGTCGCGAGACGTCCGTCGAGAGGTTCGTCTACGCAAGCTCGTCGTCGGTGTACGGCAACAGTCCCGTGCTGCCCCTGCACGAGGACGCCGTATGCCGGCCCATCTCACCGTACGGCGTCACCAAACTCGCGGCGGAGCATCTCGCCCAGCTGTACTGGGTCGGACGCGGAGTCCCCACAGTGTCACTGCGCTTCTTCACTGTCTACGGCCCGCGGCAGCGCCCCGACATGGCCTTCAACATCTTCCTGAACGCTCTTCTCGCCCGCGAACCGCTGGTCGTTTACGGCGACGGACACCAGACACGCGACTTCACCTACGTGGCCGATATCGTGGATGCTCTCGTGCGGGCCGCCTCGGCACCGCCGGGGAGCGTGATGAACATCGGCGGCGGCTCCAGGGTGTCGCTCGCCCATGTACTCGAGATGATCGCTGAGGTGACCGGCGCACAACCGGACATCCGCCTGGAGGCCCGGCAGGCTGGAGACGTGCAAGATACCTGGGCCGATCTCACGCGGGCGCGCGAGCTGATCGGCTATGCGCCGTCCGTGGACCTGCGAGAAGGCTTGGCGGCAGAGTACGCCTGGCTGCGGGCGTCTCATGCGTAGATCGGCGTCTGTCGACCCGGCCACGGAGTCTTCGGGCGCCCGCGAGGGAGCCGGCAGGCAAGGCTCGCGGGCGGTCGTGATCAAACCTCCGGGGAGCTGGTCGTCGCTCGAGATCGCTGAATTGTGGCAGTACCGCGAGCTCCTGAGCTTCCTCTCCTGGCGGGACGTGCTCATCCGCTACAAGCAGGCTGTGCTGGGCGTGGCTTGGGCGGTGCTCAACCCCTTGGTCACCATGGTGGTGTTCACGGTGATCTTCGGCATGCTCCTCGGGGTCCAGTCGGGGGGTGACGTACCGTACGCGGTCTTCAGCTACACCGCCCTGCTGCCGTGGAACCTCTTCGCCGGAGGGCTCAGTCGCGGCAGCACCAGCCTAGTGGCCAGGGCGAATCTGCTGACCAAAGTGTACTTTCCCCGCCTCGTCATTCCGCTGTCGAGCGTGTTCACCGGTGTCGTGGACTTCGCCATCGCGTTCGCGATGCTGCTCATCCTCATGCCGATCTTCGGAGTGCCTTACACGTGGGCGATGCTCTGGGTGCCGCTTCTCACTGTGTTCTGTATCGTGACGTCGCTGGCAGCATCACTCTGGCTCTCCGCCCTCAACGTCCTGTATCGGGACGTGCAGTACATCGTGCCGTTCTTCGTCCAGCTCTGGATGTATCTGTCGCCGGTCATCTACCCGGTGGACCAGGTCCCGGAGGGGATCTTCCGTACCGTGTACTCACTCAACCCGATGACCGGCGTCATCCAGGGCTTCCGCTGGGCGATCCTCGGGGAGCAGCGCCCCGGCTACCTCATGCTCGTCTCTCTGGCGGTCGTGGTCGTACTGCTGCTGGGGGGGCTCTACTATTTCAAACGCATGGAGCGCACCTTCGCGGATGTGGTGTGACGTGGACGAGACCGTCGTGAGCGTGGAGGGCATCGGTAAGTGCTACCGCATCGGCAGCGTCAGGGATGCCAATCCCACGCTGCGTGACGCCGTAGTCAACGCGGCTGCGGCGCCCTTCCGTCGGCTCAGGCACCGTGGCGCGTCCACAGGTGGACGTTCCGAGCTGATGTGGGCCTTGCGCGATGTCTCGTTCGATGTGCAGGCTGGGGACCGGGTCGGCATCATCGGCCGTAACGGGGCCGGCAAAAGCACCCTTCTCAAGGTGCTCACCCGCATCACACATCCCACGGAGGGAAGGGCCGAGCTCACGGGCAGCGTGGGCAGCCTGCTCGAGGTGGGCACCGGTTTCCATCCGGAGCTCACCGGGCGTGAGAACATCTTCATGAACGGCGCGATCCTCGGCATGCGCCGCGCCGAGGTGCGGGCGAAGTTCGACGAGATCGTGGCGTTCTCCGAGATCGGCAAGTACATCGACACGCCGGTCAAGCGTTACTCCAGCGGGATGTACGTGCGTCTGGCGTTCGCCGTCGCCGCGCATCTGGAACCCGACATCCTCATCGTGGACGAGGTCCTCGCCGTCGGCGATCTTGAGTTCCAGAAGAAGTGCCTCGGCAGGATGGGCGACGTGGCGAACGAGGGTCGCACGGTGCTGTTCGTGAGCCACAACATGGGGGCCATCTCCACACTCTGCTCGCGCGCCGTTCTGCTCGATGCCGGGAGAGTGGTCGCCGTCGGCCCCACCTCTGAAGTGGTGGGGGAGTACATCACGCGGGGGCTCGATGTGTCGGGGAGCGTGTTGTGGAGCGACCCAGCGGATGCCCCGGGCGAGGAGCAGGTCAAGCTGCACGCCGTGCGCGTCGTGCAGCGCGGCGAGAACACCGCCGACGTGAACATCGACGAAGAGGTCCAGGTTGAAATCTGGTTCTGGAACTTCGAAGAGGGCAACCGGCTCTCGAGCGCCATCCATCTGCACGACAAGTCCGGTGTGACGGTGTTCGCCGCGAGCAGCTCGCCGTCGGCGGCTCTGGCTGACGACGGGTGGTCGACCCGGCCGTACCCGGTGGGCCTGTACCGTGCCGTGTGCACGGTGCCGGGCAACTTCCTGAATGACGGCATGTACCGCGTCAGCGCCTGGGTGCTCAAGGACAGCTCACGTCCGCAGGTGCGGGCGGACGAGATCGTGTCGTTCACGGTGCACGACACGGGCGTCATGCGCGGCGAATACACCGGCCCCTGGATCGGGGCGATCCGGCCCCGGCTCGCGTGGGAGACGGACCGGATGCAGTCGGAGCTGACGGCCATGTCGTCGGGTGGTGTGGTGTGAGCCAGGGGCCGCTGCTCTCCCTGTGTATCCCCACGTACAACCGCGCCGGCCTCCTCGAGCCTATGCTGCGGTCGCTCTGTGCGCAGTGCGCCGCGCTGGACGAGTGGGTCGAGATCGTGGTGTCCGACAACGCGTCGACCGACAGGACGCAGCACGTGGTGGACGCAGCCTCCGCACTCTACCCGATCACCTACGGCCGTAACGAGACGAATGTGGGAAGCCGCAATTTCCTGGTTGCCGTGGAGCGGGCGAGCGGCGATTACGCGTGGGTACTGGGCGACGACGACCTTGTGCTCGAGGGTGGATTGTCCGCCGTCACTGAAGCTCTCCGCGCGAACTCCGATGTCGACTACTTCTACGCGAACTACTTCACTGCGCAGATGGCCGTGCGCGAGCGGTTCATCAACGAAGGGCCGGCTGCCCGCCCGCCGTCGCTCGACGACTGCGTCGTCCACGAGCCGGAGAGCGGGCGGCTCCCGTCCTGGGAGTACATATTCGACCTTCCGACGGCGAACGCCGTCGAGGTGAACACGTCGATCCTCTCGAGCGTGTTCCGCCGGCAGCAGTGGGATCGTTGCGCCGGTCTGCTGCGCATGAGCGAGGCGCCCATGGTATCGGCCGCCGATACGGAGCTTGACGACCTGTTCCCGCACGTCAAGATACTTGCCCACGCCATGGTGGGCCGACCGGCGTACTACATCGCCGGACCTTGCGCCTTGATGGGCCAGGGCGGCCAGGAATGGCTCTCGGACTGGCCGGCTATCACCCTTACGGGAATGAATCTGGCGCTGTTGCTCTACGAGGAGCTCGGTCTGGATCACGAGCGCCTGCGTCGTCTGTGGAGGTCTCACTTCGTGCGCGCCGCCGAATTCATGCCGCTCGTCGGCGTGGGTCGGGACGTCCCGTGTATGCAGGACTACGAGTGGCGTTCGTACCTGTGGCGGAGCCGGCGGCATTGGGGCCTGCTCGCCGCCGTGGTGGGGCGACGTCTCCACCCGGGCACGTCGCTCAAGCGTCATCTCCCCACACCGCTGTTCGAGTTGCTGCGCGACGTGTGGCGCGCCACCGGACGACGGGCGCGGTAGCCGCGGGAGAGTGATGCCATGGCTCTCACGCCGCGCGTCCTGATCTACTCCCCGGCCCTCGGCGGGCACCGACAGGTGTACTGCAGGGTGTTCACCCAGATCCTTCACGAGGCCGGTTGCGGTGTGGCCGTGGCAGGCTCGTTCGGTGCCCTCGATGCGGCTGACAGAGCCACGCTGGAGGAGGCGCTCCGGCGGAACGGACCGACGGAGCTCGTGGACACCGCCGCACTGCCTCGAGGCGGCCGTGACATCGGTCTGGACGACTTCGTCCGCCTGGTTCGAGAACGACGCGCCGACGTCACCCTGCTTGCGGAGGCCGACGACCACCTGCGGCTGCTCACAAGGCAGCTGGTGCCAGGCCGTCGCATCCCAGGGAGGCGGGTCGGGGTCTTCCTGCGCGGTCCGCGCTACATCCACGCGGGCCGTGACCCCGACCCGTGGAGGAACCGCCTGGGCCGTTGGCGGAGGGGCAGGGTCGCGTGGACGGCCGACCCCTACATCTTCCACGAACACCTGTTGCCCAGGTTCCGGCTGCTGGATGCCGCTCTGTGTCTGGACGAGGTGTTCGTCGGTTCGCACGGCAGACCGTACCGGTGGCTCCCGGACATCTTCGCGAGCTTCGACGCCCAGGACTGGACGATCGCCGCAGAGGAGAGCATGTGGCTGGAGCGTCTGCAGGAGTTCTGCTCCCGCGAGTCCGAATCGGGGGTACTCGTGTATTACGGAACCGCGCAGGAGCGCCGTGGGTACGCGGCGCTTCTGCGGCTCGCCGTCGACCTCGGGGCCCGTTTCGTGCACTGCGGTGCGCGGCCTGCTGCCGCGGATGCGTCGGCGTTCGTTACGAGTGCGCGTCAGGAGTTGGCACGAAGGAACGCGTTGTTCGAGACGGGAGCATATCTGCAGGGTTATGGAGTCGCCCGCGAATTCATGCGGGCGGCCCCGTGTGTCGTCCTGCCGTATCGGGGACATTATGTGTCGAGCGGCGTCATGCTTCAGGCGCTCGACGCGGGCCGGCCGGTGCTGGTTCCCACCCCCGGCCTCATGGCGTGGCGCACGCGGAAGTTCGGCTTGGGGCGCACCTTCGCAGAGGGGGTTTACGACGACCTGCGGACTGAGGTGGAGCGGTCGCTGGCCACATCGCCGGAGGCCTGTGCTCCTCAGCTTGCGGCCTTCATGCGTTACTTCACGCGCGATCGCGTCGCGGGCGCCGTGCGGCATGCCCTCGGGCTGGGTGGGGTGCCCGCGCCCACACCCGCGTCCGCCGGTGCGGGCCGGACGAGGTGGCCGTGAGCTCGCTCGCGTTGCTCTTCCCGCTCGCCGCCCTGGCGTACTTCGTCTGGCAGTCCTCGAGGAGCCGGGTGTTCCTGCTCGGCATCCCGTTCCTCCAGTTCTTCAGACAGTCCGTGTTCTTCGAAGACCTGCGTGTGTTCTGGATGCCGGGACGGCTCAGCACGGTGACGATCACGATGCTCTGGCTTGTCCTCGTCTGGGCTCTGTGCACCGACCGGCTGCTGTCTGCCCGCCATCGAGCGGCTGGGGAGCGCGTGTCGCCGTTCGGCCCCAGGCCGCTACCGGAGGAACTGCTCGTCGTGACCCTCGCCGTCGTCGTGCTACTGAGCATGCTGTTGACGGCTGTGCGCAACGTCGATCTCTCCTCCGCGCTCGGCGAGGCCTCTGGGGTGCTGTTCATGCTGTTGGGGTACCTGCTGGTACGTGGGATCATCTCGCAGTCGGATCGTGACGAGCTCATGCGGTTCTTGCACGCGGTGGTCGTCGTCAACACTGTGGCGGCGGCGCTCTTCGTCGTCCATCAGGGCTTGCACGTCCGGATCTATCACGCGGACGAGTATTTCGAGACCGTGTTCCAGGGCACCGTGATCACGCGCACGTTCGTGTTCATGTCGCCGCTGTTGTTCTTCGCTCTCGCATTCGCGTTCGCGCAGCGCCGTTGGACTGTATGGACCTATCTGATCATCGTCGTGAACCTGCTGGCGGTGTGGGTGTCGTACACGCGTACGATGCTCGCCATGGCGGCACTGATCGCCGCCATCTCCATCGTGGCGCGGCTGGTCAAGCGAGGTCAGGAGATGATGGCGCTGCGCCGCGCGCTGGCCATCGCGACGGTCGTCGCGGCGGGAGGTGTGGCGCTGGTCACGCTGCTGCCCACGGAGAGCAACTACTTCGTCGCCCGCATCCAGGGCATGCTGGAAGGTGGAGGGGTGGCACGTACGGAGAGCTTCGTCGATCGCAGTACCCGCCTGACGACTACGGCCGATATGGTGGGTGACCGCGATCCCCTGTTCGGATTCGGCTTTGAGACGGCGGCACGGGACCCTCTCTATGAGACGATCCGGCAGTGGAGTTGGGATTCCGCGTGGATCACCATCCTGTATCGCATGGGGTATGCGGGAGCCGCCGCTTTCGGGGCGGTGCTGCTGGCGTTCGCCGCCCGCGCGTTCTGGCTCTTTTTGCGCCGCGACCCATGGGCGGAGGAGTACGGTCTCATGTGGTTCGCCTTCATCGTGGCCACTGCGATCAGCTCGTTCATCGGATGGGCTTTCATGGATCAGTCCAGGTATCCGATGAACCTCTGGTTCCTGGCGTTCCTTGCGGCCGGTGTGCTGCTGCCGCGTCTGGGTGCAACCGGAGCCGCGGACACGGAGCCCGCTCCCACGCCGGACGTGAGAGATACTCGAAGCACCCGCTCCGACGATGACGCTCGGGGCCAAACCTTCGCCGGGGGCGAAGCCGTGCCATCGGGGAGGTGAAGGGCATGGGCGACAGACAGAGCGGCGTCGAGACCGTCTGCAGCGAGGTGAGCGCCATGGCATCGCGGTTCGTGACGCGCCGCCGGACCGCTCTGCGGAGGGACGGTCGCCGTCTCCTCGTGGCAGCGTCTGGAGTGATTGTCCGGGCCGAGGCCGCCTGGGAACATGTCGACCTCGGCCCGGGTTGTCGGTTCTACGGCGTCGCGCGATTCGAGCGCGTCGGGCGCAGCAGTATCGAAATAGGGGCGGACTGTGTGTTCCGGTCTGCGCGGTGGTCCAACCCTGTGGGCATCGACCGGCCGTGCAGGATCAGCGCCATCGGCAGCGGCGCCCGCGTGGCCATCGGTGACGATTCGGGTTTCAGCGGCGTCGTCATCTGTGCGGCCGAGGAGATCGTGATCGGCGACCGCGTCCTCTGCGGCTGCAACGTGACCATCGTCGACGCTGACTGGCACGGTCTCGACCCCGCGCGCAGGTCCGACGGGGTCGGAGCTACAGCTCCGGTGAGGATCGAGAACGACGCGTTCCTCGGTATGGGGGTCGTGGTGCTCAAAGGCGTCACCATCGGCCGCGGCTCCGTGGTGGGTGCCGGCAGTGTGGTCACGCGTTCCATCCCGCCGATGTCGGTAGCGGCCGGCAATCCCGCTCGCGTTGTCGGTCAGCTCTGACCGGGTGCCGCGCGTTGCCCGTCAGTGGGCGAACGTGTTGTCGGTGAAGGTGTTCGCCTCTGAGTCTGCCTGACTGCTGATGCCCAGCCCCCCGGCGCCGCTGCTCCAGAAGTAGTTGGAGCTGATGATGTTGGCGTGGGAGGCGTACAGGTGGAACAGCAAGGGTTTCATCTCTGGGGTGCGATCGTAGACCCTGTTGCCGGTGATCAGGCTCCCTCGGCAGTAGTAGAGCTTGAAGATCGCGCCGGGAGCGTCGCCGACGGACGTGGCGCTGCGCAGGTCAGTGACGATGGTGTTGTCGCGGAAGACGGTGTTGTCGCCGTGCAGGCGGATCATGCTCGCTCCGACCGGGGGGTCCACGCCGTTGTCCACCGTGAGATCAAACATGTTGCGCTCCACGATCAGCGGGCGCCGGTCCGGGTCAGGGTCCTCGTTCTTGCAGATCTTGAAGGTATTGATGTACCCGCGATAGATGAGATTGTCGCGCACCACGCATCCCTCCGGCGACTCGATGCAGATGCTGTACGCGTATTTGCGTCGGCCCTCGACGCCGGCGCCCTTGATGACGCAGCCCTGGATCAGGACGTCGCTGCTGGAGTGCGAGCCGTCAGTTCTGATCTTGTCGTCGAAATCCAGCGTGAACTCGTCTGTGGCCTCAAACACGCAGTCAACGATCCGGATGTCCTTGTAGCCCTGGCGGACGGGCGTCTGCGGGTTGCAGTAGGCGACGAGTCCGGCGGAGGGCGAGCCGGTGTCGCGTCCTCCCGAACCGTTCGACACACCCACATGACAGCGTTCGAAAGTGATGTGCTCCACGTGCCCCCCAGGTCCGGGGGAGTACTCTTCGATGATGATGTTGTTGTAGCTGGCACTGGGGGTCCAGTGTCCGAAGGAGCGTTCCACTTCGCAGTCGCGGAAAACGATGTGGCTGCAGCTGTTGTCGTCGCCGAGGAGGATCGGGACGGTACCGCGGAAACGGCAGTCCTCGAACGTGGTCTCCGTGGCCTCGGCACGGTTGTGTGTCCGGTGACCCGTATCCCCCAGCCGGAGACCGATGACCAGGTCGCGGCTGCCGAAGAGGACGCCCCCTTTGAGCCAGGTGCGGGACGGTCCGTCCCCGCGCAGGAGGACGCCGTCGGGGATCGCGACGGTGTCCACCCTGTAGGTCCCTCGCGGGATATGGACCCCCGTGCCGGCGTCGGCAGCAGCGGCCATCGCCGCGTGGACGGCGGCCGTGTCGTCGGTCATGCCGTCACCGACAGCGCCGTAGCTTCGCACGTCTTCCAGGCGCGTCGTATGAAGCGTCGTGATGATGTCGGCCAGACCGTCCACCATGCGGTGCAGGGAGCTGCCGGTGAAGCTGTGTGTCGTCGCTCTGGGCAGCACAGCTGCGGACGGGTCGCGGACGTCCATGGTCTGCGTATGGCCGTTCGGGGTCGCCTGGAAGCTGGTCTCAGCGGAGAAGTCGATGAGCCGCTCGAGGTCGGCGCGGTATCCCCGGCCGGCGTAGCAGCGTGACAACAGGCCGACCTTGAAGCTCGCGGCGGCGGCATCGCCGACCGAGAGGTCCGCCAGGGCGCTCCGGTAGAGGTACGCGACATACCGCTGGTCGGCGCGGAGTGTGATCTCGGGCAGGTCCGTCGCCGAGCGGAGGAGTTCCATGAGCGCGGCATCGGGATCGGCCGCGCCCTGGAGCGCCTCTCTCAGATCGAGCCAGTCCGCTCCTCTGTCGGCCGCGCGCCGATGAGCCTCGGTCAACGCCCACTGGTACATGGGGAGAGGGCGAATCGCGGCCGATCCGGCCGGCGTGGTGCACATCTGTAGCGCGAGCCCCGCGAGCGCGGTGAGGGTGGTCGCGAGGGTGGCGAACAGCGGGCCACGCCTCATGTCGCCCTCACGTCGGGCGGAGGGTGAGGGGGCTGCGTCCTGGGCCTCGCCGGAGTGCTCAAGGCGAGGGGCAGCGAGGTACGCCGTCGGGACGAGGGACGAGAGAGATGGTGTAGCGGTGCTTGCCCTGGGGCGACGGTGTGATCGAGTCGACGAACTCGTACTCCGTCCGGCAACCAGGACCGAGGACGAGGCGGACGTGCTCATCGTACTTGGACAGGTCATTGGCGACGGTGTGCCTGGTGACGGCAGGGTCGCGTGGGACAAGGAAGGCGCGCAGGGTGTCTGGCTGCTCCTGGACGACCTGGAAGCTCCGGATCCAGTCGCATCCGAAGAAGCCCATGGTGAAGTAGCAGCCGTCGATGGTACCTCCGCCAGGCGTCACGAAGGCATCCATCACCCGGCCGTTGACCTGCTCGAGCAGCGGCCATGCGCGACCGCAGGAGCACGGCCCGTCGGCCCATGTGGCTCTATCGCCGATGCGGTAGCGGATGAGCGGCATGGCGAACGTCTCGAAGCAGGTGACCACGAGCTCCCCGGTCTCTCCCGGTCCGGCCAGTGACCCGTCGTCACGAAGGATCTCGACGCGATGCGTGGGCGCCGCCACGTGAAGCCCTCGGTGTTGCTCGCACTCGCAGGCCATGTTGCCGGCCTCTCGAGAACCGTAGCGGTCGAACACGGGTGCCCGGAACACGCTCTCGATGAGCGCCCTCTGTTCCGGGTAGATGCTCTCGGCCGAGGTCATGATGCCGGCGGGCGAGCATACTTCCAGCTCGTTCTCATGGATGTAGCGAGAGAGCTCGAAGAGGCTGCCGGCGTAAGCGAGGATGTGGCGAGGGCGGAACGCGTTGAGCTGACGGACATAGTCGTCCATGCGTTGCCGGTCCATCCTGAAGGCGTTGAGGACGAGCACCCGGCGCGTGCGACGGTGATACCGGACGCGCAGGCTGGGCGGGCCGCCGAGATCGCGTTCTGAGCCCCAAAGGAGGGCCCAGCGGTCACCGAGGCGGTGGCCGCTCCACTCGTCGAAGAGGAAGGTGAGGGCGCGGTCCCAGCTCGCGTCTTCAGAGCTCTCCTGGATGAAGGCCACCGGTTCGCCTGTGGAGCCTCCTGAGTAGTTGCGGAACCACGGGCGTCGGTCAAGGTCGTCGGAGAGCAGTTCATCGCCTTTGGCGCGGATGATGTCCTTGTCGAGCAGGGGAATGGATGTGAAGGCGCTCAGGTCGACACGCCCGGAGTGGTCGACGGCGCCGCACTCCTCCAGGATCTCGCGGTAGTAGGGCACGTGCTCGTGCGCGTGGCTGAGCAGGGCCGCGAGTCGCTCCTCCTGCATCCGTTGTACCTCCGCGGCCGGCGCCCACTGCGCCGCGCGAAGCGTTCTGAGCTTGGGCAGCACGCCCAGACGATACAGGCGGTACAGATAGACGGGGTGGATCATCGCGATGCCTCCTGGAGGGTGCGGCTGGAGGACGCCGCCAGTTCGGCTTCGAGGATGGTGGTCATCGTCTCGTGGTGCGCCTCACACGTGAACAGATTGAGGAGGGTGGGGAGTTCCGACCGGCGGAGTCGCCAGAAGGGCCAGACCCCACGTTCGAAGGCGGCGCGCTCCAGCCTCGTGAGCCCCAGCGCCCGGCTGAGATAGCGGGTGCGCTGGCGGGCGCAGAAACGAGACCACTCGCGCCTCAACGCCGGGTCGTCGCGGAGCGTGTCCGAAAGCGCGAGGATGTCCGAGGCCACGTGGGTCAGCTCCCGTTCCTCCAACGACTGCACCACGGGCCGTGGGTCTGACTGACGGTAGGGAAGCAGGCCCAGACCCTTCACTCCGCCTTTGCCGACAGTGAGGCGCACGGCGTAGCCGCGCCGCCATCGGGGGTCGCGGGAGAAGCGGGGCGGGAAATAGAAGTTGCCGGTGCCGTACACGATCACCGCCCCGCCGCTGATCTCGACTCCGCTGTACACGTGCTGGTGATGGCACACCACCGCGTTCGCCCCGCAGGCGACCAGTGCGTGCGCCATCCTCTTGAGACGAGGGCTCGGCAGGGAGTAGAACTCGTTGCCCCCGTGGACGAGAGCCACGACGGCGTCTGTGTGAGCGCGCAGTTCCAGGACCCGCGCCGGTGTGGAGTACGGCTCGAGCGGCGCGGCTCCCGGGCGATCGGCCCCAGCGATGGAGAACTCCCGTTCGGCGGCCGCCAGGATGCCGAGTCTGCAAACGCCGAGGTCAAGCACGAGTGGCGCCGAGGCCGTGCGCTCGTCGGCTCCACCGCCCACCACAGCCAAGCCGGCGGCGTCGCAGGCAGCGAGGGTATCTAGCACACCCCGGTCGCCGGCGTCGCGAAGGTGGTTGTTGGCCAGGCTCACCGCTGTGAACCCGCCCGCACGGACCGCATCCGCGGTGCGCGCGTGTGATCGCAGTCGAGGGCCGGACTTGGGATCATCGGGGAGCGCGGGTGAGACCGGAGCCTCCAGGTTGACCACGGCGACGTCATGACTCCGCATGAACGGCACGAGCGACGCCCAGGGCACGCGGTCCGGTTCGGTCGCGAGGGGGTCGTCGTGGGGACACCACAGATCGCCCGCGATAAGGACGCGTGCACTGTCAGAGTCGGCGTGCTCGGTCTCGAGGCGGGGATGGCTCACAGTCAGCAGGTGGCAGCCGTCGTCCGGGACTGCCTCCAGCCTGAGAGGGGTGGCTGCACGGGTCTCATTATTCATGGGTCGCCACCCGTGCAAGCCCGGAGCCTCGCATCGAGAGATCCTCCACCATCTGCGCCAGGGCCGGCCCGTGGATGCGGTAGTCGAACGTACTGCGGCAAAGCTCACGACCGGCCCGTCCGACCGCAGCGGCGAGGCCGGGGTCGGACAGCAGGTCAGCGATGGTCTCGCCGTACACGCGCGCGTCGTCGGGCGGGCACATGAACGCTGTGACCCGGTCCCGCAGGTACCGCGGCATCTCGCCGACGGCCGTGGTGACCACAGGACGTCCCGAGGCGAGATACTCGCCGGTCTTCGTCGGGAACCGGGCGGTGGAGCGGATATCGTCGAAGAGCGGGATGAGAAGCGCGTGGGCGGCGGCGTACAGCTTCAGCAGTCCGGGCCGCGGCAGGATGCCCGGCAGTTCGACCCTCTCATCGAGCTCGCCTATCCGCCGGCGTTCGCACAACCACCCGCCGCGGCCGTTCTGGGGGGTGATCCCGGTGATCTGGAGTCGGCACGCGGGATGCCGGCGCCAGACGTGTTCCATGGCCTCGAGGATGAACTCGATGGTCCGGCGATAGTCGGCCGACGCTGCGACGACGAGAACCGGGTCACCGGAGGGGTACTCGGTCTCCGGTTGCTCATCGGTGTCTACGAGGATCGGGACACGCAGCAGCCGCCGCGGGATGCCGCTCCTGCGGGATTCGCGACGAGCCCATTCAAAGAGGTACTCGGAGATGCAGACAGCACCGCGGACGCCGTAGAGCGGGGAAATGTGGCGCTCGAGGTGACTGCGGCGAGTGGCGAGGGTCCACGGCCGCTCGTTGAGCTCCATGACCAGGGGCAGATCCGTCGCTCTGGCGACTGCAGTGAGCGCCAGCTTCGACCAGGTCCAGTATTGAGCGGAGACGTAGAGGTACACGACGGACCCGGGGGTGTCCGCCAGACGCCGGAGCTGCAGGGCGACTGTGATCCACCCCCGCGCCTGTTCACCGCGTCGGCCGAGGAAGGTGAGTGCCTTGACGGGCGAGCCGGCGAGGTAGCTGAACGGGACGCCACTCTCCGAAGTGCCGTCAGTGACGACGTTGCCGGCGTGACGACCCTTCCCGCTCGCGAGCACGGACCATACCTGCGCACTGACTCCCTGATGGATGAGCGCTCGAGCCAGTAACTCGATGCGATTGGTCGCCGCCATGCCGTGCGGGAACTGCAGTTCGGGCGCGAGGATCACGACCGATCCCGGTCGCGTGGCCGGCGGCTTGCCCGCCGTGGACGCGGGCTCTGTGTCGTGGCCCCGCGCGGGACGACCGCCGTTCGGCAAGGCGGTGCGCAATCGTTTCGGCAGGCGCCCGTGGAGCAGATTGACCAGCGGCGGCCGCCCGAACCTCCAGAGCTGGCGCGCCGGCTCGATGGCGCGCAGACAACGCGCACCCAATGGGTACCAATGGCTTGCGAGAAGCCGCTCGGCGTCGTCTGTCGTGCGCAACTCCACGTCCAGCCGGCCGGCGGCGATGTCGTCCAGCATGGCCAGGATCTGGGGTGGGTGAGGGCCCTCGTAACGCTGCAGCCAGCTCGGCCAGTAGTAGTGGCGCTCGACCCGGTACGGACGACGCAGCGTCAGGTAGCTCTCCTCGTACCAATCAAGCGAGCGGCCCAACCCTTCCGGGTCCTGTTTCGAGTACACGTGCGCCTTCTGCTCCATCTGCGAGGGCAGGAGGTGGGAGTAGTGGCGCATGACGATACCCAGGCGTGCGGTCGTCTCGGGGCGCACCCAACCGAGCGTGCGCAGGTCGCGGCCCCTGTCGTCGTGCACTATGGGCGGCTGATGCGTGACGTACGTGTAGCCGTCTCCCCATCTGAAGAGCCTGTGGACCTGGTTCTTGCGGAGCAGACGCGACGAGCCGAGGGTGTACGAGGGCCGGGACCAGAAGTCGATGAACGGAAAGGAAACCTGCGTGATCTCAGGGTGTGTCTGCAGGAGTTGGAGGACCCGCGCCATGTCCTGCGGCAGGTAGAACTCATCGATGTCGACCTGCCAGAGATAGTCGCCGCTGGCACGCTCGGCGTAGGCGCGCGACTGCGCCGTGCGCCGCCGGCCGAGTTCGTCGGTCATGGGCCAGAAGCCGTCCCGGGTGACGAGCGTGACCTTGTCTTCAGGGTCCTCTTCGGTGATGAAGGACTGGATCGCCTCGAGCGTGCCGTCGGTGGAGTGGCCGTCGGCCGTCGCGACCGCGGCCGTCCCCTCGTGTCCTCCCTCGACCACGATGATCTCGTGCGCGAACGGGTAGATGGAGCGGAGGCAGTAGCGGGTGAACGGCTCGCCGTTGAACACTATGATGCCGAACGAGACGCGGGGCAGCGCGCTCACGCCCTGTGTGCCCCGCTCTTCGAGTGACGGCCCATTCCGCCTCCGTGTGGTGTACGCACCGGTTTGCGTGTCTGCGTCGTACGTGAAACGCGGCTGACGGCGGCCTTCATGGTAGCAGAGGGCGTCACGGGACCTGATCGGCTGCCTGAAGCCGCGTCAACAGCGAGTCGGGAGCGGAGACCTCGAGAAAGCGCCTGAGAACGAGGTAGCGCAGGAGGAACTCGACGGGACCGACGCGCAGGGGCAGCTGGCGTCCGCCGATCGTGCGGTTCAGCCGTCGCCACATGCGCTGCAGCACGCGCCTCGCGGTGTGCCTGCCCGTCTGCCCGTCGCCTCTGAAGTGGGGTAGAGCGAGCGTGGCGCCGACGATGGCGGGGTCGATGACGTCGTCCAGCAGCGACGCACCCGAGGCGCCGCCGCGCGTGCCGGCGGCGGTGAGCGTGGCGGCGTGGCGTCGCAGCTCGCTGCGCCAGTCGATGTAGCAGCCGCTTACCTTGGCACGAGGTACGACGAACAGCTCGGGGTCGAGCGCGGTCGCGGCCTCCACGTACAGCCGCTTCCTCCTGCGGAGGTCCGGCGGAAGCCTGCGTGCGAACTCCAGGATGTCGTTGTCGAGCAGCGGCTCCTGGACCGTGAATCCCCTGGCTGCATAATACTCCCGCCACGGCAGGAGGCGGCGGGGAATGTACTCCTCCACGTACAGCAGATCCATTCTGTCGAGGATCTCGTCCACACCCTCGATCATGCGTGTCAGCGCGTCGAAGTCCGCAGCTTGCGCGTCGCGCAGCTCACTGTATTGACCGTCGGGCAGCAGCTTCTCGAGCCACGAGAGCCCGGCGAAGCTCCTCATCGCACAGTCGTCGAGCACATCCTGCATGGTGACGACCTCGTACCGACTGCTGTTGAACGCCGTGTCGCCCAGGAACAGGGAAGGGCGGCGCGCCTTGTGGTGTTCGACCAGCTGGTCCCATACCAGCGCCTCATCGCAGAAATTGGCGCTACCGTCGCCCCAGAGTGCATTACGCTCGATCACGTCGTCGAACGCTCCGTCGTAAGAGCGCAGGACGCGGTGCGGCACACCGCGCGTGCGGGCAAGGCGCTGTGCGACGACCGCGTCACTGTCGGGGACGCCCTCGTCCGCACAGTATGAGAAGGTCTCGATCCCATCGACATGCAAGACGTGGGTGAGGATGGCCAGCACGCCACGGATATCGTGGCCGGCACTCAGGCTGAGGAGAGGCGCGTCGTCGTCGGCAATCCGCTTCCGTACGCTCTCGACGAGGAGGTCCGCCGCGTCGTCCCTCAACCAGTCGGCGGGCGTGCCTGCGTACTCGCTGGTGATCTCGAAGCGCCAGTACCGGATCACGTCGCGTCGGCCGCGCGTCAGCAGCACATAGTAATGCTCCGTTAGGTAGGTGCCGGTGGCGCATGCAGAT
>MTKY01051799.1_pt1 | contig 25965 bp, 20 predicted proteins | sample 1042731 | NCBI WGS metagenome assembly MTKY01 (sample SAMN06212206, study PRJNA360538) | anaerobic digester metagenome | biome: Wastewater treatment plant; material: sludge; isolation source: anaerobic digester fed with sludge from wastewater treatment plant | place: Denmark: WWTP Soeholt ... | reverse complement strand
CCCGGGGTGCCGTGCGTACGCAGAAACCCGCCGCTCTCGTGCGTCATGGTGAAGAGGACGGCGACGCTGTTGCCCCCGGCCAGCGAGCGGTGCAGGGCGAGGCAGGAGTCCTTGCCCCCGCTCCAGGACGAGAAAGCGGTCAATCCTTTGTCCTTCAGGTTAGTCCCCACTGCGTCTTTCCAGTGCGTCCGGATGTTCCCGTTCCCTTAGAGCATAGCAGCAAAAAGCTGACCTCTGCGAAGGTGTCGCGGCGCCAGCGGCATGGGAGGTCGATGACGGTGCCCGGCACCTCCATGCTGGAAGGTATGGTGTCGTTTATCCTTAAGGAATTGCCTTGCTTATCATCTCGAGTGCCTCGTCGAGCGAGAAGACCTGCTCTACTCTCCACCTCACACCCTTTACCGATGTTCCCAGCCTGAACAACAGCTCCCTCATCAGGCGCAACGCCTCATCCTCATGGCCTTTTTCCACGTCGACGATTATATATTCAATGATCCCGTCGTCGCCGAACTGGTAGTAAACGTCCCTTCTTGCATAGCCGGGAAAGGGGCCCTTCGTCGATTCCTCGATCATCACCGTCGCATAATCGGCGACCGAGGAAAAGGGTATCGTACCGACAGCCATCAGAAGCATCATCATCACCTCATACGATCTTTGCGGCAGTCCCCTATTAAAAGCAGCCTCGCGACCACTGATGAGGCTGTAGTTGCTCCGTTCGTTCAAACCCCTGTACGTTGCTGGTGGTTGCGCAGTCGGAAAAATCGACAGGCGAGAACTCATGGCGCCGCCATTGATAAGGAAGGTCCAGTATCATCCCTGGCTCTCCCAACGAGTATAGCGACGCCAGCATGTCCCTGATTATGGTGCGCTGCTGGTTTATATTGCCAGGCTCCCCCAGGGGCGCTCCGTAGGGGTAGCGCAGGTAGAGGGTGCGCGGGGCGCCTATCTTCTCGGACAGCTCGCGGTTGAGGGAGAGCGCCACCGTGCTTATGCCGTAGGACTCCACCACGCGGGCGATCAGGCTCACGGCCCGGTTGCACATGGGTCAGCCCGGGGTGAGCAGCACCACGTCCACGCCGTCCTCCACGAGGGCGCGGGCCACCTCGTGGGCGCTGCCCACGGCGGGGTCCACCAGTTCCTTCACGTGGAGGTCGAAACCGTAGCAGTAATGGCAGCTTCCCACCGAGCCGATCACGCCCTCGCCCGCCAGCTCGCGCAGCCTGTCCAGGGGAAGGATGACGTTGATGTCGGCCTGGGCGCGGTCGAGCGGATAATGGGTGTGGGAGATGCACAGCCGGGCCGGGTCCGCGTCCGAGGGCACGGCGCGGTAGCTGGAGTCCCCCAGCGCGGCGGCGGTGTCGAAGGGCTCCTGTTCGCGCAAGTGCACGCCGGTAGTGGTGATGAGGCTGACGCGGCACTGCGACAGCGGCTTGCGCAGGGGAGTGAAGGCGGGGGGCTCATCGCTCTCGCCCGCCGCGATGGGCTTCATGCCTTTCTCCACCAGTTTGCGGAAGGTACTCTGGAACCTCGTGCCCAGGCGGGAGTTGGTCATCTTGCCGAAGAGCGACCATATCCTCAGCTTCTCGAACAGGCCCATGGACGCTCCTTTCATCCCACGGGAGAGAACAGCACGCGCTCCCCCTCCCGGCGGCTGGCGGCGCCCGCCTCCTTGAGGACCACCGCCACCAGCACGTCCAGGCGGCCCGGAACGCGCTGGAACCTCATGGCCTTGCGCAGGTTATTGGCCGGCTCGTCTATCGCGCGCAGCTCCTCGGTTATCTCCGGGATGGTGGCCTCGCCCGCCCTCGCGTGGGCCGTGAGTACGTTCTCCTTGAGGCGCGAGTAGAGGTCCTCGAAGGCACCGAAGAACCGGGAACACTCGTCCCCGCCGCGCGCCACGTCCACCAGCTCCATATCGTCGAAGGGGGTCAGGCCAAGACTGTCCAAGACGTCGGGGAAGAAGGTGGTGCTGCGGTGGGAGTCCGTGGCCAGCTCTATGTAGCCCTCCTCCGCCATGCGGCGGAACTTGCCGCAGGCGGAGATGCAGCGGTCGAGCGAGGAGTAGTAGAAGGCGGGGTTGATCTCCACCGTCACGTCCCCCGACAGCAGCAGCTTGTTCTCGGGGTCGTAGAGGGAGACGTGCCCCCGGGTGTGGGAGGCGTCGTGAATGGCGAAGAAGCGCCCCACCTCCCATCCCTCCAGCTCGACGCCGCCGAAGCTGCGCTTCACCTTGGCGGTTTCGGGCAGTATGGTCGCGCCTCCCAGGAAGTTGTCGATGCCCCCGAACATCAGCTTGAGGTTGGCCTGCAGCAGCGATCGCGCCAAGCCCATCGAGACCCGCGAGGCCAGGTTCACGGGGGCGGTTATACCGCGCATGTCGAAGAGGGAGTAGATGTTGTAAAGCTGTTCCAGGTCGCGGAAGTCCGCCATCCAGTCCGAGAAGAAGTCGAGCACGCCGGCTTCCGGCTCCTGCAGCAGGAAGCTCCACTCCAGGCCGCTCTCACGGATGACGTCGTTGTTGGAGGCGTGGTCGAAGTGTCCCTGGGTGAGCACGAGATCGACTTTCTTCACCCCGTCCGCGCGGTAGCGCCGCATGACCTCCAGCATCCTCTCGCGGTAGAAGGGGTAGGTGCCGGTGTCGAGGACGAGAAGGGAGTCGCCGTCCCGCAGCATGAAGACGTTGCAGGACGCGGGCTTGAGCAGGAAGTAATCGCTGATGTAGCCCTCCAGCATCCACACGTCGGGGGCGATCTCGCGCGTGAACGACCGCCGCAGTTCCTTTTCCTGTCCGGGCAAGGTGAGCTTGTAAGACACGGTCAACCCCTCCTCTTCGGCGCGGGAGTCGCCGTTTCCCCCGGCGGAGTATCCCCCTTCCGCGCCCTTAATCCGTCCATGAGTATGGCCAGCATAGGTCCGCCCGCCTTCTCGAGATCGAAACCGCCGTCGGTCAGGCACCACTCGATCACGATCCCCCTCGTGGCGCGGGTCAGCGCCAGGGCGATCTCCTCGGCCGGGAGGTCCCGACGGAGCTCCCCGCTCTCCTGCGCCTCCCTCACCAGGCGCAGCGTGATGAGGTGCGAGGCCCGATCCCGCGACGCCAGGGGGGAATGGCCTCTCCCCGGCGCCATCTGGCTGGAATAGGCGGCCTTGATGTAGCCCTTGCCCAGGCCGGAGATGTGCCGCAGCGAATACCTCCCGAGGGCCTCGAGCCGTCCGATGGCCGTTTCGATGTCGCCGAGCTCAGGGAGGGCGTCCAGGTAGGAACGGTCGAGCGCGAGGAGTTCGTCCACCACGACCTGGTCCTTCGACGCGAAATGCACGTAGAAGGTCCCCTTGGATACGCCGGCCTCGCGGCAGATGTCGTCCACTGCCACGTTGTCGTAACCCCTGTCGGCGAAGAGCCGCAGCGCCGTCTCCGCCAGCTTGAGGCGGGTGTTCTCGGCCTGCTGCTTGCGCGTGAGCTTCCCCCCCGGGGTGTCCCCGCGGGTCTTACCGCCGCCCGGTGCCGCTCGCGCGGTGTCGATGCTCACCCGTTGTCTTGCGGCCCCCTGGCCTGATCCCACTCCCATAGGGCCCCTTTCAGCCGCCGCATTTCAATGACTAAGGTCAGTGACTATAGTCATTATAATGCAAGGAGGGGAGATGGCAAGCATCGGGCGAGCAGGGCCTGTTCTTAAGGGCGTCGAGAGCCAGCGCCGGAGGCAAGACCATCCATTTCGCCCGGTTTTCGCCGCCCGGGGCGGCCGGATGTGGCACGAGCCGGGGTTGACCCCGGGTATGATGCTACAGCGACTCCAGCCATTCCCCGATCCTGGGGAACAGCTCGGTCGGCGCATTGAGTCCCAGCACGACGTCGGCGTGGGCGGTGCCCGGAATGACGTAGCAGCGGTCCCTGGGGTCGCGGGTCTTGAGCAAGTGGATCGCCTCGACGTCCTCGGGGTTGGTGATGTCCCGGGTGGCGTCCACGAGCACCAGGGCCGGGAGGCTTATCTTGTCGAGGTTATCCGAGTAGTAGAAATACCCGTCGCCGCCGCGGGGTGGAGGCGGGCTCCAGCGCCAGAAGTTGAAGAAGCCGTTGCGGTAGTCCTCCCGCATCCTGTGGTTAACGCACGCGTCAAGGAACTGCACCACGGCCCGCGAGCTGAAGCCGTCCGCCGCGTACTGGAAGAAGAAGGAAGATATATCCGCGTTGAGGTTGTCGGGATAGATCGAGAGCATCAGGTTGGCGGGAAAGAAGAAGTCCGGGTAGCCCAGAAGGCTCCACACCCCGCGCAGCAGGTTCTCCAGGCCGAGGACGGGTGAGGCCACCGCTCCGCCCAGGGTGGCGGTGATGGGCCTCAGGTCCAGGTAGTAGGGGATGTACAGGGCGGTCCACAGGACTATCTTCATCAGGCACGTGAGGTTGCCGGTCGGGTAAGCCGGCCCGTCCAGGGAGACCAGGCCCTTGAGCGCCTGCGGCCCCTTCCCGTCGTTGCGCTCGCGCACCAGGGCGGGGTCGGAGATGACCCTGGAGTCGGGATCGGCCATGTTCTCGAACCTCGCGCCCTCCAGGTACATGTAGGACATGACGCCGCCCATGCTGTGCCCGGCCCACACCGGCTTGCGCCCGGTGATCTCTCTCACCCTGGCGATGATGGCCGGCATGTCGTAGATGCCGAGTTCGTCGATGGCGTACCCGCTCGCTCCGCCACTCCTGAACTCACCTCGGCCCTGGCCGCGATAGTTCACCAGCCAGACGTCGTAACCCCGGCTCCACAGATAGTAGGCCAGGCTGTAGTAACGCATGGGGTCTTCCCGCAGGTAGGCGTCCCCGGCGGCCCATGGGGCCGGGTCCCGCGGTAGCTGCGTTGCGTAGGCCGCCCCCTCCGGGGTGTGCACGTTGAAGAAGTTGAAATTACAGGCCATACCGGGCATGAGGATCACCGGCTGCGCGCCCTCCCGCAGAGGGCTCTGCGGATCGGGGCGGTACCTCCACATGGCGAGGTCCACGCCGTCCACGGTGCGCGCGGTGTATATGTCCCCGCTGTCGCCTGCCCACGCGACCGGGCACAGGAACAGCAACACGAGAACGATTGCCGTAAAAACCCCGACGGCCGCAGATCCCTTGCCCTTCATCCCAGCCTCCTGTGCGTCGCGGCCTTCAAGGGAAGGCCTTCCGGGCCCTTCATGGGACTCTTTATCCGCGCTCCACCCGTCCTCGCGCGTTCAGGATATCTTCAGCGCTTTCTTCCAGGTGCGGTGCACGGGGCACTGGTTCTTCCATTCCTGGGTCGAGTTCCGGGCGCACCAGCGGCAGGCGTGGAAGACCTGCCCGATGAGCACCAGCTGCATTACCGCCAGATAACGCGCAAGCATGCGGCGGTCTCCGCGCATGGCCACGGCCGGTATCCAGAAAATGGAGCCGAGGCATGCCGCCTCCAGGCCGATGCCCACGGGGCCCACGTCCTTGCCCTCCACCCCTGGGAGGACGAGGGAAGTGTACTTGCCGATGTAATAGGAGTAGCACATCTGGCCGTAGCCCTCGCAGCGCGAGCAGATGATGTAGCGGGCGATGGTGAGGAATACCGACCAGACGCCGAGCCAGGCACCCAGGAGCTTGAACTTGCGCTCCTTGATCATCCCCACCAGGGCCATGATGATGCCCGTCCCGAAGGCCGCGAAACGCAGGGCCATGATGATCGGATTAGGCCGCGGACCGCACGGTTCGTCGCAGCATGTAGCACAGGTGCACTCGGTCTTTTTCTCTTCGTGATCGGCGCCGCAGCCCATGGCCTCCTCCTTTTCCGACTCCCTGTCGTTTTAACCATACTATGCCAGATGATTTGTATGCGCAAGGGGCTGAGAACAACGCGGGAAACGCCTGGCGAGACACTGCCGAAGACGCGGTCCCCGGCCGGGGATCGCATAGGAAGGCGGCCCTGCTCATGCTGGGCCTCACCCTTGGTCTGCTCTCCCTGGCGGGCACGGCGCGTATGCGGGTGAGAAAGAGACGCGGAGACATGGCCTGATGAAAAAATGGCAGATCGGCGTCCCGGTGAAAGAGGGGGTTAGCTGCGGGGCAAGTCCTGTTATCATTGAAGATGAAGGGCAGGCCGGCGAAACAGGAGGAGAGGATACCATGCTGGATAAAGTGCTGCTTCCCACCGACGGTTCGGAGACGGCCGAGAAGGCCATCGCCTTCGCGGCAAAGCTGTTCGCCAACTCATCTTGCAGGGTCACCCTGCTCTCCGTGGTGGAGGAGCCGGTGTATTCCGCCTTCTGGTCCGACGGCCTCATCGCCCCCGAGGTGCTGGTGCCGCCGCCCGAGGAGCTGCGCGAGGAGTTGGACAAGCGGGCCGAGGAGATGCTCGCGGAGAGCGCGAAGCCCCTGCGCGGCGCGGGCCTGGAGGTGATGCCCAAGATACGTTTCGGCAACTCCGCGGCGGAGATCCTCCAGGAAGCCGAGGAGGGGGATTACGAGATGATCGTCATGGGAAGCCACGGGCGCGGCGCCCTGGGAGGATTCCTGCTGGGCTCGGTGAGCAACCGGGTGACCCATCACGCCAAGTGTCCCGTCCTCATCGTGAGGGAGTAGGCAGAGGCCAGCGCCTCTCCTCGCGGTCCCGCCGCCGCCGGCTCTCCTCGTGGCTGGTAACGGGGCTCTTTCCAAGCTGCAGGCAAACGGGCCGAAATAGGGCGGATAAAAGTACCGGCAGCATACACATTAATGTATAATGTCCTTGGGCTATTTTGTGCTGAGTATGGAGGGCAGGTCCATGTGAGCGGTAATAGCCTCACTTGTCGCTGGTTCCACCTGCTCCCCCGATTCCGAAAGGAATGAGATGATGTGCTGCAAAAGTAGGGCAAAAACGCCGTTTGCTGTCGTGGCTTTGTTATGCGCCGCTCTGGTCTTCGCCTTTTTCGCGGGGTGCGAGATCCTTCCTTACGGGGAGCCTGTCACGGGGGGGCAGGCGGTACGCTATGACTTCGTCTCGACTGTTGACGGCCTCAACCTGCCCTGCAGCATCTATCTTCCCAAGGGCTACGACCCCTCCCGTTCCTATCCGATGTGGGTGGAGCTGCACGCCCTGGAGGGAGTGCCCATAGTATCCAACAACCAGTGGGACATCTTCTCCAACAGCATAAAGAACGTGGCCGATACCAACGGGTGGATAGTGCTCTCCCCGTGGGGTCGAAACCTGGGCGGCTACTACATCGATGGCGTGAAGAAGGACTCCGGGGACAACCGCGAACCCGACATCATCGACGGGCTCTCCAGCCTGAGCGGTTGGAACGTGGCGGCGGGGGCCTGGTCCACCACCGGCAGCATCTTTCGCCAGACCGACGGATCGAGCGCGTGGAAGGAGGCGGTGAGGTCGGGTTCCTCCGGCCAGGACTACGCCGTGCGCGTGAGGCTCAGGGAGGTAAGCCGCGGCGGGACGGCCAGCGCCATGGGGGTCAGGCTGCGCAGGGACCCGGCGACCGGCGATTGTTATCACGTCGACCTCTACACGGAAGGAACGAACAAGTACGTGCGCCTCTTCAGGTATTCCGGAGGCACCTGGACCCTCATCAGCCAGGTCGTCAACGAATGGAAGCCGTTGACGATGTGGGATACCTGGCTGACCTTGAAGGTCACCTCCTATAACGGCTACATCAGGGTCGCGGTCAACGACAAACCCGTCGACATACAGGTTCCGGGCGAAGCGGCGCCTTACGGCGTGGGAAGGATCCTGCCCGAGCCGCCCACCAGCGGTGAGGTGTCGCTGTGCAGCATGGGCGGCGTGCACGAGTTCGACGAGCTGCGGGTCCAGAACGACTACGAGTACGGCGAGCGGGACATGCTGGATTGCATCAACCAAGCCATGGAGAAGCTCAACATAGACGAGGACCGCGTCTACGCTTCCGGCCTGTCCATGGGGGGCACGGGCGCATATATCCTGGGCATCCACGCCCCGGGACTTGTGGCGGCTGTCTCCCCGAATGCCGGGGCCTCGGACCTGGTCTACGATTTCGAATTCCTCAAGGAGCACTTCCCCGTGAACTACGGGGCACCGTACGCGGACGTAAACGACGCCTTCGTCTGCGACAGCTGGAGGCTTCTCGCCGGCCAGGAGCACTCTCCGGAACAATCGATGGATATCCCGCTCATGAGGGATTACAGCGCGCGCTACGTGCTGGAGAACATGGCCAACATGCCCATCCGCATCGTCCAGGGCCTCAACGACAGCAATTTCCCCAACTCCTATGAGAACCTGACCGTGGTGTGGTGGATGAAGACGGACCCCTCGTCCACCTGGTGGTGGCACGTGCAGGCGCCAGCCCCCTATTCTCCCGCGACGGCTACCTTCGCCAACGGCGGTGATATCTACGAGGCCCTCACCGACTGGTCCGGCCTTGGCCCCTATTACGCCGAATACAACACCAGCCCCTGGGGAGGGCACGGCTTCATGGAACCCTACGATACGACCGCCAACTTCTTCAAGGCGCATGCCAGGGTCCGGCATCCCGCCGAGGTGGCGTACAAGAGCTACGACGACGAGTCCAGCGAGGCCTACTGGATGAGGATGAGGAGATACGCGGCGGCGGGGGAGGAGGTGGCCCTGGCCAGGGCCGCGGTAGACCGGACCGCGAACGCGGTTGCGGCCCACGCGAAAAACGTCGAGACCCTCACCCTCGACCTCGTGGATGCCGGTATCGACATCGGCGCGGGCAAGACCGTGACCCTGCGCCTGGATGCCGAAACCGGTCCCAGCCTTATGCCCGTGGCGGACAGGCTGGGCATGATCTCTCTCGAACTGGTGCACGCCTGGCCGGCCGAGGCCGGGATGGCGGTGAAGCTGGACGGGGCGCCCCTCGTGGAGGGAACGGGTTACTCGTTGCAGGGGGCTTCGCTCTTCGTTCCCACCATCGCCCTGAACCATCAGCGCACGCTGACCATAACGATGGCGGCGACGCTGCCGCAGAACCTGCTCTCCAACGCGGGATTCGAGAGCGTGAACCCGGACGGCAGCGTGCCGGGGTGGAGCCCGGTGACGCTCTCCGGAGGCACCGCGCGCCTGGAGTCTACTCCCATGCAGTCCCACGGCGGGGGCCGTTCCCTGCGCATAAAGGACCCCGCGCCCACCGCGTCCCCCTACGCCTGCGCCTGGAACAGCGCGCGGGTGACCAGCGGGATAGATGCCGGCGGGAGGTACAAGTTTCTCGTATCCTACCGCACCAGGATGCTCAAGGGCGCTTCCGTGGGCGCAGCTATTTACTGGTACGATTCGTCGGGAAACCTCGTGGGTACTAGCACCTCAACCCGGGAGGCGGCGACCTCGTATTCTACGCACAACTGGAAGCCTCTCTCGTTCGAGGCCATAGCCCCGTCCGGGGCGGTCTCGGCCGTGGTAAGCCTGCAGACCATAGGAGAAAGCGGCTCGGGGGCGATGGGCAGCGCGTGGTTCGACGACGCCTCCCTCACGGGGGTCAGCCCTTAACATTCATCATTTCGTTAGCATTGCTTACTACCGTGCATGGCGGCGTGTTGCACTCGTTGCACCGGGGGCAGCCCCTCAGCCCCTGTTTCGATGTCGAACACAGCGGAGCCGGCAGGGCCGGGGCCCGAGGGGGGTCGGCGCCATGTCGCACCAGGTGCGGGTGTGGTCCATTCCGTTCTAAGGGCGGGGAAAATGGGCCATGCGGTAGTCGCAGAGCTTCTCAAACCCTATGCCCAGGTAAACGCGCTGCGCGGGGGCATTCTCCCTGGAGACGCTGAGGCAGGCCTTGCCGATACGGGCCAGGATCCCCTCGCACAACAGGGACATGGAGGCGAAGGAAAGGCCCCTCCCGCGGTGCTCTGGAACGGTATAGACGCCGCCGACGAGGGCAGCCAGCGAGGTGCGCACCATGATCTCGGCCTTGGACACGATCTCCCCGCCGAACTCGCCGACGGCGATACCCCCGTCCAGCATGCGCATCTCCGCCATCCTGCCCAGTTCCTCCTCGGCATCACTCAGTTCGCCGAAGTACTCGAGCTGGAAGGCGCGGTTCAACTCCATCAGGCGATCCAGGTCACGGGGCTCGGCGAAACGGGCCCCCGGCCCGAAGCGCGGACAGAACCGGTTGGGGGCGAGCGCCATGTATTCCTGTTCCTCCACGCCTGCGACCGCTTGGCCACCCCGCACCAGCGCGTCGATGAGCGGGCCCGCCCACTCGGCGCGGCCGATGACGTAAGACGGCTTTCTCTCCAGGGAGGCCATTAGTTCCACCAGTTCCGGCAACAGCGCGGGATCTGGAGCGTAGATGAACAGAGAGCCGAAATTGAAGAGGGCGGCCATGCCGCCGAGGTCTCCCTCCCGGAACGCGCCGTAGTATTGCCCCTGGAAGGGATGCCCCCGATCCTCGATACCGAAGTGGGTGATATCGTAGATCATGATAAGGTTGAGCTCGTGGTCGCGGTCGAGCAGAGCAAGGGCCTTATCGCGGTCCGCCTCTCCCAGCAGTCTTATCATCTTTACACTTCCTCCATGGATTTTCTTTGATATTATTCCGGCCCCTCTCCCCGCGGTCAACTTCTCCACCCGCCTGCCCTCTCCCGTCCGATCCGTGAAGTCACGCATGCGCATGCCGGTGCCGTTTGACACGGGGAAGGTGTGGAAGTATCATCTTTTTATTACCCTATTACTGGGGATTATTGACAACGACATACCAACCGCGAAAGGCGATGAAGGGGAGGATTAAGCCCGCGGGAGGCGCTACAGAGAGCCGGGCTGAGGTTGAGAACCGGCGCGCCGGGCGGGCTGAAGATGGCCCCGGAGCTTCCCGCTGAAAGCGCGAGCGAGTAGGCGAGGACGGATGCCTCCGTGATCACAGGCGAGGGTATCGCGCAGCGGCGCCGTACCCGGTGCGGGAGAGACGGTTATGAGACCGCCGTGCATCCTTCGCCGGCGGCGTTTTTTATCCTTCTCCCCTCGGGGCGGCTGCATCGGAGGTCGCCGGCAAGCAGCGTGGCGGAAGAGGGACGGCGTGTCTCCCGCGGCTGGAGGCGAGAAGACGGAGATCGGAGTGAAGAGAAGAGAGGAAGAGATAACGGCGAAGGTGGTGGTGGCCTCCGTATGGGTCATGCCCGGCTTTACCCGCGCGCGTGAGTTGTCGGTATGACGGGAAGAGGAGTTGAGAAATGGGCAAGACCATAGAGGAGATAAACGAGAGGATCAAGCGGGGCGAGGCGGTGGTGGTCACCGCCGAGGAGGTCATGGACCTGGTGAGGAAAGAGGGGGTCGAAGAGACGGCGCGCAAGGTGGACGTCATCACCACCGGCACCTTCGGCCCCATGTGCTCCTCGGGAGCTTTCGTGAACGTCGGGCACGCCCAGCCGCGCATGAGGATATCGCGCGCCTGGCTCAACGACGTGCCGGTGTTCTGCGGCATCGCCGCCGTGGACGTCTATATTGGGGCCACGGAGATGGCGGAACACGACCCGCTAAACGAGGTCTTCCCCGGCGAGTTCCGCTACGGCGGGGGCCACGTCATCGAGGACCTGGTGGCGGGGAAGACGCTGCGCCTGCGGGCCGAGTCCTACGGCACCGACTGCTACCCCAACCGGCACTGGGAGAAAGACGTCACCCTGGCCGAGATCAAGGAGGCGTGGCTCTTCAACCCGCGCAACGCGTATCAGAACTACAACGTGGCCGTGAACCTCTCCGACCGTGTCATCTACACCTATATGGGGGTGCTGCGGCCGGAGCTGGGAAACGCCAACTACTGCAGCGCGGGCCAGCTCTCACCGCTGCTCAACGATCCGCTGCTGCGGACCATCGGCATAGGCACCCGCATATTCCTGGGCGGCGGCACGGGTTACGTCGCCTGGCACGGCACCCAGCACAACACCCGGGTGCCCCGCGACGGGGAGGGGGCTCCCACCCGTCCGGCCGGTACCCTGTCGGTTATCGGCGACCTGCGCGGGATGAACCCGCGCTACCTCACCGGCTATTCCATCCTGGGGTACGGGGCGAGCCTGGCGGTGGGGATAGGCGTTCCCATCCCCGTCCTCGACGAGGACGTGGTCAGGGCGGCCGCGGTGCGGGACGAGGACCTCAAGGCCCCCGTGGTCGATTACTCCGTCGATTATCCCCAGGGGACGGGTAGGGTGCTGGCGGAGGTAACCTACGCCGAGCTCAAGAGCGGCAGCATCAGGCTGGAGGGGAAGGACGTTCCCACGGCCTCGCTCTCCAGCTACAGCCGCGCGCGGGAGATCGCGTCGACCCTGAAGGAGTGGATATCACGCCGTGATTTCCTTCTCACGCGTCCGGTCGAGCTGTTGCCCTGCGCTGACCGGGAAGAGGGGGTGGAGTAGATGGTCAGGCACAAGATAGTCCTGCACTTCCCCCACGAGCAGGTGGACAAGCCCATCGTGAGCAGACTGGTACGGGACTTCGGGCTGGACTTCAATATCCTCAAGGCCTCCATAACACCGCGCGAGGAGGGCCTGCTGGTGCTGGAGATAATCGGCAAGGAGAAGGACTACGAGCGCGGCATGGCCTACATCGAGTCCTGCGGCGTGAGCATCCAGCCCCTGTCCCAGGACATCCGGCGCAACGATGCCAAGTGCACCCACTGCGGCGCCTGCATCGCCGTATGTCCCACCGACGCCCTTCGCGTGGACCGCGACAAGATGGAGGTTGCCTTCAACGACGAGGAATGCGTGGCCTGCGAGCTGTGCATCAAGGTGTGCCCGCCCCGGGCCATGGAGATCCATTATTAGCCCGAGCCCGGGGTAACGGCTCCTTCACTTCCGAAAGCCCGGCGGCAAGACTGGTCGTCGTCGCATGCTCCTCCGAGCACCTTGCCCGCCGGGCTGGCGACGGTCAAGCAGATGGGTCTTTGTCGGGCTTGAGTTCAGGCCGGTTCGAGGCGGCGGCGGGCCTTCGCGACACGGGAGCGCCATTGCTCCAGCGAAGCGGGGTCGTAACGCTCGGGGTAATCCTCGTAGATCTTCTTGAGGGCGATGGCCGCGCTGGCCAGCCAGGCGAAGCGGGCGGTGAAGAGGGGATGGCGCAGGCTGCGCAGGCGGCGCAGGGCGTCGGTGAGGTCGATGCCCAGCGGCTCGGCCTTGAGCCCGGCCTCCACGTCGCCCGGCGTCATGACGTAGCCGACTAGCTTGTCCATGTCCTCGCGGTCGAAGTTGTCGGTGAGCCCGCGCGTGACGTCGAAGTAGGCCATGAGGGCACCGCGCCCGCGCTGGTAGGCAGCGGCGTATTCCCACAGGTTCTCCCTGCCCGTGTCGCCCTCCTCGAGGCATCGCGCGAGGGTCCGCGCCGCGAGGTCGCCGGCTATGAGCGAAGAAGCAACGCCGGAGCCGTGGGCGGGGATGACCATGCAGGCGGAATCGCCCGTGAGGAGCAGGCCGTGGTCGACCAGGACGTCGAGCGAACGCCGCACAGGGATGAGGCCGCCCCCCCCGTAAACCCGTTCTCCGCCGATGCCCTTTTCCGCGAGGAAGCGTGCGACGAATTCCCCGGCGCTTTCCTCCGCCTCCTCCCGGTTGAAACCCACCAGGATGTCCAGCTCGCTCTCGCGCGGGTCCCAGTGCAGCATGAGCACGGAATAGCCGCCGCGCCAACCCACGCGGGATACGCTCACGCCCGGGGGTATGCCCAGAAGGCGCGGGACGTCCGCCGCCTCGTCGGGCGGGAGGCGCCGCTGCTCGCGCCAGGCGGTCACCATGTAACCTTCGTCCATCTCCCGCGGCACGGGCGAACTCTCCGGGAGCCCGTGGCGCAATACGGCCTCCCATCCCGAGGCGTCCACCACGGCGCGCGCGGGGATCTCCTCCCCGGACGCGGTCACCACACCTGACACCCGGTCCTTTTCCACGAGGGCGCGCTCCACCGTCGTCTCGCCCCTGAGCTCAGCGCCTGCCGCCACGGCGCCGGCAAGGAGGCGGCGGACGAACACGCTCATGCGTACCTCGATGGTGGGAGCGGACGTCGTCTCCACGTAACGTTTTCCCGCGGGTCCCAGGAGCCGCGAGCTCAAGGGCGACGGCATCGTCTCCTCTCCGCTGGGCATGGCTATGCCCAGCCGGCCGAAGACCGTCCTCTCGACGCCGTTTACCCAGGTGTGGCCGAGGCCGTCCGGGGACTGGCGGTCCAGCAGGAGCACCTTGAACCCACGCCCCGCCGTCCTCTCCGCCGCCACGCAGCCGGCGCATCCTGCTCCCACTACCACCAGGTCATACATTGCCGCTCCTCTATAGCTCGCCGCTCTCCAGCAGCCACTCGACGTATTCCCGCAGGGGCTCCATGTAATGCCGCGCCGGAGGGAAGCCCTGCAGGCGCAGATTCATGTTGTCCAGAGGGGAATAAGGCGGGCGTGGGCAGGGCAGGCCGAGGTCGGCGTAAACGATGGGCTCCACCGGGACGTCCTGCATGCCCGCGAGTTCGAGGATCTGCCGCGCGAACTCGAAGCGGGAGCAGACCCCCTCGTTGGTGGCATGGTAAAGCCCGTGCCAGTCCGAGGTGCACACGCGGTAGATGATCTCCGCCAGGTCCGCCGTGCAGGTGGGGGTCCCCACCTCGTCGGTGACAACGCGCAGGCTGCCCTTTTCCCTCGCACCCCCCAGGATGCTCTTGACGAAGTTGCGCTTCCCCGCCTTGCCGAAGAGCCACTGCGTGCGGAATACGTACCAGCGGGGAAGGATGGACGCGATATAGCGCTCCGATGCCAGCTTGGCCTTGCCGTAGATTCCCTGGGGATTGGGCTCGTCGAACTCGTTGTAGGCGCCGCCCTTGCGGCCGTCGAAGACGTAGTCCGAGCTGATAAAGGCAAGGGGGCATCCCGCCTCCAGGCAAGCGAGGGCCAGGTTCTGGGTGCCGGTGAAATTGGTCCTGAAGGATGGCTCGGGGTCGAGCTCGGCCTGGTCGGCGTCGAGGTCGGCCGCGGAGTTTATGAGCAGGTCGGGCCCGAGGGAGGGGATCTTCTCCATGACCAGGGAGTGGTCGGTGATGTCCAGGTCCAGGTCGAATCCCAGGACCTCCTTGCCCCCGGCCTCGAAGACCCTCACCAGGTCGCTCCCAAGCTGGCCGGCGGCGCCGCAGATGATCACGCGCATTCCCGTCCTCCTCGTGGTAGCCCGGCACGCCTCGATTCTTGAACCTTAACACGGTGCCGTGCCCCGGGGTCAAGCCTCAGGCATCGGGGTCAAGCCTCGCCTTGTGCCTGGCGCCGTCATCGCGAGCGTAGCAAAACGGCCCCATTTGGTACGTCCCGCACTCGTTAACGGAGATCGCCGCACCGCTTTGTCCTCGTGATGACGGAAAAAAGGCAACGGCATTGCGCTTGGTGACTCGCTCCGTTAACCTGTACGGGGGTGATGATTTATGGACGACAGGTACTCCGAAAGCATAGACGGCGTGCGCGTGAAGTCCCTTATCCGCTTCTGCGACGAGCGGGGGTACCTGCTCGAGGTGCTGCGTGACGACGACGCGCTCCTGGAGCGTTTCGGGCAGACCACCTTCACCATGACCTACCCGGGCGTGATCAAGGCCTTCCATTGGCACCGCAGACAATACGACCTGTGGTTCATGGCAATGGGCGAGGCGCAGGTGGTCCTACACGACCTCAGGGAGGACTCACCCACCTACCGGCGCACCCAGGTCATACACGCGGGTGAGCACAAGCCGCTGCTCATCGTCATCCCCCCCGGCGTCGCCCACGGCTACAAGGTGTTGGGAGAACGGCCCGCGGGGCTCTTCTACCACACCAGCGAAAGCTATAATCCGTCCGACCCCGACGAGGAGCGCATCCCCTACGACGATCCCTCCATAGGCTTCACCTGGTAGGGGGTCAGCCCTTAACATTCGTCATTTCGTTGTTAAGGTAGCATTTATCGATCTTTTCGTGTGCGGTTCCGAGCCCTTGATCCGAAGCATCCATAGTCGTAGCGCCTTCCCGGTCAACGGCAAGGAAGACGGACATGGATACTATTTCGAAAATGAAACAAATGATGAATGTTAAGGGCTGACCCCATTGGAAAGGGCCCCGTGGGGGCCCTTTCCTTGGCGGTGTGACGTTAAGGGATTGCTCTTTTTATTCCTGGTAGCGGCGGCGCAGGCCCAGGGCCAGGAAGAAGAGGCCGATGACCATCAGGACCGCCGCCGTCAGGATCAGAGGGAGCTGGTTCATGCCGGTCATGGGAAGCGTGTCCGGTCTGATTGGCGGTTGCGGCAGCACCTCGACCTCCACGTTGAGGAAGTCGACGGCCTCCTCTCCACCCGGTGGCAGGGTCACGTCCACGCTTTCCGGCGTGACGGCCTTCATCTTGGTGGAATCAAAGAACTCGGTCACGTTGTATTCGCCCGCCTCGAGCAGGAGGAAAGCGTAGCTCCCGTCCTCCTCCGTCTCCGCATCGATGCTCACCAGCTCGCCACTGAGGGTCTTGCCGGTTAGCCTCAGGGGCATGCCGGCCTTTGGCTTGTCCTTCTCTTTGTCGAGCAGCAGGTCGCCGTCGTCCAGCCACTTGTTCGCGATGATCTTGCCGTAAAGGGTATTGGAGAAGATCACGGATATGCTCTCGCCAGGACCCACGGTCACTTCGACCAGTATGGGGCGCGTGGCGTAGTAGCCCGGCGGCACCTTTTCCGAAACGGCGTACTGGCCCGGCTTGAGGTCGTTGAAGACGAAGGTGCCGTCCTCGCCCGTAACCGTGGTGGCCAGGAAGGCGATATCGCCGAGGCCTTCCAGGGTCACTTCGATCCCCGCAAGGGTGGGTTCTCCCGGGTCAAAGGAGCCGTCCCCGTCGAGGTCGTCGAACTTCAGTCCCTCTACGCGCCCGTAGGGGCAGTTGCCGAAGTTGACCACCGCGCCCTCCCCCGCCGAGAGGACCACGGTCACGTTGACCGGGGTGCAGTAGAAGTAGCCTTCCTTCTCCGTCTCGACCAGGGTGTAAGTGCCGGGCTCGAGGTGGGTGAACTCGAAATACCCGTCCTCGCCGGTCACCGCCGAGGCGATGAGGTCGCCGGGCGGGCTGCCCTCGTAGAGGTTGATGGTTATGCCCGCGATGAATTCCGCCTCTTCCTCGTCCCAGACCCCGTCGTAGTCGGCGTCGAGCCACTTCTTCCCGGAGATGGACCCGTAAGGGGCCTCGGAGAAATAGACCTTTACGGTCACTCCGCAGACCACGTCCACTTCCACGGTTACGGGGCTGAGGGGATAGTAATCGGGGACCGTGGACTCATCCACGCTCACCGTGTATTTACCGGGCAGTAGATGGCCGAAGTAGAAGTACCCGTCGGCGTCCGTCACCGTGACCTGGGGCGCTCCGATATCGGGATCGGGGTCGAGCATGATGGTCACTCCGGCGAGCCCCTCGTCATCTCCGTCCATGATGCCGTTCTCGTCCTTGTCCCAGTACTTCCAGCCCTCGATGGCCCCGTAGCGCGCGTTGAGGAAATCGAGGTCCTCCACGTCCGCGTCAGTGAGCACCACCGGGTCGTAAACCCCGCCGTCGGGGCTGACGATATACCAGTCCTCGAGCATCCCGGCGGTGAGCGCCTCCCGCACCTTGTAGGTGCCGGGCTTGAGGCCGGTGAACTCGTAATAGCCGCCCGCGCCGGTGAGCGTCGAGGCCACGTACTCGTACTCGCCGCTGACCTCGTTCCAGATGAACAGTTGTACCTCCACGCCGGGCACGCCCGGGTCCTCCGCGCCGATCTCGCCGTCGCAGTCGGCGTCCTCGAACTTATGTCCGCTGATGGAGAGGTCGCGCGCGTTGAGGAAGTCCTTGCCGTCCACGTCACCGGTGCCGACCGGCACGTCTACGTAGATCCCGCCCTCGGGGTAGGTGCATCTCCAGCCGGCCTGGAGCACTTCCTTGACGGTGTACAGGCCTTCGGGAAGGCCATCGAAGCTGTACTCTCCCGCGGCGTTGGTCGTGGTGGTGGCGATGAGGGCTCCTTGGTCGTCGTACAGCTCTATCGTCCATCCCTCGAGGGGCACGTCGGTGCCGGCGTCGTATACGCCGTTGCTGTTCACGTCCTCATACTTGTGCCCGCGCAGGTGCGAGTTCGGCGAGAGGAGGAAAGATACGCACTGCCACCAGCAAGGCCAGGGGCAGTTGTGGAGGACGACGTCGACCTCGGTCGGCGATTTGGCCGTATATCCCGCCGGCGTCTCCATCACCACCCTGTACCTGGCCTCGGTGTCGCTGCCGCCGTAGGCGCGCGGCAGGCCTTCCCAGATGACGTGTCCGCCGGGGTAATAAACGGGGAGGGTGATGATGAGCACCTGGAAGCCCCACCCCGGTCCGGTGATCATGGAAGGCGGCGAGACGGGGGTCAGGTCGTCGTTCTCCTCGATGTGGTAGAGCCTGATGGTCACCCCGTCGAGCAGTGGGTCGTCCCACGTGAATTCCCCGTCGCAGTCCTCGTCCACCCTCACCAGGGCCTCTATGACGCCGTCATCGCACACCCTGTCCTTGTCCTTGTTGAAGAAGTCGACGCCGGTGACGTCCTGCCCCTCCGCGACCGTCACGTCGACGCTGGCGGGGGAGGTCGCCTCCGTGCCCGCGGGGACGATCTCCTTGACGGTGTAATCCCCCGGCTCGAGGTCGCCGAAGGAATAGCTGCCGTCCGCGGCGGTGGTCGCGGTGGCGGCGATGACGCCGCCGGACCACAGCTCGATGGTGACCCCGCCCAGCGGGAGGTCGCCTTCGCTGTACGCCCCGCTGCCGTCCACGTCGTCGTACTTGTGCCCGCTGATGGAGCCCTTGAGCGGCTCGTCAGGAGCGTTACCGAAATAAACGGTGACCTTCTCGTTCCAGCTTATATCCAAGGTGTAGGAGGTCGGGGTGGTGGCGTAGTAACCGTCGGGGACGGTCTCGCTCACGGTGTATGTGCCGCCGGAGAGATCGTCGTAACAGACCTTGCCGTCGCTTCCCGTCTGCTTGGGATTCGCGCCGTTGAGCGTTATGGTCACTCCGGACAGACCCTGCTCTTCGGCGTCCATGACGCCGTTCTCGTTCCCGTCGAGGAACTTGATCACGCAGATCCTGCCCTCGGCGCACAATACGCCCGCCTGCGGCGGGGTCCCCCCGGAGCCATCCTCGACCGGTGCTTCCCCTTTGACCTCGACGTCCTGCAAGCCTTCCGCCATCAAGGTCTCCTGCGCCGCATCGGGCGCGCCGCCGTTCCCCGCCGTGGCGGACACGACGCCTCCCAGCAGCGACAACAGCACGAGAGCCGTGACGGAGACGAAGGCCAACCACCTGGTCGTCTTGCTCATTACGTCACCTCCGCTGAGTTGCTTCTCCTCAAAGGCGGGACGCGCTTTCGCTTCCTCGGCACAAGGCGAGCAAGCGAACGAGGAGTGTCTCAGGGTTGTCTCAGGAGAAGATCTTGCGGCCAAACCAGGCATCTACGCCGAGTGAGTCCTGGCCACGACCCGTTAGTCCACCCCGGATCCAGCCCTCCTACCCCTTCTTGCGTCCTCCTTTTGCGTCCGATTTTGTCTGCCGTTCCTTGTATGAAAAAACCCGACCGTTTATAACGATCGGGCCGGTTTCACCACTAGCTCCCCGCAGCTGAGGTAACCACACTGCACACTGCGGATCGTCGCTTCCCTATCGTGAGCTACATATCGCTGTCTATGGTTTCATTATTATATGCGAAAAACACCCAAATGCAAACCCTTTCTGAACAAACGGTTGAAACACGTTCGCGTCTTTTCCCCGCCGGGGTAGCGAGCCGCACGAGCATTCCCGTCATGCTCCTTGCTTCGCGCTCCGCGTGGCCGGAACGCGTCACGTCAGGTGGAGGGAATAACGCCGTGCGGGCGCCGGCTCCCCCTCCCGGTAGATGTTGTACAGGCTGCCCCCCATGCCCACGAAGAACCAGAAGAGGGTGTGCATGGGTATGGCGAAAAGCAGCCACGCACCGAACATGTTGGCTATCACGTATCCCACCATGCCGAGGATGAACGCCTCGCTCAGGAAATACAGGAAGGGGTCCCCCGGCGAGTTGTTGCGCACGTGCAGGAGCAATGCCCAGTACATGATGAAGACCAGCAGGAAGGCGATGAGGCCCACGAGGCCGTGGGAGACGAGGTAGGTGAGGAAGGCGTTCTCCACCGCCGCCCATGTCGCCCGCAGGTTGTTCTCCACGATCCTCTGGCCCTCCATCCCCATGCCCAGGCCGAAGACGGGATGAGACAGGAAGAAGTCGAACGCGAGCTGATACATGTATATCCGCCCCTCCGCGGCTTCCGTGGCGCTGAGGCTGCTGAAGCGCTTCTTCACGAATTCGGGCGGGGATAGAATGAAGAAGATGAGCACCAGCACGAGGAACACGGTCCCGGCCGCCAGCCATACCCGCTTGTCCTTGAGGCCGAAGATGCTGTAGATGATGGCTATGCACCCGGCGGCCACCCAGGCGGCGCGGGAGCCGGTGAAGAAAAGGGCCCCCAGGTTTATGCCCAGGGCTATCAGGAGTATCCACCACGCCCGTTTGCGGCCGGCGCGCCACGCCATGCTGAGCAGGCTGACCAGGAAGGGCAACACGAAGACGAGGTACCCACCGAGGATGTTGGGGTGCAGGAAGGTGGAGTTGATGCGGTATGCCTGGGTCGCGCCTCCCCCCGCGACGTAGTTGACGTCGTCCGGGTAGCCTATCTTCTTGAGCACGTGCTCCGCGATCCACTCCGTCCTGGACTGCCCTATGGCGAACTGCACCAGGCCGAAAAGGGCCACCAGCGTGGCGCATACGAGCATGAGGATGACCAGGTTGCGGAACAGGTAACGTGTCTTCACTATGTTGATCACCAGGAAGAATATGTACACGAAGAAGGTGGTGCGGACGAAACGGAAGGCGAGCACCAGGGGCTTGGCCCCGTTTATGAGTCCGACGAAGCCGGCGAGGATCGAGGTGAGCATGTAGAGGATTATGGCGAAGATGACCGGGCTGGAGGTCTTCCACTCCGCTTCCTTGAGGAAGCACTTGAGGATCCAGGCCACCAGGGTCATGGTGATGACGATCTCGTGCACGTTGAAGTGGAGGCCTCGGGTCTCCCCCATGACCATCACCTGCATGCCCAGGTTCCAGGTGGGGCCGGCCTGGGGGATGGTCAGGTTGAGGAGGAGGAAAAGTCCCAGCCCGAGCCAGAGATAGCGGTAGATGAGGAAGAAGAGCGCGATGCCGGCGAAGGCGATGGCGACGTAGAGGAAGGGCAGGCGCGTGGAAGCCAGGCCGATGATGGTCCCCAGGACCACTATGGTGGCCAGCAGGACATCAAGCCTGGAGAGGGGCCACGAACGAGGTTTATACCTCTCCTTCAGGGATACCTTTAACTCCGACACCTCCCCCCACTGACCATATCATAGAGGCCGATGATCGTCGCTGCCGACTTTTCCCAGGTGAACCCGGAGGCCCTGCGCAACCCCTTCTCCCTCAGCTCCTCGACCTCCCGCCCGCCTTCCCACATGGTCTCCATCCCCCGCGCTATCTCCCCGGGATCCAGGGGGTCCACCAGAAGGCCGGCGTCTCCCACCACCTCGGGGATGGAGGAGACCCGCGAGGCAAGGACGGGGGAGCCGCAGGCCATGGCCTCGAGCAGGGGGAGGCCAAAGCCCTCGTAGAGGGAGAGGCAGAGGAAACAGGCGGCGCCGGAGTAGAGCGCCGGCAGGTCCCCTTCCTCCACGAACCCGGGGAGGGACACCATGTCCTCCATGCCCAGCTCCTCCAGTTCGTCCCCGACGTAACCCTCGAAGCCCTGAAAATCCCCGGCCAGGACAAGGCGCGGGCCGTCGCCGGCTGCCCTCGCGAAACGCTTGAACGCGAGCAGCATGTTGCGCAGGTTCTTCCTGGGATCGAAGCCCCCCAGGTAGAGGAAATAAGGCCCCTCTATGCCGTACCTCTCCAGCGCCGCCGCCTTCACGCTCCCGTCCTCCACCGGGGCGTAATCGGGGGTGACGCCCTCGTGGACCACCGCGATGCGTTGCGGCGGGATGCCCCAGATGCGCTGCACGTCCCTGGCGGTGTTCTCCGAGACCGCAATCACCATGTCGGCCCCTCGGGCGGCGCGGCGGTGGGCCCACATCCACAGCCATGCGGTGGGGCCCAGGTAGGGACCGCGCAGCACGAGCAGGATGAGATCGTGGACGGTGATCAGGCTGGGGCAGCGCAGAAAGGGGACCATGTTATGGTCGATGCCGTGGAAGATATCCACTCCCGCTTTCTCTATCTCCCGCGCGTACGTCAGGTGTTCGCCCGGGAAGGCCAGGAGGGGCGGGCCCTTGACGCGGGGGATCTCATGCCATTCCAGCCCGTCCATGGCGTCGCGGGCGATGAGGTCCTCCCCGGGCGGCCCGCCGTAACCGAAGAGGACGAAATGGATGTCATCACCTGCCCGCGCCAGGCCCTCCACGAGGCGGGCGGTGTAACGGCCGATACCGCGCAGGCGGTTGACGTTGCCTAGGGCACGTCCGTCCAGTCCTACCCTCAAGCCCTTCAAGCCGCCCCGCCCCCCATTGTCTTCCGGGCGGCCACGAACAGCAGCCGTCCCCTCCGCCCGAGAAAAGGCAGGCGCTCCAGCCACGGGAGGAAGGAGAGCTCCCCCCTGTAGAGGGCGGGCAGCCTCAGGTGCGGCAGCATCGTCGAGGTGTGAAAGACCTCGAGCCCCGCTTCCCTCACCGCTTCTCCCATGGCGCGCGGCGAGAACCTGTTGACCGGCCTGGGACCCGGCCTCGGCTCCCACCCCCTGAAGAGGGCGTTGGCGGTGACCAGGGCCACGACCCCCCCTTGCTTCAGGACCCTGCCCCATTCCGAGAGCGCCTCCCCGGGGTCCTCCAGGCCTTCCAGGGTGAACTGAGCGATCACGGTGTCGAAGTGGCCCGCGGGGAAGGGGAGGCGGCACGGGTCTCCGGCCACCCAGCGGTATCCGCTGCCGCGCCCGGGCGACGCCGGGCCTTCCCGCGCAGGTCCCTCTCCGGGCTCCAGCCATATGACCTCCAGGCCGACCTGGCCGGCGAGACGGCCGGCCAGCATCCCCTCGCATTCTCCCACCAGCAGGACCCTGCTTCCCCGGCGGGGCCTGGTCAGGCGCAGCAGGCGGTCCACCCGCAACTGCGCCTCCCTTCCCCCCTCCCGGGGCCACGCCTCGGCCATGAGGCTGAGGCAGAAGAAGTAACCGGCAGGGCGGGCGAAGAGGACCCTCATCGCCGCCCGCTCCCACGGGTTGGGATCGATTCCCGTGAAGAAGCTGCGCGGGATCACTCGCGCCCGGTAACCCGCCTCCCTCAGTCCCCGGTAGAGGGAGAGGGGGCTCTGTTCGTTGACGTGCAGGTAGGCGTCGGACTCGTGGCGCAGGTCTTGCGGAAACTCGCGGCGCAGGACCAGTCGGGCCAGCGTGCGCACCGGAGGATACCCGTACCTGTAGAACCAGGTGTTGGGCCCGGTGTGGACGATGAGCATCCCGCCCGGCCGCAGCACCCTCCTGATCTCCCCCAGGGCGTGCTCGATCTCGTGGGGATGGAGGTGTTCGTAGACGTCCACCATGAAGACCACGTCGAAGGAACCCGCGGGGAAGGGCAGGCCCTTGGCGTCGACCTGCCTGAACTCCACCCTTGCGGCGACGTCCCCGTAGAGCGCCTCGAGGCGCTGGCGGGAGATCTCGATGGCCGCCTCGGAGTAGTCGATCCCCACGGCGTGGGCCCCCTTCCTGGCCGCCTCGCACACAAGCTCGCCGCGCCCGCATCCTATATCCAGGACCCAGCGTCCGTCCAGGTCGCCGGCCTTTTCCAGGGCCTCCCTTATGCGCTCGGGGAGTTCCTCGGCATCCTTGAGGAAGATCTCGTAGCCCTCACAGTCGCTGGTGTAATACTCGCGTGTATACAGTTCCGGCGAGACCGGGTCTGGTCCCCCCTGGTTTTCTCTATCTGGCATCTGCCTCACCTCGAGAGCAATAGAGCGGGACTCGCGGCATCGTGCGATGTCGCCGGCTACACATTCTTCTCGAACCAGGCGAACATGAGTTCCCATACCTCCAGGCGCCCCGCGGGATCTACGACGCAATGGGCTTCGTCCGGGTAGAGCTTGATCTCCACCGTCTTTCCGGCCGCGCTGAGCGCGTCGTACAGGCGCCGGGCCTGGCCCACGGGACAGATGGGGTCCTTCTCACCGTGGATGAGCAGGGTGGCGGCCTGCAGCGAGTCGGTGTAGTTCAGGGCGGAGCGGACCTCGTATTCCCGGGGGACTTCGTCCGGCGTGCCCCCGACCATGGAGAGAAGGTCGTTGAGGATCGTCTTCACCGTCGGGTCGCTCGAGGCCACGGCGTTGTTGTAGAGGTCGACGGCGTCGTAGAAACCGGCCTCGGCCACGACCGCCTTGATGCGCGCATCGCGCTCGGCCGCGAGCACGGAGATGGCGGCGCCATGGCTCTGGCCGTAGAGGCCTATGCGCTCACCCTCGATCAGGTCCCGGGACTCCAGGTAGTCGATGGCGGCGATGACGTCGTCCACCTCCCCCTTGGCCCCCTCGTGGCTGCCCTGGGACATGCCGCTTCCCCGGTAATCGGGGTTGAACACCAGGTACCCCTGGTCCCTGATCATGAGGGCGACGTCGCTGAAATCGCCGGCCGTCCCGAAGCCGGGATGGTTGACGATGATGGTGGGCCAGGGAGGGCTTCCCTCGGCGGGACGGAAGAGCAGGCCCGAGACGGTCAGGCCGCCGGAGCTCTGGTAATAGACCCGCTCCGCCACCTTCTCCATGTTGAGCATGGCGTCGTATGTCTCGTCTATGAGTTCGTCCGCCCGCGCGAAATCGTTCTGGTTGTAGGCGTCGAGGGCCTGCATCCATTTCGCCCGGGCCTCGCGGACGTCATACCCCTCGCCCGCTTTCTGGTTCAGCTCGTTGGCGCAGGCCAGCCCGCGCACCGTCACCGTTGCCTGATCGATCACCCGGGTCAGCGCGCAACTGCACCCGCCCGTCAAGAGACCGGCGAGGAGCACGGCCAGCACCGCGACGGCCACCTTGCACTTGAGTCCAGACGCCATCCCTTACCTCACATTCGGATCGCGATGCCCATGATCACACCGTGAGCAGGTCGTTCAGCTCATGCAGGCCCTTTCTGCTCAAGGCCCTGGTAGCGAACGCCAGTATCACGTATAGAATCGTCAGCGCCGCCGCTATTATAAAGGCGGATTGCAGGGAGCTCATGAAGGTGTCCTTGCCCACCGCGAAAACCCTATATAAGACGAAGGCGGCACCGTAGAGAGTTCCGAGCATGAGCAGCGGTACTGCCGCGAACTTGAGCAGGTCGATGCGGTAACGCAACTCCACAGAGAGCCGCCAGAAGAGGACCACGAAAGCCACCCCCTCGCTGACCAGGACGGTGACCGCGGCACCCGTGTATCCCCAGAACGGGATGACCAGCAGCGCCAGGATCACCTTGGCCACCAGGCCGACGGTGACGATCAGGGTCACCGTCTTCTGCTTGTTGATGACGATGAAGAAGGGGAAGCTGATGGCATACATGAAGGTGAAATTCATGGCGCCCATGGTCAACCAGGTGACGTTCCAGGCCCGGACGAAATCGTGTTCCTGCAGGACCAGGATGGGCCGGGCCAGGATGGGCACGATGACGGCCAGGGGGATGATCAGGAACCAAGCATAGCGCAGGAGTTTTTCCCAGATCGGCCCCAGCCGGGCGGGATCCTTCCCTCCCACCCTGGATATCGCGGGCAGGACGGCCATGTTCAGGGCCAGGGTGAGGAAGACGAAGGCCTTGGCGAACATCCCGGCAGCGCTGTACAGGCCCACCTGCGTGTCCCCCTTGAGCCAGGAGAGGAGGGGTATGTCGATACCCGCGTATATGGTCACGCCCGCCGAGACCACCGCCAGGGGCCAGGCGCTGCCCAGCAGGTATCGCCATAACCTGCCGTCCATGGTGAAGGGGCCGAACCTGGAGACGGAGGCCGGGTCGCTCTGCGGCGGCGCCACCAGCGGCGCCGCC
>MTKY01051276.1_pt1 | contig 26041 bp, 20 predicted proteins | sample 1042731 | NCBI WGS metagenome assembly MTKY01 (sample SAMN06212206, study PRJNA360538) | anaerobic digester metagenome | biome: Wastewater treatment plant; material: sludge; isolation source: anaerobic digester fed with sludge from wastewater treatment plant | place: Denmark: WWTP Soeholt ... | reverse complement strand
TACATTCAGACCGCATCCGTTACCGTTGCAATAGAGGGCCCGCCCGAGGCGGACTGGAGCATAGACGGCGGAAGAGGCATGAGGGGCGGGACGACGGTCGGAGGACTTGCGCCCGGCGATATAATCATATCGTTCAAGGAGGTCCAGGGGTGGGACGCCCCGGAGGACAGGGTGGTCACCCTTGCCCCCGGACAGTCCGCGAGGATAAGGGCCTCGTACGCGTACATTCACGGCGGCGCGAGAAGGGCCGATGCGCAGGTGGACGCCCGTGCGGAGAAGGAGAAGCCGTCGCGCCCGGCAGCGGCCCCGATCCTGGCCGACCTGCCCCCGCATGAGGAGGAGAGCGCATCCATCTCCGCCGAGGGAACCGTGGAGATTCCCGCGGAGACTCCCGAGGAGGACCCCGCAGAGGTTGAGATCGAAGTAGAGGAGCCATCGGAGGAGCCGTCCACCGAGAATACCGAGAAGACCGTGGATACCTCCCCTGATTCCGACGAGCGCCTGGTGCCGAACCCGGGACAGGAACCTGCGCCCCCGGATGATCCCGAGCCTGCGCCGGAGGAAACGCCCCCGCCGGCCGAGACCACGGACCCGACTTTTGCCCTGCTGGATTTCAACAGATCCGAGACAGACAGGCTGGCGAGGGCCATCTCGGCCAGGAGACGCCAGCTGGACCTGGGGGACGCGCGGAACTCTCGCATCCTGGTCCATGCGGCCAATCCCGACGCCGGACTGCCATCCTCGGGCATGGCAGAGGATGAGTTGCTGAGCCTGACGGATCGACTTGCCCCCCTGATAAACCGGGACTCGGAGGGCAACAGAGCGACGCCTCTGATTTTGAAGGCGGAGCGCTTCGAGCTTCAGACCGATGAAGGGGACCTCACGGGGCAGTTCCTGACCGTCGGCGTCTCTCTCACGATCAGCCAGTCCGAGCTGGCCGCGGCGGATCCCAAGATCGCGGCGAGGGTCGAGGAGGCGTTCGAGTCCGGCGGCTCCCTCAGCGAGGCCCTGCTGGACGAACTTCGAGTATACAAAGTAACGGGCAAGGGCCAGGAGGCGCGACTTTTCGACCTGGCGGAGTACGCCAAGGGGGCGGGCATCTCGCTCGGCGGACTCTTCACGGCGAGGGCAAAGAGCGCCTCGAGTGAGTTCATCGACGCAAGACAGAGGGACACATCCTACGTCATCACGTTCCGCGCGCTCGTCTTCGACGGCCCCACTCGCAGCCCCTACCGCACCGTTCAACCGCTGGGAGAGGGGTGGTTCATCATCTTCGACGGGCTGAAGGACGGAGTTTTCTCCGACACGGTGATCCTGGCCGCTCCGCGCCCGACGAGCACAGACAACCAGGGAGGAGGCGGCTGCGAGATCCTCTTCGGAGGAGCCGACGCTGCGCTGTTGCTCCTGCCTGCGCTGTTGCTCCTGCGCCGCTCCCAGCGATGACGCCGGGGAAGCCTGTTGCCGCGGCGGACTACAAAGCGCCCCTCCGACAAGGAGGGGCGCAGTTTTTCAGTGTTATACCCGGTAAATACGGCTACTTCTTGCCGTAGACGTCCTTCGGGCTCCACTCCCTCCAGACGTTGCCCACCAGGTCGGGGCCTGGCTTCAGTACCTTGCCGCCCGGAGTCCATCCGGACGGGGTAACCTCTCCTCCGCCAGTCTTGCGGACGTGCTGGAACGCCTGGATCTGGCGCAGAGTCTCGTCCACGTTGCGCCCGACCGGCGGCGTCAGCACCTCCATGGCCTGAATCACCCCGTCCGGGTCGATGAGGAAGCGACCGCGCACGTCGACTCCCATGGCGGCATTGTACACCCCGTAGGCCGTGCCTATGGCCCCGCCACCGTCGGAGCCCATGTGGAAGGGCACCCCGCCGGCCTCTATCATCTTCGAAAGCTCGACGTCGTTCCACACCTTGTGGACAAACTGGCTGTCAACGCTCATGGAGATTACCTCGGTCCCCAGAGCCTGAAACTCCGCGTAACGGTCGGCGACCGCCGACACCTCCGTCGCTCAGACGAACGTGAAGTCCCCCGGGTAGAAGCACAGCGCTACCCACTTGCCGGCGAACTGCGACAGCTTGACGGTGGTGAACCCGCCCTTGTAGAACGCCGGGGCGGTGAAATCAGGCGCCTTCATTCCTACGGTAACACCCATGCGTACAACCTCCTTCTTGACTTCCTCGATCGGGGCGGCGCTCGCCCCCGCTCCCTCCACCTCGGCGGCGGGAACCGTGCATCCAGCCTTTCCCTCGCTCACGAGTACTCCCCCTTTCGCAAATCACTGCAAGAAACGCAACACGGCTTAAAGATACCACATAATGAACAGACCGGCACCTTCCAATGAGAATTAGTATATAGGAAGTCTTTCAAATGTCAAGGCATTTTCGTCCTTTCGAGGACAGAAGACGGTACCATGACGTACGCCAAGGAGGGGTTCGGGGTTCGGACTTCGCATCGACGAGGATTGACGTCCTGCCACAGATGTGGTACAGTCCTCATGACATGTATATGACTATGCGTCGTAGGGGGAGTTACCTGATGCGCTCTTTGGACAGGGAGAGTCCCGTGCCGCTCTACTACCAGCTCAAGGAGATACTCCTGGGCATGGTCGACGATGGCGACCTTGCGCCCGGCGACCTCGTGCCGTCCGAGCGCGACATCTGCGACCGATTCTCCATAAGCCGGATGACCGCGAGCAAGGCCGTGTCCGCCCTCGTGGACGAGGGGGTCTTCCGCCGGGAGCGCGGACGCGGAACCTTCGTCTCGTATCCCAAGACCACCTGCACCTCGTCGAGCCTGACCGGCTTCACCGAGAACATCCGCGCCGCGGGGCTCGCGGCCACCACGGAGATCCTCTCGTTCGAGGAGGAGGAGGCGTCCCGCGCCATCCGCGAGTCGCTGCAGCTCTCCCATCGTGAGTCCGCCGTTTTCAACATCCTGCGGCTTCGCTACGTCGATGGAGAGCCCTTCTCCCTCGAGAACGTCTGGGCGCCGAAGTGTCGCTTTCCGGGCTTCTCGCGCGATATGCTGGAGGGGAGATCGTTGTACGCCCTCATGCGCGAGCGCTTCGGCATGAAGCTCACCCACGCCTCCCAGACTATAGAGCCCGTCCTGTGCTCGGATTTCGAGGCCAGGAACCTCGACGTGGACTCGGGCACGCCCGTGCTTCTCTTCCGCAGGGTGGCGTACGCGGAGCCGATGATACCGGTCGAGTACTCCAAGTGCATCTACAGGGGGAAGCGGTTCAAGTACGAGATCTCCTTCGGTATTTAGGGTTTTCGGGGGCGTCGCCCCTAATTTCATTACAGGAAGGTGTTGCAGATGCTCAAGGGTCTACAGAAACTCGGCAAGGCGTTGATGCTTCCGGTGGCGGTGTTGCCTGCGGCCGCGCTGCTCCTGCGGCTCGGCGCGGACGACGTGTTGAACATCCCGTTCGTAATGCAGGCGGGGGCAGCGATCTTCGACAACCTGGCGCTGCTGTTCGCGGTCGGCATCGCGGTTGGAGTGGCATTCGACGGGGGCGGTGCGGCGGCACTCGCCGGCGCGGTGGGCTACTTCACCCTCACGAAGGCCGTGGTGACGATCAACCCGGCCATCAACATGGGGGTTCTCGCGGGAATCGTCTCGGGCGTGACGGCGGGGCTGCTCTACAACAAGTACCACGACGTCAAGCTGCCCGACGTGCTCGGCTTCTTCGGGGGCAAGCGCTTCGTACCGATCGCGGCCTCCGTCGCCAGCATCGTGATGGCGCTCGTATTCGGCTACGTATGGCCGCCCGTGCAGGACGCAATCCACGGGGTCGGCGAGTGGCTTCTCGGCGCGGGTCTGCTGGGCGCGTTCACCTTCGGGACCCTCAACCGCCTGTTGCTCCCGCTGGGGCTGCACCACGTGCTCAACAGCATGGTCTGGTTCGTCTTCGGCGAGTTCACCAACGCGGCCGGGGCCGTGGTGACCGGCGACCTGCACCGCTTCTTCGCGGGCGACCCGACGGCGGGAGTGTTCATGACCGGCTTCTTCCCGATCATGATGTTCGCTCTCCCGGCAGCCGCGCTCGCGATGTACACCACCGCCAGGAGCGAGAACAAGAAGGCCGTCTCCGGCATCCTTCTCAGCGTGGCGCTGACATCCTTCCTGACCGGCATAACCGAGCCGATCGAGTTCGCCTTCATGTTCCTGGCGCCGGTGCTCTACGTGGCGCACTCGCTACTTACGGGCGCGGCCCTCGCGGTCTGCACGATGCTGGGGGTCCATCACGGTTTCGGCTTCTCCGCGGGTGCGATCGACTACGTGCTCAACTACGGCCTGTCGACGAAGGGGTGGATGGTCATCCCGATCGGACTGGCCTTCGCGGTCGTCTACTACTTCCTGTTCGTGGCCGTGATCAAGGGACTCAACCTGCTCACGCCGGGGCGCGAGGAGGAGGCTGCCGGTGCAACGGCATCCGCGGTCTCCAAGTCCGACCTCGAGAAGCTGGCGCTCGACTACCTGGCATCACTGGGCGGCGCTGACAACATCGAGGAGATCGGGGCGTGCATCACCCGGCTCCGCCTGGTAGTGCGAAACGGCAAGCTGATCGAGGAGGCCAGGATCAAGGCCCTCGGGGCCACCGGCCTGGTGCGCCCGAACTCCACCACGCTGCAGGTGGTCATAGGCACCAAGGCGGAGCTGCTCGCGGACGTCATGAAGAAGCACATGAAGGGGTAGCGAAGCCCGCTCCCCTCTCATGCGGGTGGTTTGGCGCGAATGCGACCGTCGTCGCGACCGCGCCGTCCAGGTTCCAGTCGCACCCTCCCTTCGGCGGCCCGGAGGGAGGGCTTTTATCATAGAGACCAATTCCAAGCGCGGAGGTGGTAGCATGAAGGCTCTCACAGGGGGTAGAATAGTCGCCGGCAGGACTTGGCTCGAAGGGGCGCTCCTGTTCGATGATCGAATCCTCGATGTGGCGTCCGAGGGAGAGATCCCCGAGGAGGCCGAGAGGATCGAGGCGGGCGGTGCCTGGGTGGTCCCGGGCTTCGTCGACGTCCACGTGCACGGCGGCTGCGGCTCGGACACGATGGACGCTGACAGCCGTTCCCTCGACACCATTGCGGCCGGACTGACGGCACACGGGGTGACCGCGTTCTGCCCCACCACCATGACTATGTCTCCCGGCCGCGTCGAGGCCGCCCTGGACGCGATCAAAGGCGTTATGGGGGCGGGAGGCGACGGAGCGGTCGTGCTCGGGGGCCACCTCGAGGGCCCCTTCATCAGCCCGGATCGCGTCGGGGCGCAGGACGGCGCTTTTGTGCGGCGACCCGATCCCGAACTGGTGCGCCGAAGGCGGGACGTGCTGAGGCTTGTGACCTTCGCCCCCGAGGAGGACGAATGCGGAATTTTTCTACGGGCGCTGCTGGAGGCGGGGGTCGTCCCCTCGGTCGGTCACTCCCGGGCCACCTACGAACAGGCCATGCAGGCGTTCCGCCGAGGGGCCGAGAGCACCACCCACCTGTTCAACGGGATGCCGCCCTTTCACCACAGGACTCCGGGAGTGGCGGGGGCCGCGCTCGACGCCGACGTCTTCTGCGAGCTCATAGCGGACGGTGTTCACTCCCACCCCTCTGTGTTCAGGCTGGTGCACGCGATGAAGGGGCTCGACAGGGTCGTGCTGGTGTCCGACGCGATGAGGGGGGCCTCCCTGGGCGACGGGGAGTGGGATCTTGGAGGGCAGAGGGTCACGGTGGCGGGCAGGACCGCTACGCTGGCGGACGGGACCATCGCCGGCAGCGTGCTGACCCTGGACGTCGCGATGAGGAACTACGCGGATGCGACGGGCCTGCCGCTTTGGGAGGCAGTGCGCCTGGTCTCGGCCAACCCGGCCAGGCTGATCGACGAGAGGGACAGGGGACGCCTGGCCCCCGGATGCAGGGCGGACTTCGCGCTGCTGGACGGGGAGTGGCGGGTTATCAGGACTTTTATCGGAGGGAAGGAGGTCTACGACCGCGATGCGCGTCGTGACTGCTAGAGACTATGATCAGATGAGCCGGAAGGCGGCTTTCATATTCGCCGCCCAGCTGGTGCGAAAGCCGGATTCCGTACTCGGGCTGGCGACCGGGGACACCCCGAAGGGGCTCTACCGCGAACTGATCCGCATGCACAGGGAGGGGGACATCGACTTCTCGTCCGCGTCGTCGTTCAACCTGGACGAGTATGTCGGCCTGCGGCCGGACGATCCGCAGAGCTACCGCCACTACATGAGGGAGCAGCTGTTCTCTCACGTCAACATCCGACCGGAGAGCACGCGCGTGCCGGACGGCACGGCCGGGGATCTGGACGCCGAGTGCGTTCGCTACGAGAGCGCGCTGCGCAGTGCGGGCGGCGCGGACATCCAGGTGCTGGGGCTGGGCACGGACGGGCACATCGGATTCAACGAGCCGGACCAGGAGTTCCCCGCCGCGACCCACATTGTCCGCCTGGACGAGAGCACCATCGAGGCCAACTCGCGCTTCTTCCGGAGCCGGGAGGAGGTCCCGACCATGGCGATAACAATGGGCATCGGCACGATCATGAGCGCCAGGAGCATCGTGCTGCTGGCCTCGGGACGATCGAAGGCGGAGCCGGTCAGAGGCATGGTTCGAGGGCCGATCACGCCGCGCCTTCCCGCCTCGGTCCTGCAGCTCCACCCGGACGTGACCGTGATACTCGACGAGGAGGCCGCCTCCCTGCTTTGACATGAAAGGAGACAGCTATGACAAGACGCATTCTTGACGCAAGCGCGTCGGACCTGCTCGGCATGACCGGGCGCGAACTTCTGACCAGCATCAGGTCCGCCGAGGGCAGGACCCTGGCCGCCGAGGTCATAGCCCCGGCCGCCCCGCTGCTCGGCGATGTGACCAACGCCGAGCTCGCAAGGGCCTTCGGGGCGGACATCATCCTGCTCAACATGTTCGACGTCCTGGCCCCGCACGTCGAGGGGCTTGAGATTATCGGAGACGACGAGTTCTTCCTTCGCACCTACGGGCAGGGGCGGGCCGCTCGCGCCCCCTCCTCCCCCTGCAGCGAGGGGGCTCCGGTGGTGTCATTGCTGAAGAAACTCACGGGACGCCCCGTAGCCATCAACCTGGAGCCGGTGGACGAGGGCGAGAGGCTTTCCGGGCCTCAGGCCGCCCTGCCCGAGGGCAGGCGGGCCACCCCGGCCAACGCGAAGCTCGCGGTGGACCAGGGGGTGGACATGCTCCTCATCACCGGGAACCCGGCCACCGGCGTGACCTCCTCCTCGATAGCCGAATCCCTCAGGGGCATCCGCGCGGCGGTGGGGCCCGATCCTATCCTGGCGGCCGGGAAGATGCACGCGGCCGGCTCGCTTTCGGACGCCGGCAGCGACATGCTAGACGCGGCAATGATCCGGCGCTGGATCGACGGCGGAGCGGACGTGGTGCTGATACCCGCGCCCGGGACGGTCCCAGGGTTCACCCCCGAGAGGGTAGCCTCGCTCGTGGAGGCGGTTCACGCAGGGGGAGCCCTGGCCATGACCTCCATCGGGACGTCCCAGGAGGGCGCGGACGAGGGGACGATCCGGCAGATCGCCCTGTGGTGCAAGAGCTGCGGCGCGGATATACACCACATAGGCGACTCCGGCTACAGCCCGGGCATCGCCGCGCCCGAGAACATCCTTGCCTACTCCATAGTCATCCGGGGACGCCGCCACGCGTGGCGCAGGATGGCGTCTTCAATAGCGAGGTGACGGACATGTTCGGGCTTGGAAAGAAGCGTGTCAAGCTGCTCGCGCCCGTCTCGGGGACCGTGGTCCCGCTGGACCAGGTGCCCGACCCGGTGTTCGCCGGCAGGATGGTCGGCGACGGCGTGGCTCTGGCCCCGGACGAGGGAGGGGATGTACTGGCCCCTTGCGACGGCGAGCTGGTCGCCCTCTTCTCCACCGGGCACGCGTTCGGCATCAGGGGAGAACACGGGCTCGAGGTGCTCGTGCACGTGGGGATCGAGACCGTGGCGCTGGAGGGGGAGGGGTTCACCCTGCTTGCCGCGGCGGGGGACAGGGTAAGGGCCGGGGACCCCGTGGTCCGCTTCGACATGGAGGTCATCGCGTCGAAGGCCCCGTCGACCCTCACCCCCGTGGTCATCACCACCGGCGACTTGGTGAAGTCGTTCAAGCCGGCGGAGGGAAGGGTCCGCGCCGGCAGGGACGTGCTGATGGAGGTCGAGCTGAAGTGACCCCCGCAACAGCCGCGCGCGGACGCGCCCTGTCGCTCCCGGCCCTCTGCTGTCTTGCGCTCCTTGCCTCGGGCGCGTGCGATGCGGCTGTCAGGACGACAAGACCGTCTATATCGCCCGGCGAACTTATCGAGATCGTTTACGACAACCTCCCGGGCAACCAGTCGGACTGGATCGCCATAGCCCCAATGGGCGCCGCCGACGACTATTACGACGAGTGGTTCTACACAGGCGGCGTCCGGTCGGGGCGCTACGTCTTCAAAGGCAGGGACGAGGGGGTCTATGAGGTGCGGGTCTACCACGACTGGCCCGAGGGGGCCTACGTGGTGCAAGAGAGGGCGGCGGTGTTCGTGTCGGACAGTGGAGGCGACCTCCCGGCCGAGATGTCGCCCCCCGGCGGTCGGTTTGCGGAGGTATTCGGCAGCCTGGTCGCGCTGGAGTTGCCGCAGCCTCGGATGCCGTCCCCCTCGCCAGAGCCGGCGGAGGTCCGGTGGTCCGCGTCCGGGGAGGGAACCCTGTACGGGCCGGGGAGGGGAGCGCACAACTACCGCGTCCACGAGCTTGACACGACCGCCTTCCCCGGCGGGGGTACACTGGTGATCGACCTGCGGATAGGCAACGGGCTGGGCTGGGGCTCGGCGGACCTGTTCGGCGAGGAGGGAGCCCTGCCCTCCAGCGGCGTGCCGAAGGCCCTCGCCAGCGCCTGGGATCTGTCGCCCGGCGCGGTTCGCAGGCTCACCCACGCTTTCGACAAGGGACAGAAATTCAGGCTCTGTTTCGAGGGCAGCTGGACCTCTCCCCAGGGCGCTTCCAACACCTACTCCTTCTCGGCCACGGTAAAGTCCGGGGTTGGACCGGCGTCGCACCCAAAGACGCCGGAGGCCCGGTGAAAGGAGGCGCGACATGCGAACCCTCTCCGGAAAGATCTACTACTCCAGGCGGCTCGACGCATTCTTCAAGCACCCGGCGGTCGATGCCGCCCTTCTCGTCCTTATCCCTGCCTCCGCGCTCGCCGCGATACTGTCCCTTCTGACGGACAGCGAGGCGCTCGAGTGGTGCAATCTGCTCTTCTCGGCTCTCTTCGCGGTGGAGCTGATCGCCCGGTTTTTCACCTACCAGGCCCGCGTCGGAGAGTACTTCGCCGACTGGTGGATGGACTGGGTGGCCACGATCCCGTGGGACGAGTTCCTGTTCTTCATGTTCCCCGGCGGCGGAGCCTCGATGCTGCGCCTGCTCCGCCTTCCGCGCATATTCCGGCTGCTGCGCTTCAGGAGCATGAAGGGGTCCGGGGCGGCCCGGTGGCTCTCCTACCGCTTCAGGCGACTTCTGGAGGTGTCGATTCTCCGCCAGGTCATGACGATGATCCTCGTCTCGCTCGGCTTCGTCTGGCTCTTCACCGCCATTCTGAACGGCCTGGGAGTGAAATTCGCGCACGGCGACAACCTCTGGTTCTCCATCATAACCATGATCAGCTCCGACAGCGTGTTCGAGGTCAGCGACCAGGAGACGGCGGTCAAGATCACGATCCTGGTCCTGTCCTTCATAGGGATCGTGCTGTTCAACGGAGTGCTCATCGCCATCATCATAGGCAAGCTGATGGAGAGCCTCGACGTCCTCAAGAGCGGCCGCGGGGATGTGCGCGAGAGGGGGCATATCATCCTGCTCGGCTTCAACGAGTGCGTCCCGCACATAATCGACGAGCTGGAGAGCTTCTGCGTGAACGAGAGAAAGAGGCTCATCAGGGTGGTCGCGACCAGGGAGCGCCCGCCGGAGACTCCGGACCAGATCCTGGAGTCCCGCCCCCACGTGGAGGTCATCACGCGCGTCGGCAGCTTCCACAACGCCGATGCGCTCGAGCGAATATCAGCGCACAGGTCTGACGCCGTGGTGGTCCTGGGCGAGAGGGCATCGAACACAAAGCTTTCAGAGCGCTTGAACGACCCCGTCGTCACGCGCACCCTCGTGGCGCTTGAGACGCTCCTCGACAGCAAGCAGGGTGAAAGGCGGTCCCCGGTCATAGTGCTGAACTACCTCGACCTCAGCCGAAGCTATCACGTCACCGAATTTCTCCGCCCCTTCGGCAACAGGAGCACCAAGGTGTTTTTCAACCCGGTGTTCTTCACCGGAAAGCTGATAGCCGCCATGTGCGTCAACCCCTACGCGGAGGACATCTACAATGAACTGCTCACCCCCGAGGGCAACGAGTTCCACATCGTGCGCCTCCCGCACGATTCGCCGAGGGTGTGGCGCGACCTGCTGAACGCCTTTCCAAAGTCCGTGCCGACGGGCTACAGGGATGCCGCCGGCCGCCTTCGCATGGTGCCGCAGCCGGATGAAGAGCTCCCCGAGAGCGCCGAGGTGATAGTCCTTAGCGAGGACTCCTACGACGCGTCCCTCTTCGACCCCGCGCACTCCGCGGGCGAACTCTCCGACTCGGGCGCGCCCTCCCCGAGGTGCCCCGACGTCCCCCCGACCGGCTCGCTGCTCATAGTCGGCGTGAACCCGAGGCTGCCCTTCATAATCGACGAGATGTCATCCGTGGGGATGTCGGTGCAGGTGGCCGACAACCAGACGCGCGAGGAGTTCGCCGCCTGGTACGCGGAGTACTCGAACGCCCCGGCCCCGGAGGGACTGGTCTTCCACGAATGCCGATTCCGCACCGAGGCCGAGGTGCGCTCCGCGATAGACCTGTCCGCCATCGACAGGATCGTGCTGCTCGCCGACGGCCACCTGCTGGACACGGCCACCCCCGACCAGATAGACGCGGAGACGACCTCGAGGCTGCTGATGCTGAGCCACATGATCGACGAGCCCGGAACAGAAGGCGCGACGCGCGACGTGCGGCTCATAGTCGAGACACTGACGGTCGACTCGGAGGCCGTGGTCCGCAACATAAGGAGCTGCTCGAACGTCATCGCTCCCCTGACCATAGCCAGACTGCTGACCACCTTCACCCTGCAGCCGGAGTTCGAGGAGCTGTTCAGGACCATCATCCAGTACGGCGAGATCGACATAGCCTGTCGCCCGGCCTCCGATGCGGTGCCGGGCATAGCGCCCGGCCAGGTGACGTTCGGCGAAATGCTCGAGGGCGCCCACAACGGCTGCATCCCGCTGGGATGGGTGGAGGCAGCGCCCGAGGCATCGGGCCACATAAGGCGCGACTCGCCGAGGGTGGTGCTCAATCCTCCGAAGAGAAGCCGGCTTCCGCAGGACTGCGAGATCATATTCCTCAGGCGCAGGGAGGCCCCGTGTCCTTGAGCCGTCGGGGCGTCCGCGTGCTATACTAGCCCCCGGGAGACCACCGACCGCGCAAAGAGGCGCGGCGGCACGCACGGGCGGCGCGATCCCGCGGGGCGGCCGTCCCTGACAGGAGGGAAAGAGATGGCGGTAAATCCGGAACTGGGAAAGTTCATCCCCCTGCGGACCGACGACCTGGTGTCCGCACTGTGCGAGGAGACGCGCTCGCCCGGGGATGCGGAGAAGCTTCGCCGAGTGGCCGAACTCGTGGAGGCGACCTATCACTATGACTTTCACGACGTCCTTAAGCGAGCAAGAAGGACTTACCACGTGTTCAACCCGGACGCCGACACCCTCAAGCTCGGGGGCGCCGACTCGCTTGACGCCCGGTTCGACGGCATGGTGGAGGCTCTGAAGGAGCTGCTTACGGCCGCAAACTACCGGGAGTTCCCCGTGCCCGAGCTGAACGAGCTGATGACCAGCTCCGCCCCCAGGGGACTCAATGTGAAGGTGAACCTCGACAAGTATGAGAAGGTGCTGATCTTCCGGAGGGGGAGGCAGTACGCCCCGAAGCCGAAGCCCCCCCTCTCCTGTTGGAGGTCCCTGCGCAAGAGCGAGCCCGAGGCTCCGGAGCTCGAGGAGGTCATACAGCGCCTCATGATACTCATCAAACTCAGGGCCCAGGAGGATGTCGAGGAGTTCTACGACAAGTACGTAAAGACCGCCGCCGAATCGGAGCCCGAGAGGGAGAGGCGCATGGCCCGCGAGGCGGTGCTTGGAAAGAAGGACGAGGGCGCGAACGACGCGGCCGGGACAGGGATTCCGGCGATCTTTCTGAAGGTCTTCAAGAACGTCCCGGCCTCGACCCTCCAGACACTCTTCCCGGACGTGACGATCCAGATGACCCTGGCGGACAAGGGCAAGATACTGCTGCCGCTCGCGGCGGGCATCCTGGGCGTCATAAACAGGGTCATCCCCGCCCTGCTCGTCCTCGGCACCCTCGTAACAGCGGTGGTGGCCGGCAGGGCGATAGACTGGGCCCACCTCAAGGACCAGCTCTTCCCGATACTGATGGCGTTCGTCATAGTCGGCACCATATCGTTCAAGGTCTTCTCCAAGTACAGGATAACCAAGGACCGGCACCAGGCCAGGCTGATGAAGACCCTGTACTTCCACAACCTCGACAACAACGCCGGGGTGTTCGACTTCCTGGTCCACGAGGCCGAGGAGGAGGAGTGCAAGGAGGCACTGCTGGCCTACTGGTTCCTGCTGACGGAGCGAAACCCGGACGGGACGTGCTTCACGGAGGAGGAGCTTGACGACCGCATCGAGCAGTGGCTGCGCGACAGGTTCGGCCTGGAGCTGGACTTCGAGGTGGATGACGCCCTGCGAAAGCTGCAGGACAAGAGGCTGCTGACCAGGGACGGGGAGCGGCTGACCGTCCTCCCGCTCGACGAAGCCCTGAAGAGGCTGGACGAGCTCTGGGACAACATATTCACCTACAACGAATAGAGACAGGCAGTCCTCGCGGGCGGCGAAATAATCGAAGGGGCGGCCCGCCAGTGGCCGCCCCTTCTCCTGTCTATGCCGTCCTGGAGCGAAGCCTGCGCCTTGCCAGGTAGCGTCGCGCCTCCCCTATAAGGATCACCGGCGACGTGCCTATCACTATCAGAGCCCATTCGAACGCCGACAGCGGCACGGTCCTGAGGACGCTGCCGCCGAACTGGACCATCAGGATCTGCCCGACCAGTATCAGGATCACGATGCCCGTGAACCAGCGATTCTCCGCCAGGCCGCTGAACGCGGAGCTGTTCAGCCCGAGCCTGCGCGCGTTGAACAGGTTCCACACCTGCAGCATGACGAACGCGCAGAAGAAGACCGTGAGCTCGCGGGGCGACACGCCGCCGCCACGGATGAACAGCAGCATGGAGGCCATCGCGGCCACGAACAGCGCGCCGTAGCCGAATATCCCCCTCGCCATCTCCGGAGTCACGATGAAGGCCTTCGGATCCCGCGGCCTGCTGCTCATGACCTCGGGATGAGGCGGCTCCGTGGCCAGGGCCAGCGCCGCGAAGGTGTCCATGATCAGGTTGACCCAGAGCATCTGTACGACCGTCAGAGGCAGCTCGATCCCGATCACCGGTCCGAGGAGCACTATCGCCATGGCGGACACGTTCACCGTGAGCTGGAAGAGCAGGAAGCGCTGGATGTTCTGGTACAGCCCGCGCCCCCACATTATGGCGTTGACGATGCTCGTGAAGGAGTCGTCCAGCAGCACGATATCGCTGGCCTCCTTCGCCACCGCGGTCCCCCTCTTACCCATCGACAGCCCTACGTTCGCGTGGTTCAGCGCAGGGGCGTCGTTCGTGCCGTCGCCTGTGACCGCGACCACCTCTCCCCTCTCCTGCAGCGCCTTGACCAGCTTCAGCTTGTGGTGCGGGCGCGCGCGGGAGAGCACCTTCAGCTCCTTCAGCATCCTCTCCCTGGCCCCCGGTCTGTCGAGCAGACCCTCGAACTCGTCCCCGGTGAGCAGGGAGAACTCGGCTTCATCCCCCTCCCCGACGAGGCCGATCTGCCGCCCGATCTCGCGCGCGGTCTCCCGGTTGTCGCCTGTGACGATCTTGACGCCTATGCCGGCCCCGGCGCACGCCCGAATGGCGTCAGGCACGTCGTCGCGAACCGGGTCGGATATAGCGACGAAGCCGAGCCAGGTGAGCTCCTCGGCCAGAGCCTCCGCCCCGCCCTCTGCCTCGTCGGGCAGCCTCCTGGACGCCAGCCCTATGACCCGCATCCCCCTGGCCTGGAAGGAGCGGACGGAGTCCAGGATCTCCTCCTTATGCTCGTCGGCCAGAGGCTCGCTCCCCTCGTGAAGCAGGATTGACGCGCACCTCTCGATGATGATCTCCGGGGCGCCCTTCGCGTGCAGGGTCAATCCGCCCCCGCGGCCGCGCCCGAGGGTCGCCATGAACTTGCGCTCCGTCGAGAAGGGGAGCTGGTCGCGAACCTCGAACGAGGCTCGCAGCGTCCTGTAGTCCTCCCCCCGCTCGTTCAGCCACATCAGCAGCGCACCCTCCGTCGGGTTTCCAAGGACGGTCGTCTCCCCCGACGACTTAGACAGGTTCGCGGTTGAGTTCGCCGCCATCGCCTCGTAGAGCAGCTCGGTCGACGCGGAGTAGGCGGGAACGCCCAGCTCGTGCACCCTCATCCTGTTCTGGGTAAGAGTGCCGGTCTTGTCGGTGCAGATGACCGTCGCCGCTCCGATCGTCTCGCAGGCGTGCAGCTTCCGCACCAGGTTGTTCGAGGCGGTCATCTTCCTCATACTGTAGGCCAGCGACAGGGTGACGCTCATGGCGAGCCCCTCCGGGACCGCCACCACTATCAGGGTTATCGATATCATGAAGAACTGGAGGAACTTCCTGCCTGCGTCCGGGTTGAGATACTCGGCGGGCGGGGCCGGCAGTATCCCGAGGAAGTAGGCGGTCGCGGAGGCGATAGCGAAGAACGCCGCCCCGTACAGCAGCGGCTTGAGCCACTGCCACACCCCCTCCCTTTCCAGCCAGGCGGGCCGCCTGCGGGCCCTCCCGATCAGGTCGATCGCGTCGTAGACGATCGGAAGCCACACCCGGACCGAGGCCCCTAGAAAGGAGACCGCCAGGATAAACGCGAAGACCCACTGCCCGCGGTCCATCACGATGTCGCCCGTGGCCCTCGCGCGGAGGCTCAGTGTGACGAAGAGCATCGCGGCCACTCCGAACCCGACGACCCCGATGACCTTGCTCAGCCCGTCCAGCCTGCGGCTCAGCGGGGTGCGCTCGTCCGACGCCTCGGAGGCCGCCCTGGCCGTCCGTCCGATCTCCGTGGCGTCGCCCACCCCCGCCACCCTGAACACCCCGTGCCCGTCCTGTATCATGGTGCCCCTGCAGACCAGGCTAGCCGGGTAGGCGGTCTCGGCGCGCTCGGACGCGCCCCGCGGGTCGTCCCCGGGGTACTTGGAGACCGCCGCGGACTCCCCCGTAAGGGCCGACTCGTCGACCCTCAACGACACGGCCTCCAGCACCAGGGCGTCCGCCGGGACCTCCTCCCCGGTCTCGAGCAGCAGGATGTCCCCGACCACGATGTCCCTCTTCGGCACGCTGCGGTACTCGCCGTCCCGTATCACCTCGAAGCCCGTGTCGTCGTTCACCCTGTTCAGTATGTCGAACTCCCTGCCCGCCCTGTACTCGTTGACGAACGCCATCGTGGTAGCTAAAAAGATGGCGACGACGATCCCGATCGCCTCGAGGTACTCGTTACGCGCGAGCCCCGCGAGGAAGGCTATGCACGCCGCTATGAGAAGAATCCTTATGACCGGATCGTCGTACTTCTCAAGGTACAGCCTCCACCACGGCTCCCGGGGCGGCGGCGTCAGAGTGTTGGCGCCGTGCTCTCTCCTGCTCTCAAGGACCTCCTGCGAGGTCAAACCCATGTACTGCGTCATAACGCACCTCCGGTCATCCTAACCTCGTCCGCCTGGACGGGGCCGCCCAAAATATTCCGGCGCAGCTCCGCTATTATACGCCTTTACCGCCCGCAAAGGCGCGGGGGGGCGGCGCGATCCGGGAACGAGGCGGCCGCGCCATCCATTGACGGCGCGGCCGAATGTGCCCTGCATGCTATGACGGGGCGACCGCCTCCTCGGCGCTACTCCCCGCAGAGCCAGCCGAAGAAGCGGCTCCAGAACAGAGGGTAGTTCTTCCACTCGAGGAACTCGACCGGCCCCCAGTGCGGTGCCGCGTCCGAGGCGAACATTGCCGTGCGCCCTTTCCCCACCTCGCGCACGGCGACGAACGGGTCGTCCCCCGCCGCGGCCAGCAGACGCCCCTCGGGGCGCAGCACGGTGCGGTTGTACCCCAGGAAATGGGGCCACTCGCCGAGCCTCTTCATTATCGCGTGGTTCTTGTCCTTGACCGTCGGGACGATGCCCTCCGGCTTCTCCACCCTGTCGTCCGCTGACTGGATCTTCACCGGCAGGATCTCGTCGACCGCCGTATCCGAATAGCGCGCCTTTCCGTCGATGCCGGCGAAAGACAGGTAGCCCCCGATCATGGCGAAGCCGCCCCCCTGCTCCACGTACTCGCGAATGACCTCGAGCCTGTTGGGGGTGATCCTGCCCCTGTTGAAAGTGTCGCCCGACAGGAGCAGCGAGTTCGCCCCGATGTCCGACAGGGCCACGGCGCCGTAGGCGGCGAGCTCCTTGGCGGTGAAGGGGAAGCCGTCCGCCACCTCGTGTCCGGGCAGGTGGACCACCTCGAAGCCGTTCTTCGCCAGCGCGTCCCTCAGCCAGCCGACGCCGGTCTCGTACTCGCAGCTCGTGAAGATGTCGAACCCCTTGATGTGGGAGATGTGCTTGACCCACGACTCCCCCGCTATCAGCACGCGCTTGTTCATCGACCATCCTCCTCCTCGCGCCCGCACCACTCAAGGATCAGTCGGGCGTATATCTCGATGTACCTGAAATAGTCCTCCAGCTCAAGGAACTCGTCCGGCGAGTGGCACTGCTCCTGGCTCCCGGGGCCGGTTATGACCACCGGCATGCCCCCGATGTTGCGCAGCAGGCGCGCGTCGTTGCCCGCCGGGGAGCCGACGACGGGAGGCCTCGCGCCTCGCGACGCCTCGATGCTGCTCTCCACCGCCGTCACGAAGGGGTGCCCCGCATCCATCTCGAACGCCCCGCCGGCCTGGTAGATCGATATCCTGGGCGGGTTGTCCTTCAGCCAGGGGTCGCCCGCCGCCCTCAGCAGCAGGCGCTCCGTCGTCTCGCGGACCACGGATTCGTGCGTCATGGTCCCCGGATGGTAGTGAAGGCACAGCTTGAAGGCGCACCTGTCCGGCACGGTGGAGCCCGCCGTGCCTCCCTCGATGACGCCTACGTTCAGAGTCGGAGGGGGCAGCATCGGGTGCCTGTACTTCATGAGCCACTCGTGCTCCATCTCGTTCAGGGCCTGCATCAGCAGGACGGCCTTCTCTATCGCGTTGACTCCCTTCCACTTGCTGCCGGAGTGAAGGGCCACGCCCCCGACCTCCACCCTGAAGAAAACGAACCCCATGTGGGCGATCGTGACCGAGCCGTCGGAGGGCTCGCAGACCACCGCCGCGTCCGCCCGGTGTCCCGCGAGCATCGCGGCCAGCGACCCGTTCCCCCCGCCCTCCTCGTCGACAACCGAGAGGATGGTGACGTCCCCCGGAAGGGGGATCCCTGAGTCCTGCAGCAGCTTGACCGCCATCAGTGAGGCCATCAGGCCGCCCTTCATGTCCGCCGTGCCGAGCCCGTAGACCCTTCCGTCGCGCACGTGGGCGTCGTGAGGGTCGAAGCTCCACAGTTCGCGGGGCCCGGACGGCATCGTGTCCACGTGACCGTCGAACATTATCGACCTGCCCGCGCCCCCCCTGAAGCGGCCTACCAGGTTCCAGCGAGAGAAGCCGTCGCCGGAGTACACGTGTCCCGGATTCCCCTCCCCGAAGCGCCTCAGCCCCTCCTGTACGATCTCCTCGGTGAGCGGCTCGCGGCTGGTCTCCGCCCCCATCTCCCTCATGACCCTCTCGAGGATGATCTGCCCCGCCTCCTCGCCGCCGCCATCGATCCCGTGCCCCACGACCGACGTGTCCGCCGACACGAGCTCCAGCAGGCGCGAGAGGTACTCCTCGCGGCGAACCAGCAGGGTCTCCCTGAGCATGTCCGTCACGGCAGTCTACCCGTAGAACGCAAAGCTGTCGTACACCACGCTCCAGAACCGGTCGAAGTCGACATCGACTGCCACGTGAGCGTTGGGGCCGGACGGCCGGGCGAGCGGGCCTCCGCCCTCGTACAGCTCCCTGCCGGGGCCGGCCTGCTGCTCCAGCCCGAAGACGTCGCACGAGGTGCGCCCGTAGGTCAGGGCGCCCCTGAGCTCGACCTCGACTCGCATCAGCCTGGTGGTGAAGCACTCCGGGTCGATCAGCCAGGCCATGCAGGTCGGATCGTGCAGGGGCGGGGACTCCCAGCCGAAGACCTCCTTCTGGGACTTCGCGAAGAACTCCATCATCTCGGCGAAGAGTATCGCCTGCGGGTTGCCGAGCGACCTCACCCTTGCGATCATGGCCGGCGTGGCGAGCGCCTTCCTGGTCACGTCCAGCCCCATCATCACGATCGGCCTGCCGCACGTGAACACAACGTGGGCCGCCTCGGGGTCGGCGTAGATGTTGAACTCCGCCGACGGCGTGACGTTGCCGTGCTGGTACGCGCCGCCCATCAGCACTATGCGCTCGATCTTCTCCACGATGTCCGGCTCCTTGCGGATGGCCATGCCGATGTTCGTGAGCGGCCCGGTCGGGACTATCGTGATCGGGTCGTCCGAATCGAGAAGAAGGTCTATTATCAGGTCCACTGCGTGGCGAGGATCGAGGCCGACGTCGGGCTCGTCGAAGACCGGCCCGTCCAGCCCGGACTCCCCGTGGATGTCCCCCGCCACCACCTGCTCCCGCACCATCGGCCGGGACATCCCCGCGGCAACCGGGATGTCGGAGAACCTGCCCGACGCGGAGCATATGTTCAGCGCGTTGCGAACCGTCTTCTCCAGCGTCTGGTTGCCGGCCACCACCGTGACCGCCTGCAGATCTATCGCGGGGTGCACCGCGGCCATCAGGATGGCCACTGCGTCGTCGTGACCCGGGTCGCAGTCGTGGATTATCTTCACTGGCTTGCTTCTGATTCCCATTGTCTCACCATCCTTTCAACGAATGCGCGGCGCCTGCCGGAGCGCCTACAGGGCGCTCTTGCGCGCCGTCTCCGCGCGCTTCTTGCGCATCATGGCCAGGGTCAGCACGAGCACGGTTGCTAGGTAGGGGATCATCAGGATGAACTGCGATGGCAGCCCGAGGGACTGCAGCCGCGAACCCACCGAGTCGGCGAAGCCGAAGATCAGGCATCCGACCCACCCCCACACAGGGTTGGCGCCGCCGAAGAACATCGCCGCCACCCCCATGAAGCCGCGCCCGTTGGTCATGTTCTCCACGAACATCCGCGAGTAGCCGAGCGAAAGGTGCGCGCCCGCTATGCCCCCGAGCACCCCCGAGTAGAGCATCACCTCGAACTTGCGCATGGTGACGTTTATCCCCGCCGTCTCGGCCGCCTGCGGGTTCAGCCCCGTGCTCCTCAGGCGCAGCCCCCATACCGTCTTGTACAGGATGAAGGCCAGCACGAACACCAGCACGATTCCCACCGGCTCGAACAGCGAGTAGTCGTTGAACAGGTCGTTCAGCAGCTCCGAGCCCCCGAAGTCGAAGCTCAGCCGCGGCATCGCCACTATGTCGTTGTGATGGAAGCTCCCCGACACACCGAAGATGCGCTGCAGAAGGAAGCGCGTCAGGGCGATAGCGAGCATGTTGACGCCCATGCCCACCACGAAGATGTCCGCCTTCGCCCCGAGGTGCGCGAAGGCCATGAAGGCCGCCACCACGACGCCGACTATGATGGCGGCGACCAGCGCGAGCACCCAGCTCCCGGCGAAGTAGCTGGTCGCGACCGCCGCGAAGGCCGAGAAGATCATTATTCCCTCGACCCCGATGTTGAGTATGTCCGCCTGCTGGGTCAGCACGCAGGCCAGGGTGGCGTAAAGGATGGGGGTCGCCGCCCTTATCGTCGAGTGGAACAGGGTCGCGTTGAACACCAGGGAGAGTATGTCGTTGGTCGTATCCACGGTCAGGCCCCCTCTCCGGCGCTCGCGGCCCCGCGCCTCTTCCAGGAGAACAGCGCCTCCATCGCGGCAAGAAGGATGAATACCGCTATTATCGTGTCTATCAGGGTCTTCGGCACCCCCGTGAACCGCTCCATCCCGAGGGCCCCGGTCTTGAGCACGGCCAGGAATAGCGCGAGCACCGGAACCATGCGGATGTCGTTCTTCGCGATCAGCGAGGCGAGCATGCCGTCGAAGGCAATCCCCGGCGAGAAGTTGTCCAGGAAGTGCCCGTGGATGCCCATCACCTCTATCGCCCCCGCCAGCCCCCCGATCGCGCCGGACAGGATCATCCCCCATACCATGACCTTCTTCGGCGGGATGCCGACGTACTCGGAGAAGTCCGGGTTCTGCCCCGTGTGGCGCAGTCGGAACCCCCAGGTGGTGTGGTACAGCACCCACCAGACCAGCAGCAGCACCCCGATCGCGACGAACAGGCCGATGTTGACCCGGCTGGGCTTCAGGAAGCGCAGCAGCTTCGCCGACTCCTCGATGGAGGGGGTGCGCGGTATGCTGGTGCGGGCGGAGAACGGGTTCCCCACCAGGTAGGACGTGAAGAATATCGCGACGTAGTTCATCAGGATGGTGACGCAGACCTCGTTCACCCTCCAGTAGGCCTTGAGCGCGCCGGGTATCGCCCCCCACGCCCCGGCCACGACCATGGCGAGGGCGAAGCAGACCGGCACGTGCACCACCGGGTGAAGCCCCGTCAGGGCGTAGCCGGCCCACGCCGCCGCCATCGCGCCGAGGTAGAGCTCCCCCTCCACGCCCACGTTGAACACCGATACCTTCGCCGAGACGGCGAAGGCCAGCGCCGTCAGCATGAGGGGCACGAAGCGCTCGAACACGCCGCCGATGTTGAATTTTCCGACGAAGGCCCCGCGGAAAAGCTGGTAGTACGCCTCGACCGGGTCGTAGCCCAGCAGCATTATGGCGGCCGCCCCTATGGCCAGTGACAGCAGAATCGTCAGCAGGGTCGCTCCCCAGGATGTCCTAGTCATCGTCTTCCTCCGGTCATGAGCAGTCCAAGCGACAGCTCGTCCGCCTCCGACGAGCTCACCTCGCCGGTGATGCGCCCCTCGAACATCACGGCAATCCTGTCCGAAAGGCTGAGTATCTCCTCCAGGTCGGAAGAGATCAGCACAACCGCGGCGCCCTCCTTCTTCGCCCGGTTCAACTCCGCTCGAATCGTCTCGATCGATCCTATGTCGACGCCCCTGGTCGGCTGGGATGCCAGCAGAACCGGCGCCCTCCTGGACACCTCGCGCGCCACCACCACCTTCTGGGCGTTGCCGCCCGACAGCCCCGCAGCCGGGATGTCCGCGCCCGCCGGGCGGATGTCGTAGGAGTGTATCAGGCCGTCGGCGAACTCGCGCACCCTGTCCCAGCTCATAACCCCGCCTCGCGACAGGGGCGGCTCGGAGAAGGAGCATGCGGCCAGGTTCTCCTTGACGTCCGACTGCCTGTCCAGCCCCCTGAGGTTGCGGTCCTCCGGGATGTGCGACAGCCCGTGCTCGCGAATCTTGCGAGGCGGCATGTTCTGCACCTCCACCCCGCCCAGGACCACGCGCCCCCTCTGCACGGGGCGAAGCCCCGCGATCGCCTCCGCCAGCTCGCTCTGCCCGTTGCCGTTGACGCCTGCGATGCCGAGGATCTCTCCCCTTCGAACCGAGAAGGAAACCCCCCTGAGCTTGGAAAGCTCCTTCTCGCCGGGGACGTACACCCCCTCCACGGACAGGGCCACCTCCCCCGGCTCGGACGGGACCGGCGTCCCCCCCAGGAAGACCTCGCGCCCGACCATCAGTCTCGCCAGCTCCGGAGCGGTCGCCGAGCTCCCGTCCAAAGTGGCGATGTGCCTGCCCCCCCTCATGACGGTCACGCGATCGCTGATCTCCAGCACCTCCCTGAGCTTGTGGGAGATGAAGACTATGGACTTGCCGTCCTTCTTCATGGAGCGGAGGATCTCGAACAGCTGCTCCGACTCCTGCGGCGTGAGCACCGCCGTGGGCTCGTCCAGCACCAGGATCTCCGCGCCCCTGTACATGGTCTTGATTATCTCGACGCGCTGGGCCTCCCCGACCGATATCTCCCCGACCTTCTTGTCTGGGTGGACGCTCAGCCCGTAGGTCCGCGCGTAGTAGTCGATCTTGTCGAGGGCGGCCCTCCTGTCGATCATGGCCCCCCGCCTCGGCTCGAAGCCGAGTATTATGTTCTCGAGCACGGTCATCTCGCGGACGAGCATGAACTCCTGGTGGACCATCCCGATCCCCATCCCGATGGCCCGCTTCGGCGTCAGGGAGGGGAAGGACTCGCCCCTGACAGTTATCGTGCCGCTCTCCGGCGAGTACATGCCGTACAGTATCTTCATCAGGGTGGACTTGCCCGCCCCGTTCTCCCCGACGAGGGAGTGTATCTCCCCCTCCTCCAGGGTGAACATGCCGTCCTGAACGGCCTTCACCCCCGGGAACTCCTTGTTGATTCCGCTCATCTCGATCAGGATGCTCGACACCTGCCCCACCTCGCGGCAGGGGCGGACGGTCGTCCCGCCCGCCCCCGGATGATAGAGTTAGTCCCTCTGGAAGCCCTCGTAGGAATCGACCTTGATATTGCCCGCCTTGACCTCCTCCGTGAGCTTCTGGATGTTGTCCAGAATGTCCTGCGGGAACTTGTCGCCCAGGGCCTGCTTCATGGTGGACATGTCGGTGAGGCCCACCCCGCCGTTGGCTATGGTCATGTCGAGGATCTTGCCCCCCTCGAAGTTGCCCTCCACGAACGCCTTGGTGATCAGGTAGCTGCCCATGTCGACCCTCTTGAGCATCGATGTGAGGATGTGCCCGGGGTAGGTGTCGTCCTGGTTCAGGTCCACCCCAACCGCGTACTTCTTGGCCTCGAAGGCCGCCTCGAGGATGCCGTTGCCGGTGTTCGAGGCGACGTTCATGACGATGTCGGCGCCCTGCTCGAACTGGGCCAGGGTCAGCTCCTTGCCCTTGAGGGGATCGTTGAACGTGCCCGCGAAGGAGACCAGCACGCGCGTCTCCGGGTCGATGTAGGCCGCGCCCTGCTTGTAGCCCACCAAGAAGTCGTGAAGCACCGGGATGTCCATGCCGCCCACCCAGCCTATGATCTTCTCGGGGTTGACGCCGGGGATGTCGGTCTTAGTGGTGAACATCGCCGCCGCCGCCCCCGCCAGGAAGGAGCCCTCGTTCTGCGCGAAGATGGCCGACATCACGTTGGGCGCCTTGACCACGCCGTCGATTATGCCGAACTTGACGTCGGGGAAGTCGGGCGCGTGCTGGGCAATGATCTCCTGGAGCTGGGTGCTGCACCCGAAGACCAGGTCGTATCCCTCCGAGGCCATGGCCACCAGGTTGGACTCCCAGTCGGACGGCACCTTGGACTCGAGGACCTTCACCTCGACGCCGAACTCCTTCATCGCGCGCTCCAGCCCCTCGTAGGCCGAGTCGTTGAACGACTTGTCGCCCAGGAAGCCGGAGAGCACGAGCGCCACCCTCGGCTTGGAATCCGCCGCTGCCGCGCCCGCGAGCGACAGGGCGATCACCAGTACCATTGCCGCAAGAACTATCCTCTTAATGCCTTTCATGCGATCTCCTCCTTGGAATTTCAGTGCAATGCGCCTGCCGCCGAATAATGGAGGCCCTGCGTGCGCGTGGACGCCCGGCGTCGCGCCGGGCCGATCATACCATGTCGGCCGGGTCAACACCCCCTTCCGAACGCCGCAGCCGCGGCGGTAGACCTTCTCACCACCAGCCTCGCGCTCATAGTGACCGAGCGCGTCGGCATCCTTTCGTCCGCAATCCTTTCACGCAGCAGTGCGAAGGCCGCCCTTCCCATGGCCTTCTTGGGCTGCGAAACCGTCGTCAGGGGGGGGTTGAAGAACGAGGAGAGCTGTATGTCGTCGTACCCCACCACCGACACGTCCTCCGGGACGCGCACCCCCATCCCGCACAGGGCGGTGATGGCGCCGAACGCCATGAGGTCGTTGAAGGCGAACAGGGCGGTAGGGGGGTCAGGGGACGACATCAATGACAGGGCGGCGTCGTAGCCGCTCTCGGACTGGAAGTCCCCGCGAAGCACCAGCCTCTCGTCGAAGGCCAGGCCCGCGCGCTGCAGCGAGTGAACGTAGGCCCTGAAGCGCAGCAGGGACGGGGTGGAGTTCGCGGGGCCGGTTATCACGCCGATCCGCCTGTGACCCAGCGCCAGGAGGTGCTCCACCGCCTCTGCGCCGCCCGAGTAGTGGTCCACCACCACCGAGTCCATGCGCCTCGACCTTCCGTCCCGGTCGACCAGCACGATGGGGACGGCGAGCCTGCGCCTGACGGTCTCCCTGAGCCGCGAATCGCGAACGTTGAAGAGGATGATCCCCTCGACCCGCCTCTCCGCAAGGAGCTCGACGAAGCCGTTCTCCCTCTCGGCGTCGCCCTCGGAGTTGCACACAAGAATATTGTATCCCGCCTCGAGCGCCGCGTCCCTGACTCCCCGCGTGGACTCCGAGAAGAAAGGGTTGGTGTCATCGATCAGAATCACTCCGATCGCGCCTGACCCTTTCCGTCTGAGGCTGCGGGCGACCTGGTTCGGCCTGTATCCCAGCTCTTCCACGGCCTGGCGCACCCTCTCGCGCAGGGCGCTGCCCACCGGCCTGGTGCCGTTGATGGCGTGAGAGACCGTCGCGGTCGAAACGCCCGCCCTGCCGGCCACATCCTTGATTGTCGCGGTTCGCTTCATCCTGGACACCTCCGGGCGGACACAACCTCCACTGGGAAAGCACCGACGACCCACGAATGCGTAAACGATTTACACGGTTGTTTATCTCACAAACGCACGCCCCTGTCAACTTGGCCGGCCTCCTGGCGTCCGGGCCGCGACATTGACACGAAAGGGACGAGGCTGTATATTCTTTCGCGTTTCTTCCCTCTTTTTAGAACTTCATTAAAAAACAAGGAGTGATGTCGAGTGATAAGCTTCTTCAGGAACCTTACCTTTCGATCGAGGATTCTCCTTCTCACCGCGCTGCTCTGCCTGTTCACCGCCGCAGCCTCGTGGGTCGGCTATTCCAGGCTGATCGCGGCGGGAGAGGATCTGGACATTATGTACGACAGGCGCCTACTGCCGGTCCAGTGGATGAACGACGCCAGGGCCCACATCAACGCGATCCGGGGCAACATGCTCCAGCTTATGCAGACTAAGGACGACTCCGAGAACAGGGCACTGCTTGAGGACATAAAGCGGCGCCAGAAGTTGAACGACGAGAACCTGGAAAATTTCGCCAAGGCCGAGCTTGACGAGTACGAGAAGAAGCGCATGGCGGAGATCAACTCGCACCGAGACGATTACCGCCGCGCTACTGCGGAAGTGCTGGGGCTGGCTGAGCAAAACCGCAACGAAGAGGCCTATAGTCTGTATCTGGAGAAGGTTGAAAACCCGCTGAAAGGTTTCAACGACGGACTCGTGGACCTGGCCTCCTACTGCGTCAAGGCAGCGGCCGAGGCGAACGACGAGAGCGAGAGGGACATTGCGGCGGCCAAGCGCGCCCTGTTGATCGTCGCCGCCGTGGCAGTTATACTCGGCGCGATCCTCGGCCTGCTGATAGAGCGGTCGATAAACAGACCGCTCGGAGCAGTCATGGGGGTGCTGAGGAAGATCGCAGCCCTCGATGTTACGTTCGATGCCTCCAAGTCCTGGCTGCTGAACTACAAGAAGAACGAGATCGCCGAGATGGTGGCATGCACTAGAGATATTGAAAAGGCGATGAGCGGGTTTATCATGAGCGTGGTGGGCGCTTCGAACAGGCTCGGCGAGACCTCCGAGGAGTTCTCCGCCCTCGCCGAGGA
>MTKY01051201.1_pt1 | contig 26041 bp, 27 predicted proteins | sample 1042731 | NCBI WGS metagenome assembly MTKY01 (sample SAMN06212206, study PRJNA360538) | anaerobic digester metagenome | biome: Wastewater treatment plant; material: sludge; isolation source: anaerobic digester fed with sludge from wastewater treatment plant | place: Denmark: WWTP Soeholt ... | reverse complement strand
CCGATATGTAGACCTATCAGACAGTTGTTTAATTCTCGATCCCAAAGGCCCGAGTGAAAACGTTTGTATCAATGCTGTGTCGCGCAGGCGATACACGGATCGAACGCCCGCACCACCCGTCCTACCGCGCGCTCCAGCTCGAGGTTGGCCCGGTCTGGCGTGATGTACCGCTCGGCGGCGACGCGCAGCGCGCGCTCGATTGCCAGAACGTTGTGCACGGTGGGGATGACAAATTCTGCCTGCGCGATCAGGCTGTTCTCTATACGATAGTGGTGAATCAATGGCCCACGCGGCGCTTCGACGAGGCCGTAGCCTTCGCCGTCACGCGGAGTATAGGGGATGCGCGTTTCCGCGCCCTCAAGGGGACCGGCCAAAATCTCCATCGCGCGCTCGATAGCGTACACCAACTCGATGCCGCGCGCCAGGTCGTAGAGCAGGATGGCGTGCGCCGGTTGGCCGAACTCGCGATGGAAGCGTTGCAAATACTCGTTCGCACAGGGCGTGCCCAGGCTATCCACGAGGTTGGCCCGCGCCAGGCTGTTGGCCCGCAACACGTGGCCCTGGAAGCTGGTCTGGGCGGCGTAGCTGTACTCGGCTTCTTCCACCGTCAAAAAAACGCGGTACTCGCAGGCTGGGAACTGCGCGCAGACGTCGCCGCCCTCACAGCCCATCAACCGCAGGAAATCGCCATAGTAGTTGGGCCGTGTCCCGCTGACCGCCGTGAGGTAACAAGCGGGCGCGTCGTCGCCCCAGGTGCCCAGACGCGCGCTCAGCGCCAGCGAATAGCCCCAGTACGCGTCGAAGAGCGCGCACGCCACCAGCAGCGCATCCGCCAATTCAGACCGCATCGCAGCAGCGGCCTCCGCGCTGATGCCGCCCGTCACCCCGCCGACGACGGCCTTGACCGGGTGAATGAATTGCCCGCCCGCCAACGTGATGAGGTGCGTTCCCGCCTGCCGCACTTGCAACGCGCGCGCTGCCATGCCCGCGAGCGCATCGCCGTCCAATTCGGTCTCATTCACGTCGAAGATGCTGTCTACGCCCAGACGATCAGGCATGGTGAAGATGAAAAGCGATGTAGCCTGGTTCTGCAACAACTGGCCGAGCATCAACAGTTCGCGGATGGTGAGCGCCAACGGCGGCGGCGTGATGCCGTAGGCGTCTTCTAGCGCCTTGACCGAGGCGACGTGGTGCGCCGTCGAGCACACGCCGCAGATGCGCGGCACGATCACCGGCATTTGCCCGGCGGGCGCGCCTTTCACCAGGTATTCGAAACCACGAAACTCCGTCGCCTGGAATTTGGCGGACTGCACGATCCCATCGCGCACATCGACGACGACGCGCGCGTGCCCCTCAATACGACTGAGCGGAAAGGTCAATGTCATCATCTCACAGTACTTTCTCTTTGGGCCGCGGAAGGCGGTCGCCGCCGGCATAATCGGAGAATTGGAAGAGGAACATCGCCAACTGTGGGGAGCGCAATCCCTGCTCGATTTCTGACTCCGGCGCATCCGTCATCGAGGCGAAAACGCGCTTGATGCTTTTGAACCACACATCGGATTCTTTCTCGATGAAGACGTCGGATGGTCCACGGCAGCCCACGCACGGGTGGCCCGCGCGCGGACACGGAGCGCGACAGCCGCCGCGCGTCGAGGAGCCGACACAGAGATAGCCCTGGTTGATGAGACACACGTCAGGCAGCACTTCGCCCTGTTGGAAGCCGAGCAGGTGCGCCGGTTTCACGTCTTTGAGTTTCTGCCGCCCGCACTCCTGGCAGACCACCTTGCTGGCCTGAAAATCCCGCGGATTCGTGAGGACGGCCATAAACAGCTCCGCGGTCGGCGGGCAGCCAGGAACGTACAGGTCCACCGCGACGAAAGCGTCCACGGGATGGGATTTGGAGAGCAGCCGGGGGACGTGCGGACGGTCTCTTTCAGCCAGGAAGAGCGCGCGTACTTCGTCGCGGTCGCCCAGATTGGCGACGCCGCCGGAGATGGCGCACGTCCCCACGGCAACGACTTGCTGCGCGTTCTTCACCGCGCGACGCAGCTTGTAGAGGTCTTCATCAGTGCGCACGCCGCCGCTGATGAGCAACACATCCACCTCCGGCACATCTTCGGCGGAGACCACCAGCGGCATGTAGACGAGCTTGTATTGTGCCACCCAGGCTTCGGCGTTGAGGAGCGCTACTTCGCAGCCGGCGCACCCGGAGAGCTGCAACACGGCGAAACGTTTCATCGCGCCATCTACGCCCTGGCGATGAACTTCAATGTCAGTGTGGGCCAGGTCACAGACTTGGCCGTCTCCACAATCGTATCGGCCAACTGCCCGGTCTCGAGCCACTCTCTGGTGCGCTCATTAGGCGCTTCGACCGTTAAAACATCATTTTCTAGCTTAGCACCCACCGTGGACTCGAAAAACTTGAACTTGCTGCTGCGCATTTTGGAGCGCAACTCGTCCAAAATCGCCTCCCACAAATCGGACGCCGAAAGATCGTGCACATTCTTTTTGACAATCGGGACGCCCTCCTCGACTTCTGCTAGCTCCTCCGGCGCGAGCATACTGAGCGGCAGCGGCGGGACACCTTGCAAAAGCCGCTCCAGCACCGTCTTGAAGCGCGCGGGTGGCTCCAAATGCGTCATCAGGCGCCCGACCGCAATCCAATCGGCGACAGCATCCGCCCCATTATCGACCACCGCGCGACGCACCAATGCCAGATCGGCGGTCGCTCCCATCTCACGACCAAAGCCGAGTAAGGCTTGAAAGGCACTCTCCAGACCAGGACGCAAAGGGACAATCTTCTCAATCTTGTCCTCTGTTGGGGCAAGCGGTCTCAATTCGACCTCACGGTTCAGCACAAAGTCGGTGGCAGGTTCACCGGCCTGGCTCAACAGCAAATATCCAGCATCCACACATTCACGCAGCGCCTTGCCGATAAGGCCAGGCTCTTTGATGCCAGTTTTTTCCTCGAACTGCGCAGGCGTGATGTGGACGGGAATCGCCCGCCCGCTTTCCACATCGCCGCCCCACGTCTGACGCAGCGCCACACACAGCACTTTCCAGGCGTCGGACGACAGCGCCGGCATCACCCGGTCGAAGAGAACATTGCGGATGGCCGTAAATTCCTTGTAAGGATTAGCGAATAATTTCTCCCCCATAGTCTAACCTCCACAGCAGTTGATGAGACAACGAAGCGCTTGCGCGATCAGGTCGATGCGCCGCAAATCACCCTAAGTATACGGCACAATGAAAAAGCGGTCAATTGTCATCTGAATATGGTACAATACAGGCATCGTTGAGGTGATTGAGGAACAGTCTATGAAAAAGCTAGTTACAGATCGAAAATCACGCAAGGGCATCCTTGTTTTGACCATACTGCTCGGCATCGCTCTCACACTATGGGCGAGCGCAGTCGCTTCGGCTCCGGATACTGAGACACAACAGTCCGGGTTGGTCCTTGGGCGATTCGGATTTGGCTGGACGCGGAAGGTGTCCGATGTGCTGGCGCGTGGCTGGCCCGCCTATCTCAATGCCGGGTGGTATTGGGATTGGGGAGCGACGGGGGCAACGCAACTTCCCCCCCTCCAATATATGCAGACCGTCCGCGTCAAACCGGTGTTGAGCAATATGGTCCAGGTTGGCTATACTGCCACGCCCACCGGCACGGCGTTGCTTAACGCAATCGCCAATCAACCGGGAGCCATCTGGCTTATCGGTAACGAGCCGGACTGCAGCGCGATGGACAATATGCGTTCAGAGTGGTACGCGCGCGCTTATCACGACGTGTACCACTTCATCAAAGCCGCCGACCCCACGGCCAAAATCGCCGCCGGCAATATCGTGCAGCCCACGCGCCAGCGCTTTATGTACCTCGATAGCGTGTTGGCCACTTACCAGACAGAATACGGAGAGCCGCTCCCGGCGGATCTGTGGAGCATCCATAGCTACATCCTCTGTGAGAAATGTTACCCCTACAACATCCGCACTGAGCCTTTTGCCTGGGGTGCGTGTTGGGTTCCGGATTGGCCGAGTCGCACCGCCTCCGAACCGTACGCCACGTTCTATTCGGTGTACGATCACTGGGATATGAATATCTTCAAGACGCGCATCGAGACGTTCCGCCAGTGGATGTACGACAACGGCTATCGCAACCATCCTTTGATCATCCCCGAATATGGCGTTCTTTTTTACGAAAATCTGGTATACAAAAACCCGACTTACGACACCAAGAACCGGGAATTCATGTATGCCGGATTCGATTGGATGCTGTCCGCCCGCAGTCCCATCACCGGTTACCGCCCAGACGATGGGCGATTGGTCCAGGGATGGGCCTGGTTCAGTCTCGATCACGGGGATTATCCCGGCGGCTCGCTCTTCAATCCGCACACTTACCAGCCAACGGCCATAGGGCGGGATTTTGCCGCTTACACCGCACTCCTCACGCCAACCGCAGACTTATTGACGCTAGATGCCTATATCAGCATCCCCAACGGCGACTCAGGAACGTTAAGCGTTGAACCGGAAACGTCGGTCACGGCTACCGTCAACTTTACCGTTTCCAACAGCGGGGACATCGGCACGGAGGGATTGGTTGTCGTCAAGGTGGTCGGCAACTCGCCAGTCAGCCCCACATACTTTTCGGTTATCAATGGCATAACCATCGACCACCTGGGATGCTGCGGTGACTACGAAGTTGTCACACTCCCCTGGCCCAATTACATCGTCGGCGAGGACTACGATTTCTACCTTACCGCCCAGGAGATCGATTTACACGTCGATGACATCTGGGTGCCAGCCCTGGTCGACGTACCGACACCGGTCACCGTCACACTCTCGGCCACACTCGGCAATGGGGGCTACTCACAGGTAGAGGAGCCGCTAACGGTGACGTTCTACCACAACACCAGCATTCACATCCCCATTGGGGAAGTCGTGATCCCCGAACTGGGTTGCTGCGGCAATAAACAGACCGTGTCAGTGCCGTGGCCCGATCTTTCTGATGGCATTTACCCATATTGCGTCACAGCCGCCACCAGCCTCATCCAAACTGAACCGGTCTGCGCTTCTCTGTGGATCAACCCACCTTACCGATACTATCTGCCGATACTCATTGTGGAAGCAGAATAATTGCCCCTATCAACGCCTTCAACAAAACACAACCAGCGGCCACTTCGTCAAGTGGCCGCTGGCATCTGGAATGTCTCACTATCGCTACTCAACGACACCGGCAAGGTAGCAGTTGTCGTTCATTTTCACCAGCTTGAAGAACTTCCCATCGAATTCGAGCACGTTGAGCGCGCAAGTATCCTGACCCAGATACCAGAAACGCTCGTTGTCGAGGCCCAGGATGCCCAACAGGATCAAGCGGTTGACCACAGTGTGTGCCACAATCACCACCGTCTCTCCGCGATGGCGCTCGACGATCTCACCAAGCGCCCCCATTGCGCGGAGTCGTACCACCTGAAGTGTCTCACCGCCGGGAATGGGAGCGTCGTGCGGCTGCGTGTACCACGTCTCCAGTGCCTTTTCCCAGCCTTGATCGCGGAGATCATCTGGGGTGTAGCCCTCCCAGGCGCCGTAGTCGATATCCAGTAAGCCGGGGTGAACGCGTTCATGCAGTTGCAACGGCTCCGCGATCTTCTCCGCAGTCTGGCGCGCCCGCTGGAGCGGGCTGCAATAGACAGCGGCGGGTGTCCAATGCGCAAGCACGTAGCGCGCCGTGATCTCAGCCTGCGCCAGACCGGTCTCGTCGAGTGGGATATTGGCGCGCCCGCGAAACCGTTCTTCGCGGTTCCAGGCTGTCTGCCCGTGGCGAACCAGGATTATCGTTGTCGTCAAGGATTCGATCATCGTTTCACCGGCGCCCGCAATTTTGCCCCACAGTTCACACACAGGCTTGCTTCTGGATCGTTGAGGAAACCGCAGCGCGCACACACCACCGGCTGCACTTCGGCCAGCGGTGCGCCACATGCCTCGCAAACATGCGCGCCCAGATCATTCGGTATGCCACAGTAGGAGCACACCACCGTTTGAAACGCCGCCGCCGTCCCCAATCCACTGCCTCGGCTCTGGCAATATGCATCGACCGCTTTCCAGATCTCCGTGCGCAGTCCTAGCCAGCGCACGTTGCGGGCGACGTTGTCCAATTCATTCACCAGCCGCAGCGGATTACGCCAACCCTGCAATCCCGTTCGCGCCAGGTCCGCGGCCACGCCGAGTATCTGCTGCTCGCTCACCGCCACCGTCACGCCGGTCTGCATCGGGGCAATATGCACCGTCACCTCGGTGTTGGGATCGCTGTGCTCGATCTTGCGGCTCTGAATGTGCACGACGGCGCGTTTGCCTTCGACAGGCATCCACTGCGCTCGCGTTTCGCCTTGATCGAAGCGCAACACCAGCACGCGCGCCATGTCTTCGGCGCTGATGTCGCCGTGGTACAATCGCTGTTCAACCTTGTCGGCCATGATCTACACCCACGCCCTCAACCGAGTTGGACGAAGTCCTCCGCCGGGATCACAAACAGCGTGGCCTTGTGTTCGCCAGGATCAGGTGTGCGGCACGCGCCTTCGATCAACCCGAAGACTTTGTCCAGCGCCTCCTCCTCCACGCCGATGAGCAACGTCACTCGCCCACGCCGCAGAAAACCACCGGTGCTCGCCACGCGCGTCACCCGGAACTCGTGCTCCACCAACGCATCGGACACATCCATTGCATCAGAGTCTTTCACAATCGCCATAACGAGTTTCATGTTGTTCACCTCACAATTGCACAAAGCGTTCCACCGGAAGGACAAAGACCGTCGCTCCACCTACAGAAGCCTCGATCATCATCGGGTAGCCGGGTGTCAGCGAAAGTTCGACGCCCATCGGCACGTAGCGGGTGCGCCGCGGACATTGCTCGCGCACCACCGCAAAGAACTTGGGTAAACGCGTCGACGGCAACCCGATCAACAGCGTGACCAGCGCCTCGTGAAGAAAGCCGCCCACCGCATCCACAATCGTCACGGAGAACTGCTCTTTGTTTAACGCCTGGATCAAGTCACGGGACTGACTGCCATCGACAATCGTGATCGCTAAACGATCAATAGTTTCTTGATGCATAGGTCCTCCCCTCAAGGTTGCAGCAAACGTTTCTTTCATTATAATCGGTTTATGCTAACAAGAAAAGTTAACCTTACAGTAACTATTCAGGTGGGGCGCACTTTTACGCCTGCAATGACAGTAGGAAGCGCAAAAATTGCCGTTTTGGGTTCAGCTAAGTGCGTCCCACCTCAAGGCTGAATAGTTACACCTTACAAAGGCAAACTGGAAATCACCCTCCCGCGCAAAGCTTAAAGTTTAGGAGAACTCGTGGATCACGAAAAAGATACCCTTTATGTTCAGCCAGGCAACATTGTACTCCTGGTTGGCAAAGATCGCAAGGAAGCCATCACCTTTGTCGAACCGGGGAAGGAATTCCAGACCCATCACGGTGTGATACCCCACAACACGATTATTGGCCAACCGTGGGGCGAGAGCGTCACGACACACCTGGGGTATGCCTACCAGATCCTCCCCCCCTCGCTGGAACAACTCGTGCGTTCCATCCGCCGCGCCACGCAGATCGTCTACCCCAAAGAAATCGGCTATATGCTGATGAAGATGAACATCGGCCCTGGAACGCACATCATCGAGGCAGGGACCGGCAGCGGCGGCCTCACACTCGCTCTGGCCCGCATAGTGATGCCCCACGGTCACGTCTACACTTACGAAGTCCGCCCGGAGATGCTGGCTCTGGCGCAGAAGAACGTGGAAAATCTGGGACTGGCGTCGTATGTGACGTTCAAAATCCGCGATATCGCAGAGGGCTTCGACGAACAGGGTGTGGATGCCGTGTTCCTCGACGTGCGCGCGCCCTGGGATTACCTGGCACACGTCCACGCCGCGCTCAAGGGCGGGGGCTTCTTCGGCAGCCTGCTGCCGACCACCAACCAGGTCGCGGCGCTGCTGCGCCATCTCCAGCAGCCTGCCTTCGGCTACACCGAGGTGGAAGAACTGATTCTGCGGCCCTACAAGCCTGTGCCGGGCCGCCTGCGCCCCTTCGACCGCATCGTCGCCCACACCGGCTACCTCGTCTTCGCCCGCGCCTTGCGTGGGGAATTCAATCCCGACCTGCCCACCACCCCGGAAGACTTCGGCGATCCCGATCTCACAGACGACTGAGGAGCGTGCGCGCCGCGAGCATCCCCGAAACCGAGGCCTGAATCAGGCCGCGCGTCACGCCGGCGCCGTCGCCACACGCAAACAATCCGGCAACCTCGGTTTCCATTTCGATGGTCAGTTTCAACCGGTTGGAGTAGAACTTGGCTTCGACGCCGTACAAGAGGGTGTGGCGCGAGGCCACGCCGGGCGCGACCTTGTCCATAGCGCGCAACATCTCCATAATATCGACGACATACCGGTAAGGCAGCACGAGATTGAGGTCGCCGGGCGTGGCGCTCGGCAACGTAGGCTGGACGATTGAGCGCGACAGCCGCTCAGGCGTCGAGCGCCGGCCTTCTTCCAGATCACACAAGCGCTGCACGAGGATCCCGCCGCTGAGCAGATTCGCCAGCCGCGCTACACTCTTGCCGTACGTAATCGGGTCATCGAACGGTTCGGTGAAATTCTTGCTCACCAACAGGGCGAAGTTGGTGTTGGCCGTCCGGTGCTCGGCAAACGAGTGGCCGTTCACCGTCATCACATCGCCGACGAATTCCGTGCTTACCTCACCGTAGGGGCACATACAGAAGGTGCGCACCTGATCATCGAACATGTCAGAATAGTAGATGAACTTGGATTCGTACACCAGGCGCGTGATCGGCTCCAGCACTGGCGCCGGCACTTCGACGCGCACGCCCAGATCGACGGGATTGCGCGCAATCGTCAACCCCAGGCTCTTCGCCGTTGCTTCCAGCCAGGCCGCACCCTCTCGTCCCGGCGCAAGGATCACCGCCCCGGCCTCGATCCGCTCGCCCTTACGCGTCTCCACGCCGCGCACCCGCCCGTTTTCGGTCAGGATTCTGGCGACGTCGGTGCGCGTGCGTATCGTCACACCGCGCGCCAGCAGCGCATCGCGCATCGCCCGCATCAGATCGATGCAGCGTTCCGTGCCGATGTGGCGAATGGGCACCGACACGAAATGCAGATTCGCCAGGGTCGCGCGTTTTTCCAGGCTCTCGATCTCGTCAGTATAGATGCCGTGAATCTTGTCCGGCGCGCCGAACTGGCAATACGCCGCATCGACCTGGCGGATCAACTCCGCCGCCTGCTCCTCGCCTAGAATTTCAGCGAGATGACCACCCACAGCCGGCGAGAGCGTGAGTTTACCGTCCGAAAACGCGCCCGCCCCACCCCAACCATCGAGGATCGCGCATGGTTTGCAATGCCGGCACGCGCCGCCGCGTTCGCGCAGGGGGCAATGGCGGCGGTCGATGTCATCGCCTTTTTCGAGGATGGCCACACGCATCTGGGGATTCTGGCTCAGCTCCAGAGCAGCGAAGATGCCGGCAGGGCCAGCGCCCACGATCAGCACGTCAAAATCATTCGCTTGCATACATCCTCCCACTATGCTATGGATGACAAATACTGTAACGCGAGTTGGCGACTCGCGCTGCACGGTCGCAGCCGGAGCGAGCGCTGTAGGCTAAACAAACAAAACAGGTCGGATCAACCCAATCCGACCTGCACGATACCCCCGTCAGGACTTGAACCTGAAACCTTTTGGTCCGCAACCAAACGCTCTATCCAGTTGAGCCACGGGGGCTGATTCATGATGAACTTTCCTATAACAGTGAAAGAAGGCCAACGTTTGGCTTTCTGCCAACTTAGCCTTCTTGTATACCCCCGTCAGGACTTGAACCTGAAACCTTTTGGTCCGCAACCAAACGCTCTGTCCAGTTGAGCCACGGGGGCTTGATCATTCATCACACAGCGGGGAGGCAGGGATTCGAACCCTGGAGGGAGTTCTACACCCCCTAACTGCTTAGCAGGCAGCCCCGATAGTCCACTCCGGCACCTCCCCAGCATTATCTGACCTTGCGAAGGTTTCGATATAAAGGTACTCGTAGCAGTCTCTCCCCACCTTCGCAAGGGCGACTGCGTTAGCGGAGGGAGTGGGATTCGAACCCACGGTGACTTGCGCCACAACGGTTTTCAAGACCGTCGCCATCGGCCGCTCGGCCATCCCTCCAGCATAAGGGGAAAACCCACTCCTCGCGCCGGAAAGTATACCACGCAACGCCGCCTTGTCAACAAAAAACGAACCTGACAGGCGACCTGTCAGGTTCGTAAGTGACCGCGATACTACCGTCGAATCACGTCGATGCCACCCATCCACGGACGCAGCACGTCGGGAACGATGATTGAGCCATCGGCCTGCTGGTAGTTTTCCATAATCGCAATCATCAAACGCGGCATCGCCAATCCAGAGCCGTTGAGCGTATGCACGAATTGCAGCTTCGCGCCCAGTTCAGGGCGGTAGCGGACGTTGGCCCGCCGCGCCTGGAAGTCCGTCACATTGCTGCACGAGCTGACTTCCAGCCACGCATCCTGGCCCGGCGCCCACACTTCGAGGTCGAAGCCCTTCGCCGCGCCGAAGCTGATGTCGCCCGTGCACAACTCGACGATGCGATAGGGTATCCCCAGCATCTGCAAAAGGCCCTCGGCGTTTTTCACCATGGCTTCAAGTTCGTCGAAGCTGGTTTCCGGCGTGACAAACTTGTACATCTCCACCTTGTCGAACTGATGCCCGCGCTTGATGCCGCGCACGTCGCGCCCGGCGCTCATCTTCTCGCGGCGGAAACACGGTGTGTAGGCCACGTAGTTGAGTGGCAGTTGGTCGGCGGTGAGGATTTCGTCGCGGTGCAGGTTGGTGATGGCGACCTCGGCGGTGGGCAAGAGCCACAGGTCGTCCTCCACGTCGTGGTAGAGGTTGTTCTCGAACTTAGGCAGTTGTCCAGCCCCCACCAGCATCTCGCGCTTGACGACGAACGGCAAGTACACCTCGGTGTAGCCATTCTGCCGCGTCTGCACATCCAACATCCAGAAGATGACGGCGCGCTGCAACCGCGCTCCCGCGCCCTTCAGGATGTAGAAACGACTGCCGGAGAGCTTCACCCCACGCTCGAAGTCGAGGATGTCCAACTCCGGCCCCAGGTCCCAGTGCGGGATCGGCTCGAAGCCTGCCGCCGCGAAGTCGCGCCGCTCGCCCCAGTAGCGCAAGACCACGTTGGCGCTTTCGTCTGGTCCCAGCGGCACGCTCTCGTGGGGGATGTTTGGCAACCACATCTGCTTCTCCTCGAAGGCGACCTCAACGTCGCGCAGCTTCTCTTCCAATGCCGCCAATTGCTCGCCCACGTCACGCATCTCCGCAATGCGCGCCTGACGCGCGTCCTTGTCCTGCATCCGCCCGATCTCTTTGGAGACGCGATTGCGCTCCGCGCGCAGTGTCTCTACCTCTTGCAGCATCTCGCGGCGCTGGATGTCCAACGCATGAACTTCATCCACTAGCGCGGGATCGTCATTGCGTTTGCGTAACGCCTCGCGCACACGTTCCGGGTCATTACGGATTAATTCGATGTCAAGCATGATGCCCTCCCCTGTGAGAATAGTCAGGTAGTCTGCTATCCGTAAATTATGCCACCAACCCCAACTTTGTCCAGTTTCAGCTAAACATTTCGTCCTATGTGTGGTACAATGCCCGTTGTACAGAGTGCTTACCGCACTCGAAGATTTCAACAAAACAACAAGGAGATTTACATGAAACGTCAATGGATCGTACTAATCGCGGTGCTGTTTGTGCTGTCGCTCGGCTGCTCGCTCTTTGGCGGCAAGGCCACCGAAGAACCCGCTGCCCCTGAACCAACATCCGCAGCGGTGGGGAAAACCACACAAGCCCCGGCCGCCGGTGAAGATAAACCAGTCGCCACCGAGAATGAGCCGTCCGACGAAGAGGACATACCACTTACCTTCGACGCGAACGCGCTGGAAGGACTCAATAGCTATCGTATGGAAATGACCTGGTCCTTCACCAAAGAAGATGGCAGCGTCGAGGAATTCAACATCCAGGAAGAGGCCACCCGCAACCCGGCCGCGCAGCATTACACAATGGAGAGCGGGGGCGAAAACATCGAGTTCATCCGGATCGACCAGACCCAATGGATGCGCTTCGGGGAGGAATGGATGCAAACCACCGCGAGCGAAGGCGAAGAGATGGGTGGATTTGGCGAGTTCTTTGTCAACCCCGAAGATATGTTCTCCGGCACGGACTCCAATGCCTACAAATATATGGGCAAAGACAACGTGAACGGGCTCAACACCCGGCATTATCAACTCAAAGAGAACGCCTGGAATATAGGAGCTGCGTTCAACGCCAGCGAAATCGAAGAAGGCACAATTGATGTGTGGATCGTCGATGAAAGAGACCTGCCGAAGTTCACGGTGCGCTACGAGGTAACAGCAGCCGGCACGTTTGAAGACGAAGGCAAAGGGAAACTCACCCTCAGTTGGAACATCTACGATGTCAACGCGGACATTACCATCGAACCTCCGGCGGACGTCGCCGCCCTGCCTGAAGGTCTGGAGCTGTGTCCAGATGCCACCGACGTGATGGTGATGGGGGCGATGTCCATCTTCTCCTGCCCCACCCCCGTTGTGGACACAGCGACGTTCTACACCGAGATGCTGGAAGCCCAAGGATGGGCCGCCGGTGATATCACCACCATAGAAGATATGCTGATGGGCACATGGACGAAGGATGGCGAATCCCTGAGCGTCACCATCACGAAAAACGACGATACCGGCGGATCCAACGTCATGCTGACGCTTGGCGAATAAGAGGTGCGGCTAGATTCACAAGAACTGGCATCACTGGCCGCCGACCTCAGCATAGCGGCCATCGGCGTGGCCCAGGTTGGTCCAACACCAACCTGGGCCGCTTATCAAGACTGGTTGGTGCGCGGTTACGCCGCAGGGATGAGCTACCTGGCCCGCCCCGATGCCGTGAACCGGCGCGCCGATCCCCGTGAAATACTCCCGGAAACACAATCGGTGTTGGTCGTCGCTGCATCCTATGCGGGCGCGCCGCACTCTGAGCCGCCGCCGCTACACGGGCGCGTCTCGCGCTATACCTGGGGTGAAGATTATCATCGCTGGCTGCTACGCGACCTGGGAACGCTCGTAAAGCGCCTTGCCGAGGCATACGGCCCATTCCCCGCCCGCTGCTACGTGGACACCGGCCCCGTCCTGGAACGCGCGTGGGCGCACACGGCGAGTCTGGGTTGGATCGGCAAGAACACGAATCTGATACACCCGCGCCTGGGATCGTACCTCTTTCTGGGCGTAGCGCTTCTGGGCATCGAACTGGAACCGACGCCAGCGCCCGAACTGCCGGATTGCGGCGATTGTACGCGCTGCCTCGCCGCCTGTCCCACCAACGCGCTCGTCGCACCCGGCGTCCTGGATGCGCGGCGCTGCATCGCCTATCTCACGGTCGAACATCGTGACGCGATCCCGGAAGACCTGCGCCCGCTGCTCGGCGACCACGTCTTCGGTTGCGATACGTGCCAGGATGTGTGCCCGTGGAACCGCAAGCCGCTCGCTATACACGCCGGTACTTCTGCTCCAGCGAGTGCGACGCTTGATTTGCCGGCGCTGTTGACGATGACAGAGACCGAATTCCGCGCGCGTTTTCGCCACACGCCGCTTTGGCGGGCCACGGGGCAAGGGTTGGCGCGCAATGCTGCCGTGGTGTTGGGAAATCGCAAAGATCCAGCGGCGCAACCTGTTCTAGCGCACGCCGCAGTTGCCCACCCCAGCGCACTGGTCCGCGAGCACGCCGCCTGGGCGCTCGATCGATTGTCCCCAGAATGAACCGCGAATCGCGCCAATCTACGCGAATCTTCCTCCAAAGGTAACTATTCAGCCTTAAGGTGGGACGCACTTAGCTGAACCCAAAACGGCAATTTTTGCGCTTTCTACTGTCATTGCAGGCGTAAAAGTGCGCCCCACCTGAATAGTTACCTCCAAAGTATGACGACAAAAAAACGACGAACCGGAGAAATCTCCCGGTCCGTCGCCGAAAAGCTGATCGCTGCAAGCTGACGGCCGACAGCTAGATCACCCCCAACTCCTTACCTACCTTCTCGAAGATGGTCAGCACCTTCTCCAACTGCTCGTCGGTGTGCGTCGCCATATAGCTGGTGCGCAGCAGGGTCTGGTTTTGCGGCACGGCGGGCGGGAGGACGACGTTGGTGTAGACGCCGTTGTCGAAGAGCGTCTTCCAGAATTGCAATGCTTTGATATCCTCACCGATGACCACCGGAATGATGGGCGTCTCGGTCACGCCGATGTTGAAGCCCAGTTCGCGGTAGCGCTTGCGCATAAACGCGCCGATCTCGTTCAAGCGCGCCACACGCTCCGGCTCCTCGTGCATAATTTCCAGCGCCGCCATCGCTGCTGCCGCGTTAGCTGGGGGGATGCTGGCGCTGAAGATGAGCGAGCGGGCGTGGTGCTGGATGTAGTCGATCACGCTATCGTCGCCGGCAATGAAGCCGCCGAGTGAGGCGAACGACTTGCTGAACGTCCCCATGATGAGGTCCACGTCCGCCGTCACGCCGAACTCCGCCGCTGTCCCGCGACCGCCGCCGAGCACGCCGATGGAGTGCGCGTCATCGACCATCAGCCGCGCGCCGTACTGTTTGCACACGGCGATCAGTTCCGGCAGTGGCGCGATATCGCCGCCCATGCTGTACACGCCATCGACGATGACCAGCCGCCCACCCCTATCGGGCAGCGAAGCCAGCACGCGTTCCAGGCCTTCCAGATCGTTGTGCGGGAAGCGCTTCATCGTCCCAAAAGAAAGCCGGCAGCCATCGACGATGCTGGCATGGTCGTCCTTATCGGTAATGGCGAAATCGTCCCGCGCCACCAGCGACGCTATCGTGCCCAGGTTGACTTGATAACCGGTGCTGAACACGAGGGCGCGTTCTTTGCCCACCCACTCGGCGAGCTGTCGCTCCAATTCCAGGTGCATCTCCAACGTGCCGTTGAGGAACCGCGAGCCGGTACAGCTTGTGCCATACACCGCAATCGCATCCAACGCCGCCTGCCGTACTTTGGGGTGCATCGTCAGCCCCAAATAGTTGTTGGAACCGATCATGATCAGACGGTGATCGCCGATACGCGCTTCGGAGCCTTCATTGTTGGTCAATGGGATAAAATAGGGATAAAGCCCTGTCTCACGAATATCGTTTGCAGTCGTAAAAGATCCACACTTCTCGAAAATATCCATGCGCTACAACCTCCTTTTGATAGAGTGGATAAACACCCCCTCATTCTAGGGGCTTAAAACCTCCTGTCAAGTGCGATTATATCGCCTCGATCACATCGCCCGCGCCACAAACACCCCCGCAATTTTGCCGATGTGGAATGCTCCCTCCACCGCAATGCGAGCCGCCACTTTTGCACGTATAGCATTCAGTTCGGATTCTGCCCACATGGGTATGCTTCTATAAGCCTGGCCCTAAAGGGCGCAGCCAAAAGAACGAAGCCCCTTTCAGGGGCCAGAATATAGCCCGAAGGGCTTTGCTCTCCTAGCGCAGCGGCTTCAGCCGGGCGCTACTCCTCTCTCACATAATCGAAGTATTGATTCACAACCCCGAATCCGACCGACTCATACAGATTGCGCGCCGCCGTATTCGAAATGCCGGTCGAGACACAGACGCGATTCATGCCGTGCGCCTTCATCCGGCGCAAGCCTTCGAGGAGCACGGCGCGCGTCAGCCCACGCCGACGGTATGCTGGAATCGCGCCGACCGGCCCGAAATCGCCGATCCGGTTGACCGGGTCGATCCAGCCGTTGACGTACGCGGCGATGACGCCATCCGGCGCAACGGCGACGATGTCGAGAGCGCGGTGGTAGCCAGGTAGCTGCATAAAACAGGCGTAGTCGTCGTCGCTGACCTCACCGACGGTCCACGGTAGCCATACATCGCGTTGGCCCGCGGCCCGGTCGGAAATTTCATCCGCCGCCACAGCGCGGACTTCAAAACCGGCAGGCAGCGCCACATCGGGAATCGGCTCATCCAACGAGCGCAGCATGTTCACCTCAGCAAAATCACCGCAATACCGGAATCCATGCTGCTCCAGGAAGGCGATACGTCTGGCGTTATCCTGTCGCGCGCCGGACACAAGATGACCACCCCAAAGTTTCGCGTCACGCTGGCGAAGGCCGGCGAGCCGCGCCTCGGTCCACGCCCACGCCTCATCCTCGATGCCGGACCATTCATACGCCGGCAATATCTGCCAGTTGAAAGCCGGGTCTTCGCCCAACATCGCGTAGCCGACCAGCTTGCCCGCGTCATCGTGCCAGAGGCGGATGTGCTCCTGTGGATTCAGGTGGCACGCCACCATAAAGAAATCGAACAGCAATTCGCCGACGTGCGCGTAGCGCCAATCGCTGGTCTGCGCGCGCGCTTCCATCAACATGTCCAGCATCTGTTGCAGATCGTGTTCAGTTTCATAAAGCCGCGATATCAATGTCATGGTGACTTCAACTCCAAGAGGTCCCACCGGTTCCCGTAGAGGTCTACGAAAACGGCGACCGTGCCATACGATTCCGCACGCGGTTCTTCGGTGAACTGAAGCCCGCGCGCCCGCAACGCATGGTAATCACGCCAAAAGTCGTCTGTGTGCAAGAACAGGAACACGCGCTCGCCGGTTTGATCGCCGATGCGGGCTGCTTGCTCAGGCGTCGTCGCTTTAGCGAGCAGCAGACACGTTCCGGCATCGCCCGGCGGGGCGACGCGCACCCAACGTTTGCCACCGTCGAGCATGGTGTCTTCGAGCAGGTCAAAGCCGAGAACGCCAGTGTAAAAGGCAAGCGTCTCGTCGTAGTCCCGCACGAGAAGCGCAACGTAGCCGATTTTTTGCTTCACCATGTGCCAGTAAGTCTCCGGACGCTGATTTTCGCAGGTTCACGCAGATTTTGTCGCTTCGCGTACATGATCTGCGAAAATCTGCGGAAATCTGCGTCCAATTTTGGTGACAAGCGTTCTGTCGATCCAGAACTCTGGCAGTTCGAGTTCCTGTTTCGCCTCGCCAAAGAGGAACTTCCCGGCTGGGATACGCGCCATTGCCTTGCCGGTTTTCTCCCAGATCATCATGTCTTGACTCATACCGATAAGCCTCAGATCACATCATGTAATCGTTACAGAAGATGCTTACACTAACGCTTCACAGCTCCCCACACGATAGCCAGTATCCCACCCGCCACTGCATACGTCAAATTCTGCAGAATGCTGTATACCGACCAGAATGTCTGCCACGACCACACCGAACCGTCATTCAGGAGAATGAAGAACGTGTCCATATGGTAGTCTGGCCCGCAATAACGTGTTACGAAAGAACTTCTGACTCGACCAGGAGCGGGTGGTTTGAGGGCAAACCGGTTTGGTTCCTGTAGAGTCGGACTGCATTTACCCGACCAATAACCCTCTTGATCGATGGCGATAGGAAGTTGGTCTTCTTTCGACCATCCACACGTACCCCAGTAACAGCTATGCAGGTATAAGCTTCCTGATGCCGTGCGACCGTAAACACCACCACTAAGAAGGCCGACGGGGAGCGTTGTGACAAGTTCAGTTAAAGTTTCTGGGGATTGTTCGAGTTGAGTCCAATAATATGCTGGAAGATATTCGTGAACGTAGGAAGTGGCAAAGCCTAAACCAGCGCCTATCACGAGCAGTAGAACCATAGCAAGGATTGCCTTCCACCAGGCCCCAAAAGGTTTATGGATGAAGCGTGACATGAAAAGGCTTAAGGGAAGTCCATAGGACAAGCAAACTGCAAACAACCCTGCTAAAATCCAGGTGGCGTCTGTCGTGCGAATCACCCATTCATTCAGCAGGACAAAATAGGCGATACCGCTGACAACAATAACCCAGAGGATTATCTTGGTAGATTTAGGAACTTGTTTGCGTAGGGCATCCATCGTGATCTATCCTCCAACAACGTCGAATTACAGAACGTTTTTAAGCCTTTGTATCCAAAACCGCCTTAGCCGCCGCGATCTGCGCCTTGACCGCCGCCGACGCCGTGCCGCCGGGCGCGGAACGCTGCTCGACCGCGCGGCGGAAGTCCAGCACGTCATGCACATCGTCGCCGAAGTGTGGCGAGAGGGCGCGGTAGTCGTCCACGGTGAGGTCGCGCAGACCGCAGCCCCGTTCTCCGGCCAGGCGCACGGCCTGCCCGACGATGTGGTGTCCCTGGCGGAAGGGCAAGCCCCGACGCGCCAGGTAATCCGCCAGTTCCGTCGCCAGCAGGTCATCGCGCAGCGCGGAGGCCATCCGCTCCGGGTGGATGCGCAGCGTGGCGATGACGCCCGCCACGATTGGCAACTCGAGTTCCAGCGTGTCCAGCGTGTCGAAGAGCGGCTCTTTGTCTTCCTGCAAGTCCTTGTCGTAGGAGCTGGGCAGTCCTTTGAGCGTCGTTAGCAGCGCCACAAGGTTGCCCACCACGCGCCCGGTCTTGCCGCGCACAAGTTCCAGCGAGTCGGGGTTCTTCTTCTGCGGCATGATGCTGGAACCGGTGCTGTAGGCGTCGTCGAGTTCCACGAAACCGAACTCCGCCGTCGCGTAGAGGACGAGGTCTTCCGCCAGACGGCTGAGGTGCGTCTGGAGCAGCGCGGCCCAGAAGAGAATCTCAGCGATGAAGTCCCGGTCGGAGACGGCGTCGAGGCTGTTTTCGCTGATGCGGTCGAAACCCAATTCCGCCGCCAGCGCCGCGCGGTCGATGCCGAAGGTGTTGCCCGCCAGCGCCGCGCCGCCCAAGGGCATCACGGAGACGCGCCTGGTCAGATCGTCCAGCCGCTCGACATCGCGCTGGAGCATCCAGAAAAAGCTCATCAGCCAGTGGGCGAACAAAATCGGCTGCGCGGGTTGCAGGTGCGTGTAGCCGGGCATCATCACGTCGAGATGCGCTTCGGCTTTGTCGGCGATAGCGCGCTGCAACGTCTGGACGTGTTCGCGCAGCACAGGAATCCGCGAAAGCAGGTACAGGCGCACATCCGTCGCCACCTGGTCATTGCGGCTACGACCTGTGTGCAGTTTGCCCGCCGCCTCGCCGATGAGTTCGCCCAGACGGCGCTCCACGGCAGTGTGGATGTCTTCGTCGGACGGCAAAACGGCGAACGTTCCGGCGTCGAATTCGGCCTTGACGGCTTCGAGGCCGTCCACAATCGTCGTCGCCTCATCCACCGTGAGGATGCCCACGCGCTCCAGCGCCCGCGCGTAGGCGATGCTGCCCGCGATGTTCGCCGCGTACAGCCGCCAATCGAAGCCGATAGAAGCGTCGAAGCGTTCCAGAAGCGCGTCGGTGGCTTTATCGAAGCGTCCGCCCCAAAGTTTGCTCATAGGTATCTCCCCGCATTTTTTGTCAACGGATTTAGCGGACTCGAACGGATTTTTCCCGTTTCACCCGTTAATCCGTTGACACTTAATCCCGCTTGAACGCGCCGAAGTCCGGCTGCTCGTAATCGGATCTGCCCAAGCCTGCGATGTCGAGCAGCGCCCTCACTTTGAGCGGCAGGCCAAAGAGGTGGATGAAGCCCTCGGCGTCGCTCTGCTGGTAGACGTCGTCCTGCCCGAAGGTGGCGTAATCCTCGCGGTAGAGCGAGTACGGCGACTTGCGCCCGACGACGGTGCAACTGCCCTTGTACAGCTTCAGACGCACGCTGCCGGTGACGTTCTGCATCAGGCTGTCCACGAACGCATCCAGCGCGGTGCGCAGCGGGGTGAACCACTGGCCGTAGTACACCATCTCCGCGTACTTCTCGGCGACCACGTCCTTGTAGTGCAGCGACTCGCGGTCGAGGCACAGCGTCTCCAGCGCGCGCAGGGCCGCGTAGAGGATCGCGCCGCCGGGCGTCTCGTAGACGCCGCGCGATTTGATGCCCACCAGCCGGTTCTCGACCATATCCAGCCGCCCCACCCCATGCGCGCCGCCGAGTTTGTTGAGCCGCGTGACCAGCTCCACCGGGCCGTGCGAGACGCCGTCCAGCCGCACCGGGATGCCGGACTTGAAGTCGATCTCGATGTAGAGCGGCTTATCCGGGGCCTTTTCCGGCGCGACGGTCAACTGGAACATCGCCTCTTCCGGCTCCAGCCACGGATTTTCCAGGATGTGGCCCTCGTGGCTGAGGTGCCAGAGGTTGCGGTCGCGGCTGTAGACCGACTTGCCCGTGGAGGTGACGGGGACGCCGTGGGCGGTCGCGTAGGCCAGCGCATCCTCCCGCGAGCGGATGTCCCACTCGCGCCACGGCGCGATGACGGCGAGGCGCGGATCGAGCGCCATCACGCCCAACTCGAAGCGCACCTGATCGTTGCCCTTGCCCGTCGCGCCGTGGGCGACCGCGTCCGCGCCTTCCAGTTCCGCAATCTCCACCATGCGCTTGGCGATGAGCGGGCGCGCAAACGACGTGCCGAGCAGGTATTGCCGTTCGTAAATCGCGCCGGCCCGCAGCGTAGGGAAGACGAAATCGGTGACGAACTCGTTGCGCAGGTCTTCCACGTAGGATTTCACCGCGCCGCTGATCCGCGCCTTCTCCAGCAGGCCGCTCAGTTCCTCTTCCTGCCCCAAATCCGCAGTGAACGTGACCACCTCACACTGATAGTTCTCGATCAGCCACGGCACAATACACGACGTATCCAGCCCCCCCGAATACGCCAAAATCACTTTGGAAACCTTTTTCTTTGCCATCTCTCCTCCAGGCCGTTGAAAGTTGAAGGTTTCAAGTTGAAAGTTAAGAATTTGAGAACGATCGAACTTTTAACTTTCAACTTGTAACTACGCTACCGGCCACACATACGACGCTTGCTTTGGAAACAGCGCATCGAGTAACAAGCGCGCTTCAAGACGCCCGCCGCAATCGGGGAAGGCTGCCATCAGTTCTGCCAGCGAATGGTAGCCAAACACCAGTTGCAGGAACGTCAACGGGGGGAACTCGGTGGATGACTCGGTGTTGTCCGGTTCCCAGGACTGCGCCTCTGCCAGCCGGCCTTTCTCGAAAACGAGATGCAGGCCGCTGCGGTAGAAATTCAGCCGTAGTTCGCCGGAATAGCCCGCCATTATCGAGCGCGCCAGACGCTCCCCCAGCACCGGCGCAATCAGCTTCAGGAATCCCGGCAGGTCGGCGACGCGTATGTACCAGCTGTACGGCTTGCGGTATTGCGGCAGCCATTCCTGCGTTACGATCGGATAACACGGATGTTCGCGGCCCAGCAAGAAGATCAGCCGTTCGAAAGGCGTGTCGGCTTCGGACTTGTAGTAGGTCCCATAAGTTGCCCCCACCGTTTTGAGATAGCGCATGACACAAGGCGTCACTTCCCACCACGAAACGCCCGGATCGAGTTCGTAAACCCACAGCGCCAGCGTATTGCCCCAGCGGACGTTGGGGTGCACCAGATAGCCCACTGGTGTGTTTTCTGCGTCGGCGATGATGTTCACCTGCGTCTCCATGCCGCTCTCAGGTGAGCGTCCCGCCATCTCGTATCGCCACATCGCCGCATCGCGCATACAGTGGATCAGGTGACGTTTAGCCGCGTACGCATCCACAGTTTGCAAGAAAGGGATGTCCTTTGACGTTGCCGGGCGCACCGTGTAGGACTCGGTGGCGTCATCCTTCAACGCCGGCACACTGAACAGCGGGCCGGCGTATCCGCCGTGCATGTCCAACGCCGTCTCGTAGCCGAACTGGCGATAGTAGTACGGGATGCCGGTGATCCCCTGCATTTTGTGCCCGCGCTCCTCGCTCCAGCGATGCAATACCTCGAACTGCGCCCGGACCAGGCCGCGATTGCGGTAGTCGGGGTGCGTTCCCACCAGCTCCGGGCGGCCCACCGGAATTTCGATGCTGCCATACGACCACGTCTGGGCGATCAGGTTGGTGCTGGAGACGATCATGCCGGCGGCGGTGTCTTCCACCACCAGGAAATCCTCCGGCTTGAACGTCGGATGGGGTTCGAGCAGCAGATCGCGCGTCCAGACTGCGACGCCCTCGTCGGGCTCGTCCCAGCCGAAATCGCTGTGGACGTGGCCGTTGAATTCGGCCAGGGCCTCGGCGTCCGCCGCCATCGCTGAGCGCAAAATCAAGCCATTGCCTAAATCACGGATTACACTGTTGTTATCAACCATGAATCCCTCGAACAACAAAAAACGCATCGTCTCAATAAAAAGGGGGAGAAATGGGGGTTTGGGGGCGGGCTGCACCCGCCCCCAAACCCCCTACTCCCCAGATCTTGAGATGATACCAAAGACCCTGGCGTTGCCGCCAGGGTCACTCTGGCGCTTACGCTACTGTATCGGTGATCGGGAACCCCAACGATCCCAATTCGGGCACGTTCACCTGCATCACAATGCTGTGCTCGCCGGGTTCCAGCGCGCCGGGGACGTAGATCGTCATCACCGCGCCGTAGCCCACATACATCGACGACGCCCACGTGATCTCCGTCACCGGGCGGACTTTGCCGTTCAGCTCGACGGTCGCGCCTTCCAGCGGGCGCGCCTCGCCATCCACCGTGAACTTGGTGATGCCGCTGATGGAGCCTGAATCGATGAGGTTCTTCACCTGGAAGACGAAGCCCTCGCCCTGATTCTTCAAGCTGCCGGCCACGTACAGCTTCTTCAACGCATCGGATGACATATTGTACATTGGATACCTCCTTGAAATGGTTACTGGTTACTGGTTACTGGTTACTGGTTACTGGTTGCTGGTTGCTGGATACAGAGCAGTATACGCAAGGGCAAGGATTAGACAAGATGCGCTCGCTAATTATGTGGTTGCGCTGGTCAAAGCTTCCAGAGCGCCGGTCAGTACCGCGACGCCGCGCCGGAATTCGGCGATGTCGAGGTGCTCGTGCGGGGTGTGATCGAGCGACGAATCGCCCGGACCGTAAGCCACCATAGGACATTCCCACACCGGGCCGACGGTGTTCATGTCCGACGTGCCGGTCTTGAGTTTGAAGCGCGGCTTGCCGCCCTCGGCGCGGATCGCTTTGAGCAGCGCGCGCACCGGCGGCGTGTTCTTGTCGGATTGGTAGGCGGGATCGCTGCCGCCGAAGGTCAACTTCGCCCCGCCCGCCCAGGCTTCCATCTTCGCCTGCAATGCATCTACGGCAAAGTCCGGCGGGAGCCGCGCCACAATGGTCATTTCAACGTAATCGTTCAAGCCGTCGCTGTAGGTGCGCAGGTCGCGCAGCGCGGGATCGAGCGAATTGAAGCGTCCCTTTCTGCCTTGCAGCAACACCTCTTGATTGTAGGCATAGGCGAAGCGCCGCAGACTGTTCCAGAAGTTGACGGCGTGCTCGGCCGGTCCGGCGAACTCGCCCGCGCTGTGCCCGCCCGGTTGCGCCAGGCTGTAGTCCATCAACAGGCGGCCTTTGTAACCCAGTGTGATACAGTCCCACGCGCTCGGCTCTCCGATGATGGCGCAGGTCGGCGCGGGCATCGTCTCCGCCAGATATTGCGATCCCCAGCCGTGCGACTCCTCCTCCACCGCGCCGATGACGGTGATACGCGCGTCCACCAGCCGGGGCGCGACCTGCGCCGTCGCCAGGACGAACGCCGCCAGCGGCCCTTTCGCATCCACCGCGCCGCGCCCGTAGAGCTTGTTCCCTTCCCACCGCACGGGGACGAAGCCGGACACAGTATCCATATGCCCCAGCAACACGATATGGCGCTCCGCGTCGGGATTGCCCACCGTCCCGACGACGTTCCCCGCCTCGTCGCGATGCGTGATAAAGCCCAGTTTGCGCATCTGCGCGACGAGATACTCAGCGAAGATGTCCTCGCCGCCAGAAGGGCTGGGAATGGAAAGGAGTTTTTCAAGAAATTCGAGGTCGTTCATGCACAAATTCCCCAAAATCAGAATGTCTTACACCTTCATTCTATCACAATCACGCTACACTCAAACAACTGTATACTGTGACATCACGTTCAAATCCACCCGTTGCGTCCAACCGACGCGCCCCCAAAACGCAATCGCATCCGCATTGACCGCAAACACGAAGAGGTGGCACTTGTCGATGCCTTCAGCGGCGAGCGCATCCAGGCAGCGGGTTGCCAGCGCCTTGCCGATGCCCTGCCGCCGATGCGAGGGCCGCACCGCCAGGTGATGCACGTAGCCGCGTCGCCCATCGTGCCCGCAAAGCACCGCGCCTACCAGCAAGTCGCCGTCCCAGGCAGTGAAACTCAAACCGGGATTGCGCGCCAGGTAACGGCCAATCGCCTCGCGGGAATCGGCGTCGCTCAAGCCCACGCCATCGGCGGATTGCCAGAGGGCGAGGACGGCGTCGTAATCCTGAATAGTCATTTCACGAATATACACTTATCTTCTCCAATATGCTATAATGTAACTATACGTTCTCCATCAAGGAGGGAAACGATGGCAGAGAATATTGCCGCCCTATACGAAAACGGCGTATTGCGACCGCTGTCGCCGCTGAAATTACGCGAGAACCAAACTGTCTATATCCAAATCCTGGAAATAGAACCAGACGTCGATAGAACCGAAATCGCTATTCAAAATCTAGTCGCCAAAGGTATCCTCACACCACCGCCTGGATATTCTGATATTGCGCCACCTACCGAAGCCGAACGCAAAGCATTAGCTGATAAACTGGGCAACGCGCCCGGCAAGCCGCTCTCTCAAATTATCCTTGAAGAACGCGGACAACTATGAGCATTTACTTCTTGGATAGCAGCGCCTTAACCAAACGCTATGTCACGGAAACTGGCTCCGACTGGATTCGAGCATTGGTTGCACCTGAGACCGATCACAGATTGATTATAGCCCGCATCACTTGGGTAGAGGTATTAAGCGCATTTGCTCGCCGCCAACGTGAAGGAGTACTCACCCCAAAAGAAATGCAGCGGGTCATCCAGCTATTTCGTTATGACCTGAATCTGCAATATCGGGTCATCGAATTAGACAGCCATACAGCCCAAATAGCTGGCACATTGATTGTGAACTATCCCTTAAAAGCTTATGATGCGGTGCAACTTGCTTCCGCATTGCAAGTCGAAGAAGAATTAACGTACATTTCTGCTCAACCTTTAACCTTCTTGGTCGCAGACACCCATTTGGCGACTATCGCCCAAGCAGAAGGAGTGCGAACCGATAATCCTAACCTGCACTAGAAGCTTGTTTCTTCCAACCCCCAATCAAAGCTCACCCAAATCCTGCCAGTGCACCATCACGTCTGCGAAGCCGCACGCACGCAGGGTGTCCAGATGAAACTGCCGGGGCAAGCCGTCGTCGGAGCCTTCCCAATACGTGACCGCCTCACGCGGCGCGGAGATGCCGGCCTGCGCCAGCGCTGCCTCGAAGCCACGCCAGAAGCCATCCCAATCCTCCGCACCCGCGTCGAAGTTGGCCTGCTGCCATTCGTGCAGCAAGTCGCGGTAGCGCGTTTGCATCGCCGGATCGTCCGCTGCGATGTGGTCGGCGTTGAAAAACCACCCGCCCGGCTTGAGCGCGCGATACACGCGCCGGTAGACCTGCGCCAGGTGCGCCTCCATCAGCCAGTGCAGCGCCGTCGCCGAAACGACAAGATCGAACTCACCATCGTAGTCTGCCCACCATCCACCATCGCGCAAATCGGCTAAAAGAAACTTCACATTCGCTGATTCGCTCATTCGCTGATTCAGTGACTCGCTCCCCATTGCCAGCAAAACCGGATCGGCATCTACGGCGACGACTCGAGCATTCGGATAATGCCGCAGCGCGCAGAACGTCACCGAGCCAGGACCGCAACCCAGGTCGAGGATGCGCACATTCGCGTCACGGGGGAAATCCGGCAGGCGAACCATCAAGTCGAAGCGGTGTTGGCGGTGCGGCAGATAGGCGTTCTGCATCGCTTCCCAACGGTTGAACTAGTGTACCCAATTCATAATCCCCTCTATTTTTGCGTCAGCTTTTCCACCAACCCCGGCAACTCACCGATATGCACCAGTTCATAATAGCGCGC
>MTKY01050796.1_pt1 | contig 26154 bp, 22 predicted proteins | sample 1042731 | NCBI WGS metagenome assembly MTKY01 (sample SAMN06212206, study PRJNA360538) | anaerobic digester metagenome | biome: Wastewater treatment plant; material: sludge; isolation source: anaerobic digester fed with sludge from wastewater treatment plant | place: Denmark: WWTP Soeholt ... | reverse complement strand
CTGCGACTTGCGTGCTTGCCCGCCGATCCCAGACAACGCAAACGTTGGCAATCTAGCCCTCCTAACCGAGACAGGCTGCCAACTCTTTATGTTTAGGGACAAAGTGCATTTCCAACAAGAACGGATGAGTTTTAGCACCTATGAACATCCTTAACGAACATAAAGCCAAAGCCCTTATAGAACCCCTCACCGCCGCCCTTGTGCGCGAATTCTGGTTGCAGACCGACAGTCGCGCCGGCAAGCCCGACTGGCAGATCGCTATGAACATCCGCGCGGTCGCGCTGAAGGTCTACGACATCTTTCTGCAGTGCGCGACGGGTCTTCCCGACAACGGCGCGACGGCTTATCAAGTTCGCAGCGGCTACGGCGCAGGCGCATTTGTGGCTGCCAGCGCGACAAAACTCAACCCTAAAAAAGTACTTACATTTTGAAAAAAGGAGACTGCTATGAAACCAAGACAAATTTGTGAAGGTGTCCACTGGCTAGGCGCTATCGACTGGAATCGTCGCCTGTTCGATGCCCTCATCCCACTGCCCGACGGGACGAGTTACAACGCCTACCTCGTGCAGGGCGCGGCGAAGACCGCCCTGCTGGACGCCGTCGATCCGGCGATGGAAGACGTGCTGATGCACCAGTTGGCGGGCGTCGAGCGCATCGACTACGTGGTTGCGCAGCACGCCGAGCAGGACCATTCGGGCGCCATCCCCAGCGTGCTGGCGAAGTATCCCCAGGCGACGGTCGTGTGTACGCCCAAAGCCAAAGACCTGCTGGTCGATCACCTGGGCATCGCGCCGGAACGCACCCAGACCGTGGAAGATGGCGAGACGCTGGACCTCGGCGGCAAAACGCTCCGTTTCCTGCACACGCCCTGGGTCCACTGGCCCGAGACGATGTCCACGCACCTGCCTGAGGAGCGCATCCTGTTCACGTGCGATTTCCTCGGTTCGCACATCGCTACGACGAACCTGTACGCCGGCGACGATCCGTACATCATCGAAGCCGCCAAACGGTACTATGCCGAGATTATGATGCCCTTCCGCAAGATGGTGCAGCGGAATCTGGAAAAAGTGCGCGGCGTCGAGTTCGACCTGATCGCGCCCAGCCACGGCCCAATCTACGACCACCCCGAAATGATCCTGTCCGCCTACGAGGATTGGATCTCCGACCGGGTCTCGAACAGCGTCGTCCTGCCCTACATCTCGATGCACGGGAGCACCGAGCGGATGGTCAACTACCTGGTCGCGGCCCTGGCGGAACGCGGCGTCAACGTGCAACTCTTCGAGCTAACCACCACCGACATCGGCAAACTGGCGATGGCGCTGGTCGACGCGGCGACGATTGTGATCGGCACCCCCACTGTCCACGGGGGGCCGCACCCGAACGTATTCTCGGCCACGCACCTGGCTAACGCGCTGCGCCCCAAACTCAAGTACGCGGCCATCATCGGCTCCTACGGCTGGGGCACCAAAGCCGTGGAACAAATCGCGGGGCTGATTCCCAATCTCAAGGTCGAAATCCTCGACACGGTGCTGTGCAAAGGGTTGCCAAATGCGGAAACCTTCGCGGCGCTCGAGGCGCTGGCTGACGCGATTCAGGCAAAACACGCGGCGCTGTAGCCGGCGTCGCCAAGGCAGTCGCATTCGCCGAACCTGAATACAATTAAAATTGTTGCCCAAACGAGGAGTAAGGAGTAAGGAGTAAGGAGTAAGAAGTAAGGAGTAAGAAGTAAGGAGTAAGAAGTAAGGAGTAAGAAGTAAGGAGTAAGGGGAGTACATTCCTACTTCCGTACTCCCTACTCCCTACTCCCTACTCCCTACTTCCGTACTCCATACTCCCTACTTCCGTACTCCATATCCACTGAATAAGGAGCAAACTATGCAAATCATCGGCGAGAAAATCAACGGGACCCGCAAACGGGTTGGGCAGGCCATCCTCGACAGGGACGTGAACTACATCCAGAACCTCGCCCGCCGCCAGGCCGAAGCCGGTTCGACCTGGCTCGACGTGAATGCCGGCACCCAGCCCAACCGCGAGCCGGACGATCTGGTGTGGTTGATCGATACGGTGCAGGCCGTGACCGATGCGCCGCTCTCCCTCGACAGCGCCAATCCGGCGGCGCTGGCGGTGGCGATCAAAGCCGTCAACAAAACGCCCTTGATCAACTCGATCAGCGGCGAGTCGAAACGGCTGGCCGAAGTGCTGCCCCTGGCCGCCGAGCACGGCTGCCCGGTCATCGCCCTGGCGATGGATGACCGGGGTATCCCCGAGGATAGCGCCACGCGCGTCGAGGTCGCGCACCAGGTCTTGGCCGCTACCCGCGCCGCCGGCATCCCCGACGCGCGCGTGTACGTGGACGCGCTGGCAATGACCATCAGCACCAACACGCAGAGCGCCGCGATCTTTTGTGACACCATTCGCACGATCCACGCGGCCTATCCGGAGGTGCACTTCACGGTGGGGCTGAGCAACATTTCGTTCGGACTGCCGGCCCGTTCGTACATCAACCGCGCCTTCCTGACGCTGGCGTTGGCCGCTGGATTGGACTGCGCGATCCTCGACCCTCTGGATCAGGAACTGCGGGCCACGCTCCTGGCCGCCGAGCTGGTGCTGGGACGCGACGACTATTGTTTGAAGTACGTCCGGGCCTACCGGGCCGGCGTCTTCAATAAACCTGAAGCGTAAATGCAGGCACAAGTCTGCTCTATTTCATTCACCAAGAGGAGGTTAAATATGTCGCAACAACTGATCGATGCCATCGCTGATATGCGGGAAGAAGACGCCCTCGCATTGGTCAAAGAGATGGCGGGCAGCGGCATCAAGCCGTTCGTCATTCTGAATGACGTCAAGGCGGCTATGGACGTCATCGGCCAACGCTACGAGGAGGGTACGTACTTTTTGCCCGAACTGATGTTGGCCGGCGAGATGATGAACCAGATCATGGCGTTCGTCAAGCCCGGTCTGAGCGAGGCGACGGAAGAAGAACACCTCGGCAAGGTGGTCATCGGCACAGTCAAGGGGGACATCCACGACATCGGCAAGGACATCGTCACCTTCATGCTCAAGGTCAGCGGGTTCGACGTTCTCGACCTGGGCGTCGATGTTCCCGTGCAGAAATTCGTCGATGCCATCAAGGAGTTCCAGCCGCAGGTAGTGGGTCTGAGCGGATTCCTGACCCTGGCCTTCGACCAGATGAAGGCCACCGTCGAGGCCATCGAAAAAGTCGGTTTGCGCAACCAGGTGAAGATTATGATCGGCGGCGGGCAAATGGATGAGGCCGTCAAAAACTTTGTCGGCGCGGACGCTTATGGCAAGGATGCGATGGCCGCCGTCAAATTAGCGAAAGGTTGGGTAGGAGGGTAACCATGGACAAGCTAGAAGCAGCTTTTCAACGATTGCTTTCGCCGAAAGGCCCAGATGGGAACGACGTGCTATTCCAGAGCGCGGAGGCCAAAGCCAACTACCAGGCCAGCATCACCCGGCTCAAGGACGCGATTCAACTGCGTGAGGCGGACCGGGTTCCGGTGACGGTGCTGCCCAGTATGTTCCCCTATCTCAATGCCGGAATGACCGTCGAAGAGGCTATGTACGACTACGACAAATGCACAGCGGCCTTCAAGGAATTCATCCTGGCACTCAAGCCGGATATGCACATCGGCGCTTCGGCGCCTGGGCCGGGCAAATTCTACGAAATCCTCGATTACAAACTCTACTCCTGGCCGGGCCACGGTGTCGCGCCGGAGCACTGCTACCAGTGCAACGAGGACGAATACATGACGGCGGACGAGTACGATCTCTTCATGATGGATCCGTCGTTCTACTTCAGGAATTTCTACCTGCCGCGCGTGTTCGGCGCGTTGGGAGGCTTCCCGATGCTCGCGCCCTATACCAGCATCCTCGAAATGTACGGTCTCGCCTTCAATTTCGTCCCCTTTGCGCTGCCGCCCGTGCAGGCCACCTTCCAGGCGCTGTTCGAGGCCGGGGCCGAGGCGCTGAAATGGGCTATGGCGATGGGCGCCTCCAATGGCGAGTTGACCACGCTGGGATTCCCGACGATCCTCGGCGGCTTCACCAAGGCGCCGTTCGACGTCATCGGCGATACCCTGCGCGGCACCAAGGGTATCATGCTCGACATCTACCGCCAGCCCACTAAACTGCTCGCCGCCATGGACAAGCTGGTGCCCATTATGATTGCGATGGGCGTGGGCGCGGCCCAGCAAACCGGGAATCCCCTCATCTTCATCCCGCTGCACAAGGGCGCCGACGGCTTCCTCTCCGACGCGCAATTCAAGAAGTTCTACTGGCCCACCTTGAGGCAGGTCATGCTCGGCCTGATCGAGAATGGCTGCATCCCCTTCCCCGCGCTGGAAGGGCATTGGGAGTCGCGCCTGGAAGTCATCCAGGATATCCCGCGCGCCAAAACGGCCTGGATGATCGATCAGAGCGACATAGCGAAAGTGAAGAAGACGCTCGGTCAAAACGCCTGCCTCATCGGCAACCTGCCCTCTTCCATGCTCAAACTTGGCGCGGTGCAGGAAGTGAAGGACTACGTCAAACAGATCATCGATATCGCCGCTCCCGGCGGCGGCTTCATCCTGAGCAACGGCGCGTTCTTCGACGAGGCCAACTGGGACAACGTCAAGGCAATGGTCGAAGCCGGCAGGGAATACGGCGTTTACAAATAGCCGTCGCCCGTATAACAAGAGGGGATGCAAGTTCTGGTCAATCGCTTGAACTTGCATCCTCCAGATTTGTACTTACAGGTGGCTGCAGCTTGCCGTTTCACTCTCTACGTGATACAATCCCACCATTGAGAGGAGTGCAAAATGACAACGCGGCAAATAGTGTTAGACATTCCAGAAAAGGTGCTATTGGCTGAAAAGACCGACGAAGTTACTTTTGCCCAAGAATTGCGCCTCTTAGCGGCTGTCAAACTATACGAACTTGGGCGTCTCTCGTCTGGTCGTGCCGCAGAATTGGCGGGCATGCCTCGCGTAGAATTTCTGATGACACTCGGCCGCTATAAGGTTTTCCCCTTCGAAGCCGAATTGCGTGAATTGGAACGCGCCCATGCCTGACGCGATCTGCAACACATCGCCCTTGCTTTATCTGTACCGCATCGAGGTGGCCAATTGGCTACCTCAATTGTTTGATGAGATATGGATACCGCGTGCGGTTACACGGGAGTTACAAGAAGGGCAACACAGAGGCTATGATGTTCCCAACCCAAGTAAGTATAAGTGGCTCAGAGTTGTTGATCCTCACGCCGTGCCATCAGAATGGTTGACACTGGACCTGGGCCAGGGAGAGTTAGCCACAATGGCACTGGCGTTGGAAAACCCCGATCGAATTGTGTTATTGGACGACGGATTGGCACGCCGGATAGCAACAGCGGCTGGATTGACCGTCTGGGGAACTTTGCGCATCCTACTTGAAGCGAAATCCCGTGGTTGGATCGAGAGCGTAGCACCGCTCCTTGATCAATTGGTAGCTACAGGAATGTGGATATCATACGATGTGCGACAACGGGTATTAATTTTGGCGAACGAAAAGATAAGCTAGACAACGACCTGGCATCTTTATGAAAATCACCCTGGCCCAAATCAACCCCACGGTCGCTGACCTGCCCGGCAACGTCGAGCGTTGCCTGGATGCCATCGAGACGGCGCAGCGCCAGGACGCCGACCTCGTCGTGCTGCCGGAGCTGGCGATCCCCGGCTACCCGCCCCGCGACATCCTCTGCGACGCCAGCTTCACCGAGGCCGTCTTCGAAGCCACCCGCGATCTGGCCCGCCGCGCGGCAGGCGGCCCGCCCGCCATCGTCGGAACAATCACCGCCAGTGGACGCCATCCGCCGCACCATCCCGGACTGTACAACGCTGCGGTGCTCTTGCGCGGAGGTGACGTACAACTCGTCGCCGCCAAACGGCTGCTGCCCATCCACGACGTCTACTTCGAGGCGCGTTGGTTCCTGCCGGGGCCGCCGTCGTCGCCCGTGAACATCGCCGGGAAGCGGATCGGTGTGCTGATCTGCGAAGACCTCTGGGACGACGGCTACGACATTCACCCGCCCGCCGATTTACGCGCCGCCGGGGCCGAACTCCTCATCGGCATTTCGGCGTCACCCTTCCGGCGGGGGACGTTCGCACAGCGGCTTACCACGATGCGCCGCCCGCAGTGCCCGCTGATCTACGTCAACCTGGTGGGCGCCAATGACGAACTCATCTTCGACGGTCGCAGCTTCGCCCTCGACGCCGGCGGCGTCATCCTCGCGCAACTCCCTGCTTTTGAGGAAGCCGTCCAGGTGGTGGATATAAACGAGGCAATGGGCAAGAAGCAAGAAGCAAGGGGCAAGGGGCAAGAAGCAAGGGGCAAGGGGCAAGAAGCAAGGGGCAAGGGGCAAGAAGCAAGGGGCAAGGGGCAAGAAGCAAGAGAAGAGAATCCTGCATCTTGCATCTTGCATCCTGCATCTTGCATCCTGCATCCTGAAGAAGAGCTTTTCCAGGCATTGGTCCTGGGCGTGCGCGACTTTACCCGCAAGAACGGCATCCCGCGCGCGTTCCTGGGGCTTTCGGGCGGGTTGGATTCCGCCGTCGTCGCGGTGATCGCCGCCGAGGCGCTGGGGCCGGAGAACGTCACCGCCGTTGCCATCCCCTCGCGCTACAGCGATCCACGTTCTACGTCCAGCGCCCGCGAGCTGGCGGAGGCGCTCGGCATCGGCTTCGAGGTGGTGGAGCTGGAGCCGCTCCACGCTGCCGCAGAACAGACGCTCGGCGACCTGCTAGTCAGCGGTACGGAAGCGGAGAACGTCCAGCCGCGCTTGCGGATGCTGGTACTGATGGCCTACGTCAACCGTCACGGCGGGATGCTGCTCAACGCCAGCAACAAGACCGAGCTGGCAGTGGGCTACAGCACGCTCTACGGCGACACGGCGGGCACGCTCTGCCCCATCGCCGACCTCACCAAGCCGGAAGTCTACGCGCTGGCGCAGTGGATTCAGGAGACGAAAGGCGCGCCCATTCCACGCTTCATCATCGAGCGGTCCCCGTCCGCCGAACTCAAGCCGGATCAGGTAGATCCCTTCGACTATCCGAAAATCGCGCCGCTGCTGGAACAGCTCATCCAGGAAAACCGCAGCAACGTCGCCATCCGCCGCTCCGAGCACAAACGCCGTCACATGGGCGTCATCCTCAAAGTGAGCGAAAAAGCGTTCGGCACCGGGCGGATGATTCCCATCACACGCAAGTGAGGCGATGTCACATTCCGCACCGTTGCATCATATAGTCACAGTGAAGAGTAAAGAGTAAAGAGTGAAGAGTAAAGAGTGAAGAGTGAAGAGTGAAGAGTAAAGAGTGAAGAGTAAAGAGTGAAGAGTGAAGAGTGAAGAGTAAAGAGTGAAGAGTAAAGAGTGAAGAGTGAAGAGTGAGAAAGCAATACATTACTCATTACTCATTACTCATTACTCATTTCTCATTTCTCATTTCTCATTTCTCATTACTCATTACTCATTACTCATTTCTCATTTCTAATTCCCACAAAAGGAGACCCGTATGCAGACTCTGGAAGCGATTGCACAACGCCGCAGTATCCGCAAGTTTACGGATGCGCCGGTAGCAGATGAGACTATCCGCGAATTGTTACACGCCGCCACGCTCGCGCCGTCGGGCAAGAACCGCCAGCCGTGGCGTTTCGTCGTCGTGCGCGGAGAGAAGCGGGCCGAGATGGCTCAGGTGATGCGCGCGGGGATGGAAGCCACGAAGGCGCATGGACAAGACCTGGGCAGCAGTCCGTGGTCGGTGCAGATTATGGAGTACGCGCCCGTGACCATCTTCGTTTTCAACGACGCCCTGGAAAGCGTTGACGAACCGTATAGCATTTACGATCTGGTCGGCAATTCGGTGGACGTGCAATCCATCGGCGCAGCCATTCAGAATCTGCTGCTCGCTGCCACCGATATGGGCCTGGGTACACTCTGGATCTGCGACGTGTTCTACGCCTACGTCGAACTATGCGCCTGGCTCGGCGAACCGCACCAACTGATCGCCGCCATCGCCATTGGCCATCCCGACGAAGAGCCGAAGGCGCGCCCACGCAAGACGGTGGAAGAAGTTACCCGCTGGCTGTAACGATTTTGGATTTTGGATTTTGGAGCGGCGATGAGCAAGACTGATGTTTACCACGAGACGCTGCGCGGACTGGACGACTGGGAGCCGTTTCTACTGGCGGAATCCGGGTTGCCGGGGCCGCGCGGAAACATCGAGCTGGCGCAGGCCGTCGCCGATGAGGGGAACGAAGCGATGTTCGCGCGCTGGCGCACCTTCGATGCGCAGCAAGCGCCGGTCAACTCACCATACGAGTTCCTCGCCTTTTGCGGGACGCTCGGATTGGGGCGGCTGCTGGCAGAGGGCCGCCGGGACGTGCTCCCAACGCTGCGAGCGTGTGCGTCCGATCCACGCTGGCGCACCCGCGAGGCTGTGGCGATGGCGCTCCAACGCTGGGGCCGCGCCGATATGGACGCGCTGCTGGCGGAAATGGCACAATGGGCGACAGGCAACCCGTATGAACAGCGCGCCGTCGTCGCCGGCCTCTGCGAACCAGATTTGCTGCGCGATGCCGGGCACGCCGCGCGCGTCCTCCACCTCCTCGACCGTGTGACCGAATCCGTGGCCCGGGCCGCCGACCGGCGCAGCGATGCCTTCACCGCCCTGCGCAAGGGCCTGGGCTACGGCTGGAGCGTCGCCGTCTGCGCGCTACCGGATGTGGGCAAACCGCTGATGGAAAAATGGCTCGCCAACGAGGACAAAGACGTCCGCTGGATCATGAAAGAGAATCTGAAGAAGGCGCGCCTGTCCCGTATGGATGCGGAATGGGTAGACAGTAGACGGTAGACGGTAGACAGTAGACGGTAGACGGGGCGCGATATCCTGGATGGCCTTGTAATGCGCCCCGTCATAGACACTTCGAGCAAACCGCACTCCCATTGCCGACACACCACGCAATTGATCGGCTCACAGCATAAGCTGCTGCGCAACGGTTTGAGATTTTTTTATCCATACTTCCTCGCGTCAACGATGAGGCCGATACAATCCCGCTAAGTCCATACCCAACATTCCCGCCTCGTAAGAACGCGCATCCACCGGCGTGAGGATCGCTGCGATTTCTGGCGGCAGCACAGGAAACCGGCGAAGCGTTTTGAGGCGCTGCTCGACTGCATCGGCGGCGGCATCGTTCCACAATCATGCCTGCGGATCGTAACGATTCAGGTTCAAGGGCCTGGTGTAGGCTCACGGTGAACGGTTCGCCCGGCGTAAACGTGAGCGGGCCAACGATAGCATTCTGCGCCGGATCGTAGGTCACGCCGGCCGGGGCGATGAGCGTACCAGGGGATGTAGACGCCGCGCCGGTTGCTCGGCCCCTCGGCCAATGGCGCGCCGTTGAGGTCCGTACCGATGCGGTTGCCTTGCACCTGATTGCCCGTCGCCAGCTCGTCGAGGATGCCCACGCCGCCGTAGTTGCCGGTGAGCGTGTTCCCCTCGCTGACCATACGGCAGCGCACTGGTGGGCCGGATCGCTTGCGCCACATAGCTGAAGACGATTTCGTCCGCACCGGAGCTGTGGTTGGCCTGCTAAATCGCCGCGCGCAGTGTACAAACGCCGCACGCCAGTGTGAGGGGATTGGTATTGGGATTGTAGTAAACATCGCCCTGCACCTCCGTACTACACGCCTTAACCTACCCAAACAAAAAGAATCCCGACGATGAGCGGGATTTTTCTGTATTCGCATCAACAGTTGCTACAGGGGATTAGTAATTCAATCACGATACCCGGGCCATCCTCCCGGTTGAAGCTGTGACAGGAGCCACCTGCGCTCCACAGGTGTGTCGCCACCATCGAAAGGCCCAATCCCATGCCGGCGACCTGGCCTGTCGCAAATTTGTCGCCTTGATAGTATGGCATCCACATGTGGACCAACTGCTCCGGCGAGAGGGTCAGGCCATCGTCCCGCACTTGAATCTGTACCTGCTGCACCCCGGTTTTAGCAACATCGACTGTAATCACCGGCATATTGCGCGGATGGAATTTCTTGGCGTTTTCCAGGATTTCCCACAGAATCGCTTCAAGACTCCAGCCGGAGAGCGTCAAGCAGGTGTCCGGCACAGTTTCCAGACCAGAGACGGTGATCACAGGCAGCAACAACTCACTGCCGATCCGTTTGGTAAGCGGGTCAAGCTCGGCCAGGGAGAACGCCAGGTCCGGCGACACGACGCGCGGTGTTCCCAGGTAACGGACGATCTGCTCGACTTCGTTGTAGAGATGTTCCGCCCCTTCGGCGGCGTTCTGGATAAACATCTGGATGTCTTCTTGCGGCATAGTCGCCACTTGATCGACCAGAAAGGTCAAACCGGTGTAAATCGGCACGAGCGGAGTGCGCAGTTTGTGCGCAATGACGGCATGGAAGCGATTCAACTCTTCCTGCAGCGAGGTCTTTTCGGTGATATCGGTGAGGCAAATGATACGTCCGGCTTCGGTATCCAGGCCGGCAGAAATGTCCAGCATTTCCACCTGCAACCAGAAGGCTTTGGCAATCTGGGTTTCGGGACGCACCAGGTAGAGCGGGACCGGCGCTTTGTTGAGGAACATCTTCTTTGGCCACAGCGCCCAGGCCGCCTGCGGTTCGCAGCGATACTGCTGCATGACGAGGTCCATAAATGTGGGTGGCGCAGCCTTATCGATCTCGCGTCCCAGGGCCAGGTACAGTTGTGCTTTGATATTGGCGTAAAGAATGTGTTCATCGTCGTCCACGATGACGTAGCCATCGTTCACCCGGCCCAGGAGATAGCGGAACATTGCTTCTGAGGCGCGCAGGGTCGCTGTGCTCTCGGTCGTCCGGCGGTTGAGGAGTTCATACGCAGCATTCAGCGCGGCTTCGGCTTCCTGGCGGGCGGCGATTTCTTGTTGAAGCTGTGCCGTATGGGCCTGCGTTTGCTGTCGCGCGCGCTGGAGCGCGAGGTTCATCTCGATGCGGGTGATGACCTCCGCGGAGCGATACGGTTTTGCCAGGTAATCCGCGCCGCCGGCCGCGAAGACCGCACTGCGATCCATATCGGCATCAACGACGCCGCTGAAAAGCACCGGCATCGTCCACGCATCCAGGCCCTGTAGGCGCGTATAAGTGCCAATTGCCCCCGCATCCAGAATCACTATGGATGGCGCAATCGCAGCAACGCTTTCGGGACTAACTTCATCCTGAGAGAGGATATGGGCGGTGTATCCACGCAGGTTAAGAATTTCGACCAAGATTTGGCAGTCAGCAGCGTTATCATCAACAATTAAAACGATACCCGGCTTGGTATTTTCCATACATCCATACCTCCACCCTAACGCTATATATCTCTAGTATACTCGCAAATTGAGCGGTTCACAAGAGGCAGTCAAAACATTTATGCTTCCCACAGTAAGGCCTGCAATTCCTGGACGGACGTCACCTGCGGCTGCCCCAACGCTTTCAACGTCAGGGCCAGGATATCGATGCTAAACTCGTGCAGAAAAGTGAAGGCCATCGCACGCGTGAAAAAGGTGCCATCCAGTTTGAGATGCGGGTTGTAAGCCGTCATGAATGCCGCCAGCTCGTCGTAATCCCGATCCAGCCCGCTAAACCACAGCGCGATCCATTCGTAGTCACGCGCCCCCACCAGCGCATCACCAAAATCGATCAGCGCGGAGATACGCCATTTGCCATCCCGCTGCTCCAGCAGGATGTGATCCTCGGTCAAATCACCGTTGAGCAGCGCCAGTGGCGTCTCCTTATCTCCGGCCAGGGCGGACGCCAGGAATTCCGGAATTTCGGCGACGACTGCCGCGGGCAGAATCCCGGCCCAATGCGCAGGCTCGGCAACTTCGGCCTGCCGTTGGCGCACGAATTGCTGCCAACTGGTCTGGGTGTGGGGCAGTGACGTCAGCGAAGCCACCGGCACACGGTGCAGTTCTTGCACCATCTCGCCCAGTTCGGTGGCGATGCGCTCAAGATTGCGCTGTGGAATGCCGTCGCGCACTTCGCGGATGGGCACGCCCGGCTTGAAGTCGATGACGATGTAGGGCCAGCGGATTTGGTCCTCAAGGACACCCTGCGCGATAAGCCGTGGTACGGGCAGGCGTGGATTGGGACCTAGCAGCGCGTACAACTCGCGTTCCAGGTCGAAATCCTCGGGACAGAACGGTGCATAAATCTTGACGACATACGCATCATCGACGACGAAGACGGCGTTCGTGCCTGGATATCCGGCTTCCACATGCTGCACCGGCAGATGATGACGATGGCAAATCTCCTGCACCGCAGCCGTCCATTGCGCGGTATTGGTGAATATCCGTGCCCACTCGGCCCAGGTAGTAACGACAGGCAACAAAGATGGCATGTTGCGAATTACGAGTTACGAGTTGCGAGTTACGAGTTAAGGGTTGCGGGTTGCTGATAGCTGATGGCTGACAGCTAACCGCTGAGCCAACGTCGCCACGCGGACGCCCATCTCGCGCGCCTGGCGCAAGGCTTTCTCATCCGGCGCTTCCACGGCGAAGGGACCGAAATGCGGGCCTTGCGTCGTCCCCTGTACCACCATCCCGGCGACAAGCATCGCGGTGATGATGGACATATTCGTCGTTTCGTGGCCGCAGCCCGCGCCGCCGGAAGTGGTGAAGGCCGCGCCAACTTTGCCCTCCAACTGGCCGTAGATTTTGGCGGTGACGTCGAACATCTGCTTCACCCGCGACGACATCTGCCCGAAGTAGGTGGGCGAACCGACGATGATGCCATCGGCGGCCAGCCAGTCGTCGTTGGTGGTCTGCGGGACGGGCTTCAGCACACATTCGACACCCTCCACCGACCACACGCCTGCAGCCACCGCTTCGGCCATCGCCTTCGTGTTGCCCGTCGAACTAAAATACGTTACTAATACTTGTGTCATCGATGTATCCCCTTACTAGATCTCCCGTTCCAACAGATCGGTTTCCAGAACCAGCGACACACGGTCACCGGGGATCAGGAAGGTTTTGATCTCACCCGGCCAAAACACCGTCTGGATTGTCCGATCCCAATACGGGAGCTGGATGGTAGCCGGTGTACCCACGTGGTGGGCTTCATAGCAACGCAAAATCCACGCGCCGCCATCTTCCGCCTGTTTCAGCGCGCTGACGATGATGTTATCCGGTTCGACCGTGATAAACGATGCGCGCTGCGGCAATCTGCCCCACGGATGATACGTCTCTTTCAAGACCATAGGCGGTTGATTCAATTCGGCGGCCCGTTGTATTGGCTGCGCCTGCTTCCATGGACCGGTATGAGGCAACAGTGCGTAACGGAAACGCTGTAAGCCCTGATCCATAAAGAGGTAAACACCTTCTGGATCGGGCGTGAACGGAACGTGATGCGCATAAATCGGACTGCGCAGTACCGTCAGGCCCAACGCCGCGCCATCCACGCTGAAGCTGTATTTGCCATCGTTGAGCAGGCTCAGACCATACGCCGTCTCGGTCCCGCGCAGGGTTCCGGACACATCAACCCAAGACTGTCCGGGTTCCTCCTCACCATCCGTTGGCCGGACGATGTGCCCGTAGGGAATGTCGTAGGTGGCGGTGGGATTGGCAAGGTTGAGAGGGAATGTCAGCCGCAGCAACTTGAACGACTCGTGCCAGTCCACCGTCACCTGGACATCGATCTGCGGCAAGGCCCCGTACAGGGTGAAATCCTGAGTCAGCCATGAGTCACCGTAAACGCTCGTGACACGCACCACGGACTTGACCGGACCATGCTCCAATAGCCGGACGCGCTCCACTGTGAACGCCCCAATCTCACGATCGAAGCGAAAAACGCCGTGGCTCCACGTGTCACTCGGATCGTCGACGACGACTGCACGCGCCGCCAGGGCAGAGAAAACTTCCGCCCCCACACGCTTGTCGAACAGCCGCACACCGCCGCCCGCGACATCGAACTCCAGGCGGAACCACGTGTTGTCCAGTATGACCGCGCCCGCCTGCCCAATCGTGACATGGTGCGACTTGGTTCCTGCTTCCTGCTCCTTGCTTCCCGCAGCAGCGCCGGCATCGGTCGATTTCTTTACCCGGTACGTCCGGTATCCCAACGGCGGCAAGTCCGCAAGGAAACTTAGCTGGGACACATTCAGCACTGCAGGCTCTGGACGCACCGGTTGCGCCGGGATTGTGGCTCCTGTGTCATCCACAATGACATAAGCGCCAGCATCGGATGCATTCAACGCCACTTCCACCGGAACGCAACTCGTCCAGGCATGCGGATTGAAGATCACGACTGGCGTCGTCTCCGGCTCCGGATGGATACGCACCTGCCACGCTAACGACTGCACGGCTGCGTTGGTGGCGCGAGCTGCAATCGCTCTGGCCTCGTCGTAGAGTATGCGCGCATCGTCGTAAGCCGTTTCGATGCTCGTACCCGCCAGAATGTCGTGGAACTGGTTGAAGAGGACGTCCTTCCAGGCGTGCTCGAGGTCGTCCGCCGGATAAGGCAACCGGGTGAGCCAGGTCGCCAGCGTCGACCATTTCTCGGCTGTCATCAACGCCTGTTCGGCCTGGCGATTCCAGCGCTTGACGCCGGAATGGGCCGCGTAACACCCGCTGGCATGATGCTGTAGCTCGTCATGCAGCACCGGGAGCCTGATCCTTTGTTCGCTGAGGATAACGAAAACCGGTTCCGGCAGCGCCATAGTCAATATGGGCAGACTCGCATCCTCGCCAAGCGTATGGATCAATGCCAGGTTCTCCTGCGTTGGACCGCCGCCGTGGTTTCCTACACCGTAGAAGCACATCGACGCATGAGGATCGGCAGCCAGAAGTTCGCCGCAGCGCCGAATATGCGCTTCCAATTGCGATCCCGACGTTCCATAGGCATAAGGGATGCGATACGTCAACACCCGCGAGCCATCGTCCGCTTCCCACCAGAAAAGATGAGGCAAGTCGGGATGCTCGTGCGGGCCGGGTCGCATGAAGACGTAGAAATCAAGACCGCTGCGTTTGAGAATTTGGGGCAACACTGCGTTGTGGCCAAAACTGTCCGGGCAGTAAGCAACGCGTGCGGTACGCCCAAACCGCGATTGAAAGTAGCGCTGGCCGTACAATCCCTGGCGCACGAAGGATTCGCCGCCGGGCAGGTTACAATCCGGCTCGATCCACCACCCACCGACCAATCCCCAGCGACCGTCAGCGATACTTTGTCGAATTTCGGCAAACATCGCCGGGTCGTTTTGCTCTACCCAGGCGTAGAAGGCCGCCGAACTGGCGACAAAGACGAAGTCCTCATCCTCTTTCATCCGATCCAGGGCAGAACGAAACGTCGCCTTGATCTCCTGGAAGCCTTCCTGCCACCGCCACAACCACACTGGATCGATGTGGGCATTGCCGATCATAAAGAGTACGTTGTCTTCCATGGTCACCCCGCTAGAATTATCCTTCCTTCCTCGATCCACGCGCGACATCAAGACCTTTCTTCGCCAGTTTGATGGCAAGACCGCCGCCGGGCACAAATAAATCCACCGTTTCCGCCCCCACATCGAAGAGAAAATCGGGATCCAGAATCTTGCCCATGTACTGCTGGAAGGTCTTGCCGCCAGACTGCCACTGTCCCGTCAGGCCGTCGTATTCCACGATCGCCTCTTTCCCCCTGGATAGCCAGCGATATTGGAACGCATACACAGGGCGGTAGTAGAGATCGATCTGCGCGACGTCGATGCGGTCCTCCAGGATGCGCTCGGCTTTCACGCTCTTGATCATCTCGATCAGCACTTCGTGGACGATCGCCGAGGCGCGCGCGGCAGGGGGCACAACGACGGACTCACCAGCGGAAAAATCATCGAGGTCGTCGCCGGGGATTTCGACGGCAGCGTATTTCAGATAGTCGCTCAGCGCTGGCGTTCGCGCACTCGTCAGGCCATCAAAAAAGACGTCCGCGTGCAATTCTTCGCGGCAGTGTTCCAATCCAGCGAGCATGATCTCCCCGTTGCAGACCTGATACTCCACGCCGTCGATCGTCACCGCCTTGACCACGGAATCATTGAAGGCCAGTGGATAATCGCCGCGTCGCTCGTAGACGTAGCGCGCATCGCACACCACGTGCCAGAAAGGCTCGTAGCGCTGTTCCTTGTACACCAACTTGAAATCCTCGTCTTTGGGACGTTGAAGCAGGCTGCCCATCTTCGCCATCGTCCCAAACGCATCCACTTTGTGCCCCCACGCGCGCCCCTCCGCCTGATCGACGGAGAGCTGCGCCTGTAGAATAAAGGCCCGTTCATCGGTAAGATTGATTTCCATTTCGCCCTCTATAAGAAGTCAACGGATCAAACGGATTACGAATGTCCACAGCTTCAATCACACGACCTTTTTCAGTGGATACTGCGGCGCCAGTTCCTCGACCAGCCGCACGTTCTCCTCGAGCTGCGCGACGCCGGTCATGCCGATGGTGAAGGCGTGCACCGTCCCCAGACGCAGGACGTACTCGATGGCGGCACGCGCATTGCCCTTCAGCGCGCCGCAGCCGAGGACCTTCATCCCGTAGACGGCTTTCCCGGCAGCGTACAGCTTCTCGATGACAGGAACGACTTTATCAGGCGGCGCATCCATATTCACTCCGGCGTGGTTGATGCGCACCAGCACCACATCGACCCAGGGCGTCTCCACGGCAGTGCGCAGCGCGTCCAGGCCGTGACACGAGAATCCCACAGCGCGCACGATGCCCGCTTCTTTGGCGCGGGAGAGCACCTCCATCGCGTCAGCGCATTTCTTCGGCCAGTTAGCGTCGCTCAGCGTATGCAGCAGCACGATGTCGAGGACTTCAGTGTTCAGTTCCTTGCGGAAGCGCGCCAGGTCCCTGGCAACGTCGGACCCTTTCCGCGCCATCGTCTTGGTCGCAATCACCACCTGCTCGCGGGGCACGCCCTGCAATGCGCGCGCCACATGCGGATGCGAGCCGTATTGATCCGCAGCGTCCCAGAAATTGACGCCCGCATCGAAGGCGCGGCGCAGCAGATTCGCCAGCCCATCCAACCCCAATGCCGTTTGATCCGAGTGCCTGGCCCATCCGCGCGTGCCCGTTCCAATCGACAAGCGCGACACGCTCAGACCCGTGTTTCCAAAGCCAATGTAGTCCATAATCCTCAGTCTTTATTCTATAGTCGTTAACCTCAGCGCAAACAGTCCAAAACTTAAATCCAGAATCGTCAGGCCCGCCCCCACTTCTCGTAGGCGTCCTTGAACGACATGCCTTTCGCGAAATCCTCGCGCATGCCCTGCTCCCGGGTTTCGATGTCCTCAGCCTTTTCGAGAACTTCCATCGCAATCTCCTGCGGGACGACGATGACGCCATCCGCCTCGGCGACGATCCAGTCGCCGGGACGCACGCGCACCATGCTCGTCAGCGTGCCGGGCATCCCGATGGGGACGTTGACGCCGACGATGCTCCAGCGTTTGGCCGACTCGATGGGCGACGTTCCCTTGGCGCAGACGGTGTAGTCGGGGATCACTTCCAGCCCCCACAGGTCGCGGATGAAACCATCGATCACGATGCCCTTCGCGCCGCGCTGCTTCAAGTCCCAACTCGTCATCTCGCCGAACTTGCCGGTGTGCGGCTCGCCGCCGCCATCCACCACGACCACACAGCCGGGGAAGAGACACTCGTGCAGATGCGGCCCGGTCGCCACCGGTTTACCTTCCGCCTCGGCTTTCTCCATCGCCGCTTTCTTCTCCTCCCACGAGGTCGGATCGCGGCTGCCGCGCACCGTCACCGCCATTCCCGCCAAGTGCTGGTGGGGTAACAACGGACGGATGCTCAGATCGATGCACTGATTGCCGTAGCCCATTTGATCCATCGCGTCGTAGAGATTGGCCACGCGAATCTTATCCCACCGGGCCTGTAATTCCAAAATTGAGGGTTGTTGTTCGTCTGACATTGTGATTGCTCCTTGAAATGAGTGATTGGTAATTAGTACGCCTTTGCAGAGTACTGATTACCAGTTACCGATTACTAATTACCGACCTCCAAATTCGGCGTTAGCGCGCTCGACAAGCGCTTTCATATAGCCGATGCTGAACGCGGTACTGACTTTGTGATCCTTTGCCATCAACGGAATATGATCGGCGATGGCGACGCCGTCGAAATTCACCTCGCGCAAGGCGCGCATCACCTTGTACATATCCATATAGCCGTTATCGAGGAACGTCTCCACAAAGTAAGGGAGCGGCTGGCTGACGTTGCGGAAGTGAATCTTGAACAGCTTTCTTCTCTCGCCGAAGTACTTGATGGTTTCGAAAACGTCCTTGCCCATCCATGCGCCGCCTTCCAGCCAACAGCCGACGCAGAGGCACAGGCCGACGTTAGGGCTGTTCGCCATCTCGATGGCGCGACGGTAGCCATCGAAGTTGCTGAAAATGCAGCGGGGGATGCCGCCCAATTCCGGCACAGGTGGATCGTCGGGGTGAATGCCGATTTTGACGCCGGCCTCTTCCGCCACAGGAACCACCTGTTTGATGAAGTACGCGAAGTTGTCCCAGATTTCCTCCTCGCTGTAAGTGCGCCCGTGGGTGAGTGGCATGGCATATTGCCGTCTATGCCAGTGACCTGTATCGGCCTTGTCCAGGTTGAACGCCCGTGTAGGCGCGCCGCCGCGCGTCGTCTCGCGTTCGGTGCTCCAGATGCCGTTTGCCATGTGCGCGTAGGTCGTGTAGGGGATGCCGGCCTTGCCCAGATTGCGCAAGTGCTGCTTGTACTCCTCGATCTTCGCATCGCGGTTTTCCAGGCCGAGAACGATGGCATCCTGGTTGTGCACGTCGCTGTTGCCGAACCCATAGACCTTGAGCCCGTGATTCTCGAACAAACGACGGCGACTGGCGTAATACTCGTAGCTCGATTTCGTGGCGTCTGTCCACAACACGACGTACCCCACGCCCATCTGCTGGATGAAGGCGAGGTCGTCCTCCGTCGGTTCCGGCGCGATCTGCGCCGCGATTTTGATGCCCGGCTCGATGTCCGGTCGGTCGATGAACATAGGTTTTCTCCTCCGTGATTGATGTGTTACTGGTTACTTGGCTACTCGTTACTCGAATGAAATTATGGCACAACTCCTAGTATGGTCAACAAGGCAAGCGTGTGAGCGCGTCACTCCCGGCGTGTGTATTTGCCTATTCCACCAGACCGCGTACACTCTGCAAGAAACATGGCGTATGGAGGCGCGCAACAATGAAAACGAACTTAATGAAAGCAAAGATACAAGCAGGCCAGCCGGCATTGGGCGTTTCGGTGATGTTCCCGTCGCCGCAGATTGTGGAGATGATCGGAGCGCTGGGCTTCGATTGGGTGTTGATCGACTGTGAGCACGGCACGATCGACGTGGAAAGCGTGGAGCTACTGGTAACGGCGGCGGAACTGAGCGGGATCACGCCGATTGTCCGCCCGCCGAGCCGGGCCCCGGTGGACATCCTGCGCGCGCTGGATCGCGGCGCGATGGGGGTGCAGGTTCCACACGTGAACACCGCCGAGGATGCCAAAGCGGTCGTCGAAGCGGTGAAGTACCACCCGCTGGGCAAGCGCGGCCTGGCAGCGAGCACGCGGGCAGGCAATTACGGCATCGGGCTGACGGCGGCGGAGTACGTAGCGCAGGTGAACCGCGAGACGCTCATCTGCGTGCAGTTGGAGGAGGGCGAGGCGCTGCGCAACATCAACGAGATTCTCGAAGTGGAGGGCATCGACGTGTTCTTCGTCGGGCCGTCGGACCTGGCGCAATCGATGGGATTTCCGGGACGCACCGACACTCCGGTCGTGCAGCAGATGGTCTGCGCGACGATTGACACCATTGTCGCGGCGGGCAAGGTCGCCGGTTCTACCGGGCCAGACGCCGACCTCGACAATTATCTCAAACACGGCTGCCGGTACGTGTATACACATGTGCCACGGCTGCTGGCGGCGGGGGCGGCGGCGTTTAGGAGGGCAATCTAGGCCGACAACGATTTCCGACCACGAATTGTTAACGAATGCCGACCACGAATCTTCAACGAATAAACGAATGGGATGCCTGCTCTTCGAGAACTGGCGTTGATTCGCGCTATACACCCAAACCCAATCAGGCTAATCCCAAGCGCACAACCAACTCGCGAATTTACACCGTGCCTCATTCGTTTATTCATTCTGTCATTCGTGGTTGGCGGTCGTGGCCGGCATTACCCTCGCTTCGACGTCGGGACATACTCCGGCGGTTCACCCTCTCTGCGATGCGCCTTGCGCACATCATCCCGCCCGATGCGCTGGACAGGGCCGTCATCTTCAGGTGGGAGAAGGCGCTTCCATTCCAGTTGACGTCGCCCAAAGTTGATGAGCAAAGCCACGGGCGCTTGCGTTGCCTTGAGATAATTGATCACCTGTCCCTTCTCGTCGTCGGTCAGCAAGTGCGGGAAAGCCTTGATTTCCACCACCACGGTATGTTCAACGAACAAATCCAGATAGAACTGCCCCACCTGTAAATCCGCGTAAGCAACCTCCACCGGATACTGCCGCTCCACGCCAATGTCCCGGTCGCGCAACTCCACCGCCAGTGCGCGCTCGTAGATCACCTCTTTGTAGCCCGGCCCGATGAAGTTGTGCACTGCCATCGCCGCGCCGATGATACGATAGGTTAGATCATTGCCGGTGGCATCTACAATCAGTTTGGACATTGCGCGCTCCTTTGCCGGTTACGACTACCAACCTCGAATCTTCAACGAATAAACGAATGGGATGCCTGCCCTTCGAGAACTCGTTCTCAATTCGCGATATACACTGAACGTTTGACTTGGTCAACTCCAAAATCCCCGCCAAACTCACGAACCCCCGCCGCACCTCATTCGTTTATTCGTTCTGTCATTCGTGGTTGGCCTGAGTTGCCAACCTCGAATCTTCAACGAATAAACGAATGGGATGCCTGCCCTTCGAGAACTCGCGTTGATTTACGGTATACACGCAAACACGGTTTCAGTCAAGCCCACCCCCGCCAAACTCACGAACCCCCGCCGCGCCTCATTCGTTTATTCGTTCTGTCATTCGTGGTTGGCCTGAGTTGCCAACCTCGAATCTTCAACGAATAAACGAATGGGATGCCTGCTCTTCGAGAACTCGTTCTCAATTCGCGATATACACTGAACGTTTGACTTGGTCAACTCCAAAATCCCCTCCAAACTCACGAACCCCCGCCGCGCCTCATTCGTTTATTCGTTCTGTCATTCGTGGCTGGCGGTGTTGCGCGATTCTCGTACGCGCACAACCCCCTCCAGCACCCCCACCCCGAACAGGTTCACCTGCGCCGTGACCTCGCCCGGCGTGAACGCCAGGCCGCGATCCAACAGCAGCGTCATCCCCGCGACATAGGCGAGGATCGCCAGCGATTTGAGCGCCGAGGGCACATTGCCGAGACGCGGGGTAACGGCAAGCCGCGTTCCCGGTTCCTGCGTGACGAGCAGGATGATCTGCATCAGGACAAGCGCCGCTTGCAACACGTAATAGACCTGCACCAGGAGTTCCGACCACGAGGGCCTGGACAGCCGCACCCAGAAGAATGCTATGTAGAGGATGGAGATTAAGGCGCCGCCGAGGTAGACCATAGACTCCGTGATGGGTTGCCAATCCTCCGGGATTTTGACCAGGCTCGCCAGCAAAACGACAGCGCCGTAGATGTAAACCGCCCACAGAGCGCCGTACTGGATGAGCAGGTCCGTCGCCGGATGCGCGGCGCCGAAGTAGAGGAAAGTTTCCCAGCGGTTGTACCGGATTTGCAGGTGGGTGAGGGCTTGCAAGCGCGCGAATTCGGGCGGGAGGGTTGTCAGGCGGTTGCCGTCGAGATCGAGTCATTCCAGATGCGCAAGCTGGCCGATTTCTGGCGGCAATTCCTCCAGACGGTTGCCGTCGAGCGAGATAGGATAAGCAACAACGTCTTCTTCATTTTATAGCAGCAACTCAAAGCCGAACCTGTCGAACTGGAATCTCCCCCACGAATTGATTGTACCGTATTTCGAAGAACAGAAAAACATCGGCGCACCATGTTAGCAAAGTAACATATCGCGGTGACTTGCCAAATCCCGCCGATAGTGATAGTCTTTTAGATGTAAGGAAAGCAAACGATGCACGAGCGAATAGTGAAACGATCATACAAACACAATCGCCCCACGATCGGGGTGCTGGCGGGATGGCGCGTGTATACCGGAACGCTCGACACGTTCCTCGGCCCGGTTTATCAGGGGACGCGCGCGGCGGCGCGCGATCTGGGGTGTAATCTCCTGCTTTCCTGTAGCGTGGATGTGGGCATCGGTCAAGGCGCACCACGTCCAGCCTGGGCCGTCCCCATGCCCGACGTGGATTTCATCCCGGTTGGCCCCTGGAATGTGGATGGGCTGCTCATCGTGGGACGGTTTTCCTCAGAACCCACGGCGAGCTATCTACAACGCCTCGTCGCCGAGCAGTATCCGATTGTGTTCGTCGGCGCGGGGGAGAAGGGACCGACGGTCATGGCCGACAACGAGGACGGCATCCGGCAGGCGATGGCGCACTTGATCGAACATGGACACCGGCGCATCGCCTTCATCGCGGGGTTCCAGAGAGACAGTGACGGGGACAGCGCCCGCCGGCTCAACGCTTATCACGCCACGATGCATGCGCATGGGCTGGACATCGATCCGCGCCTGATCGTCTATGGCACACACAGCACCGGCGGAGGGCGGCAAGCCATGGAACAAATCCTGGCGACGAACGCCCCCTTCACCGCGCTGGTCGCCAGCAACGACCTCTCCGCGCTCGGTGCGATGCAAGTGCTCAACCGGGCGGGAAAGCGTATCCCGCAGGATGTCGCCGTCATCGGATTCGACGACCGCCTTGAGGCCACCGCGCACACACCCTCGTTGACCACCATCCGCTACCCGGCCTTCGAGGAAGGTTACCAGGGTGTAGAACTGCTGCTCAAGTACATCACCGGGCAGATCAACGGCCATCACACCATCCAGATCCCCACCCAGTTGATCATCCGCGAGTCGTGCGGCTGCCTGATCGGCGTTTCGACAAAGAACACGGCGCCCTATCCGCTATCTCACGCAGACGTGTACGAAAAGCCGCGGACGGCGGCAGACGTAGCACAGGCGCTGATGGCGCTGATGAGCCTTCACATGCAATGGTTGAAACCGGACGAAGCGCAATCCCTGTGCCTGGAATTAGTAGAAGCGCTTGTGACGAGTCTGAAGCAGCGCAATGGTATGGCCTGGCATTTGACCTTGCGGCAGGTATTACAACGCCTCATAGCCTCCGAAAACGCCCTGCACGCCTGGCAGACAGCCATTTCATTTTTGCAGAACAACATCCCCGCGCTGGAGGATATTCCGCCCGATCCCCACACGCACCGCCTCGCCGAGGAGATGCTGAATCAAGCCAGGCTCGTCATCAGCGAGATGGCGCACGAACAGTACACGCGCCGCCTGCTGCGCCAGATCGACGTTGCCGACCAGATGGGGCGCATGACCGCGCGCTTTCTCGCCGCCCAGGACGAAGCCGGCATCTTTGCCGTATTGCCGGAGCGGTTGCCCAGGATCGGCATCGAACACGCGGTCGTCGTCTACTATGAGCCGGAGGAAGATGATCCGGTGGCCTGGAGTGTGGTGCAGGCGCCGCCCGTAAAAGAGGAGGCGTTGCAACGTTTCCCGAGCCGGCAATTCCCGCCAGAAGGCTTGTACCCCGCCGACCAACCTTTCAGCCTGGCATTGTTGCCCTTGCGGATCCAGGCGAGCGTATCCGGGTTCGTCGCCTTCGACTCCGGCAACCTGGAGCCGTGTGCAGACGTGGTGCGCCAGTTGGCAGCGGCGCTCAGAAGCGTCAACCTGTACCGTGAGGCCGTGGAGGCGCGCCGCCTGGCAGAAGAGCGCCGGCAGATGGCCGAAGATGCCAGCCGGCTCAAGAGCCGCTTCCTGTCGATGGTCAGCCACGAATTGCGCACGCCCTTGAACCTCATTTCCGGCCTGAGCGACCTGCTGTTGCGCGAAATGCCGCCCGAAGCCGCGCTGAACGGCAACCGGCAGGAAGACCTGGAACGCATCTACGTCAACGCGCAGCATTTGGACGGCTTGATCCGCGACGTGTTGGACTTGACCCGCATCGAAGTGGGGCAATTGCAGTTGAGCTACGAAGTGGTGGACATCAACGAGATGCTCGAGCCGGTCATCGTGATCGGCCGCCAACTCACCCGAGACAAGGGGCTGCACTGGCAAGCCGATATCTCCAACTCGCTGCCCTACGTTTGGGGAGATCGCACCCGGTTGCGACAGGTAGTCCTGAACCTGATCAACAACGCCGTCAAATTCACCTCGCAAGGCGAAGTGACTTTAAGCGTGACCGTGTGCGGCGCTACCGCTTACGCCCCGAACGTCGTGACCATTTCTATCCGCGATACCGGCCTGGGTATTTCACCGGAAGAGCAAGCCCTGATCTTCGACGAGTTCCAGCAATCGGAGCGTACCACTTCGCGCGGGTATGGCGGCCTGGGCCTGGGGTTGGCGATCTGCAAGTTGTTGGTCGAAATGCACCAGGGTGCCATCGGCGTGCACTCCACCGGAGAAGAAGGGCGCGGGGCCGAATTCTACTTCACGTTGCCGGTGATGGAACGCGACAACACCACCGGCGAATGTGACGACGCCGCGCGCGGACACGTTTTGCTTCTCTCCGAAGATGCGTCGCAAGGACAGCGCCTCGAGCAGCATCTCACCTACAAAGGTGTCGACATCGTCATGCACACTGTCGACGCCGATACAGACTGGCGCGCATTGTTGTGTGGCGGATCGCCTGACGCCGTAATCCTGGATCAGGCAGTGACGTCGGCGCACGGGTGGAACATCCTGAGGACGCTCAAGGAGTACCCTCACACAAGCGATGTGCCGGTGCTCTGTTATACCCTGTCGGAGGATGGCGACAAGGGCGCGTTGCTGCCCCTCGATCTCATGATGAAACCGCTCGGCAGGACGCAACTTGCCGAGATGTTGCTCGGGCAGGGGCTGTTGGATGCCCAAGGGGAAGCGCCGGAAGCCCGCAAAATCCTGGTTGTCGATGACGATCCGAACATTCTGGCGATGCACACGCGTATGGTGCAGGCGCAGTCCGCCTACTATCGCGTGCTGCAAGCGCACAATGGGCGGGAAGCCCTGCGTATCCTGCGCCTTGAACAGCCCGACCTCGTTCTGTTGGACCTGTTGATGCCCGAATTGGATGGGTTTGGCGTCCTGGAAGCTATGCGCGATGACCCGGCGACTCAGAACATTCCGGTGGTCATCCTCACTGCGCAAGTCTTGACCGAAGATGATATGGCGCGGCTCAATCGTGGCGTGGTCAGCATCTTGAGCAAAGGGTTGTTCAGCGCGGAGGAGACCCTACATCACATCGAGACGCTGTTAGCGCGTCGTCGCAAGACGGTCCTCGAAGTGCAGCGGCTGGTGCACAAAGCAATGGCTTTCATCCACACACACTACATGGACCCACTCACACGTGGCGAGATTGCCACCCACGTGGGGCTGAGCGAGCGCCATCTGACCCGCTGCTTCCAGCAAGAAGTGGGCGTGACGCCGATGACGTACCTGAACCGCTATCGCATCCAGCAGGCCAAGGCGCTGCTCGATGCCGGCGACATGGGCATCACCGAGGTCGCGATGGCGGTAGGTTTTTCCAGCGGCGGCTACTTCACCCGGGTGTTCCGCCAGGAAATAGGTGTCTCCCCACGCGAATATCTAAGTCTACGCGGTGATGAGAACCTCTCGTACTCGATGTAGCTTGACAGTTTGTAGTAGCGCAGGTCTCAGCCATATCTGCGAGGCAAAGGAAACCGGGCAAACCTCCAGGATTCAAAATTGTCCCAAAAATGCAAGAAGTCGTCCGAAAAGTGGAAGACTTTTTCCGCGTGAAATGCTACAGTAGTCATTGGGGATTGGTAGAAGGTGACGGGTGACAGGTGACGGGTGACAGGTAACTGGTGACAGGTGACTGGTAACGAGTAATTGGCAGAATGTAATTCAATCCTCGCTAATCACCAATTACCAACTACCGATCACCAATTACCAATTACCGATCACCAACTACCGATCACCAATTACCAATTA
>MTKY01047599.1_pt1 | contig 26189 bp, 24 predicted proteins | sample 1042731 | NCBI WGS metagenome assembly MTKY01 (sample SAMN06212206, study PRJNA360538) | anaerobic digester metagenome | biome: Wastewater treatment plant; material: sludge; isolation source: anaerobic digester fed with sludge from wastewater treatment plant | place: Denmark: WWTP Soeholt ... | reverse complement strand
GCCGTTAAGCGGGGATGATCCCAACGGGCGGAAAAAAAAGGGGGGGGTGAACCCGCCGCGGCGACACGCACTATCCGCGGGGAAGACGGCGCGCGGTCCCCCGCGCTGGGCCGCCTTGAAGGGGAGCGGACTATCCCTGCTGGTCCTTCTTGAGGCTGCCCAGGAGCTCGTCCAGTTCACTGGCGCTCTTGATCTCGTCGAGCAGCCACTTCACCTCTTCGCGCACCTGCGGGTCGTCGTCGCCGGCCATGGCGGCGAGGGGCTCCTCCGCCGCGCGTCCGAGCTCCGCCAGCTTGGGCCATTTCTTGCTGGCGATGAGATAAACGGCTTCCTCCCGGCCCTTCGCCGGCTTCCAGCCCTGGCTTTCCAGTGTCGATGCGGCTTTGTGGCGGACGTCGCTGTGGGCGTTCGCCATGGCCTCGCGGAGCGACGACATGGCGCGCTCCCCCTTGATCCTGCCCAGCGCCCAGACCGCCTTCAGCCTCACCTCCGGGTCGCCGTCATCGAGGGCCGCCGTGAGGGCGGTGACCGCCCTTTCATCTCCTATCAAGCCCAGAACAGCCGAGGCCTTTTTGCGCACCTCGCTGTCCGGGCTGCCCACCGCCTGGACGAGCTGGCCGACGGCGGGGGCGCCGATCTCCGCCACCTCGTCCCACCGCCCGTCCTCCATCATATGGCTGACCGCATCCATCTCTCCGGCGGAGAGCACGGGCACGGGGGCTTCCGCCTCCGCCTCGACCGGCGCCGGCACTTCCCCGGCTACCGGCTCGGGCACCGGCGCCTCGACCTCCACGGGAGCAGGCGCCGCTTCGGCGGGTACTTCCTCCGCCGCTTCTTCCGTGACCGTGATTTCCTCCGTGACCGTGACTTCCTCCACGACCGTGAGTTCCTCTGCGGCGGTCACTTCCTCCGCAATTTCTTCCGTGACCGCAATTTCTTCCGTGACCGTGATTTCATCCGTGACCGTGACTTCCTCCACGACCGCGAGTTCCTCCGCGGCGGTCACTTCCTCCGCAATTTCTTCCGTGACCGTGATTTCTTCCGTGACCGTGATTTCTTCTACGACCGCGGCTTCCTCTGCGGCGGTGACTTCCTCCGGCGCAGCCTCCTCCACTACCGCGGCTTCCTCCACCGGAGGCTTCCAGCCGAGTTCTCCCAGGGCCTCGGAAACCGCGGAACGCACCTCCTCGTCCTCGTCCTCGAGCGCCCTTACCAGTGAGTCAACGGCCGCCTCGCTCCCCAGCCTGCCCAGGGCCCATGCCGCTTTCCCGCGCACGCTGGACTCGGCGTCCTCTAGCGACAGCATCAACACCTCGAGCCCCCTGGGATCGCCGATCTCTCCCAGGGCCCATGCCGCCTTGAGCCGCGTATCGGCATCTCCCGTCCTGAGCGCCTCTACGAGCGAATCCACCGCCACGTCCCCCAGGCCGGCCAGGCGGTCCCACTGACGGCCGGCGATGAACTCGCGGATCTTCTCCGCCTCGTCCGGCGGTGTCCAACCAAGTTTTTCCAGAACCAGCAGAGAGACGCGCCGTACGTCTTCATCCTCATCTTCCAGGGATCTCGTCAAGGGCTCTATTGCCCGGTCGTCCCCTATCTCGCCCAAGGCCCATGCGGTCTTGCGCCTCATCTCCGCATCGTCGTCGAGCAGGGAGACGGTCAGGGCGGGCGTGGCTTCGGGATCTCCGATAACGCCAAGGGCCCATGCGGCCCCCCTGCGCACCGAGGTATCGGGGTCGTTCAACGCGGCGACCAGGTGCAGCGTAGCCTTGCGGTTCCTGATCACGCCAAGGGCCCATGCGGCCCCCCGGCGCACGTCAGCATCGTCCTCCTCGAGGGCCGCGAGCAGGGCCTCCAGGGCTTCCTCGCCAAGGGTGACCACCTGCTCCCATTTTCCCTCAACGATAAGCTGCCTGGCCTTGCCGTACGACACCGGCTCCGCGGTCCCGGCGGGGACCGCTTCCTCCGGCATGGGGATCTCGGGCAGCGGCGGCAGCTCCGCGGTACCGGCGGGGACTGCTTCCTCCGGCATTGGTATCTCGGGCAGCGGCGGCAGTTCCTCGGGCGCCGCGGCTTTTTCCCCGGCCCCCGCTGGGACTGCTTCCTCCGGCATGGGGATCTCGGGCAGCGGCGGCAGTTCCTCGGGCGCCGCGACTTTTTCCGGCGGGAACTCGGCCTCGACCGGCTTCCATCCCAACCTCACGAGTATCGAGGACGCCAGTTGGCGGACGCCGGGGTCCTCGTCCAGCATGGCCTCCTGGAGCGATTCGATGGCGGGTTCGCCGATCTTCTCCAGGGCATTCGCCGCCCTGCCGCGGACTCTTTCGTCCTCGTCCTTGAGCGCCCTCGCCAGGGGAGCTGTCGCGCGGATATCCCTTATCTCCCCCAACACCCTCGCCGCTTCCTTGCGCATCTCAGCTTCATCGGCATCGAGCGCCTCGATGAGCGGCCCCACGCTGGGGGTACCGATCTTCTTGAGGGACCCCGCGACGTTCACCCTGACGTCCCTGTCCATGTCCGTCAGCCTCGAGATCAAGGGGTTTATCGCCCTCGCGTTGCCGATTACACCCAGGGCCCACGCCGCTCTTTCCCTTATCTCCACCTCGTCGTCCTCCAGGGCCCGGATAAGCGGTTCCACCGCATTGTTGCCGAGTTCGGTCACCCTGTCCCAATGCCTGCCGGCGATGAGCGCAGCTACCTCCTTCTCTTCCTCCCCGGGCTCGGCGGGCTCCCACTGCGTCGCATCCGGTATCCCCGCCACCGTCATCGCCTCGAGCTTCTCCAGCTCTTCCGCCGTTTCCGGCCCGAGGGGTTGCGCCAGCGCCTCCTCCAGCTTGGCCGCCTCGGCCAGGAGCATCTCCTCGCTCATCTCCGCGGGAACGACCTCCATCTCCAGCTTGGCGCTCAGCTTCTGCACTATCTCCTCCACCTGTTCCCTGATATCCTCGTCGGCCAGGGCCAGGTTGAGGGGCGCGATAGCCACTTCGCCGATCTCCGTCAGCGCCCATGCCGCTCCCCGCCTCACGTCCTCGTCCTCGTCCCTCAATGCCGATATCAAGCAGTCGCAGGCCTTGCCGTCCCCTATCACCCCCAGGGCCCAGGCCGACCCCCGGCGCACCTCGGTCTCGCCTTCTCCCAGGGCTTCCATGAGGGGGTCTACCGCGATCTCCCCCAGCCTTCCCAGGGCCCAGGCGGCCACGCGGCGCACGTCCTCGTCCTCGTCCTTGAGGGCCGCGATAAGGGGGTCTATAGCCCGGTCGCTGCCGATCTCCCCCAGGGTCAGGGCCACGCTGCGGCGCACGAACCAGTCCCGGTTGTTGAACGCCTCGAGGAGCGGGGTCAACGTCGTCTCGTCCCCCACTTCCTTGAAGACGAGCGCCGCCTCGCGGCGAACGTCCTCGTCCTCGTCGTCCATGGCGTCCACCAGGGCTTCCACCATGGGATCGCCCTTGGCCTTGAGAGCGAGAGCGACCTGCCTCCGTACCTCCCAATTCTCGCCCTTGAGCGCCCTGAGCAGCGGGACCATGGAGTCCCGTCCCAGCTCGACGGCTTCCTGCCATTCCCGGTTTGCGATGTAGAACTGGAGCTTGTCCCCCTCCTCTTCCGGCTGCCAGCCCAGGCTCCCGAGCACGGCGGCCGCCAGGCGGCGCTCGTCCTCCTCGCCTTCCCGGAGCAGACCTTTCAGGGTGGGGATGGCCTTCTTGTCACCGATATTGATGAGAGCCGCGGCTGCCTCCCTGCGCACTCCCGGGTCATCATCGCGCATGGCGGTAAGCAAGGGGCTCACCGCCCCTTCGTCGTGTATGACGCCAAGAGCGACGGCCGCGTCCCTGCGCATCTCCGCGTTTTCGTCCTCGAGCGACTTGATGAGTGATTTCGCCGCGACTCCGCCGATCTTCTCCAGGGCCCAGGCCGCCCCCCAGCGCACGTTTTCGTCCTCGTCCCGCAGGACCTGCACCAGGGGCCTGACCGCCCTGATGTCACCTATGGCACCCAGCACCAGCGATATCTTCGCCCTCGCTTCTCCCGACTCCACCTTCAACGCCTGGATGAGGGAATCCACCACGGGCTTCCCGATCTTCTCCAGCGCCCAGGCGGCCTTCCACTTAACGTCCCCGTCGACGTCGTTCAGCGCCTGTATCAGGGGGCGCGCCGCGGGCTTCCCTATCTCGCCCAGGGCCCATGCCGCCCCCCAGCGCACGTCCTCGTCCTCGTCCCTGAGGGCCTCGATGAGAGGAGCTACGGCCCGCGCCCTCTTGAGCTTTCCCAGGGCCAGGGCTGCATTGATGCGCAGATTTACGTTTTCGCTCTTCAGGGCCTGTATGAGGCCGTTGACGTCCCGTTTTGCCTCCATTTTCTCGATATTCGGCTTCCCGAAACGGGACTTCTTGGATTTGAAAGCGCTCACCGATGCACTCCCCTCCTAACATGTACACGAGATGGGTTCGGCACTCTTAATTTCTCTTCCTTGATCTTCGTTCCTGCCCCGGAAACACCTTAAAGCGCAAAACATGTACCCTGAGCGCCAGCCCCTCGAGCTCTTCTAGCATCTAAACCGGGGTATTGTCCAGAGATATGCCTACATAAACATCTATTATATATGAAAGCGTGTCAAGACTTCGGTCGCGCCCCGACCGCCGCCGCGGCAAGAGGCACCCGTCCTGGTGCGCCTGCCGCGTGCCGCCCGAGGCAGCGGCGGGGCACGTCCCCTGAAGGAGGGGGCGCAAGAAAAGCAGAATAATGTTTTGATGATGTAGCGGGAGGAACCCGGGGTATTAACATGTACCTTACTGTGAGGTCTGGTCTGCCTGTCGCGCAAAGGCATGAAAACTGATATAGTTGCGAAAAAGATGGGCAGGATTTATTTTTTATACATGGGCCGGGAGGCTGCCTCGTAGAGGCGGTGTATCTTCTTGAAGGAGGAGATGGCAGTGGCGATAAGCCCGATGAATATCCATCTTAAGGAGTTCAGCACCGTTAGCACCGAGGGCTATGACAAGGAGGAAGTCGATTCCTTCCTTGACGCCGTCGCGGACGAGCTGGAGAAGCTTGCCAACAAGAACAAGGAGCTGGAAGAGGCAGTCACCAGGATGGACCGCAAGGTCTCGCAGTTCGACGAGATGCAGAAGACCCTGGAGACGGCGCTGATGAACGCGCAGAAGAGCGCGGGCAATATTCTTCAGGAAGCGAGGAGCCAGGCGGCGGCCATCATCAAAAGGGCACAGGACCGCAGCGATCGCATCCTCGACGACCTGGAGCGGGAGAAGACGCATATCCTCTCCACTTTCTCCGCCATCCGCGATCAGATCGTGCAGCAGATATCGCCCATGCGCGAACTCCTCCTGAAGAGCCAGAGCCTGCTCATCGAATACGAGGAGTACACCACGAAGGCGGACCTGGCCGCTGCGGCGGAATCGGCGGGAGTGGACGAGGAGGTCCTTCCGGCGGAGGCGCTGGAGGAGAAAGAGCCCGCCGCGGTGGACAAGGAAGCCGCCGGTGAGGGCGAGGGGGAGGCGACCGGAGAAGCCGCGTCTGAGGCCGAGCCCGAGGCGAAAGATAAGTACGTCTGGGAGTAAGGTAACGTGATCGAGGGGAGGGGTTCCGCCCCTCCCTTTTTTTGTTATACGCCCCTCTTTCCCTCCCGGCAGCGATGCGCCGTAGTCACTTCCCTTCCATGCCCTTCCGTCCGATGACGACGGCGCGGGCGGCGAAGGCGCCGTATGCCCTCCTGCTCAGGCGGTGGAACAGGTCGCATATGCGCGCTTCGGAGAAGCACACCACCACGCCCCTGTTCCTCTCCACGGCGTCCAGCACCGCGGCGGCGACCTTATCGGGGGTGCGCCCCAACCTGCGCAGGCGTTTCATCCATTCCTCCGTCGCCTCCTGCCGCGACATGCCCGCGCTCGGCGTGCATTGCCGCGCGGAGTCGAAGATGCCGGAGACCACGAAAGCCGGGCATATGGCGGAGACCCCTATGCCGTGCTGAGCCGCCTCGGCCCGCAGGGTCTCCGAGAACCCGACCACGGCGTACTTGGTGCACGTGTAGGGGATCGACCCGGGCAGGGGGAAGAGTCCCGCGGCGGAGGCGACGTTGACGATATGGCCTCCTCCGCCCTGGGCGATCATGCGCGGGTAGAAGAAGTGGCAGCCGTGGATGACGCCCATGAGGTTCGCGCCCAGGATCCACTCCCAGTCCTCCAGCCCTATGTCCTCGAAACTCCCCCCCACGGCCACGCCGGCGTTGTTGCAGAGGACGTCCACCCTTCCCATGGCGTGGAAGACGTCATCGCAGAAAGCCCGCATTTCCTCCGCGCTGGTCACGTCGACGACGTATGCTTTGACCTCCCCGCCCGCCGACTCCAGCTCGCGGCGGGCATCGCTCAAGCCGTTCCCGTTCACGTCGGCGAGGGCGAGCTTCGCCCCCCGGCGGGCGAAGGCCCTCGCCGTCTCCAGGCCGATGCCGCTCGCCGCGCCGGTGATCGCGACCTTCTTGCCCTCGAAACCGGCTCTTGTCTTCATCCCTCAACCCCTTTGCCCTTTTTTACCAGTCCTCTTCCCGCGAAAGCGCGGCGGGCTGGTGCCTTCCGCGGCATGCGCATGCCCCCCCGATCCAGCCCCTCGCATCCCTCACAGGCGCTTGAGAAAAAGGCGCACCGAGCGAGCCAGGTTCGCGTCGTTGAGCCTCCTGCTCGCGCGGTGGAGCCAGTCCCCGGCATAGGTCTCCGGACATACCGGCACCACGCCCCGGTTCTCCTCCACGGCCCTCACCACCGCGGCCGCGACGCGGTCGGGGGTGTAATTGCGGCGTGCGTAGATGCGGGCGATGCGTTTCTGCAGCTCCCCGGGCGTCGATCTTTCCGTCCTCGAGCACAGCTTGGCCGAGCGGGTGATCGGCGTATCCACCACCCCCGGACAGATGGCGGAAACCCCGATGCCGTGCGGAGCCGCCTCGGCCCGCAGGGTCTCGGAGAATCCGACCACGGCGTACTTGCTGCAGCAGTAGGCGGTCATGAGGGGAAGGGGGGCCAGTCCCGCCCCCGAAGCGGTGTTGACGATATGCCCGCCGCCGCCCTGGGCGATCATGCGCGGGTAGAAGAAATGGCAGCCGTGAAGGACCCCCCGTAGATTGACCCCCAGGGCCCATTCCCAGTCCCCCAGCGAAACGTCCTCGAAGCGCCCTGCTATGCCGATACCGGCATTGTTGCAGAGGACGTCGGCCCGTCCCATCTCGCGGTAGACGTTGTCGCAAAGGCTCTCCACGTCCGCCGCCACGGAGACGTCGACCACCTGCGCGTAAGCGGTGCCGCCCATGGCCGTCAGCTCGAGCCGGACCCTTTCCAGGGCCCCGGCGTTGATGTCGGCGACGGCCGTCCTCGCTCCCCGCCGGGCGAATGCGAGGGCGATCTCCCTGCCGATACCGCTGGCGGCGCCGGTGACGACCACAACCTTGCCCTGAAAATCCCGCAACCCGGTTGCCTCCCTATCCTCCCGGCGCTTGATGTTATCACCCATGATAACGCAAACACCGGAGAAAACGCGCCGGCGCAAGCGAATGGGATCAGGACCTATCCTGATCCCATTCCCATCACCTCAAGCAGGGGTCGATCGCTTCGGCTGCCTGCGATAAGGTGCGACTATTCAAGCCTTTCGTCCACCGGGTCCTTCGCCTCGCGTACCTGGGACGTGCTCCTTTGGATAACGAACGAGGTGGTCATGCCCGCGGCCACCAGGTTGCCGTTTTCGTCCCTGACCTCGGCCTGCCCCACCCCGGTGAACCTGCCCCTGTGCAGCGCCCTGCCCTCGCCGTAGAGCACGCCTTCCTTCGCATTGGAGATATAGTTGATGCGCTGGTCCAGGGTAACCGCGGCTTCATCCGGACCCAGCAGGGTGCCCACGGCTATGGAGCACGAGGAATCCAGGAGCGCGGCGATCACCCCGCCATGCAGGATGCCGTAGAGGTTCTTCAGCTCACCCCTGATCGGCAGGCGCAGCAGGGCCCGCCCCTCGCCCGCCTCCACGACCTCCATGCCCAGGTGCCGGTAGAATGGGGATTCGTTGAGGAGCGCGAATATCTTCTGCCGTATCTCTTCCTGGTCCATCTCTTCGGCCATCTCGATGCCTTTCCCCCCTCCCACGACGGTGCCCCCGAAGGGCCCTTAAACGATCTCCTGCAGGGGCCGCACCTCGATCATGCCCAGGTTGTCGAAGCTCAGCGAGTATCTGCCGGCCTCTATGCCGCGGATGATCTCCGTCACCTTGTCATTGACCGGGGTGGGAACGCCGGCCTCCACCGATTTGTCGCTCAGGTAGCCGTTGAGGGTATCCACCTCGCAGGGGATGCCCTTCCTCAGGTCCTGGAGCATCGATGCCACCAGGTCGCGGTGGTGTCCGAAGACCATCTTGATGACGTTAAGGGCGTTCTCCTCGCTCTCCTTGATGATGTCCAGCATCACGCCGGGATCTACCCCCTGCATTGGCTCCATGGTGACGCCCAGGGCGCGCGCCGTCTTTATCGTCTCCACGATTATGGAGGTGGCCGCGACTATCGCCTTGTCGTTGTCGAGGATCTCGCCATAGGTGCAGTTGAGCGCGGCGCCCAGCCCGCTGAAGGACACGTTGACCATGAGCTTAGTCCAGCGAACCCCGATGAGGTTCGTCGTTAACTCGGCTTTGCCCGCCTTGTCCAGGATTTCCTTTATCTTCCTGACGCGCTCCGTCTCGGAGCCGTCCATCTCCCCGACATCATAGGTCATGACCTCCAGCTCGCTGGTGAGTTCGGAGACGCCCGGCTCCTGGAGCGTCGCCCCCCATCCTATGGCGCCACCCAGTGTCCTCTCCCTGCCCACCACCGCGGCCACCCTCTCCTCGGGTACGCCGTTCTGCAGGGTCAGGACCGTGCTGTCGTCGCCGATAAACGGCAGTATCTCCGGCAGCGCCTTGTCGTCGTAGACCGTTTTCGCCAGGTAGATGACGAGATCGTATATGCCTTCCATCTGGGAAGGGGTGATCGCCTTGACGGGCACGGTCACCTCCATGTGCCCGGTTATCCTGGCACCCTTCTCGTTCATCGCCTTGATGTGGGGCTCGTTCACGTCGACCAGCACGATGTCCTCCCCACCCCTGGTGAGAAGGGCGCCGATGATCATTCCCATGGAGCCGGCGCCGACCACGGCTATCCTCATCTCGTTCCCTCCTTTCATCTCCATGCCTGGATACTCTTGCGTGCCCGCGGGCCGCGGGCTTGCGGGCGGCTCCCCGCCGCCGGCCGCCTCGGTTTCCACCTGTATTATACATCCATACATCCGCCGTCGCGGGCTTGTGCCGCGTGCGTGTGCGCCCACCTCATCTGGTAAAATGTGCCCTGGAGGTATGCATAGATGAGAGATAAGCGCCGTGTCGGCGGGATGGCCGCGGCTCTTCTGATCCTGGCCCTGGCGGCATTGCCGCCGGCGGGCTGCCTGGAGGCCAGCGTCCCTTCCCGCGAAAGCGATGAGAAAAGCGCCGCCGAGCTCCAGGCGGAACTGCAGGAAAGGATCGAGCACGCAAAAAACAACGCTGACAGCCTCGCGTTCTCCATCCATAACCTGATCAACCAGGAGCGCGAGGAACAGGGCTTCCAGCCCCTGCAGTGGGACCAGGCCCTGGCGTATATCGCCCTTTCCCACAGCGAGGACATGGCGCGGCGGGACTATTTCGACCACGTCAGCCCCGAGGGCGACGACTTCGTCGACCGCTACGAGGATCACGGCTACCGCCAGAACACCCGCATAGGAGACAGCATCTACGTTGGCGGGGAGAACCTCGCCCTCTACAGCGTGGTCCGCTCCTATACCTACAACGAGGAGACCAACGAGATCTACGAGTATGAGTACAACGAACTCGAAGACCTCGCCGGCTCCACGGTGCAGGGCTGGATGGACAGCCCCGGCCACCGCGAGAACATACTGACGCCCTTCTCCCGCGAGGGCATAGGAGTCTACGTATCCGACGACGGCGATGTATACATCACCGAGAATTTCTCGTAGTATCCATCTTTGCGGCAGCGATCGCGCGGCGAGCGCGGGTGGAACCCCGTCGCCATGACTTCGCGCCCGACCACAAGAGCACGGAGGATCAGTTGAGCGTCAGTCCGTCCCCGGACGAGAGGTTGTTCAGGCGGGATTTCGTGACCATTTGCACGATCAATTCCCTAGCATATTTTTCCATTTATCTCATAGTGCCCATCCTGCCCGTTTACCTCGAGGAAAAGGGATATTCAAACGCCGTCATCGGCGCCCTCATGGCCATGTTCACCGTAGCCGCCCTCCTGCGGCCCCTCTTCGGCCGTACCGCCGACAAACGTGGCCGCCGCATCGTGCTCGTCTGGGGCACTCTGACGCTTGGAGCCTCGACCTTCCTTTACGCCGCCTTCGGCTCGGCTCTGCCGCTCTTCTTCGTCCGTTTCCTCAACGGCATCGGGCTGGCCGCCTTCCACACCGCCGCCTACGCCATCATCGGCGACCTCGCTCCATCCACGCGGCGGCTGCAGGCCATAGCGTTCTTTTACATGTCGGTTGACCTGGCTATCGCCACCGGCCCCATCGTCGCGAAAGCCATGGAGAACGCCTGGGGTTACGCGGCTGTCTACCTCCTGGCGGGATGCCTGGCAGTGCTGGCGTTTTTTGTATCCCTGGCCGTGCGAGAGACGCGGGTCACGGGAGAAACGGAGGGGGAAAGCGTGCGCGCGCGCATGAGGATGACCCCGCTGCAGAAGGCGATCTTCGCAAGCACTATGGGCTTCACCCTCACCTTCGGTGCCTTACAAGCCTTTATCATCCTCTCCTCCGAGGCATCAGGCGTGGAGCGGGGAGAGCTCTTCTTCACCGTCTTCGCAGTCACCCTCATCGTCTTCCGCCTGGGCATGGGGAGGAAAGCCGACCGCCTGCCGCGGCAGCCCCTCATAATCACCTCCGCCTTGATCACCCTGGTGGGACTGGCGGTGATCGCCGTCGCCGGCAACCTGCCCGCCATCATCGCCGGCAGCTTCATCTATGCCCTGGGGTTCGCTTATCTTCCTACAACCCTTTCCGCCCTCCTGCTGGACCATACGCCGGCAGGCGACCGCGGAGCCGCGCTGGGTATCTTCATGGCCGTATTCGACATCGGCATCTGCCTGGGAAGCATCATCATGGGACCCCTCGCAGACCTCTGGAACTACACCTCCATGTACTTCGCCGCCGGCGGCATCGCACTGGCCAGCCTGGTCTATTTCTTCCTCAAGGCCATGGGGACACGGGAGACGGCCGGAGACTAGGACGCCCATCCTCGCTCAGCCCGGCGCAGATGCGGCCGTGCGCGGCGCGGGCGGCGCGGCAGGCTTTACGGCTTCGGGCCGAGATATCGTTGTGGCCGGCGCGCGCAGGGATTAGACTATGCTTGACGCGGCGCTTGGCGCGGCATCCGCTCGGGAGGCCGGCGCTTATCGCCAGGCCATATGGGGATGACGGTGACGGACCGTTGATATCCACGGGAAGGGACGAGGTCAGACGGATTTTGCGCTACGGCGAGGAGGTGAGGTCGGGCATGGATGTCAAGATGAGCGACGCCGTGATAAATGGTATAAACATCCATTATCGTGAGTACGGGAGCGGCGATCCCCTGCTGCTGATCATGGGGCTGAGCGCCAACGCCGACTGGTGGGGCGAGGAGTTCATCCAGCCCCTGGCGGAACGCTTCCACGTGGTCGCCTACGACAACCGCGGCGCGGGAAGGTCCGGCAAACCAGAGGGTCCTTACCCGGTCCCGCTCATGGCCGAGGACGCGGCGGGGCTCATGGATCACCTGGGGTGGGAGTCTGCCCACGTGCTGGGCGCATCCATGGGTGGCATGATCGCTCAGGAGCTTGCGCTGAACCACCCGGACCGCGTGAGGCGACTGGTGCTGTTCTGCACCAACTGCGGGGGGCAGGAGCAGGTCCTGGCAAGCCCCGAGGTCTACGCCCTGCTGCACACCCCGAGGGACGGCGTCACCTCCGAGGACATCGCGCGCATGTCTCTCCCCCTGCTCTTCCCGCAGCGGTACATCGATGAGAACCCGCAAAAGATGGAGGAGTTCCTCAACGCCTACCTCAAGGCCCCCATCGAGCCGCGGTGCTTCGTGTGGCAGATAACGGGCGTCTCCTCCTGGTCCTGCCACTCCCGCCTGGCGGACCTGCGCCATCCTACCCTCATCGTCACCGGGACCGAGGACGTGCTCATCCCGCCGCCGAACTCGCGTATCCTGGCGGATGCCATACCCAACAGCAGGCTGGTTCAGATCGAGGGCGCCGGGCACGGCTTCCAGTCCATGTTCCCGGAGGAAGTGGCCGCCGAGGTCCTGGCCTTCCTGGAGGGTTGACGCTCAATCCCGGCGGCGGCTGACGCGAAGGGTCGGGGTCTCTTCCCAGCTTATCAAGGCCGCGAGGCAGGCGCGCACTTCCCGGTCGATGTCTTCTCTCTCCAGCAGCGATGCCGCTCTGCGGGCATCCAGGCGACTCGCGTCCTCCCAGGCCCCACACTGCCGCAACACACGTTCCAGCTCATCGCGCTGCTCGCAGCCGTCAGGCGGGAGCTTCGGCGCCCTGCCGCGCGATAACTTGAGCATGCACGAACTTCCCTGAATGTTGTCCACGGCGTGATAGGAGGAGAACTCCAGGATCTCTTCCCTCAACTCTCCCAGGCGCTCCTCCGCCTCCTTCTTGCGCCTCGACCATTCGGCATACTGGTCCGCCAGCTGAGCCCCCCGCTCCATCCCCAGCTCGCGCTCCCGCATTTCCATCACCATGACCGGGTGCTTCCTCTTGGGGCAGTATGCCTGCAGCTCGCACCAGCCGCACAGTGCGCTCTCCCGCGCGGGAAAGTCCTCGCACGACTCTATGGCACGCACGGTCGCGGCCGCCTCCGCGGCTATCCTCTCCAGGTCGCTCCTCTCCCTGCGCAGTCTCAACTCGCGGTCGAAGGCCAGGTAATGCCAGACCAGCTCGACCTCGCGGGCGTCCTCGAAGGCATCCTCCACCGCCAACTGGTATAGGCTGAGCTGGCGGTCCCGCTCCAGGTCATGCCGGGACGGCAGGGTGGTGGAGGTCTTGTAATCGTGGATCTCGTAGCGCCCCTCCCCCAGGCTGTCCAGGCGATCGAGGATGCCGGTGAAATCCACCCGCTCGCCCGAGGGGTGCTCGAGCGGTATGACCACTTTCCTCTCCAGCCAGACCGGCGCGCCGCCGGCGAAGGGGTAATGGCGCCGGTGATAATCCCTAACGCAGCGCAGGCCGGTCTGACGGTAGTCCTCGACGCAGTAATCCTGCCGGACCACGAAAACGTCATCGCTTATGGTCGTATCCCAGAGGCTCTGATAGTAGTCGGCGATCTCGTCCTCGCTCGGACAGCGCGACATGAGCACGTCACGGTAGAGCTTCTCCAGCGCTGCGTGCACCGTGCTTCCCATGAACGCCTCGATACTCTTCCGCCCCGTCCGGATACGGTCCACATATTGCAGGCGGTATTTGAGGGGGCAGTTCTGATAGGTCTCCAGCTGGCTGTGCGAATATGCCATGAAAGAACACCTCCACCGCAAGTTTATCCGCGCCCTGTGACAAAACCGTCATCGCCGCCGCTTTCCTGCCGGCTCCTTCGTCCGGCGCGAACCGGAACGGGGCTGCGAGGAGGGCACGGGAATGCGATAATCGCCGCAATGGTCAAATGGCCACGCGTTTACCCGTTAGGCTAAACCTATAGTTTATAGTAATATATATATGCTTTCTCGCGGGATTTCTGCCTGAATCCCCCCGCTGACGCTATTCTCTATCTCACCCTTCCCGCCGGACTTCCCCACGCGTAGAGACAGCCCCATCCGCGCCAAGCCCCATGGATACTGGATCACAGCCGATTGCCAACTCCAAAGAGACACGCTTCACCGCTAAATCCCCATAAACCAATAACCTGGACTACAGGTTTAGATATTTGAGATTTCCGGTATCTTTTCCCCTTGTGCCCAATGCGATTATCCGGCGTTTACGAAAAACCATACAAGATGCGGACTTCCAGCCGGATGGAAAAGAGAGGGGCCGGTCGCGCCGGCCCCTCCCGTTGCATGTTCTCCCCGGGTATCAGCCCTCCTCCGTGACCTCCCTTATCATCATCTTCCTCGTCCGGCGGGTACGAACGACCTTCTTGATCACCCGGTATCCGACGTAAGCCCCGATGACGATGGGGACAACCTTCTTGGCCTGTTCCAGGACCTCCTGCATCTGCTTCTGGCGTTCGTCCGCCTCCTCCTTGGCGATCTCCTGCAGCTCCTGCGCCGTCTCCTTCATCTCCTCGCCCGCATCCTTGATCGGCTGCATGACCTCGTTGCCGAGCTTGGGGATTTCTTTCGCGGCCTTGCGCGCGATAGCGACCCCGATCGCGGCTATAACTGCCCCCAGCAGCAGCGAGCCCGCCACAACGATAAGGGCGGAAAGCCACAGCCGGTCCAGCGCTATGTTCACCAGCAGGATTATCACGGCAATGATGTACACGGACGCTACGGCAACGACGGTCAGCCCGAAGACGGAGATGCCCGCGCCGATCCCCATGCGGGTTCCGGCATCCTTCGCCTTTCTCTTCAGCTCTGTGCCCTCGGGGCCCTTCAGCCTCTCGAGTTGCTGCTTCATCCTGGCGCTGAGCCCCACCATACGCTGCAGGCGCTCCTTCATCTCCGCAAGCTTACTCACCCAACCCTCCTCCTTTCCCCTGCAAGGTCGGCACGTATATGGTTAATACGGAATTCACCCCGTCTTCATGCACCTTGACGTATGCGCTAACGTCCGCGCGTTTGGCTTGTTTCACTCATATATTACACACTTATCTTCTCCAATATAATCCCTTAGACCTCCCGCAATAGGCCTTATTTCCCTGGATTCCGTGGCCGGAGGGTTGTTTTTCACCCCCAGTCTGTGGGTATATAAAGCTTATGCCACAAGCGAACTGGGTCATCATCTTACACTTCGTATTGTTGTGGGGCAGCGTGATAACCGGCCTCGCGGCCGGGTGGCGCATCGGTATACCCGTGCCCGTCGCCGTCCCCCTGGGGCTGCTCGTGTGGCTTCTTGGGCTTCTCTACAACGTGAGCATCATCCAGCGCCGGCGGCGCGGGCTGGCCGTTCGCCGCCCCGCCCTCGGTCACCGCGGATTCCTGAGGATATCCGCAAGGACTATCATGAACCTGGGGGTGGCCATCGGCTTCGGGTCGTGGCTTACCCTGATCGTAGCGGCTATTCTCATCCCGTTCTACGCAGCCGCAGCGCGCAGGAGAGAGCGTTACCTCGATTACATGCGCACCGGGATGATGTCGGACGCCTTCCCCGACCGCGTCGTCAGACATTGACTGCCCGCCGCCGCCATCCGCCGGCGCGGTCATTCACGCTTCCCCGCCGGCCGCATGCGGCCAGAAGCGCGCCATCATATCCAGGGCTAGGGCCGGCCAGCAGAAGTCGGCTATCCTCCTGCCTTCACCGCTCCGGGAATCGTAGTATTCGTGGAAGCCCTCACGCAGGACCATGCGCACCACCCTCGCGGTCATCTCCCGCGCCTCCTTCTCGTAGCCGTATTCCCCGAGCCCGATGGCGAGCATCCAACAGAAGTTGATCCACACGCAGTGCCCCGACCAGAGGCGGCGGTCCACCCATTCTCCCTCCCCCCGCAACTCGCTCTCCGGGTTAAAGGGCACGGGGTACTCGGTCCAGAACTCGTCCGCGTTCAGCAGGTGTTCCTCTATCACCCTCTCCGCCCTCGCGCCGCTGCAAAGCCCGCCGAACAGCGGCATGAGCGAGTCCGCGGTCTTGCGCCGGGCCAGCCGCGGTCGTTTTATCCCGAAGCGGGGGAAGTAACACCCCTCCCTTTCATCCCAGCACAGCTCGTCCATGGCGTCCATCATCGCGCTCGCCCTCCTCGCGTACCTGTCCTGCTCCTCTCCTTTGCCGAGCTCCCCCGCCAGGTAGGACATGCTGCGGCAGGCGCGGATGGTAAGGCAGTTCATGGTGAGCTCTTCGCACGCGAAGCGGTCGGCCGCGGCCAGCTTCGCGGCGTCCCATCCCTTGAGCAGGTTGAAGGCGAAAAGGGCGGTGGGGTAGAGATGCGACCTCAGCGCGTTCCTCCAGCCGCTGCGGTCGAGCCCCATGGCGCTGAAGAACTGGGGGGACATGTCGGTGCCGGATTCCCAGGGGTGGAAGATGGTGACCAGGCCGTCGCCGTGCGCGTTTCTTTCCTCGAGGAGGAAGTCCAGGCTGCGGCGCATGCCGTCCCACGACCTCAGCAACCACGCTTCGTTCCGGGTACGCCTGAATACCATCTCGGCCGCGAAATGATAGCTGGGCGGATCCACCATGTAGGACGCGCCGTTGCGGTCGAAGCCCAGGCGCACCAGCAGGGTGAGCATCTTGCGTAAGCGCGGTCGGGAGGCATGATGGGGAAGCAGCGTCTCGTGGGGAAGGTGACCGTGCTTGCCCTCCTGGCGGAACAGGGTCTCCAGCTCCCGCTCCGCCTTGACCGCGTCCAGGTGGGTCATGGCCGCGGCATGAAAACCGCTGTCCCAGCCGAAGAGCGAGGGATAATGGTCATGGGAGGGCATGTGGTAATAGACGTCGCCCCGGTCCACCTCGTTCAACGCAAAGACTCGCCGGGCTTCGCTTGCCAGCTCCTTCCAGTCTTCACCCGTTAGGGGGGCGGGATCGTTCAAGGCTCCGGGGGGTTGAGATAGGCGGGGACCCCGTACACTTTTTCGTATGCCCTGCACCACGGGCACACCTTGAGTTTTGATTCCAGCCTCACCACCCGGTTGAAGAAGCCCTTGCCCTTTTCCCTGCCGACCCTGCAGGCCGTGCACTTGCTCCTGCAGAACTCCGCTCTCTGCAGGGTCTTCTCGTCGAACTGCCCGGTTGCCGCCGCGTCGTTCTCCGCCATCTCTGCCCCTTTCTCGTCCACCGTCTGGCACAACCTCGCGAAAGCCTGCATACCCGCGACACACAGGCGGCCGCCGGAACCCCCGTGGATTTTCAGGCTCTTTCCTGGGGAAGGCTACCTGAATATTACCCCGGGAAGGCGGGCGTGGAAAGGACCCGGTCCCGGTTTGGCCGCATCGCCGCCGGGTTTCTCCGGCTCCTGCGTCCTTTCGCCACGGGCCTATCCCCTGACTCTCACCAGCAAGACGCCGGGCTCGGGCGTCTCCCAGTCGAAATCGGCCCCTTCTCCTCCGCTGACGGCGGCGACCATGCCCGCCACCATGGGCGCGTTGAAGGGATTGCGCACGGCCACGCCGGCCTCCAGTTCCTCGCGTGAGGGGTTGTCGGAATCAGGTATCCCGAAACCACGCACCTTCATGAAAGAGAGGTTCCCGAGGTAAGAGGGGTGGCTGCCGATAAGCTTGCGGTAAGTCTCGAACGAAAACCTGGAGACCATGAAAGGTATTTCCTCGCCCAGTTCCCTCTCCAGCTCGCGCAGTATGGTATTCAGGCCCTCCACGTCTATATATATTATCCATTCTCCCGTGGTCTCATCCATGATCTTGCCCTGCGCGACGTCCCAGTGGAAGTTGCCTACCCCCAGAGGGACGCCGCAGGTTCCGCAGCGGTCGAAACCGGCCCGGGCCGGCGCCTCGGGGGTTCTCTCCAGCTCCAGGCGCTCCTCTTTCGGCAGGTTGTCATCGACGTATAGCTCCAGATACCACACGTCACCTATCTGCCCGTACACGGGCCGGCACCTTTTCCCCTCCAGGCTCTCGAATGCCCCGCACACGTCGCCGACGAACAGGACGGGGTGGTAAACGGAGCTGACCCGGCCGACGAACCTGATGCCGGGTTTATAGCTCAGCAACCGCGCTTTGGCCAGCCCGATCATCGCCGCCTGGCGGATCATGATCAGATATCCCAGTCTGCGGAAAGGCCTGAGGCGGGCGATGGCCCCCGTGATGCCGGATACCACGTCGTCCACGTAGAGCTTTGCATCCCGCCGCTTGGCGTCGATGATGATGTGATCGATGGGCACTCCCAGGGTTTCGCCGATGTGGTCGAGGGCACCCGCGAAGACCTCCCTTTCCACCAGGATGCCCCTGGACCCGCCGAGGCGGCTTTCCAGGATCCCGTCATCCCGCCAGCGATGCATGAAAGCGATGCGCTTGGGCACCCCGCAAGCCCCGCATCTCGTCAGAGACAAGTCGTTCACCCCCTAAGCAGATCAACCCTAAATATACCAATAGGATAGCACGGCCTCGTATGGAACAAAAACGCTGCGGCCGGAACGGTGGAGAAAAAAGGAGAGGGAGCCAGCCTGTAAGCCGGATCCTGTACCCGGACTGAACCGGGCGGTGGTCATCCATCTGGGACCGCCGTTACCGGCGGCCTCGAGCGGCCCACCCGAGCCTCGAGCGCTGCGGGCCACAGCATCGGCTCCTATTTGGCCTTGCTCCGGGAGGGGTTTACCTAGCCGGCCTGTCACCAGAACCGCTGGTGGGCTCTTACCCCACCTTTTCACCCTTGCCTGCCGGCACCGCATGCGCAGCACCGGCGGGCGGTTTCCCTTTCTGTGGCACTTTCCGTCGGGTCACCCCGCCTGGGCGTTACCCAGCTCCCTGCCCTGTGGAGTCCGGACTTTCCTCGAGAGCGGCTGCCGCCGCGCCCGCGACCACCCGGCTGACTCCCTCCTCTTTGATTATAACCCACGGGTGTAAGCCATCTACTCACCCGAGAGCTTTTCCATCTCCTTGTGGGTGAGAAAATCGCCGGCCTCTATCTCCTTGCGTGCTTCCTTGCGCCTGGCGATGAGCTCAGGGTGGTTGGCCAGGATAAAATCCTCGAGGTCCTCTTCCGAGAACGGAATGAGCATGGCCCTGGGCCTGCCGTGCCAGGTTACGATGATCCACTTGTCCTCCTCGGCGACGTCGCGCACCACGGCAGACATCTGCCCCTTCATCTCCTTCACTCCCATAAAGCCTATGGATGAGGGAGGCTCCATGGCCTCTATCTTCATGTGGCCCGCCGATGCCTTAGTCTTTGCGCTGCCAATGCCTCTCGCTGGTGGATAATATGAGGCGATTATCAGTCGTTGCTTTTCTTGACCGTCAGCGCTTCATTACAATATCGCGCATCCGCCATGCCCTTCCTTGCCCGGCGTCGCGGGCATATCCCGCTTATCTTCGATGGAGCGAGGCTATAGCCGGCACCCTGTTGAACACCAAGATGCCTAAGGGCAGAGTTATGAGCGCTACGCACAGAAACCAGCCTAGAAATATCGCCGCCAAACTGAAGGCGAGCCCGAAAGGGTAGTATATGACCCTGACCCAGAGCGGGAACTGCTCCGCGTTCTCCAGCTTTGCCGTGTAGCCGGATTCGTCGGTTATCACCCGCATGTTCCTCTCCCGCGCCTTCAGAGAAATCGCCCCCGGGACTTTATTCAGCATGACCACGCCCAAGGGGGCGAAGACAACGGTAGCGTACATGACCCAGGAGAGCAGCGCCCAGAAGAGCCCGAACCACCAGCCGATGAAACAGAAATACAGGGCTCTTATAATGAGCCCATGGGTCTTCACCTTGATCACAATGGGCTGTGGTGTCTGGGTTTGCTGCACCATAATCACTCACCTCCGTAAATATACCTAATCTAAAGGGTTTGGCGATGATGCAAGGTTGTTCCTGACGAGCTGATGTCAATAGACCCGGTTACGATTACGACAGCGACGAGAGCAGGTCCGGAAAGCCGCAGCGGGCGAGCAGCTCCTGCACCGTGCCGTTGAGCATGGCCTCCTCCGCCTCCCGGCCCAGTGCGAAGAACTTCAGGTCGTCCAGGAGGGCGGGGTGATACCCGAACCCCACGGGGAAATCGGTGCCGTACATGATGCGCCGGGGGAAATCCTCGAAGAGGCGGAAGAAATCGCCGTAGTTCTCCTTGACGTCGTCCACCTCGAGGCTGGTGGCCATGGGCGGCACGTCGTCGCTCACGCTCACGATGTCCTCGTAGAGGCGCATGCAGGATATGGAGTTGGTCATGTCCAGCCAGAAGTTGGGGTATTCGGAGAGCAGGCGGTGCGCGAGCTCGAAGCGCGGGAAAAGGGCGTGCACCGCGACCAACTGCATATCGGGGTAATCGCGGATGACCGCCTCCATCTCCTCCAGGTCCATGTACATGCCGTAGAAGACGTCGAACCCCGTGTGCACCAGGAGCGGCCTGCGGTGCTCGTTGAGCACCTCGAACATGGGGCGCATCTCCGGTCCGAAGGCCGGGAAGCGCTGCGCGAAGGGATGGAGTTTCATGCCGACGAAGCCGTACTCCTCGATGCAGCGGCGGGTCTCCGCCTCCTTGTCCGGCGTCTCTATGTGCACGGAGCCGAAGGGTATGGCCTCCGGGATACCGGCACAGATGTCGCGGTTGAAGCGGTTGAGGTCCGCCGTCTCCTCCTCCCAGAGGGGAAAGACGAGGTTGAAGAAATACGGTATCTCGGAGTCGCGGAGATTGCGCAGAATGTCCTCGGCGGTGATGTCCTCGCCGATGGGAAAGCCGGGGGTGAACTTCTTCACCCAGCGCACCAGGCCGGCCATGCGCCGCGGCGGCATGATGTGCACGTGGGGATCGACCCAGGTTATGCCGTCATCGATGCTGCGCGTCCTGCCGCTCTCCCACCTCATGGCCTCTCTCCTTCCCTGCCGTCCCGCGAGTACGTGCCGTCTCCTCCAAGATTATATATCAAGAGGAAATCGCACCGGGCGGCACCGCCACGCGGCGCACCGCTTCCGGCTGGTGCAAGCGGGCGCGGGGCTCTGTTAGGATAAACGGGATATGTGTGGTGGATGAAGGCGGGAAGGAGATGACCTTCGCATGCGCAGGCTCGTGATGTCCCTGGCCATGTTGCTGGCAGCCCTGCTCCTGCCCAGCGGATGTGGAGGCGACGGCCTCGAGAGGGAAGTGGCGCAGCTCCTCGCGCGCCGCAGCGGGGAGATAGATTCTGTCGCTTACGCCTGCATCACCGAGGACGCGGGACTTATCTACCGCGAGGTTTTCGAGCTGCGCTTCCCCGACGAATACAGGTACAGCTTCTACGAACTCGGGGGCGGTCAGGGGCGGCTGGTAAATCATGCCACACAGAAGGGAAGCGACGTCTACCGCGCCCGCATCATGCGGGCCGGCGGGGGCGGGACGGACTCCCTGCGGGTGGAGAGCCTGTCGCACGTTCCACCCATACGCTGTACCGGCGCTTACATGTCTCTATATCACCTCGTCGGCAACGTCGATTATTTCCAATCCGTTATCTCCCTGCTCGAGGGGGGCGAGCTGCGGGTCACGGGCACGGAGGACCTGGAGGGTACCGCCACCTACCGCCTGGAGTCCGCGAGCGGGCTCACGCCGGGCATGCGCATCTGGCTCGACGCGGAGACGGGGCTCCCCGTGAGGAAAGAGCTCGACTTGAGCGAGGGGCGGGTGGTCGTCTTCCGCTACGAGGACGTGGTGGAGAACGCGGATTACGGGGAGGCATCCTTCCCGCCGGACATCACTTCTATGTTCGGCGGATTGGCGGCCGAGGCGGAGCCTGCGCAGAGAGACGGTGCGTGCCGCCACATCGATATCGGGAGCGCCCTGGCGGAGGCCGGGTTCCAGCCCCTGCTGCCGAGACTGGACGGTTTTGAGCTCGCCGGCGCCTTCGTGCGCGAACCAGCCGCGTCAAACCTGTCGGCGTCGGAGGAGTCCGCCCGCTTCCCCGCGGGCTTCCGCGAACTCTACCTGGTGCTGCGCGACGGCTCGCGCCAGGTAGAGATCCGCCAGAGTCCCTACGATCCGGAGTTCTCTTACTACACCACCGGACTGGGGTCTCTCGCAGGCGCCTACCTCACGCACCGGGAGGTCTTAGGGGAGGAAGCCGGTGGCGCCGCGTACACCGCGGCCCTGGACTGCCAGGAGATGCGCCTCACCCTCGACGATGTCGAGATCATGGTCACCGGCGACCTCTCGCGCGAGGAATTCGAAGCGCTGGCCGTGCAGCTGCGGGAGATGTCTTTGTCTTCGCCCTGAGCCGTCCCCGCCTCAGCGGCTGGGCTCGATGACGCGCAGGGACCAACCCAGCGGCGTGTGGTAGGGTGGCTTCCCCGCCAGCGCCGCGTCCACCGCTACGGCTGCTTCGTCGGAGAAGGCGTCGAGCATGCGCTCCCCGGCCTCGGGCGATGCGCCGCAGGGCTCGCCGATATAGGTGGAGGGCTGTTTCTCCGTCACCCAGGAGAGCATGAGACCGGCGTGGCTCAAGTCCTTTCCCAGTTCCTCCGCGCCAAGAAAGCTCAGCAAGCGGCCAATGGTCCCCATGACGAGGCTGGGCCAGCGGCGCGGGTTGATGGAAACGCGCGGCAGATCCCTCCATTGCGGGCGCACCTCCGCAGGGAAGGTCCTCAGCATGAGGGAGGTCTCGTTGAGCCCCGCGTGGCTGTCCTCGTCGTCGCCGCACGCGCCCCTGCCGGCGCCAAGGCGCGCGAGCAGCTCCGGGTCCAGCTCCACCATGCGGCGGAAGAAGGACAGGAAGGGGGCGATGATCTGAAAGCCGTCCTTTTCGTAAAGCCTCTTCACCGCCTTGGCCGTGGCTATCTGGTGGCGCGGTCCGCCGTGGTTGTCCGTGACCAGCAGGTAGCGGAACCCGCGTGCGGCGAGGAAGGAGGCGTTGGCGCGCAGGACGAGGTTTATGGCACGGCTGTCCACCTCGATCGATCCGGGGATGGTGTCGCTCCCGACGTAGTAAGGGGGGAAGAGCACGTAGTCCAGTTCGGGGTGGCGTTCCCCTATCTTCTCCAGGGCACGGTCCCTGATCTCCTCGGCGATCCACACGTCGGTGCCCAGGGGGAGGTGGGGGCCGTGCACCTCCAGCGGGCTCAAGGCCATGACGAAGAGGGTCTTGCCCCGGTCGAGGGCGTCCACTTCCGGGCTCGTCATCTCCGCCAGAAGCAATCTTTTTCCAGCCATGGGGTGATTATACCATCCGGAAGCCCATGTCCAAGAGCGCGTATGCGTGCCAGGCCAGGCCTGGCTTCGCCAGGACTGGCGCTGGACACTGTTGCGCCCCCTTGCGGGGGTCGCAATCGCTTTCGCGATTCAGTCTGTCGTATGTGGTAGCGAATTCAGATGATATAATGGCGCCGGGAAAAAAGGACGTGGTAGCATTGCGTTTCGACTACGAGGAAATCGACGCCGTGATCAACGCCCGCTCCCTGGCCATCGTGGGGGCGTCGGCGAAGCCGGTCAAGTTCGGCTCCCTCTTCACCATGTCCCAGCTCACCTACGGATTCTCGGGGCCGGTGTACCTCGTCAATCCCGGCGAGGACGAGATCATGGGGCAGAAGGTCTACCCCGACCTGGCCTCGCTGCCGGAGGTGCCCGAGCTCGTTTACCTCACCATCCCCGCCCACCGCTCCATGGACATCCTGCGCGAATGCGCGGGCCTGGGGGTCAAGGGCGTGATCATCATGGCCTCCGGCTTCCGGGAGATCGGCGAGGGCGGCGAGGCGCTGGAGAAGGAGGCGCTCGAGATCGCGCGCCGGGGCGGCTTCCGCATCGTGGGGCCGAACTGCTTCGGCATCTACAACCCGCGCAACCGCCTCGCGCTGCTGCCCGGCTACGACTTCTCCTACACGCCGGGCGACGTCGCCTTCATCTCCCAGAGCGGCGGCTTCTCGGTGCACGTGGGCCGCCAGTGCAAGAGCCTGGGAATCGACTTCTCGGCCATCGTCAGCTTCGGCAACGGGGCGGACCTGGACGAGACCGATCTCATCCGTTATTTCACCGCCGATCCCCAGACCACCTGCATCGCCGGCTACCTGGAGGGTACCGCGGACGGGCGGCAGCTCATGCAGGCGCTCAGGGAAGCCGCCGCGTGCAAGACGGTGGTGCTGTGGAAGGTAGGAAAGAGCGAGTCGTCGGCGCGGGCGGTGGTGTCCCATACCGGTTCGCTTGCCGGATCCGCGGAGATATGGGAAGGCTTGCTGCGCCAGTGCGGCGTCATCGAGGTCTCGGGGGTGGACGAGATGTGCGACGTCCTCCTGACCCTGAAGCACCTGGGGCGCAGCCCGGGCAGGCGCCTCATGCTCAGCGGGGGCGGCGGAGGCCTGGGGACCTATGCCGCCGACCTGGCGGATGAAGCGGGCCTGGAGGTGCCTCCCCTCGCGGGAGAAAGCTTCTCCCGACTGCGCGAGATCCTGAACGCTCCCGGAGCGGCGGTAGGCAATCCGTTGGACATAGGAGCGCCCCTCATACACCTCCCGGTCTTCGAGGCGGCCATGCGCGAGGCGGCCGCCAACGCCTCCACCGACATCCTGGTCTTCGACATCGCCCTGAACTTCGCCTTCGGGCTGGGCGGCGAGGAGGGCTTGAACGCCGCCATGGACGTGCTCATCGCCGCCCGCCGCGATTACGGCAAGCCGGTGGCGGTGGTACTTTATTCCAGGGCGCTGGGCGGAGAGGACATCGCCTTCGAGGAGATGCAGCGCCGCCTGCAGGACCGCCTGCTCGCCGGCGGCGTCCTCGTCTATCCGTCCATGCCGCGCGCCATCCGCGCCCTCTCTCTCGCGAACTCCTGAAAGTGAGCCTGCTCGAACGCTTTCCCGATCATTGTCTTCCGCTGCTTTAGCGCGGTACACCCATAACTCACTCAGCAGGTTCTCGTTGTGTTTCTCCCCGAAAATGACAACTTGACATATATCTGAGATATATGTTACATAACGTGATACAACGTAACACAACGTAAGCTATATGGGAGAGATATATTGCGCAACTACCTCAACACCCACCATGTGGCCAAGAGCCTGGGGGTAAACGTGCAGACGGTACGCCACTATATCCGCCAGGGAGAACTGCGCGCGGCACGGGTGGGCAAGAGATACGTGGTCACCCAGGAGGACATAGACGACTTCCTGGAGGGGCGAAAACAGAAGAGGTCCCTGGAGAGCATCGGCCTCACGGACAAGGGGCGGGAGGCAGTGCGCAGGATCAAGGAGGACGCGGACAGGATCCTCGCTTACCTGAGGGAATGTCCGGGAGCGGGGACTTCCGAGATCGCCGCCGCCCTCGGCCTGGAGGACATGGCGGCGCAGCGGGCACTGCGCAGGCTGGAGGCAAGGGGAATGGCTTATTGCGAGCCATCGGGTGCGAAGCCGGACAGGGTCAGCGACCCCTGGCATGCCGGCACCGGACAGTCGGAATAGCGCCCGCCTCGGCGGCATCCCGGCTTCGGGACGGGCATCGCCGCCGGATGGTATCCAGAGCGGCCTGAAAGGGGGAAAGGGGAATGACAGAGAGCAGCCTCGGGATACAGGAATACCTGGAGACCTATATCCCGGACCTGGTGGCGAAGCGCATGGGGGAGAAGCCCGTGTCCGATATGGAGGGCACCGACTTCACGCTCAACGTCACCATCAAGGGCGAGAAGACCTTCTCGTTCGGGATATCCATCAAGGACGCGAAGGAGATCTCCGTGATCGAGGGGGGCATCGAGAACGCCATGCTGGAGGTGGTCCTCTCCGAGGACTTCGTGAAGCCCCTGGTGGACCTGGCGTCCTCCTTCACCGGGCGCAAGCAGTACGACGCGGTCAGCCAGACTAAGGGCACGGTCGATTTCGAAGTGGGTATGCCGGGTGACTGGACCTTGCCGGTGCAAGCCGTCTTCAACGGCGCCTCCCAGCCCAGCCTGAGGATAGCGGGCTCGTCCAGCGATCTAGCCAGGATCGCGACGGGAGAGCTCAACGGCCCCACGGCCTTCATGCAGGGGAAGATAAAGTTCGAGGGCGACATGGCCTTCGGCCTCTCCCTCGGCAGTATCTTCATGTAAGACGCCGACCCGACGGGATGCGCGGTACAACCATCATGGATACGGAGAATCGAAAGAAGGCGCGCGGGTTCTTGCTAGCGCGCGCGGACGGAGAGATGGCCTATATCGTGGAGAAGAGCGATCACGGGACGCTGGCCGCCTGGGCGATCGCCTGCGTCGAGCGCGTCCTCCCTTACTACGAGAAGGAATATCCCGAGGACGATCGCCCCCGCAAGGCCCTGCAGACCTGCCAGGCGTGGATAGACACGGGGGTCTTCAGTATGGCGGTCATACGCGAGGCCGCGCTCGCGGCCCATGCCGCCGCCCGCGAGGTCGGAGAGGACAGCGCCGCCCGGTCCGCCGCCCGTGCCGCG
>MTKY01050957.1_pt1 | contig 26214 bp, 24 predicted proteins | sample 1042731 | NCBI WGS metagenome assembly MTKY01 (sample SAMN06212206, study PRJNA360538) | anaerobic digester metagenome | biome: Wastewater treatment plant; material: sludge; isolation source: anaerobic digester fed with sludge from wastewater treatment plant | place: Denmark: WWTP Soeholt ... | reverse complement strand
AAAATAGCGGAGAAGTGTCCCGGGGGAGCGGTGCGCGTAAGCCGAAGGCGGCTGTTCCCTGTGCCGCGTGGACACGGCAGGCGGAGCGTCTGAGTTGGTTTTCCTGAGATGAGCTTCCGTTTCGGCATATGTCAACAGAAGGCGGATTGAAAAAGCCTGTGCTTTGTTGCGCGATGGAAATCTGAAATTCTACGATATCGCGGAACAGGTGGGGATCCACGATCCGAACTACTTCAGTTCGCTATTCAGGAAACACATGGGGATGTCGCCGACAGAGTATGTCAAACGGATGATCCGCTGAGAAGCACGGCGCATTTCAATCGTCCATGAAACTCATCATCAGGTTTGTCAGGTGCTCTTCAAGCGTTATGGTCGCTTCTTCAATGTCCCGAACGCGTATAGCATTGAGAATGCGCTGGTGTTCCTTCTGGAGCCGCTTCAGATTTTCCGCGTCAGCCAGCTTCGAAACGGTGAACCAATTGCGCATATTGCACTGCTTCCAGAGTCTCTTAAGCACGACATTGCCGGTCGCGTCGATGATGGACTGATGAAACGCGGCGTCCGATTCGGTGAAATGTATCAGATCAGCCTGTTCAGCGCAGCGATCCATCTCGTGAAGAACCTGCTGAAGATGATCGGAGAGGTTCGCCAGATCGGTGTCAGACAGAATCTGGATCGCGTCCCGGATGCTCTTGGATTCGAGACAGATGCGCACTTCGTAATTATCGATGACATCTTTTCTTGACAGCTTTCTTACTCTGGAGCCTTTGAACGGAATGGTCTCGACCAGGCCGAGCGCCTCAAGATCCCGTATCGCTTCACGCACAGGACCCTGGGAGACTCCCAGCTCCTTGGCCCAGAATGTCTCGATAATCCGGTCGCCCGGTTTTAACTCCCCGGAAAAAATGGCGTCACGGATTCGATCGCGGATCTCTTGGCGGAATACCTGTCTGCGCGGTTTATCTGCTGTCATATACGTTCCTCACCGGTCATGATGCGTCGATATCTGTCCGTCTGACATTTGGCGCCGCCGCATTGTTAGAAGGGGCGGCCGCCTCCATTCAATAGGGTGCAAGTGCGATGATCGACTATTTATTATTGATTCAAATAATAAGCAACGACCGCTTCAAAATCAAATCGCGTATGACGTGCGCCAGCGGATGATGAAAAGAATACCGGAAAAAACGCAAATAAAATTGATTATTAATAATATATATTTGATAATTGATAATTTTAATGTTATGATCATTCTATCTAGAATCGATAACCAGTGACGGAGGTTTTGTGATGATTGACGAAAAAAAAGCGCTGTGGATCTACAAAACGATGAAGGAGATCAGAGAATTCGAAGAGACCGCCTGGACACTGTTCACAGAAAACAAACTGAGAGGTTCTGTTCACCTGTATACAGGCCAGGAGGCTGTGGCGGCAGCCATATGCTCTCAGCTCACCGATGAAGATTATATTACTTCAACACACAGAGGGCACGGCCACTGTATCGCCAAAGGGGCGCGGCTCGATTTCGCCCTGGCAGAACTGATGGGCAAGGCGACAGGCTACTGCAAAGGCAGAAGCGGTTCCATGCATATCGCGGATTTCAATAAAGGCAATCTGGGAGCGAACGCGATAGTCGGCGGCGGCCTCCCTATTGCAACCGGCGCCGCGCTGGCGCAGAAAATGCAGAAAAAAAATCATGTGACAGTTTGTTTCTTCGGTGACGGCGCGTCAAATCAGGGGACATTCCATGAGTCGATTAATCTGGCATCCGTATGGAAGCTGCCGGTGATATACGTCTGTGAAAACAATGAGTTTGGCATGACCGTCCCCGTCTCGCAGTCCACGTCGGTCAGGAATATTTCCGATCGGGCAAAGGGATACGGAATTCCCGGCGAGACAGTAGACGGCAATGATGTCGAGGCCGTCTTCGACGCCTTCGCGCGCGCGAAAGAGAGGGCGCTGCGAGGCGACGGCCCGACGCTGATTGAGTGCAAGACATACCGTTGGAGAGGCCACTGGACAGGTGATCCGGAAACCTACAGAGACCGTGAAGTCACTGAAGAGTGGAGAGAGAAGAGGGATCCCATCAGCCTATTCAGAACCTGTCTGAAGGCGCGGAATCTCGTGTCCGATGCCGCGCTCGACGCGGTCGACACGGCTGTGGCGGAAGAAATGCGAAAGGCTGTTGAATTTGCCGAGAGCAGTCCTGAGCCCGATGCGGCCCATGTAATGGACGATGTGTTTTACGAAGGTTAGGGAGGGTAATGGACATGGCTGTAATATCATACGCTCAGGCGATACGCAAGGTAATGGCGGAAGAAATGCGGCGTGACGAGCGCGTCTTTCTCATGGGTGAAGATGTCGAGAAACTCGGCGGGGTTTTCGGCACGAGCCGCGACCTGTTCAAGGAATTCGGAACAGACCGCATCAGGAATACGCCGATCTCGGAATCGGCGATTGTGGGAGCGGGACTCGGCGCGGCATGCGCGGGCATGCGCCCCATTGCGGAGCTGATGTATTGGGATTTTGCTTTTGTATGCGCTGATCAGATTTTTAATCAGGTTTGTAAAACGCGCTACGTCTTCGGCGGCAACGCCATCATTCCTCTGGTGATCAGAGGACAGCAGGGGACGGGCCGAGGGAATGCCGCCACGCACTCGCAGAGCGTTGAGAGTATTTTCATGCATATTCCGGGCGTCAAAGTCGCTTGCCCGGCGACGCCCGCGGACGCGGCGGGGCTTCTTCGCACCGCTATCCGCGACGACAATCCGGTCTGCTTTTTCGAGCACAAGGCTCTGTATATCACCAAGGGTGAAGTGCCCGACGACCCCGAGTTTTCGATTCCGTTCGGAGAAGCGGTTATCAGGCGCGAAGGATCGGATGTGACGATTGTCGCAAACCTTCTCTATGTGAGCCGCGCTCTCGAGGCCGCGGATGAGCTCGCGAAAGACGGGATATCCGCCGAAGTGATCGATCCGCGGACGCTCGTGCCGTTTGATTATGAAACAGTCGAAGAAAGCGTCAGAAAGACAGGCAGGCTTGTCGTCGTCCACGAAGCCCATCAGGTGAACGGCTGGGGAGCGCAGGTGATTACCGAAGTCGGGAAGAGAGCTTTCCGCTATCTCGACGCCGCGCCCATTCATCTGGGAGCGAAGAGCTGTCCGCTGCCCTTCAACCTGGCGCTTGAACAAGCCGTGATCCCGAGCGTGAAAGATATCGTCGATGCCTGTCACGCCGTCTCATACCGTTGAACACCGGAAGGAGGACGTACGATGGCGCAGATCATAATTATGCCCAAGCAGGGGCTCATGATGGAGGAAGGTCATATCACGGAGTGGCTTGTCAAAGAAGGCGGGCGCACAGAAGAAGGTTCACCGCTGTTCGAAATGGAAACGGATAAGCTGACGATCACGATGGATTCCACGGCTACCGGTACATTGCTCAAGATCCTGGAGCCTGCCGGAAATATCGTTCCCATTACGAAACCAATCGCGGTCGTCGGGGAGCCGGGAGAGGACATCGCGGCGCTTCTCTCTTCTCTGTCATCATCCGGGCCGCGCGAGGATGAGGAAAAGGCTGCCGGATCATCGAACCAGGAAACTCCTGCTTTCGCGGTCCCGCAGGCCGAGTCAGGTGAGGCGCAGCCGGGGAGAGTTTTTATTTCGCCGCGCGCGAAACGCCGTGCGGAGGAAGAGGGGCTGGATTACACAAAAATCAGCGGTTCCGGACCGGAGGGACTCATTATTGACCGCGATATTGACCTGTCCCTGGCGCGTAAAATACCCGTCACCCCGCTGGCTTCCAGAGAAGCCGCCATGAGAGGAATCGACCTCGCGGCCGTCTCAGGATCCGGACCTGCCGGTAAAATAACGGTGGGCGATCTCTGTCAGGCCGGGGAAAAGGAACCGGCAGCGGCCGCTTTTGCGCTTGAGGTTTCGCGAGCGCGCGGTACGCGGAAGGAACCGATGAGCATGATGCGCCGGATGATCTGCAAAAACATGCTCGAAAGCAAAGACAACAACGCGCAGGCTTTTCATAGAATCTCCGTCGATATGACAGAGGTTACCGCCCTCAGAAACCTGTACAAAAAACTGAATAAGAGTATTTCGTTCAACGATATTATCATCCGGACCTGTGCCAGGGTGCTGCAGGAATTCCCGATCGTCAACGCGAGCGTCGAGGGAGATCATATTATTTATCACGATTACGTCCATATCGGCACAGCGGTCGCCGTACCGAACGGCCTGATTGTTCCCGTGATTAAAGACGCCGATTGTCTCAGCCTTGAGAAGATCGCGGCGGTATCATCTGCGCTTGTCGACAAAGCCCGGTCAGGGAAGCTGGCGGAAGAGGAATACCACGGCGGGACTTTCACGGTGACGTCTCTCGGCATGTTTGATATCGATGATTTTGTGGCCATCATAAACCCGCCGGAATCAGCCATTTTATCTGTCGGTAAAATCGCGAAACAACCAGTCGTTGAGACAAATGAAAAGGGGGAGGACGTGATCGTCATCAGGCCTGTATGCACATTCTGCCTGAGCTACGATCACCGCATTATTGACGGCGCTGTCAGCGCGCAATTCCTGCGCCGGCTGAAGCTCTACCTGCAGTCGCCCGCATTACTCATCTGAGGAGGAAAAAGCGATGCTTAAGTATGACGCGGTCGTTATCGGCGCAGGTCCGGGCGGGTACGAATGCGCGATCCGTCTCGCCCAGAACGGAAAGAAGACGGCGCTCGTGGAAGAGTGCGAGCTCGGCGGGACATGTCTCAATCGCGGCTGTATTCCGACCAAAGCGCTCCTTCATTCCGCCGATGTGTATGACAAGGCCAGAAATGCAGACGCGTGCGGTGTCTTCGCTGACAAGGTCACCTTTGATTACGCGAAGATCATCCAGCGCAAGAACGCAATCACAAAAAAACTGAGAAATGGCGTGGCTTTTCTCGAGAAAAGCCACGGCGTTGAGGTCATACAGGCCCGCGCCGTTCTGTCGGGAACGCGGCGCGTCAGCCTGTCCAACGGCGAGGAGCTGGAAGCGGCGCATATTGTTCTCGCGACGGGATCGCTGCCGTCGGCCCTGCCTATTCCGGGAACGGATCTTCCCGGTGTCGTCGATTCCACCGCTCTATTAGATATAACAACCTGTCCTCAGCACATCATTATCATTGGAGGCGGTGTGATCGGTGTGGAATTTGCGACCTTTTACAGCCGTCTCGGCGTGAAAGTTACCATACTGGAGATGCTGGATCGTATTCTTGAGCCATTCGACAAAGAGCTCGCCCGTCTTGTCTCGGGCAAGCTCGAAGAACAGGGTGTGAGCGTCGTGGTGAATGCCCGCGTCGAATCCATCGCGGAGGGATTGACGGTCCGCTATACCGACAGAAAAAAGGGGGCGGGCGGCAGCGTCCGGGGAGACCTCGTCCTTGTGGCCGGCGGAAGGCAGGCGAACAGCCGGGGCATGGGCTTTGAGCAGGCCGGTCTCCGCATGACGCGGGGAGGATTTGTCGAGACGGACGGACTTTGCCGTACGAATATACCGAATATTTACGCGATCGGAGACCTAAACGGGAAGATGCTGCTCGCGCACGCGGCGTCCGCGCAGGGACTGATGGTGGCCGATCTGATTGCCGGAATTCCCCGCCGGGCGATCCATGGAAACCGCATTCCCTCCTGTGTGTACTGCCACCCGGAGCTGGCAATGGTCGGGATGACAGAGGAGAAAGCGCGCGCCGCGGGAAGGGAGATCGGCACCGGCGCTTTCAATATCGCCGGGAACGGGAAAGCGCTGGCCATCGGTGAGAACGAAGGCATGATCAAGATTGTCTTCGATAAGACGAACGGCGAGATCCTCGGCTGTCATATATGGGGGCCGCACGCGACGGATCTTGTGGCGGAAATAGCCGCCGTGATGGAGTGTGAAGGCACGGTGGATGAGCTTGGAACCACGGTTCATCCTCATCCGACCGTAAGTGAGATTATTCTCGAAGCGGCTCACGACTGCCGCGGGAAATCGGCGAATGCGCCTGCCCAGAAGCCGCGCTGAGCGGAGAAAACATGATTGCAAAGAAACGCATAGAGAAATTCAAAAAATAAACGGATAGGAGAAAGAAAATGATAAAAGTCGGAGTAGCAGGATTTGGTGTCATCGGACAGCGGCTCGTAGACGGCGTCCTTCTGCAAGAGGATATGGAACTTGTCGGGGTGGCGGATTTAGCTCCCACTCTGGCCATCCGGGCGCTCAAAGAGAAAGGGATGCCTGTGGATTTATACCTTGTGGAGGGGGCTGACGAGGAAGCGTTTAAGAAGCTGGGGATTCCTGTCGCGGGGACTTTCAGCGAGCTGGTCGATAAAGTCGACATCATGCTTGACGCCTCGCCCGGCGGCGTCGGCAAGAAGAACAAAAAACTGTACATGTCGAAAAACCGCAAAGCGATTTTCCAGGGCGGTGAAAAAAACGACATCGCGGATTGTTTCTTTCACGGCTATGCCAATTATGAGAAGGGGCTCGGGAAAGATTATCTGAAGCTGACATCGTGCAATACAACTGGCCTGATCCGCGCTGTCGACTGCCTGGACCGGGCGTTCGGCGTCGAACGTGTGGCGATCACGATTATCCGCCGCGTCGCTGATCCCGGCGACTATCACCGAGGCCTGACAAACGCTCTGCAGATCGATAAAGCGCCCAGCCATCAGGCTGTCGACCTCATGACAATCATGCCCCATATCGAAGCGACCGGTATTCTCGTTCACACGCCTGTGACGCACGGCCATATCATTACCGTTGTCGTTCACGGGAAGAAAAAGATAAGTGCGGAGGGCGCGCTTCGCGCCTTTGAGTCGCACGACCGCATCCGCCTCGTCAGCATCGACGAGGGATTCCTCGGCAACGCGTCGCTGTTCCGCTACGCGCGTGCGCTCGGGAACCCGCGCGGCGACATGTATGAGATCGCCATCTGGCGCGACAGCATCGTCGAAACAGGAGACGACCTCATGTTCGCGATCAATATCCCGCAGGAGTCCGTTTCCATCCCGGAGACGATTGACGCGGTGCGCGCGGCGCTGGAACTCCAGCCGGATTCGGCGAGCGCCACACAGCTGACGAACAAATACCTGGGAATGGCGAGATGGAAAAAATGATGAACTCTCTGGATGCTTTTGATTACTCCGATGCCCGCGTGCTGCTGAGGCTGGATATCAATTGCCCGATCGACCGCGAAACGGGCGCGATCGTCAACGATGAGCGGATTGTCCGTTCGCTGCCGACGATCAGGCATTTGCTCAGCCAGAACGCGAAGATTGCCATCCTCGCGCATCAGGGGGATACGCTTGACTACCATAATCTCGTCCCTCTCGAAAAGCATGCGGTTCGACTCGCTGAACGGCTCGGTCACCCCGTCCGCTACATCGATGATGTGTGCGGGCCGGCGGCTGTCGGGCTTATCCGCGCCATGAAAAGCGGGGATGTCGTGCTCCTGGGCAATCTCCGGTATCTCTGTGAAGAAGTGTCGACATTCGAGAACGATGTCAAACTGACGCCGGAGGCGATGGAAAAGACCTGGCTGGTGAGGACGCTTGCCCCTCTTTTCGACTTTTATGTCAACGAGGCTTTTTCAGCCGCGCACAGAAATTGTCCGTCGCAGGTCGCTTTCCAGCGCTGTCTGCCGTCTGCCGCGGGGAGGGTTTTTTTCGAAGAATATGAGGCGCTCAACAAGCTGCTGCATAAGCCCATCCGGCCGGCGACATTCATACTGGGCGGAGCGAAGATATCCGACGCCTTCGGCATGCTTGAAGGCGTCCTGAAGAATGGAACGGCGGACCGCATTCTGACAGGCGGTGTCACCGGCAATATTTTCCTTCTCGCCGCCGGATTTTCACTCGGCGCGAAAACAGAACAGTGGATCAGAGATCGATCGCTTGAACGCTTTATCGACCCTGCCCGCCGCTATCTGGAGGATTATCGGGATCGCGTCTATTATCCGTTTGACCTCGCGTATGCCGACGGTGACAGGCGCGTCGAGATCAGCCGGGACGCGCTGCCCGCGGAAGACGCACTGCTGGCCGACATAGGGACAAAAACCATTCACTTGTATGAGGATTTGATCGAGTCAGCCGGGAGCGTCTTTGTCAATGGCCCCATGGGGATGTATGAAGACAGCCGCTTTGAAAAAGGGACAAAAGCGATCTGGGGAAAAATAGCACAATCGAGCGCGTACAGTGTTCTGGGCGGCGGCGATTCCGTGACAGCTGGTCAGCGCTTTGGAATGGACGGGATCGACTATGTCTGTACGGCAGGCGGCGCCATGGTTCGCTTTATGGCGGGGAAAACGCTCCCGCTGATCGACGCCATGGTGCAAAAAAGATGAGAACCGGTTCTCACAGGAGAACACGATCGGCTTGAGATGTTCTGAAAGGACATCGCGCCATAAAGGAGTCAGCTGATGAATGATGTGAAAGAAAAACTAGTCGACCTCCTGGCACAGTTTACGAGGCTGTCGTCTATCCGGCTGCCCGATGACGTGCTGCGGAAACTTCACGAATTATCCGGGAGCGAAACATCTGAACGGGCGCGTTTTTTCTACGATGCGATGCTGGCTGATCTCGATATGGCCAGCTCTCTCATGAGGCCCTGCTGTCAGGATACCGGTATTATCCAATACTTTGTTGAAGCCGGGAGCAAGTCTCCCTATCTCGACCTGTTGGAGGACGCGCTGCGGCAGGCGGTGGTTTTAGCGACAGACAGAACGCCCCTGCGGCACAACTGTGTGGAAGTGTTCGACGAGAAAAATACAGGAGATAATACAGGGACGAGAATTCCCTGGATTGACTGGCAGGTGATCCCGGACAATCAGGATCTCTCGATATACATTTATCTTGCCGGAGGCGGCTGCAGCCTTCCGGGCGCCTCGAAAGTTCTGATGCCGCTCGAAGGCTACGAGGGCGTGCTGCGGTTTGTGTTTGACCAGGTGACCTCGTACGGCATCAACGCGTGTCCGCCGTTACTCCTGGGAATCGGCATCGCGGGATCGGCCGAAGTCGCGGCGAAACTGTCGAAGAAAGCGCTTCTGCGGCCGATCGGCTCGGCGAACGGGAACGAGCGCGGTCACGCGCTCGAGGTGAAAATCGAAGAGGCGGTCAACGCGATCGGCATCGGCCCCGGCGGAACCGGCGGCGCGAAATCGCTGCTCGGCGTTCATGTCGAGCAGGCGGGCCGTCATCCGGCCACACTCGCGGTCGGCCTCTCAACCGCCTGTTGGGCTCACCGGCGCGCTCACATCATCATCCATCCTGATCTGAGTTGGGAAATGCCTACACATCAAGGAGCGCAGTTATGAGTATTCATCACCTGAAAACACCGATAAAAGAAGAAGAAATCCGCAGGATCAGGACAGGTGACCTCATTTTCCTTTCGGGAACGCTGGTGACGGCGCGCGATGACGTGCATCTGCGGCTTGTGAAACAGCAGGATTCTCTTCCGATCGATCTTCGTGACGGCGCTATTTTCCACGCCGGTCCCATCATGGCCGCGTCGAAGGACCGGCCGGGGCGCTATGAAGTGATCTCGATCGGACCGACCACAAGTATGCGGATGGAGCGGTATGAAAAAGAGTTTATCGAGCAGACGGGCCTCCGCCTCATCGTCGGAAAAGGCGGCATGGGACGCCGGACGGAAGAAGCCTGCGCCGCCCACGGATGTCTGCACGCTGTTTTCCCGGGAGGATGTGCGGTACTCGCCGCCTCTCTGGTTCGCGAAGTCCGTGAAGTCCACTGGCTGGAGCTGGGTATGCCGGAAGCGATGTGGGTGATGGAAGTGGAGAACTTCGGACCATTGCTCGTGTCGATCGACGCGCAGGGAAATAATCTGTTTGAGCAGCAAAAGGCTATTTACAACGAGAAAAAAGAAGCGGAGCTGCGGGCGCTCAATGCTTACATCGGAGAAGCGTTCCGAATCTGATTGAATCCTCAGGAAGGAGCGGGTGTCTTCCGGCGTGGTATCCCGGAGAAACCGGCGCGGCCCCGGCGAAGGCGCCCGCCCTTTATATGGATTATTCTTAAATCGCGGCTGACGGCGGCATTTATCACGGTATAATGTCTTCGGAGGCCTACCATGATCTTTGATGTTGCCATTATCGGAGCGGGCGTCGTAGGGTGCGCCGTCTCCTATTATCTTTCTCAATATGAACTCAAGACGGCTTTGCTCGAAAGAGAGAACGATGTCGCGATGGGGGCGTCGCGCGCCAATACAGCGATCATCCACGGCGGATATGATCCGGTTCCGGGCACGTGGATGGCCAGGCTGAATGTGGAGGGGATGCGCCGCTGCTTTGAGCTTTGCGAGGAGCTGGACGTCGAATGCAGAAAAACCGGTTCCTATGTGATCGCGCTCGAAGATGAGCAGACAGAGACGCTGAAAATTCTGCTTGAGCAGGGGGTTGCCAATGGCTGCAAAGGCCTTGAGATTGTCGACGGCGATGCCTGCCGCGCGCGCGAGCCGCACCTGACAGAGGATGTGGTGGCCGCTCTCTGGGTCCCCGAATCCGGTGTCATCAACCCGTGGGAATTCGCTCTGGCGATGGCGGAAGTAGCCGTCCGGAACGGCGTCTCTTTTATGCCAAACACGCGCGTATGTGACATCGCCTGGGAGGGTGATCACTATGTGATCGGCGCGGCCGATACGCGGGAAAGCTTCGAGCCTCTCGACAGGGATGTCGAGCCGTATGCGGCGGCCGGCTCCGCCCGGGGTACGGGAGAACAGCCAACAACAGACGGGGAGCGCGGCAAAACCATGATACGCGCCCGTTATCTGATCAACGCGGCCGGCGTGGAGAGCGATACCATCCACAATATGGTGGCGCCCCCCTCTTTTGAGATCGTTCCGACAAGGGGTGAGTATTATCTCCTGGACCGGACGGTGGGTCCTCTTGTCAAGTCGGTTATTTTCGCCTGTCCATCCGCCGCCGGCAAAGGCGTCACTTTTTCGCCGACGATTCATGACAACTTCCTCGTAGGACCGAATGCTGAAGTGATCGATGACAGGGATGACACAGCCGTCACACGTGCCTCGCTGGATGATATCGCGCGGAAAGCGTGCCGGATGGTGCCGGATTTCAATCCCCGGACGAGTATCCGGAATTTTGCCGGCGTGCGCGCGAACAGCACCTGCGGCGATTTTGTCATCGGGAAAGCGGCGGAGAATTTTCTCGATCTGGCGGCGATCAAGTCCCCCGGTCTCACCTGCGCCCCTGCCATCGCGCGCGCCGCGTTGGATATTCTGCGCGAAGACGGATGGCTTTCTGAGCGGAAAGCGGACTGGCGGGGCGGTCGGCGTGTTGTCCGCTTCAAGGAAATACCGGAAGAAGAGAGGGCGGCCTTTGTCCGCGACCATCCGCTGTACGGACGGGTGATCTGCCGATGCGAGACGATCACGGAAGGAGAAATTGTCGCCTCGATGAAGCGTGAGATTCCCCCTGTTTCGATCGACGGCGTCAAAAGGCGTGCCGGGACGGGGATGGGACGCTGCCAGGGCGGCTTTTGCGGACCGCGTGTCCTCGGGATCATCGCGCGCGAATCGGGACGGGATCCCCTGTCGATTGAAGAAGACGGTGCCGGCAGCAGGGTGCTTGTCAGCGAAACAAAGAAAGCGGTTCGGAGAGAATGAACCGGTGGGGCGGGGAAGAATGCGGATCCGGGACGCGATCTTTCCGAGTGAGACGAAAGAGGCCGTGCCGGTGGCGCGGGCAAAGGAATGCGGGAATTATAAATGCGTGACCATTACCAGTTAATCGTGATCGGGGGAGGTCCTGCGGGGCTCGGAGCCGCTTTCAGCGCGCGCCGGGGCGGGCTCGATCACATTCTGATCGTCGAGCGCGATGTCGAGCTCGGCGGTATACTGAACCAATGTATACACAACGGCTTCGGCCTGCACTATTTCGGCGAGGAGCTGACAGGGCCTGAATACGCCGGACGCCTTATCGACCGCCTTGCCGGCCTCGGGATTGATATTCTGTGTGACGCCATGGCCCTTGAGATTATGCCGGGGGAACAGGAACATTCGCTCCGGCTCGTCAGCGCGGATGCCGGTTACCGCCTCGTGACCTGTGAAGCGGTGGTGCTCGCGATGGGCTGCCGCGAGCGGACGCGCGGCGCGATCCAGATACCGGGAACGCGGGCGGCGGGGATTTTCACCGCGGGAACGGCGCAGAGATATGTCAATATAGAAGGCTGCATGGTGGGCAGGCGCGTCATCATTCTGGGGTCAGGGGATATCGGGCTCATCATGGCCAGGCGCATGACGCTCGAAGGCGCCGAAGTCCTCGCCTGCGTGGAACTCCTCCCTTATTCGGGCGGGTTGACCCGCAATATTGTGCAGTGCCTCCAGGACTTCAATATCCCCCTCTTTCTTTCGCATACCATCACAAAAATCGAGGGAAAAGACCGGGTCAAAAGGGTGACAGTCCAGCAGGTTGATGAGAACTTCCGGCCGATCGACGGGACGGAAATGTATTACGATGTCGATACCGTCCTTCTGTCCGTCGGCCTTATCCCGGAGAACGAACTGAGCCGAGCGGCCGGCGTAGAGATTGATCCGAAGACTTCCGGGCCGGTTGTCTATGAGAACAGGGAGACGAGCATCCCCGGCATCTTCGCTTGCGGGAATGTGCTGCATGTGCACGATCTCGTCGATTTCGTGACAGAAGAAAGCGAAAGCGCGGGGGAAGCGGCAGCCGCCTATGTTCTCCGGCGCTCCGATACGGATAAAGTCAGGGGAAGGGACGAGGGCCACACCGGGAAGTCCGGTGATCCGCGGCAGGCGTCCTGTTTTTCACTTGTCCCCGATCAAACGATCGCATATACGGTGCCGCAGCGGATTCGGCCTGCCTGCGTCGATAACGTCGTCCGCGTTTATTTCCGCGTGAAAGCCCCTTACAAGACGCCGAAGCAGATCGTTTTCCGCGACGGGGAGCGCCGCATTGTGGCGTCCTTCCGGCGCCCATACATGGCGCCGGGGGAGATGGAACATGTCGTTCTGAAGCGTGCGCTGCTCGATGGCGTGCGGGGCGATCACCTGACGGTTTCTGTGGAAGAGATCAGTTAGCGCGGCGGCGTGTTCACGCCGCCTGCGGATGCCGACCGGTTCGTGCGGATCGGATCATACAGGCGGGAGCGGGTCAGGGGGCGAAGCGGCCGGTCTGACACAGGCGGGAAGGGCGAATACATCGGCGGGCGCCGGGTTGAAGGAGAAAAGAAGTGAAGGAATACATCTGCGTCGTCTGTCCGCGAGGCTGTCATCTCTCCGTGGATGAGGAGAACGATTACGCCGTTTCGGGTAACAGCTGTCTCCGGGGCGAAGCGTATGGGCGCGGGGAAGCCAAGCATCCGACACGTATTGTGACGTCGACCGTCCGCGTCAGGAGCGCTGTCCACCCGCGCTGTCCTGTTAAAACAGACAAGCCGATCGGCAAAGAAGATATGGGAGAGGCGATACGCCTGCTCGATGAAGTGGAACTCATTCCTCCTGTGCGGCGGGGTGATATCGTCATCGCGTCGCTCTTTGGGAGCGGGACGAATTTTATCTCGACACGCGATATCGACGAATAAGCGCAGAGGCGCGAACCGGGCGGAAGCCGGGACAGATAAAAGGATAGCGGGAACAGACGGCGGAAGCCGCCGGCCCATCCACGGTACAGGGAGGTGAAGAATGGCAAAGTATGTCATGGCGCTGGACGCGGGGACGACAAGCAACCGCTGTGTTCTCTTTGATGAGAAGGGCGGCGTCTGTTCCGTCGCCCAGAAAGAATTCCGGCAGTACTTCCCACAGCCGGGATGGGTCGAACATGACGCACATGAAATCTGGTCGACGCAGCTGGGTGTCGCCGTTGAAGCTATGCAGGCAATCGGCGCGGGAGCGGAAGATATCGCAGCGATCGGCATTACGAATCAGCGCGAGACAACCATACTCTGGGACAAGGCGACGGGTGAACCGGTCTGCCGCGCCATTGTCTGGCAGTGCCGCCGGACATCCGCGATCTGCGACCGCTTGCGGGAACAGGGCCTGGCGCCGTGGTTCCGGGAGAAAACAGGCCTCGTTATCGACGCGTATTTCAGCGCCACAAAGATCATGTGGATCCTCGAAAATATACCGGGCGTGCGTGAAAAAGCGAAACGGGGGGAGATTCTCTTCGGTACCGTCGAGACGTGGCTGATCTGGAAGCTCACACGCGGTAAAGTCCATGTCACGGATTACTCCAATGCGTCGCGCACAATGCTGTTTAACATCCGAACGCTGACCTGGGATCATGAGATTCTCGAGAAACTCAATATCCCGCCTTCTATTCTCCCGACACCGGTTCCCTCAAGCCAGCTCTTCGGAGCGGCGGATGAAATATTCTTCGGCGCCCCGATCCTCATCGCCGGCGCGGCGGGAGACCAGCAGGCGGCGTTGTTCGGAGAAGCGGGCTTTTCCGCGGGAGAAGCGAAAAACACCTACGGGACAGGATGCTTTCTTCTGATGAATACAGGGGAGTCTCCTGTGTTCAGCAGGAACGGCCTTGTCACGACGATCGCGTGGGGGATCGGCGGCCGCGTCTATTACGCGCTGGAGGGATCCATTTTCGTCGCGGGGGCTGCCGTGCAGTGGCTGCGGGACGAACTGAAAGTCATAGAGACGGCCGCTGAATCCGAGACGCTGGCGGCGCAGGTGGAAGATACGTGCGGCTGCTACCTCGTCCCCGCGTTTACCGGACTTGGCGCGCCCTATTGGAACCAGCACGCCCGCGGGTGTCTGGTCGGCCTGACGCGCGGCGTCAACCGGAAACATCTCGTCCGCGCCGTGCTTGAATCGATCGCCTATCAGACGGCGGATGTCCTCGCCGCTATGCAGGACGATGCGGGGCTCACCTTGTCGGCGCTGAAAGCCGACGGCGGGGCGGCGAAGAATGACTTTCTGATGCAGTTTCAGTCGGATATCATCAACGCGCCTGTGTACCGGCCCGCGTGCGTGGAGACGACAGCGCTGGGGGCGGCTTATCTCGCGGGACTGGCGGTTGGTTTCTGGGAGAGTACGGAAGCCCTGAGAAATAACGGGCGCATCGACCGCGTTTTTGAGCCCTCGATGACGGAAGCGGCGCGTCAGGAGAAAATGAGCGGATGGAAGAAGGCGGTGGCGCGTTCACTCGACTGGTCTGACTGAAGCGGACCTCTTTGTCCGGACAGACAGAGAGGCGTTTGTTGATCAGGAGGCTGAGGAGAGAGGGTCTTCTGACCGGATGCGGAGCCTGCCGCGGGAATGGCGGGGGACCGTCGTCTGTTTTTCTGAATCGGGTAAGTGATTGATCGAAGAGAGGGAGAATGCCATGGAACACAATCAGTTGAAACATTTGATCGATGTCGCGGCGGGGCGGGTCCCGGCTGATCTCGTCATCAGGAATTGCCGGATTGTCGATGTCGGAGCGGGTGTCATCCGGGACGGTGACATCGCGGTCGCGGACGGTCTGATCGCCGGAACCGGCTCGTATGAAGGAGAGAAAGAAATTGACGCGGGAGGGCTCTACGCGCTTCCGGGGCTGATTGACAGCCATATCCATATTGAATCCGCGTTTGTCACGCCCGAGGAGGTGAGCCGCCTGCTCGTACCGTACGGAACGTCGACGATTATCGCCGATCCGCATGAGATCGTGAATGTCGCCGGTCTGGACGGTCTCGCCTACATGCTTGACGCCGCGGCGGAAGCAGCGCTGCACATTGAGTTCATGCTGCCCTCCTGTGTGCCTGCGACTCCTTTCGAGCACGCCGGCGCTGTTATCGATGCGGAGGATATGGAAGCGCCGCTCGCCGATGAACGCATCCTGGGGCTGGGAGAATTCATGAATTTCCCGGGTGTTGTGTACGGTGATAGCCGGGTACTGGATAAGCTCATCGCAGGCAGGAAGTCGGGGAAACCGATTGACGGCCACTGTCCCGGACTCACGGGGCGCGAACTCTGCGCATACGCGAGCGCCGGTATTCTCGCTGATCACGAGTGCTCGACAGCGGAGGAGATGCGGGAAAGGCTGTCGAATGGGATGTATGTCCTCATGCGCCAGGGTTCCGCGTGTCATAACCTTGAGGATCTGCTGCCCGTTGTCACACCGCTCAACAGCCGGCGCTGCCTTCTCTGCTCCGACGACCGCCAGCCGAAGACGATTCTGACGGAAGGACACCTCGACGATCACCTCCGCCGCTGTGTCCGGTTTGGGATTGATCCGGTGACAGCCGTCCAGATGGCGACCTTAAACGCGGCGGAAGCGTTCGGCTTCCGTGACCGCGGGGCGCTGTTCCCCGGCCGCCGCGCGGATATCAACCTCGTGAACAACCTGCGGGATTTCCGCGCGGAGCGCGTCTTCATCGACGGCGTGGAGGTGGCGCGCGGCGGCCGCTATCTCCCGGAAGTGAAGCGCGCCGATTACTCGGCCGTTAAAAGCAGCATGCATGTCAGGGATTTTTCAGCCGAAAAGCTGAAACTCCGTCTGAAAAATGACCGCGTCCACGTCATCGATATTCTGCCCGGCGGCGTCGTGACGGGGAAGGGCGTCGCGCGCGTGACGCTCGATGAGAATGGTGAGTTTGTCTATTCGCCTGATCAGGATATCGTGAAGATCGCCGTTGTCGAGAGACATCAGGAGACGGGAAATGTCGCCGTGGCGCTGCTTCGCGGCTACGGAATCAGGCGCGGCGCCGTCGCGCTCTCTATCGCGCACGATTCGCACAATATTATCACGGCCGGCACGAATGACGCCGATATGGCCTTCGCCGTTGAAGAGCTGATCGCCCTGGGAGGCGGCGTCGTGCTTGCCGCCGACGGGAAAGTGCTGACCTCTCTTCCCCTGCCGGTCGGAGGAATTATGAGCGACCAATCCGGCGAGTGGGTCATGCAGCGGCTGATTGATATCCACGATACGGCATGGCATGAACTCGGGGTGGAAGGTGATGTCGAACCGGTCATGACGCTGTGTTTCATGTCGCTGCCTGTCATTCCGGAACTCAAACTGACAGATAGGGGCCTTTTCGATGTAACGAAGTTTGACTTCATCACGGTGGAAGCGGATGAAGGGTAGATGACGATACGCGCGTGAAACGGCCGCGTAAATTCTGTATAATACGATCATTATCAGACCATCAGGGGGGATATGTGTCTTTTTTTCGAAGTTTCTTTTATGGCGTAGAGAGAGCGGAGCCTCTGGCGATCCCGTCGATACTCAGGATAGCGCTGCTGCTGTTGTGGCTCGGCGTCATGGTGATGATTTTTATCAATCGGAAACGCCTGATGGCGCGGGAAAATCCATTCCTGCTCGCGCGAATCGGCGCGATTGTCCTGTTTGTCGACCAGATCGTCCTGTACAGCTGGCAGGTGTTCTCGGGTTATTTCAATGTCCAGATGAGCCTTCCTCTATATCATTGCAGGATCGCTGTGCCCTTGCTTATTCTTGATGTGATCTTCGGAGTGAAGATCCTGCGGTCAATCTGGATTTACTGGGGAGCCCTCGGATCCCTCTTCGCGATGGCCTTTATGGATCTCTACCGGTTTGATTTCCCGCATTACACGAATTTTCAGTTTTTTATTGTCCATCTGCTCCTCGGATGGATGATATGTTACGCCGTCTTTGTTCTCAATTACCAATTCGATAAAAAAGGACTCAGGCTCGTACTGATCGTCACGCTGGCGTATAACATAGGACTGATTTTCTTCAACGCCGCCTGCAACGGGACATTCACAGCTTCGGCCGATCTCCTCTTCAATTACGGGTATATGGTTCTGCCGCCGGCGCCTCTGACAAACCTGGCATTGTCGTTCCCGCCGTATGTCTTTTACGCCATCATGCTCATCGGGTATGAAGCCATGATTCTCCTGCTTTACGCGGTCGGGCGCGGCTTGAACAGGATGAGTGCGAAAAGGCAGGGGGTTCCGGCGTGATGATGAATCAGGGATCTAAAACATGTTCGGTGGCCGCCGTGCGGCCGCCGCGGACAAAAGCCTGCTATACCGCTTACGCCAGGAACCACTGGAGGGACTTGCTTTTGGTGGCGCTGTTCTTCCTGTCCTTGTGGGGGATGGAATTATTGAACAGACCGATGGGGACTGTCAGAAGCATCGCCATCCCGCTCGATGACCGGATCCCGCTGATTCCCTGGACGGTTATTGTCTATAACAGCTGGGCGCCGACGATTATCGTTATTCTCCTCTATTACTTTTTCTGTGACCGGACGCACATGCGGCGGTATTTCTGGACGATGCAGATCGGGCAGATGATGGCATGGGCGACTTTCCCTTTTTTCCAGACGATCATCCCGAGGCCCTACGAACAAGTCTACGCGGGGACAGATATATTCTCCAAAATGCTCGCGATTACGTATCGGAACGACAATCATTACTGCGGGTTTCCTTCGATTCATGTTATTCAGTGCACGCTCACGATTATCTTTATCTGGATGTCTGAAGACGCTCCGAAGTGGTTGAAAATCCTCGTTACTTTTTACTTTGCGTTGATCGCCGTGACGACGGTGACGACGAAACAGCACGTTGTACTCGATATCCCCGGCGGCATCCTCTACGCGTTGGTGGCTTTTCTGCTGGCCACGCCCCTCGCCCGCTGGTATGAAAGGCGTGTGGCAAAAGACTGAACGCGCGGATTAACGGGTAACGCCAATCCCGAAAATAAGGTGGTGGTCTCAATGAAACGCGGTAAAGCGATGAAATCGATCGGTGTCATGGTGTCAGCCTTGCTCTTTGGGTTCGCTGTCATGGGCTGCCGGCCGAAGGTGGTACCCATGCGGTACGATTTGGAATACGACGTCACAGCGGAACCTGCGAATGAGTGTGAGATCAGGCCGGGGCTCTATTGCGCCGTGGCTGATCCCAATGAAGAAGGGCTGTTCAATCTTATTGAGCCGCACGGAGACAGCGCCTATCTCATCCGTTCGCAGTCATTTGATACCGGCGCGTGGGTAGAAGTCAAAGAGGGCGAGCAGCTTCTCATTCTCCGGGCGAAACTCTTTACCGAAGAGGAAAGGAGAGCGCAGCTCGCCGTATCGAAGCCGACTCCCCGCAATGGCTTCTTCATGGTTGGCGCGGATCTGGCGGAGGGACACCATCTGGTTCGGGGTCTGGACTCTGGCGAAGAAGGAAAACCGAGCTGCAAAGTCTATGCCGACGCCCACTCTCTGCAGGGGAACCCCGTACGTTCTTATGAAACGAGTGCCGGTAGTTTTACCGACATCGATGTCGCCAATGGAGAGTTTCTCCTGCTTGAGAACGCGGAGATCTATCTCTGCCAGACCTGAATGGTCCCTGCCGATCCTCAGCGGTAAATGCGGAGGATCCGGTGAACCTGCCGTCGGCGGGTGAGAAACAAGAGACCACGGAAAAGAACGACAAGAAAGATTATAATCAGATAAACTACCGCACCTTCGGCGCGGCGTCCGCTTCTGCCGGCATTCCGCGGCAGCGGGACGGGCGGCAGGACAGTTCAGAAAGCTGATCGGAGATGAACCGATAAAAAGAGTGAAAGAATAGAAGGAAGTGAAGTGACCATGGCAGACAATGCGGCAAGCGGTTATGAGCGTACGGAAGATAAGACAGATTATATTGAAATCGTCATGGACAGCGGGAACTCAATCGTGATCAGGTTAAGACCCGACAAAGCGCCTTTGACGGTCGCCAATTTTCAGAAACTCGTCAGTGAGAATTTTTATGACGGACTGATTTTTCACCGCATTATCAGCGGCTTTATGATTCAGGGCGGCGATCCGGACGGGACCGGCATGGGCGGTTCGAAAGATGCAATCAAAGGCGAATTCCGCCAGAATGGTGTCGATAACGACCTCCCGCATAAGAGAGGCGCGGTCTCCATGGCGCGGACGAACGATCCGAACTCCGCGAGTTCACAGTTTTTTATCTGCCATGCATCGAGTTCTTTCCTCGACGGCCTGTACGCCGCCTTTGGCGCTGTGGTCGCCGGCATGGAGGAAGTCGACCGGATCGCGGCGCTGCGGACGGGCTTTCAGGATCGCCCGGTGGAACCTCCCGTGATGACGCGTGTCCGCTTTGTCAGACCGGTCGCGGGCGAGGGGGAATAACCATGAAAATTCGCAACGGATGGCCGTATATCCGGAATGCCTGGCGCGCCGCGAAGAAACAGGCGAAGAGGACAAACCGCTCTTTCCCCGATCTCTTCACAGACATCATGCGCTGTAAGTTTAAGTACGGCAGCGCGATCAGCGATTATCTTCTGTTCAATTTTATGGAATATACCGACCCGGCCATGCGCCATGATTACATTTTCGCGAAGGAATGGGTCCAGCTGGTTAACAGCCTTAACCCCCCTAAGGATTCCCCCGGCTTTGTCCAGGATAAGGTGATCGGGTATAAGCGGTATAAAAAGTACTTCTTCCGGGATGTGCTGATCGTCGCGGAGTCGACCGACAGCGAAATCCTGGCGTTCCTTGAGAAGCACGGTACGGTCTTCGCGAAGGTCGCGATGAGCTACGCGGGACGTGATGTCGTGAAAATCAAATATGACCCGGATCACGCGGACGCGATTCTCGCGCGCGTGCGTGAGAAATTCGACATGCTCGAGGAAGAGATTAAGCAGCACCCGCTCCTCGATACCGTTTCGCCGAGCGCTCTCGCAAGCTTTCGCTTCACGATCCTGAAAGACAAGGGAAAAATTCTGATGCTCCCGCTGTCCGTCCGGATCGCGCTCTGGGACGATGTTGACATCATCAAGGTTGGACAGAGCTCTTCCTGTGTTGCCGTTGACGAAGAGGGGCGTTTCATTTCTCCGGCGGTTGTCAATGATGCCGTCTTTGACCCCGCGTTTGATACGATTTACGATCGCCATCCGATGACAGGCGTCGCCCTCTCCGATGGCAGTTTCAAGGTTCCGTTCTTCAGGGAAATGGTCGATATGATGATGGAGATTACGGAAGGAGAAGACGAGTACGGCCATATGGGCTGGGATGTCGCAGTCTCCGAAACGGGACCGTGCGTCATCGAGGCGAATCCTTGGGGGAGTTTCGATTTCTATCAGTATTACGACCATGTCAAGCGCGTGAATCACGGGATCAGGCCGACGATTGAGGCATTTATGGGGAGCAGGATCGAGGATCTTCCAAAAAAAGCAGACCGCTGACATCCCTGACTTGTCAGTGCTGTCCGTCATTCTGTTCGTATTGTCGGCTTAAGGCTGTATGAAATGCATCACCCAGTAATGATAACCGTTGACGACATAGCAGGAGACGCCCGTCTCCGTAAAAATATCTCTCATCATGTTGCGGCGGTGCGCGCTTGAGTTGTACCACCCGTTCACGACTCTCTCCGGGGTTGTATACCCCCAGGCGATGATCTCGCTGCAGCGCCGGTAGGGAATCTTGATCGCTGTCCGGTAATAGCTCCCGTCCGGTCTGTAATGGCCGATTTTTATAGGGAGTTCCGTGGAGCGCACCTCGGCAGATTGAGTGAGACTCTGATTGAGTGACAGGGGGTTAAGCCCCGCCGCCGCGCGTTTCTCATTGACAAGCCGCAGCACTTCCGCCGCGTAGCCCCGTTGGAATACGCCGTTTAATTTCGTCGTCAGGGATGACTGTGATGACGGGGGCGCCGTTGTTGTCGCCGAAGGCGGGACTGTCGTAGCCGGCGGGGTGGTTGTCGTTGGCGCCGTCGTTATTTTGGTCGTTTTTGTCGTTGTTTTTGTTGTGGTTCCTGTTGTGCGTTTCGTCGTGGTCGTCGTCTTCGCGGTTGTTGTCGTTGTGGTCGGAGGTTCTGTCACCGGCCGGTACTTCGTGATGAAGTCGCGGGAGACATAGCCGATCTCGTAGCCCGCCAGCCTCACTTTGGCCCATTCGCTGTTAAGGCCGATGACGCGCAGCGGCGTCCCGTAATCGAGTTTTCTCAGGACAGGAGCTTTTGTAGAAGGCTTCTCGCGCAGGTTCAGACCGTTCTCAGAGTTCGCGTAATAGCGTATATCAACGGATTCGAAAGCCTCAGGGTCGCGCGTAGTCGTCGTCTTGGAAGTGGTCGCGGCTGTTGTCGTTGTGCCGGACGTGGGTTTAACTGTTGCCGCGGTTGTCGCAGGTTCCGTGGCATCTGTCGACGCGGACTCTTCCGTGGTCGGCGCAGTCGTCTCGGCGGATTCTTCTGTCGTTGTCACTTCCGTCTCGGCGGACGCGGCATCGATGTCCGAAGATACCATATCATCGACGCGGAAGTAGCGGCGGTCGATCAGCGCGTCTGCCTCGTCTGAGGAGCCTGACTGACCGCTGAAAATCGTGTCCGGTTTCGTCAGGTCGCCAAACGGAACGAAGACCGCCTGATCCCGGACATCAGAGTTTGTGATGATACGCACGGAAAGCACGACAAGAACGGCTGCCACTAATATGAGGGTAGTCGTCATTAACATAGCGTCCAGGTTACGTCTGCGCCGCATTTGCTTCCTTTCAAACACAAAACAGAAGATTCATCACTTCTTGTAGCGATATTTTATGACGTTTCCGGAGAAAAAGCAAACAAGGTTCCCGAATAGGCGGAATGGTAAGGCGCCATGTGTTTAAATGCTGTGATAAGATTGTAAAGGTGAAGAGACATTTGCGGCAGCACTCGCAAATGAATAACAATTACACCATATAGCTACAGGTCATGAGGGGGATTATGAGAAAGATTTTGGTCACCGGCTGTCTCGGTCAAATCGGCACGGAATTAACGCTCAGTTTTCGGAAGGTATACGGCGACGCGAATGTGATCGCGTCGGATTTGATTAAAAAAGATGTTCCCGCGGTCATCGACGGCGGATGTTTCGAACAGCTCGATGTCCTGGATGCCGGGCGGTTGGCTGCCATATGCTCGCAACACAAGATCGATACCATTATTCACCTCGCCGCGATCCTGTCCGCTGTCGGCGAGGAAAAACCGCAGCTCGCTTTCAATGTCAATTTGAGTGGACTGTATAACGTCCTCGAGGTCGCGAGAGAAAAAAAGATTCAGGTATTTACCCCGAGTTCGATCGCGGCGTTCGGCCCGTCGACCCCTCCCGACAACACCCCGCAGGATACGATTCAACGGCCTAATACGATTTACGGTGTCACTAAAGTCGCCGGCGAGCTGCTCTGCGATTATTACTACACGCGTTTTGGCGTCGATACGCGCGGTGTAAGGCTTCCCGGCCTTATCTCCTATACGGCTCTTCCCGGAGGAGGGACAACTGATTACGCCGTCCATATCTACTACGACGCCATTCTGCACAACCGCTATGAGAGCTATATCGGCCCGGGTACGCGGATGGATATGATGTATATGCCTGACTGCGTGAAAGCGTTCATCACGCTGCTCGAAGCTGACCCTGCCCGCCTTGTGCACCGGAACGCATTCAATATTGCCGCGATGAGCTTCGCGCCTGAAGACATCGCCGCGGAGATCAGGAAGCATCTCCCGGATTTCGAGCTCGTTTACCATGTCGACCCTGTCCGCCAGGCGATTGCCGATTCATGGCCGAACTCAATGGACGACAGCTGTGCCCGTCAGGAGTGGGACTGGAAACCGGATTACGATCTCGCCTCGATGACAGCCGATATGCTGGCGCACCTGAAGATCAAACTGGCATAGTCGCTAAACAAGAAGAACGAGCAGAAATGAGCGGGGACGGCTCTTTCGCCTAGACGGCGAAAGAACTGTCCCTGTTATGCGGAAGGCGAGAGAACCGCCCCTGTTATGCGGCTAAGCGGGAATGATGAGCTGCGGTTCAATCCAGGCGGTTATTTCATCGAGCATGACGAGTGTCGGCACTTCTTCCATATAAATATGGATAGGGACGAGTTCGCGGATTTTATCTTCTGACATCCCGGACGCTCCCTCAAGATCTTTGACATAGCCGGCGTAGGACGCGACGTCGAAGACTTGCCCTTTCTGTTTCAGGTATTCTTTCGCCAGCACGCGGAACAGGAATGAATTCCTCCCGAGGTAAAGAATGTGCTGGCGGATGGCGCCTTCGTCCATCCCCGGGAGGCCGAACTCCCTTTGCCCGAGTTCTTCGAGTGTGAGACCCTGTTTTTTCGCGTTCTCCTCGAAAGCTTCAAGCCGACGCCTGCTCTCGCGCGTCGCTTCTTCGTCGTTAATTTCGAATGTGCTGCGCTGTACGACCTGAGGCATGACGTAGTTCATGAGTATCATGTGCGATTGCTCGGAAGCGGCGGCGAGCGGCAGATCGCGCCGGAGCGTTTCGCGGTAGGCGTCAACTGTCGTAACGCCAGGCAGTTCCTCTGCCTGGACCATCTCATCGGTGAGCGCAGGCTCCGCGCCCTCCGGCAGATCCTGCCCGCTGTGTTTCAAGGCGAGCGTCCGGCATTGCGCGTCGACAAAGGCCTCTACGTCGGGAAGCTGCAATTCGATAAACGGTTTCGGGATTTCTATGTTCCTGTAATCGTAAATAGTTGTGACTTTTGTAAGCATGGCATATCTCATTTCTACTTCATATATCTTACCGGGATCCAGGCCAGGCTGCCGCCCGGAGAGGCTCCGTACAAACTATAGCACGTGTTATCCGCCTGAACAGTTCCCGTTATCACGGACGGAGGGGCCGCCGAAGGCGGTTTCGATTCCATTGCCAGTGCCGGACAAGGTCACTTTTCCGCGCTTGACTTCAAAAACAGCGTCGTAAAGAGGCGCCGTATCCGTGAAGATGACGTGACTGACAGAGACGACTGTCACATCGTCAAGTGAGAAGAGTGTCTTCTCAATGCTTCTCGCGACATCCTCATCGAGGCTCGCGAACGCTTCGTCAAGCAGCAGCAGGTCTGCGTGCGCGATCAGGCCGCGCGCGACCGCCACGCGGGCGCGTTCCCCTCCGGAGAGATTCTTGCCGTTGTCCCGCAGGACGTGATCCAATCCATCCGGCAGGCCGGCGAGATAATCGGTGAGGCCGGCGCCTTCAACCGCCCGTATGATCTCCGCATCGCTGTAGTCCCTGTAGAGCGTCAGATTATTTCGCAGCGTATCGTCGAAGAGGAAAACATGCTGTTCGACATTGGCGATATGCCGGTAATAGGAGTCGCGGCGGATCGCGCGCAGATTCTTCCCATCGAGAAGGACAGCCCCCTCATCCGGATTGAAGTATTTGCGCAGCAGACGGAGAACGGTTGATTTGCCTCCGCCGGAAGGCCCGATCATCAGGTATTTGCCGCCTTTGTTCAATTTGAAGCAGGCGCCGTCGAGGACTTTATTGTCGCCGTAGGAGAAAGAGACATGGTTGAACGCGAGCTCCCGCTCCAGTCCCTCGCATACGTCGGTCTCGATGCTCAGCTCCCTGTTCTCGAGATTTTCTTCCATGCGGAAGAAAATCGGGCGTTCCGACGCGATTGTCGGGAGTGATTCGGCGAGCCGGTTGAAGGCTCCCATCACGGTGCCGAATCCGTTAATCGCGAGCAGGATACCCCCTACCCCGATATATCCTCCGCGGACGGAGAGCATCGCCCATGTCAGTGTCCCCGCGACCAGCAAGCCGAACATCGCGTTGTTGAGCACCTGGACTACCGTCTCTTTTTTATCGAGCTCATAGCGTTTCATTTGCACATCCGCGCTTCTGCTCTCAAAGTCGGCTTTTGTCTTCGCCTCCAGGTTGTTGCTCCTGACGATGCGGAACGCGGAGAGGATCTCCATGACATAGACTGTGTATCGTTTGAGGAAACCGGAGCGCTCATCTTCGTGCTTTTCGAGGGATCTGCCTGAACGCAGCCCGGTAAAAAAGATGATGAGACCGATGGCTATGGCGATCAGCAGTACCCACCAGTTGACGAAAGAAATGACCACAATCCCGCCCAGCACCTGGAATGAAGAGGAAAGAACCTGGAAGATGGGGAGAAAGTAGCGCTGCTCGACAGAATTCATGTCATTGGTGATGTTCGAGAGGTAGAGCGCGTTGTTCTCACTTTGAAACTCGTTGATGTTTTTCTCGAAGACGCGGCCGATATACCGCTGTTTCATCAGCGTGTTCGCCCTGCGGATGTATTGTCCCTCCATCAGTGCCTGCAGCAGGTCGGAGGGGATAAACAGCGACAGCGCAAGAAAGAACGGGAGCATAATTCCGGATATGTACGCCGACTGTCCCGCGAGCGCCGCGTCGATCATCCGTTGGAGCAGAATCATCAGATAAATGTTCAAGCCGCGATTGGCCGCGACGGGGAGGGCGGCGGGGAG